>Ga0222706_1000065_pt1 | contig 42495 bp, 44 predicted proteins | sample AntAcemetage1572_FD_179829 | JGI IMG/M metagenome (GOLD analysis project Ga0222706, IMG submission 179829) | Saline water microbial communities from Ace Lake, Antarctica - #1572 | ecosystem: Environmental > Aquatic > Non-marine Saline and Alkaline > Saline | place: Antarctica: Ace Lake...
GGGTGTCGTCACCGGGGAAGTCGTACTTGTCCAGCAACTCGCGCACTTCCATCTCGACCAGCTCAAGCAGCTCAGCGTCGTCGACCATGTCGCACTTGTTCAGGAAAACGATGATGTAAGGCACGCCAACCTGGCGCGCCAGCAGGATGTGCTCGCGGGTCTGGGGCATGGGGCCGTCAGCGGCGGAGCACACCAGAATGGCGCCGTCCATCTGGGCGGCACCAGTGATCATGTTCTTCACATAGTCAGCGTGGCCGGGGCAGTCGACGTGGGCGTAGTGGCGGTTGGCCGTCTCGTATTCCACGTGGGCGGTGTTGATGGTGATACCGCGCGCTTTTTCTTCGGGCGCTGCATCGATCTGGTCGTAGGCCTTGGCCGAGCCGCCAAACTTGGCTGCCAGCACGGTGGTGATCGCCGCTGTCAGCGTGGTCTTGCCGTGATCGACGTGACCAATGGTGCCGACGTTGACGTGCGGCTTGGTCCGCGCGAATTTCTCTTTTGCCATTTGAAATACCTCAAAAAGAACGATGCCCGTGTGGGTTTAACGTTTCCGGCAAAGACCTGCCACGGGCAGCTGGTCAACCGCAGAAGCGGCGCCGAAGACAAAAAATGGTTGCACAAAGTGCCTCAACCCAGAATCCCGCAGAACCGCCCTTCCTCAAGCTCAGGCCGGGCCGCCGGGATTGCCCCCCCCTTTGAGGGGGCGCCGCACCGCAGGTACGGCGCGGGGGTGGGCTTTTACTTCGCGCGGCTGGCGACGATGGCTTCGGCCACGTTGCGCGGTGCTTCGGCGTAGTGCTTGAACTCCATGGAGTACGTGGCACGGCCCTGCGTTGCAGAACGCAGCGTGGTCGAGTAACCGAACATCTCGGACAAGGGGACCTCGGCCTTGATGGCCTTGCCACCACCGACCATGTCTTCCATGCCTTGGACCATGCCGCGGCGGCTGGACAGATCGCCCATCACGTTGCCGGCGTAGTCTTCTGGCGTCTCAACTTCTACCGCCATCATGGGTTCCAGGATGACCGGGCTGGCCTTGCGGCAGCCTTCCTTGAAGCCAAAGATCGCGGCCATTTTAAAAGCCATTTCCGACGAGTCAACGTCGTGGTACGAGCCGAAGTGCAGCGTGACTTTTACGTCCACCACCGGATAGCCAGCCAACACACCCGTGGTCAGCGCTTCGATCACGCCTTTTTCCACCGCAGGGATGTATTCGCGTGGCACCACGCCGCCTTTGATGGCATCGACGAACTCGAAGCCCTTGCCCGGCTCGTTGGGTTCGATCTTGAACACCACGTGGCCGTACTGACCTTTACCACCCGACTGGCGCACAAACTTGCCTTCAGAGTCTTCGATGGTCTTGCGAATGGTTTCGCGGTAGGCCACCTGTGGCTTGCCCACGTTGGCTTCCACGCCAAATTCGCGCTTCATGCGGTCAACAATGATCTCCAGGTGCAGCTCGCCCATACCAGCAATGATGGTCTGGCCCGATTCTTCGTCGGTCTTGACGCGGAAAGAAGGATCTTCTGCGGCCAGACGTTGCAAGGCAATGCCCATCTTTTCCTGGTCGGCCTTGGTCTTTGGCTCAACAGCTTGAGCAATCACCGGCTCGGGGAACACCATGCGCTCAAGCATGATGATGTCGTCTGGATCGCACAGGGTTTCGCCGGTGGTCACGTCCTTCAGACCCACACAAGCCGCAATGTCACCGGCGCGGATTTCTTCCACTTCCAAGCGGTTGTTGGCGTGCATCTGAACGATACGGCCGATGCGCTCTTTCTTGCCCTTGACCGGGTTGAACACCGTATCGCCCTTTTTCAGCACGCCGGAGTACACGCGCACAAAGGTCAGCTGGCCCACATAGGGGTCGGTCATGAGCTTGAAGGCCAGAGCGGACAGCTTCTCGTTGTCAGCAGGACGGCGGGAAACAGGCGCTTCGTCTTCGTCGGTGCCGCCCACGGGCGGAATGTCGACCGGTGAAGGCAAAAAGTCGATGACAGCATCGAGCATGCGCTGCACACCCTTGTTCTTGAAAGCCGTGCCACAGAGCATGGGCTGAATTTCGGCGGCCAGCGTGCGGGTACGGATACCGAGCTTGATCTCGTCTTCGGTCAACGTACCTTCTTCCAGGTACTTGTTCATAAATTCTTCAGTGGCCTCGGCGGCGGCCTCAACCAGCTTCTCGCGCCACTCTTCGGCTTGTGCCTGCAGCTCAGCGGGAATCTCGCGGTATTCGAACTTCATACCCTGGGACGCCTCGTCCCAAATGATGGCCTTCATCTTGATCAGATCGACCACGCCGGTGAAGTTCTCCTCGGCACCGATTGGGATCACGATCACCACAGGATTGGCCTTCAGGCGCAGCTTCATCTGGTCGACGACCTTGAAGAAGTTGGCACCAGTGCGGTCCATCTTGTTCACAAAGGCCAGGCGCGGCACCTTGTATTTGTTGGCTTGGCGCCAGACGGTTTCCGACTGCGGCTGCACACCACCCACGGCGCAATACACCATGCAGGCACCATCAAGCACGCGCATGGAACGCTCTACCTCAATGGTGAAATCCACGTGGCCCGGGGTGTCGATGATGTTGAAGCGGTGCTCCTCAAAGTTGAGGTCCATGCCCTTCCAGAAGCAGGTGGTGGCAGCGGAGGTGATCGTGATGCCACGCTCCTGCTCCTGCTCCATCCAGTCCATGGTGGCCGCGCCGTCGTGAACTTCACCAATCTTGTGGTTCACGCCGGTATAGAAAAGAATGCGCTCGGTGGTGGTGGTCTTGCCGGCGTCGATGTGAGCGGAAATACCGATGTTGCGGTACCGCTCCAGTGGCGTTTTGCGTGCCATGGAAATACTCCTGAATTGGGCAAGCCCGCTGCCCTTTGTGGGGGCTGGCGGGCTCGCCTTGGCTGACGGTGTTGAAAGACTTAAAAACGGAAGTGACTGAAGGCCTTGTTGGCCTCTGCCATGCGGTGAACTTCGTCACGCCGCTTCATCGCGCCGCCGCGGCCTTCGGTGGCCTCGATCAGCTCGTTGGCCAGGCGCATGGCCATGGACTTTTCGCTGCGCTTGCGCGCGGCTTCTTTGATCCAGCGCATCGACAGCGCCAGGCGGCGCACCGGGCGCACTTCAACCGGCACTTGGTAGTTCGCACCACCCACACGGCGGGACTTGACCTCGACCATGGGCTTGACGTTGTTGATGGCAACAGAGAAGGCTTCGACCGGATCTTTGCCGGTCTTCTTTTCGATCTGCTCCAAGGCACCATAAATGATGCGCTCGGCGACAGCTTTCTTGCCGCCTTCCATGATCACGTTCATGAACTTGGAGAGCTCGACGTTGCCGAACTTGGGATCCGGCAGAATTTCACGTTTAGGGACTTCGCGACGACGTGGCATTTTTTCACCTCAAATTTGCTTCAGTTGGCGCCTTGGCAGACACCGCGAAAGACAAGCCTGTCTCTCACTTACTCGACCCACCCGGAACATTCCGAGCTTCGGGCCACTACGCTGCATAACCGCGCCACGCGATACACAGCACCGAAATACCTGCGGATTACTTGACTTTGGGCTTCTTCGCACCGTACTTGGAGCGCGACTGCTTGCGGTCTTTCACGCCTTGCAAGTCGAGCGAGCCACGCACGATGTGATAACGCACACCGGGCAGATCCTTGACACGACCGCCGCGAACCAGCACCACGCTGTGTTCCTGCAGGTTGTGGCCTTCGCCGCCGATGTAGGAAATCACCTCAAAACCGTTGGTCAGGCGCACCTTGGCGACTTTACGCAGAGCGGAGTTGGGCTTCTTGGGAGTCGTGGTGTACACACGGGTGCACACACCGCGACGCTGCGGAGAGTTCTCCATGGCCGGGCTTTTGGATTTGGTCTTTTCGACCTCCCTGCCGTGGCGCACGAGTTGATTGATGGTTGGCATGAAACGTCCCTAAACGTCTGAAAAAATCGGAAACGAAAGCTTCCCGGAGTGTTCCGAAAAGCCCTCGACTGTAGCACGTGGGTGTTGATCGGGCAACTTGTCAGCGCTCGAATCCGAGCGTCGGGTGCCCTGGACTCACTGAATCCAGAGTCGCAGCGCGTCCCACGCGCGGCCGAAGACGCCACTTTCCTCTACCGTCTCCAGCACCGTCAGAGGAACCTCGCTCACCGGTGATCCATTGGCCAAGGTCACCCGCAAAACGCCCACCGACTGGCCTTTGTTCAGCGGCGCCACCAGCGGATCGGGGCGCGTGATCTCGGTTTTGAGGCGACCGCCCTCACCAGCTGGGACCGTCACCACCACACCCTCGGGATGGCCCAGCTTCACCTCGGCAGCCTTACCCTTCCAAACCCGAACCGAGGCCACCGGCTCGCCCGCAGACACCAGGCGCACCGCGTCGAATGCGGTGTAGCCCCAATTCAACAGCTTCTGACTTTCGGTGGCGCGGGCGCTTTCGCTGGACGCGCCGAGCAGCACACTGATCAAACGCCGATCGCCTTGGGACCCGCTACCCAAGCTGGCCACAGGCCGTCGAGCGGTGGATACCAAGCAGTAACCCGCCGCAGCGGTGTAGCCCGTCTTGAGTCCGTCAACGGTCGGGTCGCGGAACAGCAACAGGTTGCGGTTGGTGTCGTTGGTCTTGGGGGTGCCAGGGTAGCGGTAGCGCTGAATGGCGTAGTAGCCCACTTCTTTCGGGAAGTCCTGCATCAGGCGCGTGGCGAGCAGCGCGAGGTCGCGGGCGGTGGTGGTATGCCCAGCTTCGGTCAGGCCCTCGGGGTTCTTGAACCCGGTCGACTTCATGCCCAGCGCCTTGGCCTGCTCGTTCATCATCTGCACGAAGCGCTCCGCTGTGCCACCCACGCCTTCGGCCAGCGCCATGGTGGCGTCGTTGCCCGACTGCACGATCATGCCCTTGATCAGGTCTTCCACCGGCACCTGCATCTTGGGGTCGATGAACATGCGCGAGCCCGGCATTTTCCACGCCCGCTCGCTCACCGGCATGGTTTGCTGCAGCGTGATCTTGCCGGCTTTCAGCGCATCGAACACCAGGTAGGCGCTCATGAGTTTGGTGAGCGACGCGGGCTCGACCGGATCGTCGGGCGCGCGCGAGGCCAGCACCTGGCCTGAGGTGACGTCCACCAGCAAATAGGCCTTGGCGGCAATTTCGGGCGGCTGGGGCATCTGGGCAGCCGCGGGCAGCGCCACGGTCAGCGGCGAACAGGCCAGCAGGATTCGGAACAGGGTACGGCGCAACAACAAAACAGGATCCTTGGGTTCGAGATAAAAAACGGCACGGGCTGCGCCGCAGAGGGCTCAGCCGCGCAGGTGGCGCTGCACGGTGTCGCGCAGCAGCGGCAGCTGACCGTGAAAAAAATGGCCGACGGTAGGCACCACCATCACCGGGAGCACCTGGGGTCGTGCCCAGGCCATCACCGATTCGAGCGGTACCGTGTCGTCTTGCTCGCCGTGAATGACCAATGCGCGACTGTGGAGTTCCGGCGGCAGCTCGGCCACGGCGAAACGGCTGGCCGCCGTGCCGACCAGCACCACATGCTGCAAGTCGCGCACTGCGTGCAGCTGCGCCACCGCGTGGGTGGTGATGAACGCGCCGAAGGAAAAACCGGCCAGGCACAGCGGACCGGTGGGCGCTTGCCTCTCAACCACCGCCAGCAGATCGGCCAGCTCGCCACGGCCTTCGTCGTAAATCCCTTCGCTGCGCCCGACGCCTCGAAAATTGAACCGCACGGCGGTCCAACCGGCCAGCACGCTGGCACGCGCCAGGGTTTGTACGACTTTGTTGCTCAGGGTCCCACCGTGCAGGGGATGCGGATGAGCGATCACCACCGCGCCCCGAGGGTCTGCCGCGCGGTCGATGGCGATTTCCAGCAAGCCGACAGGGCCGTCTTGGGACAGGTGTTCGGTTTGGGCATTCATCGGAGAGGGGCGCGCCAGACAACCGCAAAGCCGCCCAGCCCAGCCAGTTGGATTCAGCGGCCGACGTCGGGCGGTGTCAGCAGACGTTGCACCACCACACCGTCGCGCAGGTGCGACTGCACAATTTCGTCGATGTCGTCTTGGTCGACATAGGTGTACCAGACCGCTTCCGGGTACACCACCGCGATCGGGCCGCCTGCGCATCGGTCCAGACAACCCGCCTTGTTCACCCGCACCTTGCCAGCACCCAGCAAGCCCTGTGCCTTGGCTTGGGACTTGCAGCGGTCGAACGCCGTTTGCGCCTGGTGTTGCGAGCAGCACTCTTTACCGCCCTCTCGTTGGTTGAGACAGAAGAAGATGTGACGCTGGTAATAGGACACCGCTTCTTCAGGCGGTGCGGCGGCTGGGGCTTGGGGCATGGCTGAATTCTAGTGGGCACTCACCCGCGAGGCGCCGTCGACACCACAGCGCGCAAGCCCAGGATCAAAGCCGCGTAAGGCCACAACCAGCCCAGCCATTGCGACAGCCCGTGAAAACGGATGAACTGCCCTTGCTCCCACGCCTCCAGCGATTGGGCGAAATACGGGCTGGCGGGTGCGCGGTTGAGCAGGCTGAGAGAAATCGCCAGACACAACAGCATGAGCACCCCGTACAGCCGCTGCGGCAGCGCCAACAGCGCAAGCCCTGCGATCCCGGCCAGCCCCAGGCCCAGCGCAGCGGGCGGACTGATCCATGACCAGGCGTGGTTTGGCCCGTAGGTGAGCGCTGAAGACAAACCCGACGCTGCCAACGCGCACACGAAGAACATCACCCCAAACGCGAGTCGCCGCGCGGTGTTGCGAACATCGGCGTAGCCCATCAACAGCGGCGCGAGCAGCGCCAAGGTCACGCAAAGTGCCTCGGCGAGCGGGCTGAGCGGCACCGAAGCGTCCACCCGCACCGGCAGCCAGACCAAAAAAGGCGTGTCGCTCAGCCACGCGATCAGCCCGGCCTCCAGCCGGTCCATCACCTGCCCCAGGCCAAAAGGCACCGACAGCGGGTAGAGCAGCGCCAACGGCCAAAGCGCCAACAGCACCAGACTGCCATGGGCCTGGGGCACAAACCAGTCGGCACGGAACTGGCTCCAGCGCTGCAGGGCACCCAGGCGCACCAGCACCCAGGCCGATGCCGCGCCCAACCAAGCGCCAGCGCTGTTGAGCGCGAAATCGAGATTCGACGGAATGCGCATGGGCAAGAAGTTCTGCAGCGTCTCCACGACCAGCGACAGCAGAACCGGCAGCACCAACGCCATCGGCCAGGTCCAGGATGCCCAGCCCGATCGCAGCAGGGCCAGGGCGAGCAAGAAACCCAGCAGCGAGTAACCAACCAGGTTGGCCAGCACATCAAAACCGGTCCAGTACTGGGGCAGCGGTGCGAACAGAAAGTCGGTCGGCGCCACGCCTTGCAGCCGCCAGCCGGCGAATGGGTACAAGCTCGCGTAAACGATCAGCCCGGCATACAGCAAGGCCAGCGGCCAGGCGGACGAGCGCTGTTTCAAACTCAGAACGGTTTGACGACCACCAGCACGACCGCGATCACCAACAGGATCACAGGCGCCTCGTTGAACCAGCGGTACCAGACATGACCGCGGCGATTCAGTCCTCGCTCAAAACCGCGCAACATGACGCTGCAGGTCTGGTGGTAAGCAAGGGCGAGCACCACCACCGCCAGCTTGGCGTGCATCCAGCCGTTGCCTGCGCCCAGACCGATGCCATAGCCCAGCCACAACCACAGACCCAAGCCAAGCGCCGGCACCGCCAGCACGGTGGTGAAGCGCATCAGCTTGCGCGACATCAGCAGCAATCGCTCGCGCTCGGCCACGCTCTCGGGCGGCACCATCGCCAGATTGACGAAGATGCGCGGCAGGTAGAAAAGACCAGCAAACCAGCTGGCCACGAAGACGATGTGGAAAGATTTGACCCATAGCATGGGGGTCAGTGTAGCCCTGCCCTGTGGGCAAAGTGGGCCATGGACTCGCACCACAGCGCCTGTGAAGCAGCCAAAAAAAACCCGGCCACGGGCCGGGTTGGAAAGCCTTTTTGCTGTCACACACGAAGGCCCCGCTCAGGGAGGAAAAGCGGGAGGCTCGCCAGAAGCAAACCCAGATCAATGTTACACCCAGAAACGAGGCTTGTGGGCATGGAGCCTGTCAGTTTTGACCATTTTCCATTTCGCAAAGGCGTCAAAACACGAATGTCGCGTCATCTTGGCCAACTCAGCCACCAGCGCCATACCCAGCACTTTCCGGACATGGCCACGCCCCACTTTGGCCACGGAAAACTCGCCAAATCATGACATTTTCACGCGAGCTGTCGTCCCGCGGCATGTCGACAAACGGGCACTGCAGAACCTCGTCTCCGGCCCTACAGCTTTGCCACAATACGATCCATGCAAACCCCCACGCCCTACCCCCTCGCCCGCCCGCGCCGCCTGCGCCGCGACAGCTTCACACGCGACCTGGTGCGCGAGCACCGACTCAGCCCCGCCGATTTGATTTACCCGGTGTTCGTGCTCGACGGCCAGCAACGGTGCGAGCCGGTCGGCTCCATGCCCGGCGTGGAGCGCCTGAGCCTGGACCTGCTGCTGCCGGTGGCCGAGGAATGTGTGGCGCTGGGCATCCCAGTGATGGCTTTGTTTCCGGTGATCGACCCGTCGCTGAAAACGCCCGACGGGAAAGAAGCATGCAACCCAGACGGCTTGGTGCCTTGTGTCGTGCGCGAACTCAAGAAACAGTTCCCGCAGCTAGGCGTGATGACCGACGTGGCGCTCGACCCGTTCACCAGCCATGGACAGGACGGTCTGCTCGACGAGCACAACTACATCCTGAACGACGCCACGGTGGAAATCCTGGTGCAGCAGGCCCTGACCCAGGCCGAGGCTGGGGTGGACATCGTGGCGCCCAGCGACATGATGGACGGGCGCATCGGCGCCATCCGCCAGGCGTTGGAGGCCAAAGGCCTGGTGCACACCCGCATCATGGCCTACAGCGCCAAGTACGCCAGTGCGTTCTACGGCCCATTCCGCGACGCGGTCGGCTCGGCTGCGAACCTCGGCAAGGCCGACAAAAAGGTTTACCAAATGGACCCGGGCAACAGCGATGAGGCGCTGCGCGAGGTGGCGCTGGACATCGCCGAGGGCGCCGACATGGTGATGGTCAAGCCCGGCATGCCGTATCTCGACATCGTGCGCCGGGTGAAAGACGAATTTCGCGTGCCGACATTCGCCTACCAGGTCAGCGGCGAATATGCGATGTTGAAGGCTGCGGCGCAAAACGGCTGGCTCGACCACGACGCGGTGATGATGGAAAGCCTGCTGGCCTTCAAGCGCGCGGGCGCCGATGGTGTGCTGACCTACTTTGCTCGCGACGCGGCGCGTTTGCTGCGCGGCTGAGCCACCAGCTCTCGCGCCATGCGTGTCTTCACCATCGAGCAGGGCGAGGTGCGCGAGACCAGCGCGCTGCCCGAGGGACTGCCAGCGCGCGGTTTTGTCTGGATCGCCTGCGAGCGCAGCGAGTTCGAGCTGGCGCAAGCGGCCATCCAGTCCAGCTTCCATGCGCTGACCGGCGGCAGCCTGGTCGACCTGCACATCTCCGACCTGCTCAACCAGCAGTTGCCCTCACATTTCGACTACACCTCGCGCTACGACATCCTGGTGTTCCGGCGCTTGGCGGCTGGCCAGGGCCAAGCTCAGGGCGAAAGCGATCCTGCGCCAGCGGGCGCGCCACCCGCACCCCGCGCCAAGCGCAGCGGTCCGCCGGTGCTGCGCCGCATCGACACCAGCCCGGTGGGCTTCGCGGTGTTTGACCGGGTGGTGCTTTCGGTGCACCCGGCGCGCTGCAATGTGCTCGATCACTACGCGGCGCGTCTGCTGGCCGTCGCAGCGCCAGGCGCGCGCGCGGCAGGCGCCCACCTGCCGGCCAGCCCGGCCGATCTGATGCTTCGGGTGGTCCACCACATGGTCGACGGCTACCTGGATTTGCGCCGCGATCTCACCCGCCAGCTCGACCACTGGCAGGCCGAACTGCTGCACCCCAAAACACGTTTCAACAACTGGGGCGCGCTGCTGGACGCGCGCATCGCGCTGCACCACCTCGACGACATCTGCGAAGACCAGCGCTCGGCGGTGCAGGACTGGATCGAGTCGCTCTCCAGCTGGGAGCCCGAAGACGACACCGGTGGCCAGCGCGGGCTGGAACTGCTGCGGGTGCGCAGCCGCGATGTGCTGGAGCACATTGAGCGGGTGGTGCACCATGTGCGGCGGCTGGAGCAAAACGCCGAGACCGCCGTGCAAATGCACTTCTCGGCACAGAGCAACCGAGCCAACGACATCATGCGCACGCTCACCGTGCTCACCGCCGTCTTCCTGCCGCTGAATCTGATCGCTGGCATCTTCGGCATGAACTTTGACTTCATCCCGCTGATTCACCGGCAAAGCGGCTTCTGGTGGGCCATGGCTGCCATGGGCTTCATCGCCACGGGCCTGAGCGTGATTTTTTGGCGCAAGCGCTACTTGGAGCGCTCGCGAAACTGAGCCTGAGCGGCCGGTTACCGGGTCAAACGAAGGGTGCTTGCAGACCTTCTGTGGCCAGCACCCGCTGCACCGCTGGGCGCTCCAGCATGCGATGCAACAACAGCCCGAGCTGCGGCCGCTCGCGCGCCGGCGCGCTGGAAAACCCACGCGTCCAGCGGCACAGCGTGAACAGGTAGGGATCGAGCGCCGAATAGCGGTCGCCCAGCAACCAGGGACCGCCGTGGCGTGCCAGCTCGGCGTCCACCTGATCAAGCAGCTCTCCAACGCGGGCCTGCGCGTGGCGCTTGACCTCTGCCGCCGCCTCCGTGTGTCCAGCATCCACCCAGCGCTCGGGATAGAAATAGACGAGGAGCGTGCTTTGCAAGGTGTTGGTGAGCCACATCAGCCACTTGTAGAAATGGGCGCGCTGCGGACTGCCCAGCGCTGGTGCCAGAGCGGCCTGCGGATAGGCGTCGCACAGGTGCAGGCAGATCGCGGCCGTCTCGTAGAGCACCAAGTCGCCGTCGGTGAACAGCGGGATCAGCCCGTTGGGGTTGAGCGCCAGGTAGGCTGGGGACTTGTGGGCGTTCTGCGTGCGGTCGACCAGCACCCGTTCATAGGACGCACCGATCTCTTCCAGCAGGATGTGCGGAACCATGCTGGCGGTGCTGGGGTAGTAGTGGAGTTGCATTGGCGCAGAGACTTCAAGGGTTGAGAGGCAGATCAAACAAGCGGGCGCCGTTGTCCCACGCCACACAAGCGACCACATCGTTGGGTAGGCAAGTCAGCTGACCAAGCCTGGTGATTCTGCACCGGGCCCGACGCCAGGATCTGACCGCAGTTGAAACGCTCAGCGAGGCCGAGCTGAAGTCGGCGCACGGGCCGATGGTGGCCCAGGCGTACATCCCTCCATGGCGCCACGCGGCACGGGATCCGGGCGCCACTCCACCCGGTTTTCGCCTGGTTTTTCAGAACGCGATCTCGTCGGCAATCGCCTCAATGCCCGCCTTGGCGCAGGCGTCGTCGGCCTAGCCACCGGGGGCACCCGACACACCGATCGCGCCAAAAATCGACCCGCCACCTTCAATCACCACGCCACTGCCGATGGCCAACATGCGCGGCGTGTGGCGGATGCCGCTCATCGCTTTCCCGGCCTGGGTTTCATCGGACAGGGCCAGCGTGGACGTGCGAAAGCTGACTGCGGTCCAGGCCTTGTCGGTCGCCACTGGCAGCGTGTGGGCACCAGCAAAGCGGTCGCGCAGAAACACCTGGGTCAGCCCAGATCGGTCGACCACGGCCACACCCACCTGAAAGCCCTGGTTGCGGCAGCTGGTCAACGCCGCCTGGGCCGCCTTGAGCGCGGTCTCGGGGGTCAGCGCCTTGATCTGGAAGGTGGCGGCTGGCGTTTGCGCCAAGACAGGCCAGCTTGCAGCGATCAAGGACAGGGTGATCAGGGCTTTGCGCATCGTTGTCTCCTTCGGTGGTGAACCAGGGGGTAGGCTCCGCACGGTGGCGAGTGCCTGACAGTCATGCTACCGAGCACGCGCAAGGGCGCTTTGATGTTGCTCAAGTTGCGTCCCTGCTTGCGACACCCGCCAAGCCGAGAGATCGGCACCGAGGCCTTGGCGCTGTGCTAAAAAGCTTGGTTAGCAGCGGCTTGCCGCCGACTGATTCCCAAGCCCTGTACTGAGCGAGACCCAAAATGGCAAGCGATCTGGACACCGTGCGCGTTTTGCGCGCGCTTTTTCACGACATGCCGCGTGCGCCCCAAGGCCTCGCGCCCGAGGAAAGCCTGGCCTGGACGCGGCGCGCCATGGCCGAGTTCGAGGGCGGCGACATGGCCTACACGCTGGAGCATGTCACCCGCAATGCCATGCTCGATCTGATCCTGCGCCTGCGCGAAGACGGTTACCTGCAGGAAGACGCTGCGTTCGACAAGATGCTGGCGCAGGTCTCGACCGACATCGGCCGACAGGCCTTTCGGGACTGGTGCATCAACGCCCAGAAAAGTGCCGACGCCACCGCGCGCCTGCTCAACCGCGCCCGCCCTGCCTGGGTCGAGCCCGGCCCGCTGTTTGTGGCCGATGGGCAGCAGATCGCGCGCTTTGTGGCGGGATGGCCCAGCGGCCCTGGCCCGCTGTTTGCCGAGTTCTGCGCGCGCCAAGACGTGCGCGAGATCGGCGTGTTCGACCAGCCGCCCGGCGAGGTGCATGAATTTCCGTGGGGCTTTGTCACCGAGTCGGCCGATGGTTGGGCGGTCTACCTGCCCGAGGTCTGGCGGACCGGCTCGGTGGGCAGCTTCGAGCGCTTCCTGTCCGCCTGGCAGCTCGAAACCCAGACCCGCAGCGACACGGCACCAAGTGCCTCCAGCGTACCGGCTGGCCTGCGCGCTGAGGCCGGCATCGTGCGTTTTTGCTGCCTGATACTGCAGGCCGACGACCCAGCAGCGCAGCGGCGCTGGGTGGGTGAGGTATTTTTAGCCCACATGCTGCCCGCCATGGCGGCGCGGGTGCTCGACCCGAACTACGAATTCCCCGACGCCTGGTAAGGCGTCTTCCGATTTGCCCAGCCGGTTGCTGGATTTGCATCTTTTCGTTCGCATCCACCACCGAAATTGGGGAAACTGGGCGGCTTCACGGAGATTTTTCATGAGTATTTCAAACATTGACCACTTCATCAACGGCCAACGCGCCGCCGGCAGCTCGCCTCGCGTGCAGGACGTGTTCAACCCTGCTACCGGCGCCGTCACCGGCCGCGTGGCCCTGGCCAACGCAGGCGATGTGGATTCAGCAGTGGCCGCCGCCCAGGCGGCGTTCCCCGCCTGGGCCGACACGCCGCCGATCCGCCGCGCGCGGGTCATGTTCAAGTTTCTCGAACTGGTCAACCAGCGCAAGGACGACCTGGCCCGCCTGATCACGCTGGAGCACGGCAAGGTGTTCACCGATGCGCAGGGCGAGGTGTCGCGCGGCATCGACATCATCGAATTCGCTTGCGGCATGCCGCAGCTCTTGAAAGGCGACTTCTCCGATCAGGTCTCCACCGGCATGGACAACTGGACGCTGCGCCAGCCCCTGGGCGTTGTGGCTGGCATCACGCCGTTCAACTTCCCCGTCATGGTGCCCATGTGGATGTTCCCGGTGGCGATCGCAGCGGGCAACAGCTTCATCCTCAAACCCAGCCCGATCGACCCCTCGGCCTCGCTGCTGATGGCCGAGCTGCTGACACAAGCTGGCCTGCCCAATGGTGTGTTCAACGTGGTGCAGGGCGACAAAGAGGCGGTGGACGCGCTGCTGGTGCACCCCGACGTGAAGGCGATCAGCTTCGTGGGCTCCACGCCGATTGCCAATTACATCTACGAGACCGGTGCCCACCACGGCAAGCGGGTGCAGGCCCTGGGCGGCGCCAAGAACCACATGGTGGTGATGCCCGATGCCGACCTGGACCAGGCGGTGGACGCTTTAATTGGCGCGGCTTACGGCTCGGCTGGCGAGCGATGCATGGCGATCTCAGTCGCGGTGCTGGTGGGCGATGTGGGCGACAAGATCGTGCCGCTGCTGAAAGCGCGCGCCGAGGCGCTCAAAATCAAGAACGGGCTGGAACTCGACGCCGAGATGGGCCCCATCGTCACCCGCGCGGCGCACGAGCGCATCACCGGCTACATCGAGGCGGGCGAGCGGGAAGGCGCGAAGCTGCTGGTCGACGGGCGCAGTTTCCAGGGCAAAGCCGCTGGCGACGACTGCACTGAGGGCTTCTGGATGGGCGGCACGCTGTTCGACCACGTGACGGCCAACATGAAAATCTACAAGGAAGAGATCTTCGGCCCAGTGCTCAGCTGCGTGCGCGCGAAAGACTTTGCCGAGGCCGTGCAGCTCGTCAACGACCACGAGTTCGGCAACGGCACCAGCTGCTTCACCCGAGACGGCAACGTGGCGCGCGAGTTCGCCCGGCGCATCCAGGTCGGCATGGTCGGCATCAACGTGCCGATCCCGGTGCCCATGGCCTGGCAGGGTTTTGGGGGCTGGAAGAAGAGCCTGTTTGGCGACATGCATGCCTATGGCGAAGAAGGCGTGCGCTTCTACACCAGGCAGAAATCGATCATGCAGCGCTGGCCAGAGAGCATCGCCAAGGGCGCTGAGTTCGTCATGCCCACGGCAAAGTGAGCTCTCCTCTGCGCGCCGTTGTCGCTCACGCCCAGCGCGGACACGCGGCCAGCGATACAGCAAAGCCGGTTCCACGGCACCTCCTGACTGGGCATGTGCGCGCGAAGGGGTTTGTGTGATGGATGGCGATGGCAACAGCGATTACGACCCGCAGCTCGGCGACTGGCAAACCCTGACCACCGTGTTCAGCCCGACTGAGGCGTATTTGCTGCGTGGCGTGCTGCAAGCGGCTGGCGTGTCGGCCTCTGTGGCCGATGCGCATCTGGTGCAGGCACACGGCCTGCTCGCCCCGGCCATTCCGGTGCGGGTGCAAGTGCCTGAGCTGAGCATGAGCGAGGGCAAAGCCGTGCTGGCGGCTTTTGAGCGCGGTGACTACGGGCTGAGCGAGAACGACGTTTACGAATGAGTCAGACCATGGACGACCTGAGCTTCGATTTCATCGTCATCGGCGCTGGCACCGCCGGTTGCCTGCTGGCTAACCGGCTCTCGGCAGATCCAAGCAAACGTGTGCTCTTGGTCGAGGCCGGCCGCAAAGACGATTACCACTGGATCCACATTCCCGTGGGCTACCTGTATTGCATCGGCAACCCGCGCACCGACTGGCTCTACCAGACCGAGCCCGACGCCGGGCTCAATGGCCGACGCCTGCGTTATCCGCGCGGCTTGGGGCTGGGCGGTTGCTCCAGCATCAACGGCATGATTTACATGCGCGGCCAAGCACGCGATTTCGACAGTTGGGCACAGGCCACGGGCGACGACGCCTGGACCTGGAACAATTGTCTGCCCGACTTCAAAGCGCACGAAGACCACCACCGGCTCGACATGGCCCAGGGTGCGCAGTGCGACCCGGCATTCGCCGCGCTGCACGGCAATGGCCAACGCGGCAGCACCGGCGAGTGGCGGGTGGAAAAACAGCGCCTGCGCTGGGACCTGCTCGACGCCTTTTCGCAGGCTGCCCAAGAAGCGGGCCTTCCAGCCAGCAGCGACTTCAACACCGGCGACAACGAGGGCGTGGGCTACTTTGAAGTCAACCAGAAAGCTGGCTGGCGCTGGAACGCGTCCAAGGCGTTTCTGCGCCCGATCGCAAAGCGGCCGAACCTCACCGTGTGGACCGAGACGCGCGTGAAACGGTTGACGCTCGCGCGTGACGCGGCGGGCGCGTTGCGCTGCACTGGCGCCGAGCTGGTACGCGCCGGGCAGGCGGTCGGCGTGAGCGCGGAGCGCGAGGTGGTGCTGAGTGCCGGCAGTGTGAACTCGCCGCAAATTTTGCAGCTCTCGGGCATTGGCCCAGCGGCGCTGCTGCGCGAACATGGCATCGACGTCGCGCTCGATCTGCCCGGTGTTGGCGACAACCTGCAAGACCATTTGCAGATCCGCACTGTGTTCAAAGTGACCGGGGCCAAAACGCTCAACACCCTGGCCAGCTCACTCTGGGGCAAGGGCATGATCGGGCTCGAATACGCATTCAAACGCTCCGGTCCCATGAGCATGGCGCCCAGCCAACTCGGCGCGTTCACCCGCAGCAGCCCCGACCAGCCTTATCCCAACATCGAGTACCACGTGCAGCCGCTGAGCCTCGACGCCTTCGGCGAGCCATTGCACAGCTTCCCCGCCTTCACCGCCAGCGTGTGTAACCTCAATCCGACCAGCCGCGGCCAGGTGCGCATCCGCAGCGCCCGTTTTGAAGATGCGCCCGCCATTTCGCCTCGGTACCTGAGCACACCGGAAGACCGCCAAGTGGCCGCAGACAGTCTGCGGGTGACGCGTCGCATCGTCGCGCAACCGGCGCTCTCAAAGTACAAGCCCGAGGAATTCAAGCCCGGCGTGCAGTTTCAAACCGACGAAGAACTCGCCCGCCTCGCTGGCGACATCGCCAGCACCATCTTCCACCCGGTCGGTACGACAAAAATGGGCCGCGCCGACGACCCGATGGCCGTGCTCGACAGCCACCTGCGCGTGCGCGGTGTGGCCGGGCTGCGGGTGGTGGACGCGGGCGTCATGCCCACCATCACCAGCGGCAACACGAACAGCCCCACGCTGATGCTGGCTGAGAAGGCAGCGCGCTGGATCGTGCAGGGAAGGTGATGTGATGTGATGCAAGCGCTTGGTCTTTCAGCGCTCAGCGAAGACGACCGATGTAGCGCGCGCTGATGTCGGTCGCGCTGGCGCTTGCGGTGCCGCTGGTGGTTGCGGGAGTGGACGCGTTGATCCCGCTGCGCGGCTGCACCACGATGGCAGGTGCTGCCAGAGACTCCAGCCGGTCGGCCAGGGGCAGCAGCTCGGCCAGTCCCTCGCTGTGCGCTTTCTCGCGCGCGAAGTGCACGATGGCGCGAGCGTAATCGGCGTTGTTCACCATCCATTCCGTGTCGGTGACCCGTCCCGTCTTCCGTCGCAGCACCACATGCATGTGCGCAGCGGCTGCGAACGCCTCGTTTTGAGACATACTTTCTCCAGAAGTTACCTGTGGTAACAATGCATGCACATCCTGTGCCACCCTCAGGCGGCAAGGGAAAGTCCTGATGCACAAAAGTAGTGCTGACCGCTACAGTGAATTCACTCGCTCCAGCGCCAAGCGCTGACGACCGCGGGAGGACCGAGGAGACAAACCCGTCCAGGCGCTACCCCAGCCGCCGCGTACCAAGAGACGCACCCCCACAGCCGACCCCACAAGGGTCGGCTTTGTTTTTGGGGCTTTGTTTTTGAAACGTTGTCCGCCCGCGGGTGACAGCGCTTGTGAGCTTGAAGCGCGCGCCCGGCGACAATGCGCGCCATGGAATTGCTGCTGGTTTCTGTTGCCTCCTTCTTTGCCGGCTTTGTCGATGCCATCGTCGGTGGCGGCGGACTTATCTTGGTGCCCGCGCTGTTTGCGGTGTTTCCCAATGCGCCCCCGGCCACGCTGTTTGGCGTCAACAAAAGTGCTTCCATCTGGGGCACGGGCGTGGCAGCCTGGCAGTACGCGCAGCGCGTCAAAATGCCTTGGCACGCCCTGTGGCCCGCAGCGCTGGTGTGTTTCGCGGGCTCGATGGCAGGCGCCTGGACCGTTACCCAGATCTCGCCCGATTTCCTGCGTCGGCTGCTGCCGCTGATCCTGCTCGGTGTGCTGATCTACACACTGGCGCGCAAGGAGCTGGGGCGCCACCACACGCCGCGTTTCAGCGGTCGGCGCGAGGCCATGGCGGCTGCCACGCTGGGCCTGACGATCGGCTTTTACGACGGCTTCTTCGGCCCTGGCACCGGAAGCTTCTTCGTGTTTCTGTTCGTGCGCTGGCTGGGCTACGACTTCCTGCATGCCAGCGCCAGCGCCAAGCTGCTCAACACCACCTCCAACCTTGCAGCGCTTTTGCTGTTCGCCGCCAAGGGCCATGTGTGGTGGCACCTGGCGCTCGCGATGGCGGTGGCCAACGTGGTGGGCAGCCTGATCGGCACCAGGCTGGCGCTCAAGCACGGCAGCGGGTTTGTGCGCGCGGCCTTCATCGTGGTGGTGGGTGCGCTGATTTTGAAGACCACCTACGACGCCTGGGGATGACCACCCCGTACGCCAACTTTGCCATCTTCACCCGGGGGGAGGAACAAGCGCCCACCCAAAAAAAGTATTGGGCTGCACGCCTGCAGGCCGAGAGGAGAGGCTGCCGTGCATAACCCGTTTGGGTTGGACGGCATCGAAGACGATGGCGCGGACGGCTTGCCGACTGGCACGCTGGGCGGTGTCGCATTGAGAGCGAAGGCACTGGCGCGCCGCTCAAGCCGGCGTGTGAGCACGCTCGCCTGCACCCATGCCTGAGTCGTGCCTGCCATCCGCCGCTGTCGCTGCGCAATGGGAGGCAACGTTGGGGGATGCAGCGGCTCGGTTGCGCGAAGCGCCCCATCAGCAAAAGCACCAATGTGCAGCTCTCAATGGGCATGCTCTTCAAGTCAGCGCACATGCCCCTTCAGATGACGGCTTGAGCATCGGGCCACGCGGGGATGGGCTAATTCAACAGCCGCTCAGGATGGGCATCGAGCTTGGCCAGCGCATCGCGCGTCGCCCGCACTGTCAACGCCTCTTCTTCACTCGGCACCAGCAGCCCGGCTTGCAAGTAGGCCGCCACACGGGCGGCTTGAATCAAATAGCAGCGCCCGGCATTGGTAGCAAACAAATACAGCTGCCCGCGCTGGCTGCGCCAAGCCAGCTGCACGCTGGTGAGCCTGCCCTTGTGGTCCAAACCAAACCAGGATCCGATTTGCAGCTCCATCGCCCAAGCGCGCATCGCGTCGTTGGGCTTGCTGCCGCCTTGGCTGACCACTTCAATGTTGCTGGCGTCCACGCCAGTGATCATCTCGATGATCTCATTGTCGAGATCCAGATCACCCACACCACCCTTGGGCAGGTAGTCCTCCAGATGCGCCAGCCGCTGCGAGAGCTGGTCCAGCTGCTCTTGCGGAATCGCTTCGGTGCGGGACATGAAGGCATCGGCCAGGATGTCGCTCACCGTCTTGATGTGTTGGGCTTGCAGGCCAGCGGGGTAGCCCAGCAGCCCCATGCCTTGGCGCAGGCGCTGCAGCAGGTGAGGCAGTTGCTGGATCACGCGCGCGCGGTCGTTGCGGTCGGGTTTGGCACTGGCTGACCAGAGCAAATCGGTCGCCACCTGTTTGAGCGCGGTCGTCTCCGTGTGCTGCAGCCCATGCCGCATGCTGGCCAGCGCCAGCACCTCGACCCAAACTTTGAAGAGGAAGTCGCGGATCTCATCGCGCACCGGTACCTCATTGAGCAGTCTGCGCAGCTCGATCGTGTACTGCACCGCCAGTGTCTCTTTCTGCTCCACCTGCTGCGCCACGGTCACAAAGCGGCTCGCGCTGCCCTGCTCGCTCAAATAGGTCAGAAGAAATTTATCAAACTCGTCGTGCACCAGCTGGAAAACTTTACGGCCTGTTTCCGGGTACTGCTCAATCACCTGCACCACGCGCTTGATCTCCGTCTCCAGCGCGGCAGACTCCACGTTGGACTCAAAACCCAGCACACACGAACCCAGGCGATCGATCAGGCGGCGCGCGGGATGCTGCAGCGCGCTGAAGAAATCGGGCTCGGCCAGCGCCACCCGCAGCACCGGAATCTGCAACCGCGCGAACCAGACGCGCACGCTGGGTGAAATCCGTTCTTCGGCCAGGATGGCCTGGAACATCAGCGCCACCACCTCAATGGTGGCCTTCTCAGACGAGGTCGATGCGGCCTGCTTGAGCTCGGTGGTGCGCTGGCGCAGCGCGGTCGCGGCCTGCTCCAGCTGAACCGGCCCTGCCGCATACGCTGCCGACCCATCCTGGGCGTTGGCGCCTGCATAGCCGCTGGTCATCGAAGGCATGGCCTGCGCCATGGCCTGCTGCAGGCGAGGCGAGGGCGGCGGCATCAGCTGGGTGGCCTCGAAGTCGCCCCCCACCTTGTCCATCAGCAGGCGTTTGAGCCGACCGACCACGCCCTGAGCTCGCATGCGCGCGCGCGCCAGTGGGTTCGAGCTGGTCAACATCCGGGTTTCGTCGTGCACGTCCATGGCGGACTGGCTCGCGGCCGCACGCGTACCGCCAGCAGCGCCCGGACCGCTGGGGCCGGTACCCGAATCGGCGCCACGCGCACCGCCTGGCACAGGGCCCGATCGAGACCGCGCTTGAGCGCCTGCGCCCACGCCGAAATTCGAACCGCGGCCGGCGCTGTCTGAGTCCGCCCCGTCTCTGTCCAACTCGCGTCCAGGTGGGGCGGCGGCAGCAGCCTTGTCTTTGCTGTGTGCACCGGGCGCGCGCTTGACCAGGGACTGCAGATCAATTTCTTTCATCACGCCGCGAGCCACGAGAAATTCGTTGGCCGCTTTGTAGGCTTCGTGCATCCTGAGTTTGAGCACAGGCACCATTGCCTCTTGCACCAGCTGCCATGCGTGGCGGGTCATGCCCGCTGCCAGCCACTGGTCGACCAGCACGCGGGTGACCACATCTGGCAGCAGCACATCACCGCGAGGCAATTCTTGGCGCTTCTCCAAATATTGGATGCGAATGCGCAAATCGTTGAGTTCGGAAGACGCCACTTCCAACACCCGCATGGCCAAGCGGGAAGCGAGGATATGGTCTTCGATCGCCTCTTCAGACACCAGTTCCAGGCGCATACCCGTACTTTGGGCGCCCAAGGTCATTGCCGAGCGCGGCAACAGCGATCGCTGCAAGGCCTTGCGACTGTGGTTGAGCCAAACCACCTGCTGGTTCTGGAAGCCGGTCCAGGCGTCGCCCATAGCCTGGGTTTCTCCCGCTGTGCCACGACCCAAATTGCCGGTCAGGTGCTTGTGGCATGCATTGCCCAGCTCCGGAAGCACGCGCTCCACATAAACCACAAAGCGTTCGCGGGCCTGCTGCGCCAAGGATGATACGTACAGATCAGAAGAAGCCACAGTTATTTCAGTATGACACGGATGTGAGAAAAGCCACGGTTGAGTACCCCACCCAGCCGCCCTTCGCGCCGCGTCAGAGCGCCTACACCATCGCCCCAGCGTTGGGATCGTCTGGATCGCCTTCCTTCTTGGGCCCGCTCTTGATCAGGTCTTCGCGCTTGATCCCCAGCCACATCGCGATCGCCGCTGCCACGAACACCGACGAGTAGATGCCAAACAAGATACCAATCGTCAGCGCCAACGCGAAGTAATGCAGCGTCGGTCCGCCGAACAACAGCATCGACAGCACCATGATCTCGGTGGAGCCGTGCGTGATGATGGTGCGGCTGATGGTGGCGGTGATCGCGTTGTCGATGATCTGTTCGGTTGTCTTCTTGCGATGGCGGCGGAAGCTCTCCCGGATGCGATCGAAAATCACCACCGATTCGTTGACCGAATACCCCAGCACCGCCAGCACCGCTGCAAGCACCGCGAGCGAAAACTCCCACTGGAAGAAAGCAAAGAAGCCCAGGATGATGACCACGTCGTGCAGGTTGGCGATGATGGCCGCGACCGCGTATTTCCACTCGAAGCGAAACGCGAGGTAGATCATGATGCCCACGATCACCATCGCCAGCGCCTTCAAGCCGTTTTCCACCAGCTCGCGGCCCACCTGTGGGCCCACGAACTCGGTGCGCCGCAGCTCCACCGCTGGGTTCTGAACCTTCAGCGCTGCAATCAGCACCTGGCTTTGCTCGCCGGACGTGCTTCCTTCGCGCACCGGCAGGCGCAGCAACACATCTCGCGAGGTGCCGAAATTTTGTACCGGCACTTCGGCATAGCCCAGCGATTCGACCACTTGGCGCACCGCCGTCAGATCAGCCGGTTGCTCGTAGGCGACTTCCACCACGGTGCCGCCAGTGAACTCCACCGAGAGATTCAGCCCCTTGGAGAACAGGAAAAACACAGCAGCCAGAAAGGTGAGCGTTGAAATCGCGTTGAGCACCAACGCGTGGCGCATGAACGGGATGTCTTTGCGGATGCGAAACAATTCCATGTCGTGTCCTTATCGTGTCCTTACTCGGCTTTGGCGGGGGCGGGCGTTCCATCGGGACGCCACACGGTGCCGATCGACACCGTTTTGAGTTTTTTCTTGCGTCCGTACCAGAAGTTGACCAGGCCGCGCGAGAAGAACACGCTGGAGAACATGCTGGTGACGATGCCGATGCAATGCACCACCGCAAACCCGCGCACCGGGCCAGAACCAAAGATCAGCAGCGCCACGCCGGCGATCAGCGAGGTGATGTTGGAGTCGAGAATGGTGCCCCAGGCGGTGTCGTAGCCGGTGTTGATCGCCACCTGTGGCGAGGCGCCCCGGCGAAGCTCTTCACGCACCCGCTCGTTGATCAGCACGTTGGAGTCAATCGCCATGCCCAAGGCCAGCGCCATCGCAGCGATGCCGGGCAAGGTGAGCGTGGCCTGGAGCATGGAGAGCACCGCCACCAACAGCACCAGGTTGAACGCCAGCGCCAAGCTGGAGAACACGCCAAACAGCGCGTAGTACACGCACATGAACACCACGATCACCGCAAAGCCCCAGATCACGCTGTTGAAGCCTTTGGCGATGTTCTCGGCACCCAGGCTGGGGCCGATGGTGCGCTCTTCGATGATCTCCATCGGCGCGGCCAGCGATCCAGCGCGCAGCAGCAGCGCGGTGTCGCTGGCTTCCATCGTGGTCATGGCGCCCGAAATCTGCACCCGGCCGCCACCGATTTCGCTGCGGATCACCGGCGCGGTCACCACCTCGCCACGGCCCTTCTCGAACAGGATGATGGCCATGCGCTTGCCAATGTTCTCGCGCGTGACGTCGCGGAAGATGCGCGCGCCTTTGGCGTCCAGCGTAAGGTGCACCGCAGGCTGCTGGGTGTCGTCAAAGCCGGCCTGGGCGTCGGTGAGGTTTTCGCCAGTCAACAGCACATCGCGCTTGACGATCACCGCCTGGCCATCGCGCTCGGGGTAACGCTCGGAACCAAACGGCACCGGCGCGCCACCGCGCTCAGCCGCTTGGCCTTCGGTGGTCTCATCGACCAACCGCACCTCCAGCGTGGCCGTGCGACCCAGAATGTCCTTGGCCTTGGCCGTGTCCTGCACGCCCGGCAGTTGCACCACGATGCGGTCGGCCCCCTGCTGCTGGATCACCGGCTCGGCCACGCCGAGTTCGTTGATCCGGTTGCTCAAGGTGACCATGTTTTGCTTGAGCGCGTTTTCTTGCACCAGCTGCGCTGCTTCGGGCTTGAGCGTGGCGCTCAGCCGGTAGTCGGTGCCCTCCACCGTTTCCTTGATGTCCAGATCGGCAAATTGGTCTTGGATGAGCGTTCGCGCTGCGTCGGCGGTCTGTGCGTCGCGGGCACGGATATCGATGGTCTGGCCGCTTCGGCTGACGCCGCTGTGGCGAATGTTCTTCTCGCGCAGTGCGGTGCGCAGGTCGCCAGTGAGCACATCGGCTCTGCGCTGCAACGCCGCTGGCATGTCCACCTGCAGCAGGAAATGCACCCCGCCCCGCAGATCCAGCCCCAGGTACATGGGCGACGCGTTCAGGCTGGCCAGCCATGCAGGTGTGCGTGGCAACAGGTTGAGCGCCACCACATGCCCCGGGCTGGTGGCATCGGGATTGAGCGCTCGCTCCATAGCGTCGCGCGCTTTGATCTGGTCGTCGGTGGACTCGAAGCGTGCCTTGACCGAGTTGCCATCGAGCTGGATCAGCGAAGGCTTGAGCGAGGCCGCGGCCAGCGCCTGCTCGACCCGCGTCACCGTGGTGACGTCGATGCGCACCGAAGCCCGCGCCGCCGACACCTGCACCGCTGGCGATTCGCCAAACAGATTCGGCATCGCATACAGCCCGCCGACCACCAGCGCCACCGCGATGATCAGGTACTTCCAGAGGGGATATCGGTTCATGAGGCTGCGGACGCAAGTGCGTGAGAAGGTTAACCGGGGGCGCCGCGGAACTGGCTTTGCCAGGCCGCCAGCGCCGCCCCTTGGGGGGCTGAGGGCTGTCCGAGTCTGCCTGCGCAGACTCGGACAGCCCGAAGAGGTTGTGCCTGTGGCACGACCGCGGTCTGCAAGACACGCGCCGCAGGCGCGGCGCGGGGGGGTTACTTGACAGTGCCCTTGGGCAGCACCTGCGTCACCGCAGAGCGCTGCATCTGCACCTCAACGCCGGAGGCCAGTTCAATACCAATGAAGGTCTCACCAATCTTGGACACCTTGCCCAGGAAGCCACCAGCGGTCACCACCTCGTCGCCCTTGGCGAGTGCTTGCACCATGGCTTTGTGCTCTTTCTGGCGCTTCATCTGCGGGCGGATCATCACGAAATACAGCACCACAAACATCAGCACCAGCGGCAGCAGGCTCATCAGGGTGGAGGTGGTGTCGCCGCCAGCAGCGGTCTGGGCGAAGGCAGAGGAAATGAACACGGAAATACTCCAACGAAGGGGTTAACGGGGGGAGATCGGGCGCCCACGCGCCACATGGACGCGCCTTCAAGCGTGCCCGAATGAGCCGAACATTGTATGACGCGGCCCCAGAGCCGCCAGCCTGCAAGGCCGAAGAGTGGGTGCGCAGCGCCTTCAGGCCGCCCGCACCGCCTTGGTGTCGCCCGCGGCCCAGCGCGCCTGCAGCTCGGCCCAACGGCTGCGAGCAGCCGCCAGGTTGCGCGCTTTCACATGGCCGAAGCCTTTGATCTGTTCGGGCAAGCGGGCGATTTCCAGCGCCAGCGCGTGGTTGTCTGCGTCCAGATCGGGCAACAGCACCTCGATGGAACTGCGGTAATCGCCGATCAGCGCGCGCTCGGTGCGGCGCTCCTCGGTGTAGCCAAACACGTCCAGCGCGCTCCCGCGCAGGCCCTTGAACTTCGCGAGCCAGCGAAAGGCGGTGAACATGAACGGACCGAACTTCTGCTTGATCAGCTCGCCCTTCTCGTTCTTCTTGGACAACAGCGGCGGCGCCAGGTGAATGCGCAGCTTGAAGTCACCCTCGAACTGGGCGGCAATGCGGTCATGGAAGGAGGTGTCGCTGTGCAGCCGCGCCACCTCGTACTCGTCCTTGTAGGCCATGAGTTTGAACAGATAGCGCGCCACCGTCATCGTCAGGTCCGACTTGCCCAGTGGCGCCTCGGCCTTGCGCACGCGCTCGACAAACGCCTGGTAGTCGGCGGCGTAGGCTTTGTTCTGGTAGGCGGTGAGGAACTCGACGCGGCGCGCCATCACGGTCGCCACGCTCTCGCGCGGCTTGAACTGAATCACCTGTGCGCCGCCGTCGGCGAGCAGAGAAGCCAGTGCCTGCGGGTTGTGCGCGGCGCGCCGGCCCCATTCGAAGGCCACCTTGTTGTTTTCCACCTGCACGTTGTTGAGCTCGATGGCCCGCATCAGCGCAGTGTGACCCAGCGGCACCCAGCCGCGCTGCCAAGCGTAGCCCAGCATCATGGGGTTGGTGTAAATGCTGTCACCCATGAACTTGGTCGCCGCGGCTTCGGCGTCAAAGACACCGACCGCCTCGCCACCCAGATGCTCGGTCAGCGCTTCGACGCAAGCCTGCGCCGGGTTTTGCCACGAAGGGTTCTTCACAAACGCTGCCGTTGGCGTGGCGCTGCTGTTAAGCGCTACATGGCTGCGGCCGTTGCGCAGCCGGGCCCAGGTTTCCTTGTTGGCGGCCACCAGCGGATCGCAGCCGATCACCAGATCGGCCGAAGCGGCCGAGACGCGGGTGGTGCGGATGTCGTCCTGCTGCGCGCCAATCAGCACATGGCTCCAGGTGGCACCGCCCTTTTGGGCCAAGCCTGCTGCGTCTTGCGTGACGATGCCCTTGCCTTCGATGTGCGCCGCCATGCCGAGCAACTGGCCGATCGTGATGACGCCGGTGCCACCGACGCCGGCCACGATCACGCCCCAGGCTTCTGCATCCAACGACGGCAACGTAGGCTCGGGCAGCGCACCACCGGTCCACTCGGTTTTGGCTTCGCCTTTCTTCTTCTTGCGCAGCTGTCCGCCGTCGACCGTCACAAAGCTCGGGCAAAAGCCCTTCACACAAGAAAAATCTTTGTTGCAGCTGCTTTGGTTGATGGTGCGCTTGCGACCGAACTCAGTCTCCAGCGGCTCGACCGACAGGCAGTTGCTTTGCACGCCGCAGTCGCCACAGCCCTCGCACACCAGCTCGTTGATGATCACGCGCTCGGTCGGCTCCACCATCGTGCCGCGCTTTCGGCGGCGGCGCTTCTCGGTGGCGCAGGTCTGGTCGTAAATGATGACCGTGGTGCCTTTGATTTCGCGGAACTCGCGCTGCACCGCGTCCAGCGTGTCGCGGTGCTGGATCGCAATGCCTGAGGGGATACCGGTGACGCCGTCGTATTTCTCGGGCTCGTCGGTCACGATCATGATGCGCGCGGCGCCCTCGGCGCGCATGCTTTGCGCGATCTGCACCACGCTGTGGCCCTCGGCTCGCTCGCCCACCTGCTGGCCGCCGGTCATGGCGACCGCGTCGTTGTAAAGAATCTTGTAGGTGATGTTCACACCGGCCACGATGCTCTGGCGGATGGCCAGAATGCCGCTGTGAAAGTAGGTGCCGTCGCCCAGGTTGGCAAACATGTGCTGGTCGGTGGAGAACGGCTGCTGGCCCATCCACGGCACGCCCTCGCCGCCCATCTGGGTGAAGCCCACGGTGGCGCGGTCCATCCAGATCGTCATGAAGTGGCAGCCGATGCCGGCCATGGCGCGCGAGCCTTCGGGCACCTTGGTGCTGGTGTTGTGCGGGCAGCCCGAGCAAAACCAGGGCTGGCGCTCGGCGCCCGCCAACGGCGAGTTGGCGCCTTGGCTCAGCAATGTCTGCATCGACTGCTCCTGCGCGTTCAGGATGGCCAGCTGCGTATCGATGCGCGCCATCACGTCTTCTGGCACGCCCAGCTTTTTCAGCCGCTTGGCGATCGCGCGCGCGATGATGGCTGGCGAGAGGTCGGCGTTGGCGCGCAGCAGGTGGTTGGCGCTCGGGTTGGGCATCGACCATTCGCCGCCGGTGTTGTCGCCCGCCACCTCGTCGAACTTGCCGAGCACGGTGGGCCGCACGTCGCTGCGCCAGTTGTAGAGCTCTTCTTTGATCTGGTATTCGATGACCTGGCGCTTTTCTTCCACCACCAGAATCTCGCGCAAGCCGGTGGCGAACTCGCGGGTCGTCTGCGCCTCCAGCGGCCAGACCACCGCCACCTTGTGCAGGCGCAGGCCGATGCGCTGGCAGGTGGCGTCGTCCAGGCCCAGGTCGAGCAGGGCCTGGCGGGTGTCGTTGTAGGCCTTGCCGCTGGCGATCACGCCAAAGCGGTCGTTCGGGCCGCTGATCACGTTGTGGTTGAGCTTGTTGGCGCGGATGTAGGCCAGCGCGGCGTACCACTTGTAGTCGAACAGTCGCGCCTCTTGGTCCAGCGCGTGGTCGGGCCAGCGAATGTGCAGACCACCCTGTGGCATGTCGAACTCGGGCACCACGATCTGCACCCGCTCGGGGTCAATCATGGCGGTGGCGCTCGATTCGACGATTTCCTGGATCGTCTTCATCCCCGCCCAGACGCCGCTGAATCGGCTCATGGCGAAGGCGTGCAAACCCAGATCGAGGATGTCCTGCACCGAGGTCGGGAAAAACACCGGCAGACCGCAGGCCTTGAAGATGTGGTCGCTTTGGTGTGCCGCTGTCGAGCTCTTGGCCACATGGTCGTCGCCCGCCACGGCGATCACGCCGCCCCATGGGGTGGTGCCAGCCATGTTGGCGTGTTTGAACACATCGGAGCAGCGGTCCACGCCCGGCCCCTTGCCGTACCAGATGCCGAACACGCCGTCGAATTTGTTGGTGTCGGGTGGCGCAAAGCCGAGCTGCTGCGTGCCCCAGAGCGCGGTCGCGGCCAGCTCCTCGTTCACGCCGGGCTGGAACACGATGTTCTGCTGCTTGAGATGGGGCGCGGCCTTTTGCAGCGCTTGGTCGTAACCCCCCAGTGGCGAGCCGCGGTAACCGCTGATGAAGCCCGCTGTGTTCTTGCCCAGCATCGCATCGCGCTGGCGCTGCAACATCGGCAGCTTCACCAGCGCCTGGATGCCGCTCATGAAGGCGCGCCCGTGGTCGAGCGAATATTTGTCGTCCAGCGTCACCGTTTCCAAGGCGCGGCGGATGTGTTCGGGCAGGGGCGCGTTCATGGTGTTGTCTCCAGTCGTGTGGGTTCGCTTTATGGGCGGATTGGGTCACTTGAGCGAGGCGATAGGCAGTCACTCAGTGTGCCGCACAGTGTATGACCCACTTCGTGACAGGTGTTTGCTTTTCGTGCCGTAAAACCGCATGATTTAGGATGATCCTTGCTCAAAAATACGTATGACTGAAACACTTGACCGGTTCGACCTGGCCATCTTGAACGAATTGCAGCTCGATGGCCGCCTCACCAACGCCGAACTGGCACAACGTGTCGGCCTCTCGGCTGCACCCTGTTGGCGGCGCGTGCGCGCGCTGGAGGCCACCGGCTTCATTCGCGGCTACCGTGCCGAACTGGACCGGGAAAAGATGGGCCTGGGCGTGTTGGCGTTTGTTCGACTGGACGCCGAGCGCAACCATGGCGAAATCACGCGCTCGCTGGAGGCTGCGATTCGCAACATTCCGCAGATCGTGAGCTGCCACTACATCAGCGGCTCGGGCACCTTCGAGCTGCAGGTGGTCTGCCCCGACCTGGCCGAATTCAGCCGCTTCACGCGCGAGGTGCTGCTCAATTTACCCAACGTGAAAGACCTGCACACCAGCTTTTCGCTGGGCGAAGTGAAGGCGGCGGGTGCGCTGCCGCTGTCGCATCTGACTCCCACCTCGGTGAATACCAAAGTGGCGGGCACGGCAAGCAAACTCAAAACTTGAGGGCGATTTTCCTCCGTCCATCTGGCGAAAACGACCGTTGATTCAGAAACATGTCGAAAACAACGAACATCATGTTGTGTCTCCAGTTTTCGACTTGTAAGAATATGCATCCATCCCCTACCATTCGTTTACTCTGGATTTGCCGCCTGAGCCATCCATATGCCAGTTGTTACAACCCGAGGCAGTTTTTCACTGTCTATCAAGGATTTTTATGAAAAAGACTTTGTTCCTCAAAACCGCCTTGGCGATTGCCTTGGTCATGCCGCTGCTGGCATCGGCCGAATCTGCGCTCACGGTTGGCCCAGGCGCTGCGACCGCCCGGCTGGACTTCCGTGTGGTCATTCCGCGGGTGTTGTTGCTTCAAGTAGGTGACGTAGGCGCAGGGATCAATCTGGTTGATTTCGATTTGGGTTTGATTCAGCCGGGCGCGGGGGGCGCTGGCGTGGCGCGTACCAACGGCGCGGCGATCCCTGTGCGAGTACTTGGCAACAATGGTGTGATTACCTTGACAGTTTCCAACACGGGTGACCTCACCACCGGCGTGGCAGGAGAAACAATCCCCTGGACCGAAATCACCGTAACGTCGGCGGTGACCAGTGGCGGAGCCATTCCCCACCCCAGCGCGGCTTTCAACAGCGGTGCGGCCCTGCCAGTCACTGCGGGCACCAAGATCACCAGCAGCGAAGCGAACTGGACCTTTAACTACGCGAACACCCAAGTTGTGCCGGCCGGTACCTACGGCGGCGCCAATACCAACAACGGCCGCGTCATCTATACCGCCACCATGCTCTGATCACGGAACCATCCGCCGGCGGATGTCCGTCTAGCGCGGTAGCGAACTCAAGCGGAGGGCCAGCGGCAAGCGGCTCTCCGTTTGCCTTTTGACCCGCCCTGCTGCTGCCCTGATCCAAGATGCGCCCCATGAAACTCGTCGCCCGATCCATCACTGCCAGATCCACCGTCGCTGGCTGTCTCGCGTTGGTGTGCCTGCTGGAAATGACGAAATCGTATGCCTGGACGTTGACCATAGAACCCGCCTCGCGCCGCGTGTTCCTGCACGTAGGCAACGGCATCGTCGATGGCGACAACGGCACCATCAACCGGGTGGAGGTGAGCATAAGCGGCGCTGCGTTGGTCGGTGGCCTGCCGCAGCCCATGACCACCAACAGCACCCAGTCGTCCACCCTCTACGGCGATGGCTTCGTCACCTGCCCCAACCCTTCGACGCAAATCCTGGTCGGTGCCTCGTACCGGCGCCGCAACAACGGCCCAGCCAGCGCCACGCTCAGCGTGACATCGCCACCCAGCCTCACCAGCGCCAGCGGTGACACCATTCCGTTCAGCGAAATCAGCTGGTCCGTGTCAGCCCCGGGCAGCCCCACCCCCAACGTGATCCCGTCTGGCAGTTTCACCGGCGCGCAGCAAACGCTGGCCACCATTGCAGCCAATACCAACATCGAAAACTGCCACACCTTCACCTACGCCAACAGCGCCGTGCAGGCCACTGGCACCTACAACGGCCGTGTGACTTACACCCTGACCAGCCCATGAGCGCCGGCCTGTCCAGCCGGGTCGGTCAGGTCGGTCGCTGGCTGGGTCTGTGGGCGCTGCTGGCGGGACAGGCCTGGGCCAGCCCCCACCGGCTCGACGATTCGCAAAGCCAGGTGGTTCCGCCGAATGTGAAGATGCAGTAGCGCAGCATCGCGCCCGGGCAAGGCGACACCGGCATGGAGGCCTGGGTGCGTGTCAATGTGCGCATCGCCACCGGCGCGTGGCTGGGGCGCAGCGGGCGCGTCTATATGGTGCTGCCGCGCGACCAAAGCGCCACCCTGGAGGCAGAGTGGACCACCCAGGGCCGCCTGCTGGCTGGGCGGCTGGTCACCGGTGAGCGCACGCTGGTCTGGGCTGGCGTGATCGCCAGCGAGACGCTGGAAGACCAGTTGCTGGTGCGCCTGCGCGCGGCATCCGACTGGGGCGCGTCCAGCCGCCGCCTCAATTTCCACTTTGAACTCGACACCGACTGACCATGCGTTCCTGGACTTTTCACGCGCCTATCGCGCTTCTTTTGGCCCTCGTTGCGGGCTCTGCCAGCGCCCAAGGGTTCGCCGCCTACATCTCGCCGCCGCGCTTTGAGGTGCAGCTTGAGGCGGGCCAGGTGCTGCGCCAGGTGGTCGAAATCCAGCACGTCGGGCGCGTGCGCGGCAACTACCGGATTTACACCAACGACTGGGTGCTCAGCCCCGACAACTCGGTCAGCTTCAGCGACACACTGGCCCCCGACAGCTGCCGCCCCTGGGTCGCGGTCGAGCGGCGCGAGCTCAGCATCGAGCCCGGTGCGCGATACCGCTACCGTTTTGAGATCACACCGCCACCGGGCACGCCAGCGCGCGAATGCCGCTTCGCCCTGATGGTGGAGGGCCTGGAAACCGCCAAGGTCGAAGGCCAGCTCAACTTCCCGGTGGGCGGGCGCATCGGCGTTATCGTTTACGCCTCGATCGGCGGTGCGGCGCCTCGGCTGGAGATCGCCGGCACCCGGGTCGCCACCGTCAATGGCCAGCCGACCGCGCTGGTCGAGGTGCGCAACAGCGGCAACGCCCACGGCCGCTTAGAGGGGTTTGTGAACGGCACCGATGCCGACGGCCAGCGCCTGGAGCTCGCGCCCGCCAACCTGCCCATACTGCCCGGTGAAACCCGCAGCCTGAGCCTGGCGCCGGTGGCAGCCGAAAACCGGCCCGCGCCCACCATCCGCTTTCCGTTGCAAGTACAAGGCCAGCTCGAATCAGGCCGCGAGCGCCTGCCCCTCAACGCCCAATTCGCGCCATGATCCTGCGGTGGGGCGGGCTGTGCCAGTTGGCGCTGCTGTGCGCGGCGATCGTGCCGACCACCAGCGCCCGGGCTGAGGCTGTGACCACACCCACCACCGCCTATGTGGACCGGGAAATTCAGGGCCTGGCACCCGATGTGGCCGAGCTTGGCGACCAGACCCCCTACGACGCCGCTGGTCTGCCGCGCTTTTTGCGGCTCGAAACCCGGCTCGGCACCCAGCCTTTCGAGCTGCAGCAACGCTCCCGGCTGGGCTTTGCGCTGTTCGGTCTGGTAGAAACGCCCAACCACGGCATTCTGTCCATCGACGGCAATCTGGACCCCCACGAACAGCGCGGCAGTCTCACACTGCGCCAGCGCGGCATGCCGTGGGCAGACGGCTGGCTGGCCAATCACGAGCTGGGCGTGATCAACACCCCCGCGCCCGACATCACGCGCCTACCGTCGCGCATCTTTGTGCCCTTGGCCCTGATCCAGGGCGCTGGCGCCGAGTGGAACAACTCCGGTCGGGGCCTGCAATTGCAAGCCGCTACCGGCACACCCGGCTTGCTGGTGGGCCTGCCTTCAAGCGCCTTCGAGCGGCTGCAAGGTCGGCGCAGCAGCTTGGGCGCGCGGTGGCACTTGCGCGGTGACAGCGACCTGTCGGGCTTCAGCAGCTCGCGCCTGGGCTGGACGGCCGCGCTGCGCGTCGAGAGCGCCCGCGGCATCTCGCCCTTCAGCGATCCCCTGGCACTGGCCGGCCAGGAAGACGCCAACGCCACGCAACTGGTGTTGCGCCACGCATCGGATGGCCGGCGCACGCAAGGCCAGTTCGTGCACAACATCTCCAGCCTTGCCAGCGACGCACGCAACGGCTTCTGGGTCGACAGCGAGTGGGACGACGGCCCGCGCCGCCACAGCCTGGGCGGATACCGGCTGGAGCCTGGGCTGTCCTGGGCCGGGCAGCCTCTGCCCAGCGACCTCACCGGCGTCTATGCACGCAGCAGCTGGCGCACCCGTCAGTGGTCGGCTGAAGGGTCGGTGGACCTGCTGCGCTCCATCACGGGGCGCGCCAGCAACGGCAGCTTCGTCACCAGCAGCGCGCGCTGGCGGCTGGCGAGCCAGAGCAGCCTGGGCGCCGGGTTCTCGCTGCGCCGCTTCGACGGCCAGGCCTGGGACAGCTTTGCCGACTGGCGCTTCTCCAGCGCCTGGGGGCCGAGCGGGCTGCGGATGGAGCTGGCGGGCGGTAGCAGCGTGGTCAGCCGCCAGGAACTGATTTACGACCAGGACTGGACGCTTTCCGAAGGCTTCAGCCTGAGCACCAGCCTGGGCGCAGGCCGCCTGCGCCGCGACCCGGTAACAGGCGAAGCGCCGCAAGACCTGCTGCGCGCAGCGCTGAGCCTGAGCGCGCCGGTGGGCGCGCGCGCGCAAGTGCGCGGCAACCTCAACACCGAGCGGGGCAGCAGCGGCAGCAAGCGCTGGGGCCTGAACCTGGGCGCCAGCTGGCGCATCGACAGCCGTTGGAGCCTGGAGGCCAATCTCAGCCGCTCGCAAGGCAGAAGCCTGAGCACAGTCCCACTCGATCCGCTGGCGCCACCGCTGCCCACCGTGATCGGTGTTGGCAGTCGGTCTTTCTACGCCGTGTTGCGCTACGAGCTGCAAGCTGGCAGCCGCACCGTTCCGCTGGGCGGCAATGCTGCAGACGGCAGCGGGCGCGTCGAGGGTGTGGTGTATTTCGACGCCAACAAAAGCGGCACCCAGGAGGCCAGCGAACTCGGCGTGCCCAACGTCACCGTGTTCCTGGACAACCGCTATGGCGTGCGCACCGACACCCAGGGCCGCTTCGAGTTCCCGTTTGTGGCCGCCGGCGTGCGCACGGTGAACGTGCGCAGCGACACCCTGCCCCTGCCCTGGGCCGCCGTGGGCGAAGGGCAAACCAGCGTAGAAGTGCGGCTGCGCGACACCAGCCGCCTGAGCATTGCGGCACAGCGCCTGAACGACTGACAGCAAGCGCGACCGAAAAAAGCCCTCGCGGCCTCAAGTTCACGAGGAATGTACCGATTCACCAGATATGTTTTGGCAATCGCGTTCCCTGTTGATTCGGTCCAGTGAAGTCGTCACGTTCAACCCCAGCCAAGCCCTGACCAGCGCTTGGCTTCGACAGGCTCAACCCGAACGGAACTCAGGAGTTCGCAGAGCCGGAGCAATCAGGTTCTGGCTGGCCACCCTGGCGATGGTCGTGGCAGCCCCGACGGCGCTGGCCGAGAGCGGTTTTGCCGCAGTAGGCGGTAAGGCCAGCGCAGCGCTGGACTTTCGCATCATCATCCCGCCGGTGATGCAGGTGCTGGAAAACAGCCACCCCGACCAACTCCAGGTGGATGCTTCAGGCGCACTCAGTGCACGGCAGCAGCTGGTGGTGGTCTCCAACATGAGGCACGGCTTCTGCGTCAGCCTGCGCATGGCCGAGCCGCAACGCGCCGACTGGCACTTGAAACACAACAGCAGCGAACCCGGCGTGCGCCTGGAGCCAACAACAGACGGCTGGCGCCTGTGCACCTCCAGGCCCGGTCACTACACCTTGCAGTTGCAGCACCAATTCGGCAGCACCGACTTGCAAACCGCGCAGCGCTGGCCGGTGCAGACGGACCTCATCACGCCGTAACACGCCCACTTCAGCGCCGCCCCAGCGCGAGGGCGCCGAACGCGACGCCCGCCAGCGCCAGCACCACCCAAGCCTGTGCCTCGCCCAGCGTCCAAAGCGTGAGGCTGGTGACAGCGCACCAAACAATTGGCAATACCCACGAAGAGCGCCATAGCACACGAGACAGGGGGCGCGGTGTGTCGAGCAGGAGCAACAGCGCGAGCGCGCCGATGGCGGTGGGGTCAGGCGCCAGACCCAGCCACTCCGCCTGGGTTCCCGGGCGGCCGAACACCCAGACAAGCGCGGGATGACCGATCGAGGCCCAGGCGCCGAGCGCCAAGCCGATACGGGTGCGCGCATTGAGCGCCGGGGCCCAGCGAAGGCCCGGGCTGAGCGCCAGCAGCCCAAACCCGAATGCTTGCATCAGAAACATCCACGCAAACGCCTCAGCGGCGGTGTTGATGGGCGCAAAACGTTGCCAGAAAAACGCCCATGCCACCCAGAGCCAAGCCAGCGCCATCAGCGCGGTCGCGGCTCGCGCCGATCCGGCGTGAGTGGGGATTGCATCTCTCCCTCGAACGCTCTGAGTGCGAGCCACCAATCGCGCCGAGCCTGCGCGGCGGCGACTGGCCGTGCTCGCCCACCACCCACCGATCAACACAGCCGCCACCAACAGCGCCACCCCGACCGGCCAGGCCTGCCGGTTGAGCGATTCAAACAGCCGCCAGTAAATGGCTGGCGAGAACATCAACAGATCAGACGGCCGGTAGCTCCACCACGCATCCATGGGCGGCGCTCAGCTGGGGCGAGGTAGGGGTGCCGCCCTCACAGCGCGGCCACTTCGCGCGCCATGCGAGCGCGCAACGCGGCGTCGGGCATGGCACCGCCACCCGCCGCCAGGTTTTGCCGCACATGGTCGACCCGCGTGGTCGCAGGAATGGCGCAGGTCACCGCCGGATGGCTCACCACGAACTTCAGCGCCACCTGCGCCCAGTCGGCGCAGCCCAGCTCACCCGCCCAGCCTGGCAGCGGGTGGCGCGCGAGCTGCTGCGGCAAAGCGCCCTGGCGAAACGGCCGGTTCACGATCACCGCGATGCCGCGCTCGCGTGCCAGCGGCAAGATGCGTTGTTCCACCTCGCGGTCGAGCAAGTTGTACGAAATCTGCACGAAGTCCAGCGGCTGGCTGCGCATGATCTGCTCCAACTCCGCGTGGCGCCGTCCCTCGCTGGTGGAGATGCCCACATAACGCAGCCGTCCCGCCGCCTTCATCTCAAACAGGTGCGGCAGGTGCGATTGCCAGCCCAGCAGGTTGTGCACCTGCATCAGATCGAACCGGTCCACGCCCCAGCGCTGGCGCGAGGTGGCCATCTGCGCCGTGCCGCGCGCCAGGTCGCCGTCCCACACCTTGTCGGCCGACCACACCGGGCTGTTGCGGCCAACCGCCGCGAGCGCATGGCCAATGGTGGACTGCGCGGAGCCGTACATGGGCGACGAATCGATCATCCGCCCGCCACCGGCCAGAAACGCGCGAATCACGGCGGTGGACGCCGCCCGTCCCGCCGCGTCTTGCCCCACGTTGAAGGTGATCCAGCTGCCCAGGCCCACCACCGGAATCGCTTCACCGCTGGAGGGAATGGTGCGCGTGATCGGTGCTGTGTCGATGGCCGCCAGGCTGCGCAGTGGCAGCGACCAGGCGGCAGCGCCTGCAGACAGCACAGCCAGCCGCATGAGGGTGGCGCGGCGGGTCAGTGGCAGGGTTTTATCAACGGGAAAAGGAGGTTGAGTCATGACGGTCTCCGCGTGCGATGGGCTGGCTGGTTCGAAATCGCTGAAGCGCTCAAGTTCCCTCTCGATTCGCACCCGCAGCATTCAAGGCGAGGCCGGCTCCACGCGCAACACGCGGCCGGTGGGGCTGTCTGTCAGCAAATAGATTGCGCCGTCGGGCCCAGCGCGCACGTCGCGGATGCGCTCGCCGAGTTCCTGAAACAACAGCTGCTGCGGGCCAGGCACGCCGTTCACCAGCGGCACCCGGCGCACGCTGCGTTCCTTCAACGCCGCCACCAACAGGCTGCCGCGCCACTGCGGGAACAGCGCGCCGTCGTACCAGGCCATGCCGGCGGGGGCGATGGACGGCGTCCAGTCCACCAGCGGCGGGGTGATACCGGGCAGGCTTTGATACGGCGTGATGCGGGCGTAGGTGTAGTCGATGCCACCGGTGGTGAGCGGCCAGCCGTGGTTGGCGCCGGGCTCAATGCGGTTCAGCTCGTCGCCGCCGCGCGAACCATGTTCGTGGGCATACAGCACCCCGCCCACCACCACCATGCCCTGCGGGTTGCGGTGGCCGACGCTGTAAATTTCGGGCCGGGCGCCTGGTGTTTGTGTGAAGGGGTTATTGCTCGGCACCTGGCCGTCGGCGCCGATGCGCAGCAGCTTGCCCAGGTGCGTGTTCAGGCGCTGCGCGTCGGTGCGGTCCAGGTTGCCATCGCCCATGCCGACCACCAGCGTGCCGTCGGCCAGCCAGGCCATGCGGCCACCGAAGTGCTGGGCATCCGTCTTCGCGGGCTGCGTGGTGAGCACCGGTTGCACGTCCAGCAACCGCATGCCGTCAAACCGGGCCCGCACCACGCGCAGGTGGTTGGCCTTGGGCGTGCCGTGGGCGAAAGACAGGAACACCTGGCCGTTCTTGGCGAAGTCCGGGTGTACCACCACGTCGAACAAGCCGGCCTGACCCCGCGCCAGCACCGGCGGCACCCCAGCCACCGGCTCGGCACGCAGTTGCGGCTGGCCGTTGGCGTCAGGCTCGATCAAGCGCAGCCGGCCCGGGCGCTCCGTCACCAGCATCCGCCCGCCGGGCAGGAACGCCAGCGACCAGGGGTGGTCAAGCCCGCTGGCCACGGTGACCACCCGATAGCCGGCGGCGTGTGCCGAAAACACCGCAAGCAGTGTGCCCAAAACGAAGGTCAGGAAATAACGGATCATCGGAAAAGTATGCAACACCCGCCCACCGCCAAGCCCCCACGCCGCCATTGGACAAAACACCTCGCGCCGCTGCTGCTCGCCTGGGTGCTGGCCGCCGCCTGGGGCTCGGTGGTGCAAACGCAGTTCAACCTGCAGGCGCTGGTCGGGCTGGGCGTGGCCATGCCGGCCGCCTTGCGCGCCGAGACGACCTGGCGCGACTTGATCGGCTTCGGCCCGGTCTACGCCGGCATCTTGGCGGCTGGCTGGTTGCCCGCGCTGGCTGCGGCAGCGTTCTTGGCACGACGCTGGCCCGACTGGCGCACCCCGCTGCTGGCCGCCGCCGCAGGCCTGGGCATGATCGCTGCGGTGCGCGCGGTCGACGCGGTGGCCCCGATGCCGATGTTCATCGACGCCACGCGCAGCCTGACTGGGCTGTTGGCGATGGCGGCTGGGGCTGCGCTGGCTGGGTGGGTTTATGCGCGGCTGACGCGACCGGGGTCGTGATCACGGGGACAGCTGCGCCTGACGAACTGAAATCTGACCCAGCTGAACACTGCCATCCTCCGTGCAACCAACACCCTCATTGAAACCGGCCCCGCAAAGGGGAAGATCGCGGTGGAGGCTGCTTGAACGGATCGAAGCGGTTCACGCACTGAACAATTCGGCGTGGGTACCAGCGCGCACAAAGTTGATTGCCGTGCCCTCAAGCTGGTAAATCAGCAAAAAGTCGCCGCTGATATGGCATTCCCGGTGATCGGCCCATTCTCCCTTCAAGGCATGGTCCAGCCATTCAGGGCCCAGGGGCGCATCGTTGGCAATCAACACCAGCATCGCCTCTTTGAGCCGCACCATGTCGTAACGGCCCGAATGCGACAGCCGCTGCCAGTCCTTGAGAAAAGCCTTGGTGTGGTCCGTGGCAAGAGGGCGCGTTTACTGGCGGCTGTTTTTTTCAAGGTCGGCAAACAGTTCGTCGGCACTGGCGAACCGGGCCTGCCGCTTGGCCATCATGGCGCGAGACTCTTCCATGGCCGCAAGCGTCTGGGCGTTGGGCACTTTCAGCTCCAGCGGAAAGGCCTGGTCAACCACCACACGGCGCAAGAACAGCCGCACCGCATCCGACATCGACAAACCCATGGCTGTCAGCGCTTGGGTGGCCTGTTCTTTGGTGTCGTCGTCCACCCGGATGTGGAGCATGGAAGTCTGTAAGGGCATGGTTTACCTCCTGTGTTGCAGCCGATTATGTATCTCATTTGAGATTCAATCAAGAGCACACATGCTGTGGGGAATTCAATTGGAATCCGACCTCAATTACCCTTGCGGGCCGAGACGACCTGGCGCGACCTGATCGGCTTCGGCCCAATCTACGCTGGCATCCTGGCCGCTGGCTGGGTGGGTTTATGCGCGGCTGACGCGGCCAGAGTCGTGAGCGAAACAGCGGCTGCGCCTGAACGCCAAGGAGATTCATGCTGAACATTCGACCCGTGCACACCGAAGGCGCCCACAACGCAGCTCACTCACCCACACTGCTAAGCACAGCGGCGATCACGGTTGGGCCCAGAAAATAGCCTTCACGACTCATGCGCTCCAACAGCGGGCGCGCCAGCGGGATCAAGCCTTCGGTTTTGGCCAAGCCGATGATGGCGGCGGTACCGATCAGATCAAGGCCCAGACTGCGAGCCTCCGCGCGTCCTGCGCGGTCGTCCATGACCACCAACACCGCGTCGCCCAATTCGCGCCAGAGGCACGCAATGCGCAGGGTACTGGCCTCGCCCGCATCAACGTCAGGGTTCAGCGGGCGCCACGTGTCTTCTGGCGCGGGCAGCACCGAAATCCAGCCCTCCTCTGCCAAACTCGCGGCGAGGACCACGCCGTCCGGGAAGGCGGAGGTCGGCAAGATTTCATCGCGCACGATCGAGGTGATGAACACCTGCCCAAACAACTGTTTGAGCAGCACCAAAGCGTCAACGCGTACCAGAGCAATCAGCGGCCCGACGTCTGCGATGACAACGCGTCGGCTCATTTCGCTGGCCAATGCCGCTGCCTCATGCCACCCACCTGCGCCACCCATTCACACTGCGGGTTTTTGCAGCCACTCACGCCCACGGCGCATCTCGTCTTGAACCTCTTCGGTGCTGGCCTTTGCCGGGCCTGCGAGCGCAATGCCTTGGCTTGAGAGCAACGTGAACATCTCGGGCAATGTCTTGCCCGCCGCGCGGGCCGCAAAGCCGGCCGACACCGACCCGCTGCGAAAAAGAGCCACCGCCAGCGCCACCCGCACCGCAGGCAGATCGGGCACGCCCAACCGCTCCAGATCGACCAGCACCGCCTGCGGCTGGTCGCGGTTCATCACCACCACCATGTCGTCGTGCTTGGCAGCAGCCAGCGCGGTACTGGGGTTGTTCTTGAGTTGGCGGATGTTGACGGTCTGCATGATGATCCTTCGCGTTGAGCTGCATGATGTAGGAACATCAGGAGTTTGGCAATGGTGAAGCCGTAGAGGGCGGCGCCAAGATTCTGAAGAATCGCCGCGCTGTGTTCAACATCGAGGGGAACGACTAACGTTTGGCGGTGGCTATCGCCTACAACACTCAAACGGTTTTTGTGAAATTTGTCGGTGCGCAGCCCCCCTGTGAAGCCATCGACGCCATCGACGCCGAAACCGTGGAACTGGCCTGAAGGCCGAGGGGATTCATGATGAATATTCAACCCGTGCACACCGAAGCCGCCTACAACGCCACCTTGAAATAGATTTCAAGGCTGATGACGACTGACCCGGCGCTGGGCACGCCCAACGGGGACCGCTTGGACGTGCTCGTGACACTTGTGCAAGCCTATGAGGCCCGGCATCACCCCATGAACCTGCCCGACCCGATTGAGGCCATCCGCTTTTGCATGGAGCAGCAAGGTCTCACGATCAAAGACCTAGAGCCCATGATTGGCCGCAGCAACCGGATGTATGAAGTGCTGAACGGCAAACGCCGCCTCACCCTGAACATGATCCGCCGCTTGCGCAAAGGCTTGGGCATTCCGGCAGAGGTGTTGATTGGGCGGGACGAGGGGTTTGGGTTGGCGGCTTGCCGGGTGGCTCCGTCAGCACGGCTCGTCCTGCCGCGAAACAACTGTCGCCGAGGTTGTTTCCGCTTTTTTTCTCGCCTTGATGGATGGCTGGGCAAAACAATTGGAGTCTGACCCCAGTTACCCAGCCGGTAAACAAATCGGCGCGCACCGCGCTGACGATGGCGGCGCCGGTGCCTTGGGCCATCACTAGGCGCTGGCTGTTGAGCGTGAGGCCTTGGGTGGTATGCGCTTCATTGGAATCTGACCCCCAATTTAGCGTTGGCCATCACACTCAAAAACGCCTCTATGTCCTGCATACTCACATAACGCGGATGGCGGATGCCGCCGGGCTGGGTTGCACTCCAACGGATGAAAAATCACACCCAGTGTGGGCAGGCCTTCTTGTCTTGAGGCTATAGTGCAGCACCAAATTCGCTCGCGCACTTGGTCGAGCAAGCGGGTTGACTGCAACAGAGGGGCACCGGGTTTCATGGAAAATTTATACCTGGTTTTTTGTCCAGTGCATGCGCTTGAGACCCAGCGCGAAAGCGGTCTTCGGCAAGTTTTCAAGAATGATGTATCGTCAAGCACAGGGTGTATCAACCGGGTTTTGCGGTCTACATTACGTTAGCCTTCAAAAACCGCCCATGTCACGCCATCAATGGAAAAACTTGAATACGCAGCAAGTCGGCACATACGCCGAATACTTCGTGAAGATGGAACTAACAATGCACGGGTTTCAGGTCTACTCCACAGAGGTGGATGATCGCGGCATCGACTTTGTGGCACGGCGGGAGAGCGGGCCTTTTATTGAAGTTCAAGTGAAGTCACTGCGCTCCATGGGCTACGTTTTCATGCAGAAGACGAAGTTTTCCCTGAGGCCGCACACGTACTTGGCGTTGTGTCTCTTTGCCGAGGGACAGGAGCCAAAAGTGTTCCTTATTCCGTCTGTTGCGTGGCTTGCTCCGAATGCGATTTTCGTGGATCGAAAGTACGATGCTCAAGGCCAGACCAGCAAGCCTGAGTGGGGCCTAAATGTATCGAAGCGAAACATGCCTACCCTGTCTCAGTATTCGTTCGAATCAATAATTAACACTTTGGCCGTTCAAACTGACGGTTAGCCATTCCTTCATGCGTACGCGCCTACGGCATGCCGCTTAATTCAAATGTAACTATTTCAACAGGATATATCAATGGAGCCAGAATACTTGGCGTTGTTCAGCAACACAGGAAACATAAAAATTCAGGTCTGCTTCAAAGATTCTGACAGCTCAGTCAGCGACCAAAAACTCGACGCCGGTGAGATTAAAAAACTGATCAGCCATGACGGAAAATCTTTTATTTCTAAGATGCGATTTGACGATCACTTGGCAGAAATTGAAAAAATAGACATATTTCTTTCCAAAAACCGCATAGTCTTGCGTGCGCGGTTTTACAAAAAATCTGAGGGTACATCCGTCTAACCCGACATTGCAGCCGACCGCCTACGGCGGCGGCTGAATTTCCACGTTAGGCCTCGCAGACCATGCGTTTTTTGCCTCACCAAGGAGAACGGCTGCACACCGAGCGCCGCCTCGGATACGTCCTACCGAATTTGCCTTTAAATCCGCCAGTGCACAGGCACTCTTCAGTAGCGAACTCGGCTCAACACTGCACAGTATCAGCACATTCCCCCGACCAGATTATAAAATGGGCATGAAGTACAACCACCGAACATTATCGAGGCCACCCCCCCTGAAACTAATTTACTGAGCTCCACATCTTCGCAGATTTAGGAACTTTAGAAAAAATGTCTATCGCAAGCAAGCTTCGAAAATTTAAACGCCTAGTTTGGCACAAAAAGCTTCCAAATTTCGTTTACCGTATGGACGATAGACCGTCCGCCTTCGTCCGGGTTCATGGCCTTCAGCCGAAGGGAATGCGAACAGACGGGGCACCCGGACAGTTTGGACCTGCCAACATGAATGTTAGCTAGGACTTACGCAAAGCAAATAGTTGTTAAATTAATTTATCAATTACTTTAATCAACGCATCATCGTTATAGCATATAATACGTTTATTGCTTTTACGGACAAGCGCAGTGACAACACGTATAGAT
>Ga0222706_1000066_pt1 | contig 42331 bp, 33 predicted proteins | sample AntAcemetage1572_FD_179829 | JGI IMG/M metagenome (GOLD analysis project Ga0222706, IMG submission 179829) | Saline water microbial communities from Ace Lake, Antarctica - #1572 | ecosystem: Environmental > Aquatic > Non-marine Saline and Alkaline > Saline | place: Antarctica: Ace Lake...
TCCAGATTTTCTATCGGTTCATGTTAGCGCCCGAGGCGTATTTTGATTGTAGCAGATAGTATAGAATCTGCCAGAGCACCAGCGGTGCGATTTGATCCTTAACCGGGTTAAATCCCAATTGAAAATAGTATTGGTCATCAAATCGCTTCTCCGAAGCTCTTCTATCATTTCGGATTTTCTACGATCAAATCGCTTCTCTGAAGCTGGGAAAAATTGATTTTTCAATATGTATATCCGAAGTGATTTCAATGGCCTTATTTTCTTTGCTTTTTGAGACCGAAAATCGAAAACGCCCAATTATCAATTGTGTACCAATTATATTCTTGCTTCTTCCGCTGACTGGCAAAATAGCAAGCAATCAAAAAACTTTATATTCTTCGCATAACCTCCGCACCCTTTGTGGTTAAAAAACTCCTTATAAAAATTTATTTGAAATGAAAAGGCTAATTCCCTACCTTTTAAATCCTTACCCAAACAACCTTACTTATGACAAAGAACATCATCGCATTTGCATTGATATGCTTCATCTCACTGACTTTTTCCTGTAAACCTCAAGAAGAAGAAGTTGAAGAAATCCCTCAGGAGCGATCCAAAACCCTTCTCAAAGATTATGTAAATGGACCCAGCCCAGACTTTTCTTACGAAATCGTGCACTCGGTCCCTGGCGAGAAATACGATTTTCACGTCCTACGAATGGTTTCACAAAATTGGTTGACAACTGATTTGGTGGACAAAACAGAATGGTGGCATTGGGTTTCTATAGTGGTACCAAAAAATACGCCATTCACCACGAGTTTGATGTGGATCGATGGTGGAAGTACAGGCACCAAAATGCCTATGGAACCTGACGGCTTAATTTTAGCGGCTGCAATGCAGACTAATTCAATTGTGGCGGAGATCCACAATATCCCTTTTCAGCCCCTGACATTTGCAAATGATCCCTTAGGAAAGCGGACTGAAGATGCAATTATCGCCTATGGCTGGCGCAAATTTCTCGAAGGTGGAGCCAAAGATGAAGATGCTATCTGGCTAGCGAGATTACCGATGACCAAAGCAGTGAAGCTCGGTATGGATGCAGTGACTGAGGTGGTCGAGAAGAATTACCAAAAGAAACTCGATTCATTTGTAGTCGGTGGAGCTTCGAAGCGAGGTTGGACGACTTGGACCACAGCTGCAACTGATGATCGAGTAGTCGCCATCATTCCAGTGGTAATCGATATGCTAAATATGGAGGAATCGTTTGATCATCATTGGAAAAACTACGGCTTTTGGGCACCCGCGGTAAGTGAATATGTGGACGAAGGCGTAATGAATTGGATGAGAACACCAGAGTTTGACCGACTATTGGAGATCACCGAACCCTACTCATTCCGCTCTGATTTCGATATGCCAAAGCTTTTGATCAATGCCGCCGGAGATCAATTTTTCCAACCGGATAGCTGGGAATTTTACTGGAATGAACTGATCGGCGAAAAGCACATGCAATACGTACCGAATTTTGGACATGATCTATCGGAATCGGATGCCATTCCAAATATGATCTCGTTTTATGCTTCAGTTCTGAATAACACCCCAAGGCCCAAATACGATTGGAAAGTGGAAAGTGATAAAATTACTTTATCCCTTGATCCAGCAGATAAGCCCATTTCAGTCAAAGCTTGGACAGCTAGCAATCCAGCCGCACGTGACTTCCGCGTGGATGAATTTGGCCCAAATTGGAAGTCTCAGGAGATGAAAATAAACGAATCAGGAACTTATGAATTGGCTTTGGAAAGCCCTGAAAAAGGCTTTAAAGGTTATTTTATCGAAGTGACTTTTTCTGGCGAAACACCGCTGAAAATCACCAGTGGAGTGGAAGTGATGCCTAGAGATTATCCTTTTCCAGGATACGAACCCAAGCGAATAATGAAAACTACCGCCAATTAATGTTGATGAAGAATCTTATCAAATACTTCATTCTCCTGTTCTTTATTCAAATCTCAATGACGGTTAAAGCTCAAAATCAGACGAATTACGACGAAAGCAAAGTGCCAGCTATAATCCTTCCTGATCCCTTCGTAAGTGAGAAAGGGATGTTGATCGACAATCTTGCAGACTGGGAATATATTCGAAGACCAGAAATATTCCAGCTCTTTGAGACAGAGGTTTATGGGAAGTTACCAAAAGACTTTGATACAATCGCCTTTGCAAAAGTAAGTGAAAAAGAAAATCCTTATGCAAGTCTAGCCGAACTCGAGGAAGTGGATATCACTGTCTCTAGAAACGGCAAGTCCCACACAATGCGAATCAATCTTTTCCTTCCAAAATATCAAAAAGGACCTTTTCCAATAATCCTTTTGATCAATTACAGACCTACCTACCCGGATGGGAAATTAGTAGAAGAGGACTTTTGGCCAGTATCGGAACTATTGAAAAGAGGCTTTGCTACGGCCTCTTTTCATGCCGAGACTGTTGCCCCGGATACAAATGAGGATTATAAAAATGGGATCATCAGCACGCTTTATCCAGAGCAAATCGGAATGCCAAACGGCATGAAAGCTTATGGTGCTTGGGGCTGGGGAGCGATGCGCGCAATGGATTATTTTGAGCAACATCCTCAAATTGATTACAAAAAATCCATTCTCGTCGGACATTCCCGAACTGGAAAAGCAGCACTTTGGACTTCAGCCAACGACCCTCGATAGGCCATCACCTATGCCAATGAATCCGGCTGCGGAGGAGCGGCGATTTCCCGAAGGAAATACGGGGAAACTCTCGAGGCGATCAACAACCGGTTTCCGTATTGGTTTGCGGACAACTTCAAGAAATATAATGGCAAGGAGGAATTACTTCCAATCGATCAGCACATGCTTCCTGGATTGATTGCGCCACGAGCTATTTATTATTCCAGTGCCAAAGGTGATCAATGGGCGGATCCCAAGGGTGAGTTTTTGGCAATCAAACTTGGAAGTAGGATCTACACTGAGATTTATGAGAAGAAAATCGAATTCCCTTCTGAATTCGAAACGCTCAAGTCACCTATTCATCAAGAAGCAATCGGCTATCATATTCGTGAGGGAAAGCATAATTTGACTTGGGAAGATTGGTCACATTTTCTGGATTTCGCCCGAAAGAATCTGAAGTGAAAACAGGTGAGTACAGACCGGTTTTACCAAAAAAATAAGCTAACTAAGCGCAAAATCATAGCTCAATAAAGCTCATTCTGCTAATTCAATCTGAAATAAATTCACTATTACGAATGAGGAAATTTTCATGTTTCTTCATCAAAATTTAATCAGCATTCACCCTCTAAAAAATAAGAAATATCGATCTTCAGCTTTCAAATACTTACTAGAGCAGTCTAAATCGAATCTAACTTATTACCCAGTTTTTTTCAAAAACATGAAAATCATACCTGCATTCCTTATCCTACTAGGCTTTAGTATTTCCGCATTTGCACAAGAAGTCGGTCAGCCGTTGCCTGCTTGGAAAGAGGGGTTTTTGGATCTTCATCACATCAATACAGGGAGAGGCGATGCAGCTTTTTTTGTTCTTCCGGATGGCACTACCATGCTGGTGGATGCGGGTGAAGCTACGGAAGATGACCCTCGCACACTATCCGAAAGGAACACGCCCAGGTATCCCAATATTTCAAAACTAGCTTACGAATGGATCGTGGATTACATTCAACAGTTCGGGCCTTCTTCTAAGGAAAGCGTGATTAACTATGCTTTGATCACACATTTTCATTCAGATCACTTTGGCCAAACAAACTCTTACGGACCTGTTTCGAAGAAAGGCGGATATCAGTTGACCGGTTTGGTTGGTGTCGGAGATCAACTAACTATTCGGAAAATGCTGGATCGTGACTATCCCGATTATAAGAGTAGCGCAGTCAATTTCGGCAAGAAGGAAGACCTCCAAAAATTTGTGGCATCAGGAAATTCAACTGCTAATTCTTACGTCAATTCGATCCTGAATTATTGGGAATTTCTGGAATTTCAAAAAGCAGAAAATGGAATGGAAGTCGAAAAATTTACCGCTGGAAAATTGAATCAACTGCATCTAAAAAATCCTGAAAATTACCCAACATTCTCAATCCGAAATATTCAAGGAAATGGATGGTCTTGGACAGGAGTGGATGAAGAAGTGTTTGATCTCAAATCCAACAATGAAAATGATCTAAGCCTAGGATTCAAGATTTCGTATGGAGATTTCGACTATTTCACAGGCGGAGATATCCGAGGACTTGGCTCATATGGCGAAGCTGATTTCAATAGTGTGGAAAGCAATATCGCTCCAGTCATTGGACCGGTGGATGTCGCCACGTTAAATCATCACGGAAATCGGGATTCCCAAAATCATTTTTATGTGAGGACTCTTAGACCAAGAGTTTGGGTACAGCAATCTTGGTCTTCTGATCATCCCGGAGATGATGTGTTGCGAAGAATTACTTCGACAAATCTTTACCCTGGAAAGCGTGATCTATTTACCACAAGCATGCTGGAAGCTAATAAACTGGTCATCGGTGATCGAATAGATCAAGTATACGGATCCACACAAGGTCATATTTTGATCCGAGTTGACTCGGGAGGCAACTCCTATCGAGTATTTATTCTAAATGATTTAGACGCTGAGCGAAAGATAAAAGCCATTTTTGGCCCTTATCAATCACGATAAAATTAAGTGACAATTTCAGGGTTGCACTCATTTAATTTGACTGAAACGAACTGACTTACACCAAAATTATATACCTATGAAAATTCTTCTATTACTTTTCGTCTTTTCAATCGCTGGGACGATTCAGCAAAAAAAACCAGTGGAGGTCAAAATCCTTACTTCAGAATTCATTTATGATACAGCCCCTTTTCCGGAATGCCATGCCTCCACTTTAGCGGAAACAGCGGATGGTATTTTAGCTGCTTGGTTTGGAGGAACCCGAGAAAAGAATCCTGATGTCAGCATCTATACCTCGCGTCTATCATCCGGTAAATGGTCAATTCCCGTACTGGTCGCAGACGGTGTCGTAGATGAAAATCTTCGCTATCCGACTTGGAATCCGGTATTATTTCAGAATAAGCCGGATCAACTCACGCTTTTCTACAAAATCGGACCAACTCCTCAAGACTGGTGGGGTGCCTACAAAACTTCTGGGGATGCCGGGAAAACCTGGTCTGAAGAGATCAAACTCGAAGATGGTTTTTTAGGCCCGATCAAGAATAAATCCGTGTTCCTGCCGAACGGTGAAGTCCTCCACCCTTCCAGCTTCGAAACAAATAAAGCCTGGACCATCCACGTAGAAAAAAGCGATGCCAACCTCCAAAATTGGAAGAAAATAAAAATCGCAAATGAAAGCTTTAACGCAATACAACCCACAGTTCTTTTCCATCCCGATGGAAAAATCCAGATGCTTTCCCGAACACGGGAAGGAAAAGTTGGGGTAAATTATTCTGAGGATCAAGGTGAAACTTGGACTGACGTTCAGGGAAGTTTGCTGATCAACAACAACTCGGGCGTTGATGGGGTCACCTTGAAGTCCGGCTACCACATATTACTCTGTAATCCACTCAAAAAAGGTCGTAATAAGCTTTCATTAATGGGCTCCAGTGATGGAGTGATTTGGGATGAACTCTTAGTCCTGGAAGATCAGGCCTCCGGAGAATTCAGCTATCCTGCGATTATTCAGGCGAAGGACGGTTCAGTTCACCTGACGTACACCTACAATCGTAAAAAAGTCAAATACGTTGCCCTTCAAATTTCAGAATAAATGATGCTCACAAATCAATTGAATGGAATTATCCCTCCACTTATTACACCACTGAATTCTGATTTTTCATTGGATACACAGAGCCTTGCAAAAGTAATCGATCATGTAATCAAAGGAGGCGTTCATGGAATTTTCATCTTGGGGACCACCGGAGAGTTTACAAGCCTTACGCGTGAAACCAAAGTTGATTTGATTCAGGAGACGGTAAAACTCGTAGCTGATCGAATTCCGGTTTTGGTGGGGATCACGGATTGTGCCTTTGAGGAAAGTCTGAACTTGGCTAAAATCGCAACGGAATCCGGCGCTGCTGCGGTAGTTGCGACTACTCCATTTTATATGAATATTGGACAGAAGGAAATGCTGAATTATTTTGAAAAACTCGCTGATTCGGTAGATTTACCACTTTTTCTATACAACATGCCCGGTAATACCCACAAGCATATTGATCCTGCAACCGCTGCAAAACTAGCAAATCATCCAACTATTGTAGGCCTCAAAGACAGTTCCGGGAATCTTGAAACTTTCCAAGCCTACCGAAATGCATTAAAGGAATTCCCAAGCTTTTCATTACTCATAGGCCCCGAAGAAATCTTAGCCAATACGCTGGAAATGGGTGGAAATGGAGGAGTTAACGGTGGTGCCAATCTATTCCCAAAATTGTATGTTGAACTATTCGAAGCATTTGAAACTAGAGAAAAAGAAAAGGTCGCTGAACTTCAAAATATGATCTGCTACCTCAGTCAACAGCTCTACCAAAATGAGAATTATTCCTCTAGCTATCTAAAAGGACTAAAAGCCGCGATGAGCTTTGAAGGACTTTGTCAGGGAAATTTGGCTTTGCCGCTTTATGGGTATTCGGAAACTGAGAAAGAACTGCTAATTGAACGATATAAATTGGTGAAGGGGAGATTGGGAGAATTAGAAAACGAGAGATTGGAGAGTAAAGAATGAGAGAATGGAAATGAGAGATTGGGAGATTGGGTTTACTTTATTACTTAACATTCATCATTCGATGTTCTGAATTTTAAACTAAAAATATTGGAAAATTATTTAAAAAAGACATCCTTCTTAAAACCACTTTTGAGGGTCTCAGGGATCTCGCAAATCCAAGATCGCAAATCTTAAATTCACCTAATGTCCTTAAAAACCCTTGACCTTCTCGTTTTTGGAATTTACCTAGCTGCGGTAATCGTTTTTGGAGTTTCTTTTTCATTTCGAAAGCGTACAGCCAAAGACTTTACTACCGGTGGCGGTCGTCTTCCTTCCTGGGCAATCGGGATGTCGATCTTTGCGACTTTCGTGAGCAGCATCAGCTTTTTGGCTTTACCCGGAAATGCCTTTGGAAGCAATTGGAATAGCTTTGTCTTCAGTCTTTCAATTCCCGTGGCAGCTTGGATTGCAGTCAAATTCTTTGTTCCGCTATATCGTCGACTCAACTCAGAATCGGCCTTTTTCTACCTTGAGGAGCGATTTGGAACTTGGGCGAGAATCTATGCCTCAGTATTCTATCTACTTACCCAACTAGCCCGGATGGGTGCTATTCTATATTTATTGGCGCTTCCGATGCAGATACTTTTTGGTTGGAGTATTCCGATAATTATCACTTTTACGGGCTTGAGTGTGATCGTCTACTCCATGTTTGGTGGGATCGAAGCTGTGGTTTGGACAGATGCGGTTCAGGGAATTGTGCTGATCACCGGGGCTTTAGCTTGTCTGGGAGTAATATTTTGGACGATTCCTGGCGGAGTTTCAGCAGGCTTGCAATTGGCATGGGAATCGGATAAGTTCAGCTTAGGGAGCTTTGATTTGGATTTTACAACTTCTACCTTTTGGATGATTCTGGTCTATGGACTATTTATCAATTTGCAGAATTTCGGAGTGGATCAAAGCTATGTGCAACGGTACATCTCTGCCAAAACAGCCCAAGATGCCGTCAACTCTACTTGGCTGGGTAGTTTGCTTTATGTGCCGGTTTCATTTCTGTTTTTCTTGATCGGGACATCACTTTGGGCATTTTATCAGACTCAGCCCGAACTTCTCCCAGCCGAAATAACCGGAAAAGCAGATCAAGTATTCCCCTATTTTATCGTGAATCAATTGCCGGCCGGATTGACAGGATTGCTGATTGCCGGGATTTTCGCGGCAGGGATGAGTACGATTTCGACGAGTATCAACAGTTCAGCTACGGTTTTTCTCGCAGATCATTTCAAAAAATACATTCATCCCAATCCTTCAGAAATTCTTTCCCTGCGTGTTTTGAGATTATCTTCTCTGCTGATGGGAGCCTTAAGCATCTTGGTTGGTTTTGCTTTCAACGGTGTAGAATCGGCACTGGAGACCTGGTGGGCGCTGGCCTCCATCTTTAGCGGTGGAGTTCTTGGGTTATTTTTATTGGGCTTTATCCTGCGGAAAACTACTAGTCGCCAAGCTGGCTTCGCAGTTTTGGGAGGAGTTTTGGTGATTGGCTGGATGAGTTTATCGACTTTTTTAGTTGCAAATGGATTTCCTGAAAGTCTATCAAATCCACTTCACACCAATATGACCATCGTGATGGGCACGCTGACGATTTTTGTGATTGGATTTGTGTTGAGTTCATTCCAAAAGCTCAATTCGAAATAGCTTTTCTAAACTTCAACATTCGATGTTCAGCATTCATCATTCATCATTCGATATCCAACTCTTCGGGTCTCTACTGCTATTGCAGATGCAATCTCGAAGCTGGATCCGAAGATTTGTAATCTTCAAACTCAAAAGTCTATAGTAAATAGTCCAGCTTCAGGAGAAGCAGGACAACATTTCCATGGTGGTTATTTAGGATAAAAGACAAAAAAAGGCTCAAGCCCGAAGACGTGAACAAAAATTCTAGATTCAAAATCTCTTTTCCGATTATCCGGTGTAATTCCAAAATCTGCGTTCCATAAATCGAACTTAAACCAGCTTTACAAAATTACCCTCAAGTTTTACGTTAAAATTTATCTCTGCTTTGAGTGCTTTGAATACTTTCAAAATAGTATCAATTGTAGCACTATTGGCACCGCTCTCAAGCTTGGAAATCTGAGCTTTCTGCACACCAACTAGCTTCCCAAGCTCCTCTTGAGTTAAATTTCGCTCTTGTCTAGCAGATTTGATCATTTTCCCCAATACATCCATCCGAAGTTCGTACTCATATTCGTCTCTGTCGGTTGTTCCAACTTCACCGATATACTTATCTTTCATTTCGGTTAGTGAAAAGGTCTTGATTTTTTTAGTTGCCATTTGATTATTTCTTTTTATTGCTTTCAAAGTATTTGTCCTTCAATCTCAGCGCCCTGCCAATTCCTCTGCAGGAACTTTGTACACTTTTTTCATAAATCAATGAGTCCCAATTACCAAAGTTTCTTTATTGTCGGTTTTGTCCCAAAAAGCTAAAATCATGATTTGTTGTCCCCGATATTTTGTTCTAAACTCCCAAATATCACTTTGAAGTTTTTTAAGAGTTTTGGATCATTGGTCTGTTCTGCTAAGTCGATATTATAAAAGATTTTTTTGATAGACTTTTGGTCAAGTTTGGCAATGAAATCATTGGCCTCCAGCATAAACCTTGTCTCAAAATATCTCATTCGCTACTATCATTTTTAAAACGTGACAAGTTAAAAAATGTTTCCAAATATAGAAACAAGCGTTTTCAGTGGTCAACAAAACTCAGCCATTTTTAGCTGAATCTAATTGATCAGCAATTTTTAACAGCTAAAGCCCTAATTCACTTATATCTTCTGGTTACTTTCGTTAAACCCTGAAAAACCAAGCTCCATACATTTTAAGCCTGAAAATGCTAGAAGTCCAACATTTTAAAAAAGCTTACAACACCGGATTTGAACTCGCTATCGAATCTCTTCAATTGCCAAAAGGGATCCATTTGATCAAAGGTGAAAATGGCTCAGGTAAATCCACTTTACTTAAAGCCATAGCAGGAATCCATCCTTTTGAAGGAAAGATTTTACTATCTGGTATTTCTTTGACCAAAGAACCGGTACGTTACAGAAGGCTGGTGAATTATTCGGATGCCGAACCAGTGTTCCCGGATTTTCTAAATCTGGATGAATTGATTGCGTTTGCTGCAGAAACCAAAAAAGCAGGGAAATCCCAGGTTGATCACCTGAAGACAGTGTTGGGAATTGGAGCCTTCTCCAAAAATCCGCTCTCCTCCTACTCTACCGGAATGCTCAAGAAAGCAGGATTGATTTTAGCATTTCTAGGTAATCCTTCACTTATAATTTTGGATGAACCCTTTACCACGATAGATGCAGCAACTCAAGAGCACTTGAGAAAATTGATTCTTTCCTCGGTTACTGATGGAATCAGCTTTTTGATCACTTCTCATCTGGCAGATTTTGAAAAGCTATTCAGCTACACTTCCATCCTTGAAATCTCCAATGGGAAACTGAAAAATGGTTAGCGATGATTTCTTCACCAAATCCTTTGTCATTCCTTTTTACAAGGCTTTCCTAGGGTTTTTTATTCTAGTACTTCTGATTTCGGGAGTCTTTATGGAATATCAGCAGCATGTGTTGGTTGCTGAGCGAATACTGGAAAATGACTTGGCCTTTCTTGCTGTGGTTGGTTTGTTTTTGATCTTCGGAATTTTTCAGATCCGGTTTCATATCAGTTTGATGAATGAAACTCGTTACCGTGTTTATCATTCCCTAGCATTTTTACCTGTTCCAAGACTACTGAGGATATTTCTGGGAATTTGGACTAAAACACATGCCCTGCTTCTCATTTATACCATTTTTCTGACCTACACTGGAATAAGCTCGGTTGGATTAATCAAACCAATTCTACTTTGGCTTATTTTGATCGGGATATTTTGTATTGATTTCGGAACCATTTATTTCAAAATCCAAAGACCATTCCCAGATCGAGTCATTTCAAGAGCTCTATTATTTCCGAAAATCCCATTCAGTTTTTGGTTCTTGAAGCATCTCAGTTCAAAGCGACCCACGCTTATTTTAGCAGTAAAATCTGTGTCAGTCCTACTGCTGAATGGATTCATTTTAGCTTTCGAATCGGGAAATTATGATTTGCGATGGATAGCTTTTGGATTACTGAGTGCTGCCTTTCTGCACTATCCTATTTGGCTGGAAAAAGTAAGATTTGAAACAGCCGAATTAGGCTATTTCCTGAATTACCCAAGAATCTTGATTCAGAAAATCCGCCATCACTTCGTAAGTTTTATGATTCTTTTACTTCCAGAATTGATTCTGGTCGGATTAAAATTAAGTTCAGGAGCCCAGCCATTTGATGCGCTGAATCTCATCCTGTTTTTCCCTGCAATAAATCTAGGGCTGTATGGATTGATAGTTTTTCAATCTGAAAACATCGGTTGGACGAAGGGTATTATCGCAACATTTTTCCTGATTTTTCTATTGATTATTTTCAGGGTTCCTTTTTGGCTGATTGCGGCGTTAGGATTAGCAGCATTTCTTTTTTCTGTGAAAAGTGCCTATCGGATTTAGGGGTAAGTTTCCTTCTGGATTTTGGAGAAGCAGAGCAACTCGAGAAAAATAAAAAAAGGTCCAAGTCCGAAGATCTACCTCCTGCAGACAGGCTTAAATCAATGATTTGAGATTTTTTGCTCTTCGAGTTCTGATTGCTATCGCGGTGTGATCTCGAAGCTGGATCCGAAGATTTGTAATCCTCCAGCACAACTGATAATAAACAAATAATTTCATTTTTTTCGGATTGAAAATCCTATGATATCGGTTCAGGATTGCAAATCCTGAACAGCAAGGATCAAAACCAACTATTTGAGAATAAGACATCAATTCATTATCAGAATTTAGCGGATAAATTACCCTTAGATTACCCCATGATAGATTCATGATTATATTATTTTGAAGAACTCGCATATCATTAATGTTATAAATATTTAGGAAAGAGTAACCATATCCAATATTCCTACCAACCGAATTGTTGAATAAATCCATTTCTTTTTCTTTTTCGTTAGTCGCCCAGCATTCATGAGCGTCCGCAAGTCCTTTAGCTAATTTTCCCGGAACTGAAATGGCATTCAAGGCATTCCAATAGGCATGCCTAAAAGCATCAGCACAATTATTATGCGCTTCTTTTACTTCAGAAATACTATATAACATATTTGTAACTTCTTCAGCATGAATACTATTCTTGTAAACTTGATAGATAGATGGTAAAAGGTCGAGATTATTCCTTATTATTTCTCTTTCACAAGGATTAATTTTTTGAAATAATCTTTCAATTTCTGCAAAAATATCCTCAATATCTTCCTCACAATCCACCCTCAACCCAATATTTTCATCAGGAACTTCGCAGGGACCAGCTTCAGGTGGGTTTGTTCCTCCGCCACCTCCCCAACCTTCACCAACTAAGATTGGGGGAGGAGGTGTTGAGTTATATTCGCATTGGGTAGTGTGATAAATACCTATAACTTCTGGATCACTACAGCCAAATCCTCTTTGACAAGTAACCTGATACTCTGTAGTTGTTATTGTATAGCAAACAACGTCTCCTGCTATCCTAGAATTTTCTTTATTGTTCTTTTAATTATCTTTTTTCGAAGGCTTGATACTCTTAACTTTCTCGCCATCTTTTATTCTCTAGCCTCCGATGAGTTTCTCATTCCATTTGTAAAACAAATACCTCCCTGAGAAGTCAGCAGGTATGTTCTGATATCCTCCTGTGAGAAAGTCGGTCAACTTAAATTTCTTTTCCTTATCATCCGGATAGATTTTTAGGATATAAGGAACATAAATTCCATTTGCTTTTGGAAATAAAATCAAGGTATGAAGAATAGTTTCCTCAGAAAATGAAGGCCCAATCAAATGCTCCGGCACTACTAAATCTTCATAGTCTAGCTGTACTTCGATTACCTTCTTTCCATCAGCTTGAACATAGGTCTTGGATCGATCCCAGTTTACTTTTTTTCGAATTTCCTTTGCAGTGATTCGTGCATTTTCAGAACCTGCACCCCAAAACAACGATTCGGTGGATTTGAACCAAGCTTTGGCTTCTAAAACCTCCGATGAAATCGGGATTTCAATGTCTTCAAACTCATCTTCGATACAAGAGCTCGTCGCAAATGCTAGCCCTAAAATTGACAAAACAGCTAAAAATAGAGTTGTTTTTGGTTATCATAATTAAAAATTTGTTTTCCATTTTTAGAAATAGTTTTCGACTATTGAAAATTAATTAAGACTAAAAATTGAGATTTTATCTCCAAACCGTTTTCAGTTGTTTGAAATTCAGGAAATTAAGCTTGAAAGGTAAAACATCAAAAACCTTGTGGGAAATTAGATAGTATAGCAGAAAAAAAGGTCCAAGTCCGAAGACTTGAACCAATGGTTTGAGATCCAAAGATCTCGTAAATCGTCATTCTTAAATCGTAAATGAGCTTACATTTCCTTCAACTCACTCACCACCTTCGTGATCGTCTGCTTCGCATCACCGAAAAGCATTAGGCAGTTTGGATAACCGAAAAGCTCATTTTCAATTCCTGCATAGCCTTTAGCCATACTTCGCTTACTTACGATTACCGTTTTGGCTTTATCAGCATTTAGGATTGGCATCCCATAAATTGGGCTTTCGGGATTAGTTCTCGCCGCCGGATTTACTACGTCATTTGCCCCTACCACAAAAACCAGATCAGTACTTGGGAACTCATCGTTGATAGATTCCATTTCGATCAATTTGTCATAGGAGATATTTGCCTCAGCCAGCAAGACATTCATATGTCCCGGCATCCGCCCTGCCACAGGGTGAATGGCAAACTTGAAGTCGATATTTCGCTTTTCGCATTGCTCCATCAACTCTCGGATCACGTGCTGCGCCTGCGCTACGGCCATTCCATATCCTGGCACGATCAATACCGAGGAAGCTGCATCAAATAACATTGCTGTTTCCTCGACTCCAATTTCTTTGACTACAATCTGAGGACCATCTACCGCAGGTCCAGCAACAGTCTGTCCGAAGCCTCCCAAAAGCACATTAGTGAGCGAGCGATTCATTGCCTTACACATGATCTGAGTCAGAATAATTCCTGAAGCTCCAACAAGCGAACCTGCTACGATAAGCACATTGTTATTGAGAATAAAACCTGTGGCACAAGCAGCCATTCCAGAATATGAATTCAGCAAAGAAATCACAACTGGCATATCAGCTCCTCCGATAGGAATTACAGTCAGGATACCCAAGAGTAGGGAAATCACGATCAGCCCAATCATGTAAATTGGGTCTCCAGGATTTAAATACGCAAGCACACCTGCTGCTATGAAGGCTATAAGCAAGATCAAGTTGAGTGGATGCTGTCCCTTGAAAGTAATAGGCGAGCCAGAGATTTTTCCGTCTAACTTCAAATAGGCAATCATCGATCCTGTGAACGTGATACCTCCAATCAGAACAGAAACGATAATACTGATCGCATTTACTGAGTCAGGATAGGTGTTTACTGACTGGGTCTTCAAGAAATGATCTGAAAGCGCTACAGCAAAAGAAGCTAATCCTCCAAAACCATTGAAAAGCGCAACCATTTCTGGGATTTTAGTCATTTCTACTTTCTGAGAAATGTACAGACCAATTGCTCCTCCAATCAGGATACATACAAAAATCTCTACAAAAGAGAGGATGTCCAATGTTACCAATGTCGCTGCAATCGCAATCAGCATTCCAACAGCAGAGTAAATATTTCCCTCACGGGCACTCTTGGTTTTACCAAGTTTTTTGATCCCGACGATAAATAGAATCGAGGAGATCAGGTAGGCAATTTGAATTAATATACTCATTTCTTCTTAAACATTTTAAGCATACGATCTGTCACCATATAGCCACCTACCACATTGATGGTAGCTAAAATCAAGGCAAGCATTCCAAGCCATTTGCTCAGACTGCCATATCCTAATTCATTACAAGCAACCAGCGCGCCGACAATAGTAATTCCCGAGATCGCATTCGAACCCGACATCAAAGGCGTATGAAGCGTAGGTGGAACTTTGGTAATCAGCTCGAAGCCAAGGTAACTCGCCAAAACTAGAATATATATAAGTATTAGTAATGAATCTGCGTTCATGGATTGTGGGGTTTAAAGATTCAAGATTTTTTTGGTGAATTCATGGATTAGTGCACCTTCATGGGTGATCACAGATCCACGTGTGATTTCCTCTTCGAAGTCGAGATTCAATCCATCTTTGTTACTGAGATGAAGTAGCAGGGTGCTGATATTAGTAGAATACAATAGACTGGCATTCACGGGAAGCATGGCTGGCAGATTAGATTCTCCAACTAGGGTAACACCGTGTTTAACAACTATTTTATTGATTTCTGAGATCTCACAGTTTCCGCCCGATTCCACCGCCATATCGACGATGACCGAACCTGTTTTCATACTTTTCACCATTTCTTCTGTGACCAGTATCGGTGATTTTTTTCCCATCACCAAAGCAGTAGTAATTACCAGATCAGCATCTTTGATTTTATCTTCGATGAGTTTTTTCTGCCTTGCAAGAAATTCCGCAGACACCTCAGCGGCATAGCCTCCTTCAACTTTCACCTCCTCTGCTCCCTCTACTATAAGGAATCTGCCTCCAAGCGATTCCACTTGCTCTTTGGTTTCAGGTCGAACATCGGACACTTCGACAATGGCACCCAAGCGCTTAGCAGTAGCGATAGCCTGCAAACCTGCCACTCCGGCACCAAAAATTAAAACTTTTGCGGGTGTGATCGTACCAGAGGCAGTCATCAACAAGGGGAAGATTTTCCCAAGGTAATTGGCACCTAAAATGACTGATTTGTATCCGGCAAGGTTTGCTTGAGAACTCAGCGCATCCATCTTTTGGGCCCTGGAAATCCGGGGTACGGCATCCATGGAGATAGAGGTAATTTTTTTTGCGATGAACGCATTGATCAATTCTGGAACGGTGTAGGCGTACAAAAATGAAATGCAAGCAGCGCCTTCATTTGCGCCAGCAACTTCTTCCGAAGTCATCGGATTGACTTTCAAAATCACATCGACTGCCAGTGCTTCCGATTTAGAAACGACTGTTGCGCCAGCAGCCACATAATCGTGATCAGAAAAGTAGGAGGATTCTCCAGCACCGGATTCCACTAGGATTTCATATTCTTTTTTGATGAGAAGTTTGACCCCATCTGGGCTCAAAGCGACACGACGCTCAAACGCTTTGGTTTCTTTGACTACACCAATTTTCATAATTAAGTAAGATTTAGGTATAGTTAAATTGATTCGGTTGACTGAGTTACTAAATGATAACCCTTGATGATTCTAAATAAATTAAGATTTATTCATGGAATAGAAATAACAAAATTAATGCTGCTAATGGTAGGTTAATTTCCACGCTGAATGGCACAAATTTAATTACAACTTCACCATAACTGCCATTTATCCAAAAATGATTTAAAATAGGGCGAAATTTCCTATTTTAGAACTCATTTAACATTCAAACCCTCATTCAATGAAAAAACATAACAAACTTACTTTGGAAAAAGGTCGTCGGGACTTTATCAAAAACGCAGCTATAGCTTCCTCTTTTTTTATTGTTCCAAGACATGTGCTCGGAGGAGTTGGATTCATCGCTCCATCTGACCAATTAAATATTGCGGCAATCGGAGCCGGTGGCAAAGGTGCCAGTGATATCATGCTCGCCTCTGTCAAAGGTCGTGAGCGAATAGTAGCCCTTTGCGATGTGGACTTTTCAGGTTCGGCAAAACGCTCAGTGGATAGTTTCCCGAATGCAAAGCTTTATGCAGATTACCGCAAAATGCTTGACACCGAAAAAGATATTGATGCGGTGACTATCTCCACTCCTGACCACGTCCATGGACCTGCTGCCAAATACGCAATGGACCGTGGTAAGCATGTGTATGTGCAAAAGCCGATGACTCATAACATCTCAGAAGCCAGAATACTCACTGAGCTTGCACGCAAGAAAAAAGTAGTGACACAAATGGGAAATCAAGGTGGATCCAATCCTTACCTGGATATCGTTCAAAAATGGATAGATACCGATAAAATTGGTAAAGTGTCAAAAGTACAAGTTTGGACCAACCGTCCAGTTTGGCCTCAGGGGGGGCCATTTCCTGCAACAGCGACAAGCTCCAAACCAAATGATATGCAATGGGACCTTTGGCTAGGTCCAGCTCCTGAGATTCCATTTACGCCAAATCTTCATCCATTCAACTGGAGGGGTTGGTGGGATTATGGCACAGGAGCGCTTGGAGATGTAGGATGCCATTTGATTGATATCCCATTCAGAACTTTGGGTTTGAAATACCCAACTGATGCGGAATGCAGCGTTGGAACTGTCTTCTCGAAGATGTGGACTCCTGATTATAATCCAGAGGGATGCCCAGCTTCCTCGTTTATCACATTGCATTTTGCAGCCACTTCTAAAAGTAAGTCACCTATTGAGATGACTTGGAGTGATGGTGGAATCAAGCCTTCTCACCCGGACATTATTCCAGCAGATCATGATATCGGAGGCAGCGGATCAGCAAACGGCGTATTGATTATCGGTGATAAAGGAATTATTTCCACCAATATCAATGACTCTTCTCCGCTTCAGCCAAAGCTTTACCTGAATGATGGAACTTCAGAATTTGGTCCTCAATCAGAAGATAATATGGAATCTGAATATGGACATCAGCGCCATTGGGTAGATGCTTGCAAAGCAGGATTCGGAAGTTCAGAACATAAAGGATTAACCTCTTCCTTCGACTATGCAGGTCCTATGACCGAGACAGTTTTGATGGGAAATTTGGCTATTCGAAGCTACATGCTGCGAAGAGAAAACAGTAAAGGTCAGGCAGAATTCTTTGGCAGAAAGAAACTCCTTTGGGACGGTGAAAACCTTCGAATTACTAATTTAGAAGAAGCCAATCAATTCGTTGCAAGAACCTACCGTGATGGATTTACGATGGGATAATCCCTGAATATGATAAATTCAAAAACTCGAACCCAGTCAAGCTTATTTTGGCTGGGTTTGTTCTTATCTGGGAAAAATTGAATCTACTTAAAAGCTTTAAGCTCCTATGACCAGCATGATACTGCTATCAAAATATGTAGTAATTTTTTTTGGGGTTTTCATCATTTCCATTGGTATTCTAATGCTCGTTAATCCCGAAAAGGCACTGGCCACGCTTCGGAAAGCTGGTAGCACTGACCTTATCAATTACGCAGAAATCACAATCCGACTCATACCAGCAATTGCTTTAGTCATCTATGCATCCTATTCACGATCTCCAGAAATCCTCATGGGCTTCGGCTGGTTTATGATCGCCACATCGCTAGCTCTATATTTTGTACCACGAAAATATCACCATGCCTATTCCATGAAATGGGCTGGACTATTGAAACCACTACATGTTAGGTTGATTACTCCTCTTGCCTTTAGTTTTGGAGCTGCCATGATTTATTCAGTAGTCTAGCTTTTTGAATTCCTATCGCTTTTTATTCAGCTCATATATTCATCACATTCTAGAACATTGGATCTGACCCTTTAAACAGTTTTAATGCAGACCTCACAATGGACAAAATGGCATCGGATAATTTTTTATTAGTTTTGACCATTAATAAATCATTACTATGAAAAAGATTTTTACCGTTCTACTTCTCATTTCGTTAGCCAGCCAACTTTCTGCTCAAGATCGTCTGACTGGCAAGCCTTTTACTACCAGATCAGAAATCCTTGCCAGAAATGGGATGGCTGCAACCAGTCAACCACTTGCAACACAGGTAGCCCTGGACATTCTACGAAAAGGAGGCTCAGCCATGGATGCCGCAATAGCAGCCAATGCAGTTTTGGGACTTGTAGAACCCGCCAGCTGTGGAATAGGCGGAGATATTTTTGCGATTGTTTGGGATGCAAAAACAGAAAAACTCTATGGCTTCAACGGCAGTGGAAGAGCACCCAAGTCACTCAATATTGACTATTTCATAGATCGAGGGATAAAATATATTCCTGATCTAGGTCCACTTCCAGTTTCTGTTCCAGGAGCGGTTGATGGTTGGTTTGCTTTACATGCAAAATTCGGAAAGTTGCCAATGGCCGCTATTTTACAACCTGCAATTGACTATGGCAGGGAAGGCTTCCCGGTTTCTGAAGTGATCGCTTACGAGATGGAAAGCAACTACCGTAAGATGGTGGATATGCCCGGATTTGTGGAGACCTACATGCCAAATGGCCATATCCCAAAAAAAGGTGAGGTTTTCAAAAATACTAACCTCTCAAATACTTACGAGAAAATTGCCAAGGGCGGCAGAGATGCTTTTTATAAAGGGGAGATTGCCCGAACGATTGATTCATACATGAAAAAACATGAGGGGTTTTTGAGTTACGAAGACCTTGTCGCACATACTTCAAATTGGGTCGAACCGATCAGCACCAACTACCGTGGCTATGATGTCTGGGAGCTTCCTCCAAACGGGCAGGGAACAGCAGTCCTACAAATCTTGAATATTCTGGAAGGATATGATATCGCATCTATGGGTTTTGGCAGTACGGAATATCTGCACCTACTGACAGAAGCAAAAAAACTAGCTTATGAGGATCGTGCTAGATTCTACGCAGACCCAGAGTTCAATAAAATCCCAGTGGAAAAACTGATTTCCAAAAGCTACGCAGCTGAGCGAAGGGCTTTGATAGATCCTGAAAAAGCCGCGGAAAACTACGCTACAGGAGATTTCAAAATTGAATTGGGAAATACTACTTACCTAACCGTTGCTGATAAAGACGGGAATATGGTTTCGCTGATTCAAAGTATCTATTCTGAGTTTGCCTCAGGAATGGTACCGGATGGCTTGGGCTTTGTTTTTCAAAATCGTGGTGCACAGTTCAATGTGCAAGATAGAAATCACGCAAATGCGTTAGAGCCCGGCAAGCGTCCTTTTCATACCATTATTCCTGCTTTTATCACTAAAGATGGAAAGCCATTTGTAAGTTTTGGTTTGATGGGAGGCTCGGTTCAGCCGCAGGGACATGCCCAGATAGTAGTGAATATTGTGGATTTTGGAATGAATCTTCAGGAAGCAGGCGATGCACCTCGGATGAGGCATTCAGGAAGTTCTCAGCCTACCGGGTCTGTGATGACTGATGGGGGTACACTCAATCTAGAAAGTGGATTTGAGCCCGAAGTTTTCCGAGAACTCCGAAAAATGGGACACCGGATTTCCTTTGCAGTTGGTATTTATGGGGGGTATCAAGCAATCGGGATTGATTTGGCAAATCGAGTTTATTCTGGTGCTTCTGAATCCCGAAAAGATGGACAAGCAGCAGGTTATTAAGGCGTTTAACTGATAGTCCTTTCAGTCTTTTGGCTATATCTCCATAGACGAGAGTAAACAATCTCTGCAAACAATATTTTTTAAAGCGCTTTTCACTCAACAATAAGTTAGATTGCGGGTTAATCAAAAAAAAATATGGACTTCGAAGAATTAAAATATAAAATGCAAAAAGGATCATGGAAACCCGTAGTAATAGTAGTAATAGTTTTGTTTTTACTCTTTGCCTTTAAGCCATGGGCTCAAGTGGGTGCTGGAGAGCGTGGAATAATGCTGAACTTCGGAGCGGTAGAAAACACTGTACTTGGAGAGGGAATCCACTTTAGAGTACCTATCATGCAGACAGTGGTGTTGATGGATGTGAAAATCCAGAAAGCAATTACAGATGCTGCATCTGCTTCATCGGATCTTCAGGATGTGGATCTCTCGGTAGCACTTAACTATCACATTATTCCCGACAAGGCCAATATTGTCTATCAAACTATCGGGGTTGAATTTAAAGCGCGAATCATCGATCCAGCGATTCAGGAAGTGATGAAAGCTGTAACTGCACGATACACTGCCGAAGAACTGATTACCAAAAGACCAGCGGTAAGCACCGAGATGAAGGATGCACTTACCCAGAGAATGTTGGAATCAAACATCGCGGTAGATGCGTTTTCGATTGTTTCCTTTAGCTTCTCTCAGACGTTTACTGATGCAATTGAAGCCAAGCAAACTGCCGAGCAGAATGCCTTGAAAGCAAAAAGAGACTTGGATCGAATCCGAGTGGAAGCAGAGCAGACTATCGCTGCAGCAACTGCCGAGGCAGAAGCGTTGAGACTGCAGAAAATGAATATTTCTCCAGATCTAATCGAACTTCGGAAAATTGAAGCCAATCTGAAAGCCATCGAGAAGTGGAATGGCATCCTTCCTGAAGTAACTGGAGCTGGTGCAGTTCCGTTTATTGGAGTTGGAGGAAATAAAAACTAATCCCCCTATACTATTAGATGATTGAAAAATCGGGCTTTGAAATTTATTTCAGAGTCCGATTTTTTTTGTCAAACAGCCATGACTAAAAGAGATACTTTTTAACTGCAAAAAAAGGAGGCTATAAAAACGATCTACTGGCTTTGAGAAATCTGATTTTGGCAGTTGACAATCAGTTATATAAAATCAAAAGTATGGGCTGCCTTGCTTTTGTTTTGGAAAAAATGCGTCTTGCTACCTGTGGATAGATTAGAAAACTGCTAAGCTTAACCTTCTTTTTGTAGCTGGGAATCTCATTGATCATCCAAGCTTGGAAACCGTAGACCGAAAACGTATGAAAATATTAAGAGTTGACTCAAATGCTGATCTGCTTAAAAGTTGATTGGATCGTTCCTTAGTGAGGTGTTGGATTTGGTAAGCGACTAAAATAAGCTGCAATAGCAAAAAAGCTTTTTTTCTAAAATGACCAATTTTTAAAGTCTTCAATTCTTGTCACTGGATCAGGAAACATTCCATTTTCGGACAATTTCGTTCGGTTTTTAAGTTTTGAAACTTTCGGATTTAGTCATTCTCTCCATTTTGAGAGGATTTTATTGGCAAGACTTTGGAAACATAAATTGATAAAAATCAGAAGATTATGTTAAGACATTACATCAAAACCACGCTACGGGGAATAAGATTTCACCCATTTTATTCATTTATCAGTATTCTTGGCTTGAGTATCGGATTGGCATCTTGCATGTTGATTTTTAGCTATTGGGCATTTGAGCAAAGCTTTGATAATTTCCATATCGATTCAAAAAAGACACTTCGAGTCTACCAAGAAAAAATACTCGAAAGTGGAGGTTCGAGCTTTTCAGCAAGTACCTTTTCAAAAGTAGGCCAAGAACTTCGGAGCAGTTCCAGTGCAGTGGAATCAGTCCTTCGAATTCACAGATCAGGTCAAAACACAAGTATCCAAGCAAGTGGAAACATCATTACTCAGGAAGGAATCATTGGAGCAGAACCTACTTTCTTTGATTTTTTTGATTTTAATTTTATCCAAGGTTCGGCAGAACAATGGAAAAGAACTCCACAATCGGTGATTTTGACCAAATCTATTTCCGATAAGCTCTTCGGTAAAACCGATCCTATGGAGAAAAATATTATCATCAACGGAGTCTATGGAATATACCAACCTGACGGTTACCAAGAGTTTAAAAACTATACCGTTGCAGGTATCATTGAAGATTTACCTTCAAATACACACTTGGATTTCTCCACTTTGATCTCCTTAAATCTTTACCCTAACCCAGATCAAGAGTTTTCGAACTGGGGAGATCAACTCTACACCTATGTCAAAATTGAATCTTCTGAACAGGCTTCCAAACTCAAGGCTTCCTTGGCTACGATTCAAGAACACCTTTTTCCAAAAATGGGAATCAGCTTTCATATCATGCCATTGGAGGACATACATCTCAAGTCGAATTTGATCAATGAATTTAAGGCTAATGGAAGCGAACAAGTTTTAATTCTTTTGGCAGCATTGGCAATTTTGATTTTGGTAATTGCTGCATTGAACTTTATAAATTTTGCGACAGCTCGAGCGATTCAGAGACATAAGGAAATTGGTCTTCGGAAAATCTTTTGGGCAGGAAAGGGACAACTTTTCACACAGCTGTTTTTTGAAGCCCTTTTTATCAATTTAATTGCCTTAGGATTTGCGGTTTTGGTAATCATTCTGATCAATCCACTACTGATCCAAATCACAAGTATCGATCTGCTTCATGAGCTAATATTCGCTGCAGCTTGGTATCTGAAAATTGGGATTATAGCACTGACTATTCTATTATCAGGATTCTATCCAGCTTGGCTAGTTTCCAAAAGTTCCTGCCAATCGATTTCTTCAAAGTCAAAAATTCAACTTGGAATTCAACGGCCACTCGTAATATTCCAATTTGCGATTTCCATTTTCGTAATTGGCTTTACGCTTCTCATTTCCTCCCAATTGAGATTTATGGAGGAAACCAACACAGGATTAGACTTAGAAAAAACACTAGTACTGTCTGGACCAAGTGTAGAAAGCGAGGAATTCAACTTTAATGAAAGAATCAACAGCTTTCAAAATTTACTAAAATCAAACCCGCAAGTCAGCGGATTAACAAGCGCTAATTTTATTCCCGGAAGACTCATCAAGGGAAAAGCTGAAGGATATGTAAGAAAAATAGGAAGCCCTGAAGATCAGGCCAACACTTACTCATTCACCCAAATCGATGAGAATTTCATTTCTGAATTTGGGGTTGAGCTTTTAGCTGGAAGGGACTTTGACATAAAAAGAAATGAAAGTCAATCCATCATAATCAATGAGGAAGCTGCAAAACTGTTAGGATTTAATTCGGCAACAGCAGCAATTGGGGAGCAAATTTATTACCGGATCAACTCCACTCCTGAAATCATCGGGGTGGTTAAAAATTTTCACCAATTTTCGCTTCAGCAAGCCTACCAGCCAATCATTTTCGAACTTGGTGATCAACCCGACTTATTTGTCTTCTTAAAATACAAGGAAGCTTCAGAGGAATCCTTGTTAAAGGAAGTGGAAGATTATTGGAAAGCTTCTTTTCCTGGAAACCCATTCAACTATTTTTTCCTAAATGACTTTTACAACAAGCAGTATCAGCAAGACCAAAACTTCTTCCAGGTGTTCCAAATTTTCTCCGCCTTAGCTATTTTAGTCGCTTCATTGGGCTTTTTCGGACTGATATATTTTCTTGCTTCTTCGAAAATCAAAGAGATCGGTATTCGCAAAACATTGGGAGCAGGACTACTTGACATTTCAAAGATTCTTGGAAAAGGCACTTTTGGGGCACTGATCTTTGCAGGAGTTTTGAGCCTTCCTTTTATCTATTTCCTGGGGAATAAATGGCTGGAAAACTATGCATTCCGAACTGATGTCACTTGGTGGATTTTATCGGCCCCAATAATTCTTTTTTCACTTCTTTCCATCACATTAATTCTAATCCAATCAGTCCGAAGTTATTTAGTCAATCCTATTTCCTCCTTACAAGAAGGGAGTTCTGGTACACTTCAAAGATGATAATCCAGAAAAAATAAATTCGAATGGGTAAGTTAGTGATCAATTAAGCAGGCTGTTAATTAGTTGCTCATTTTCGAGTCTTCAAGGCTTTCCTTATCTTGATGGAATACTATTCCACTATGAAAATCCTCAGCTTCGCCACTTTTGCCTTTTCAATGCTTTTCGTTGCTTGTAGTCCACAAGAGAAAAGTCTTTCTGGCAGCATCGACCCCAATTTGGAATACCAAGCATATACTCCAAAAGAAGGTGATATTCGACTTTCTCGAAAAGTATACGCTGACAAACTCTATGGCTTTTGGCTGGGTCAGTGCATTGCTAACTGGACTGGACTGATGACCGAAATGGATAAAATCGGTGGTGAAGGAAAAGATGGGAAAGGAGCAGGTTTCTATACTCGTGCAAATTGGGGCGGTCCCGATGAACCTGCGATTTGGGATGAAATTGGAGAAGGTATGGGCAGAAATATAGACTTTGTATTTGAGTCAGAAGAAGGTATTTGGGGAGCAGATGACGATACGGATATTGAATATATCTATCAGTCCCTCATGTATGGAAATAAAACGACTTCACTAAGTGCGGAACAAATTCGAAGTGGTTGGCTGAAACATATTTATTCAGATGAAAATACCCCTTTCATTGGAAAGGATGGGGTTTCTAAAGAAAATTACCTCTGGGTGTCTAACCAAACAGCACATGATCTCATGGTAAAAGGAATCCTTCCTCCAGCCACAAGTGATCCAGAGAACAACAAGGATTATGAAATGATTGATGCACAGCTGACCACAGAGATCTTTGGCTTTTTTGCCCCTACCCGACCTGAAGTTGCGCTGGAAATTGCAGAACTTCCAATTCAGACTACTGCTCGGTACAATGCCCAATGGGCTGCAGAGTTTTACGTAATCATGTATTCGCTTGCATCCTCCGCCGACGAAAACTCATCAATGAAGGATAGAGTATTCTCGCTGGCAGAAGAAGCAAAAAAGAGACTACCGACAGGCTCGGCAGTGGCTAGTATGTATGATTTTGTGAAGACAAGCTATGACGCTGGAACCCCATGGGAAACTACCCGAGATAGTCTCCATATCAAATACCAAGTCAACGAAGAAGCTGGCTATGATTGGTACCGCAAAGATTCAGTTTGTAACGGTTGCTTTGCTGGAGGAATCAATTTTGGAGCTGGCTTGGTAAGCTTGTTTTATGGGGAGGGAGATATCCTAGAAACCATAAAAATCGGAGCTTTAGCAGGCTGGGATTCTGATAACCCAACAGCAACTTGGGGAGGGCTATTAGGCTTTATGCTGGGCAAAGAAGGCGTAGAAAAAGCCTTTGGGCGAAAATTTGCCAATAAATTCAATATACATCGAACTCGTGGAGGTTTCCCAAATGATGGTATTGACACCTTTGAAAATATGGCTCAAACCGGAGTTTTCATTATCGATCGAATGGTACAAGAAAGAATCGGCGGTGGAGTGAATTTGGAAAGCGATGAGTGGTATATCCCGAAACCTACTAGATTAATCCAAAAGGCGAAACTACATTTCAACTAATCATGAATCCGACAACCTTTTTTATAGAAAAAAGCACTTTCCTCTCAACAATAAATCAACTTATTCAATTCTTTTCAAAATACTCATGCAATCCTCTTTGCATATATCAGAACTGCGAGGATGATCTAAAAATAACTGATCATTTTGAGACACATCTTCATCAATCAATTCTATAATTTTAGTAACAGATTCGCCATTGGAATTAATTTCGCAATCAAAATTGAATTCTATTCTTCCGAAATTAGGGTAGAAGATGTACTTACCTGTTGTACAATTACCATATTTAGTATACTCGAAAGTACCATCCGTATTCAATTTTATAGTAAATCCATCCTCCACAACAAACCAATCATAGGCCATAGGATTTTTCGTCTCATCTATCAAATTAAAGGACCTAATCTGCTGCCATTTACCAATTATTTTTTTTGAGTATTCAAATGATTCAGGAGGATCGTAACCAAGTCCACATGAAAAGAGAAAAATAAACGCTAGAATTGACAGTGAATGAATTTTGGATTTGAACATTATTTTTATCTGGAGCGATTAATTTATCTTGAAAATAAAAATGATAAGAACTCAGTATAATTAGCTGCATTAAGCGTGGACTTTGAAAACTTAAATCAACTCGATACTAACCAAAATCATAGAAAGTGGGAAAATTATGGTTTTGATTCAAACCAATCCAGTAGACTAATTGGATGATAATCTAAATAAATTTGCTGAAATAGTCGCTAATTTAGTAGGCCTTTGAAAATATTTTTTTCGATGGTACAATTTCCACTTCCATTAGTCAAATCATTACTTTTCAGCAGCACTTTCCATAGCATTTTAAAACGCCAATCTACCATTTTTGAAGCTTTCGGTAGATTAAGGTGAATCTGAAATAGTTCTATACGTATATCCGCAATTGCACCAGTAAAAATCAAAAATCAGCCTAATGTATGGTAAATATCGGCATTACTGGTACTTCTTCCGATAGCTATCAGAACGTCATCGGCCTGCCCTCGCTGTGGCGGGCCTGCCTGCCAGTTGAGCAAAGAAAATTAGGTTGGTGGCATAATTGCAGATAATCATATTATTGAATATAATTTAAGATCAACAGCTATAAAAACAGCTTTAATCGTTGGTCTGTGGTTATGGAAATGAATTCTATTGAATTCATTTCCATAAAAAATTACCCAGCGTTATAATAAAATCTTTCGTGAACGACTTGTCCATTTTCCCATGTCTGTGTTGCAACTTGCTCCATAGACACGCGGCTAGCTCCTTTAAAAGTTATGTCCATCCAAACCTCTATAAGGACTTTCCCACTGGTGCTGTCTTCAGCGATTGCCTTTATTTCCATGCCGTGAAAAGTTTCAACACTGTTAAGAAATTCTTCTTCTGCTACTCTGCAGGCATCCTTTCCCTCTCTTTTACCTTTAGGCTCTTCCATTACCACATTTTCGGCATAATAAGTCTCAAAAGCTTGCATTAATTGCCCTTGACCCACTTGGTCATAAATGTCCTTTGCTCTTTCTAAATTTGTCATGATAATTTGTTTACTAGTTAAAAATTTTATTTTTACTAATTTAAATAGTAAATTTTAATTAAGCAGTCACATAGATTAATAAATGGGAATAGTCACGAATTATTCTGAACGAGTGATTTGACCTCTTATCTTACTTAACGCTTGTGGAGTAATACCCAAATAAGATGCAATCATCCGTTGGGGAACACGATTAGGTAATGCAGAATAGATTTTTAAAAAAGTAATTATAACGGTCTATTGCCGGAGAATCCATTAGCATAAGAACTCTACGTTGTAATTTTCCAATCCTCCTATATAAAAGTTGAGCGTTCTTCACGATTTTTTCTTTGGATAAATCAGCTTTGAACAGGCAATCTTTGTCAAAGATAATAACCTCGCTGTCTTCCAGACAATCAATAAAGAGTTGAACAGGTTCGTTAAACTCAATCGCCTCTACATCGGCAATGATCCAACCTTCAGGCGCAAACATAAAAATATGCTCTTTTCCCTTACCATCAATGATGTGACTTCTCAAAAGTTCTTGCTTAACATATAACATTGAAACTTTGGAATCACCTTCTCTCTGGAGCATATGTCCTTTTCTGAATTCTTTTACTTTAACTTTAGGATTAGTATTTAAAAAGGTCCGTTAAGTTTTCCATTTTTATCGCATACAGCCCAATATTATCACAAGAATAGTAGCGGATTTACACTCATTAATTTTTCGGGTGAATTCTGGCCTTTCCTATATTTACCTAATTGATTTTAGCAATTAAACCGCTGTTATTCTGGTACATTAGTGGCAAATACTTTATTGTTGGTCTTCTCTATATCGACTTCTACAACAGTTTTTCGATCTCCATTTTTATTCTTTTTCCAACTCTTGCCCGCACGTTCTGTCATAGTAATTGGATTAGCAATTGAGTCGTTAATAGTCCACACTATTTTTTCAATATCGTCAGTTACCGCAGATTTTGACCATTCTCTGATTAATTACATAGACTTTTAACCTTCTTTTTCAGTATCCGCTTTTTCTTGACTGCAAGAAATTGATAAAGTCAAAGCGAATAAAAATATCAATCCGCTCATAATTTTAAGATTTGCCATATTAATTCACTTGGATTTTTGGTAGTGGTTAGTCTATGGAAAGTAGGCGATTGTGAAGCACAAAACTTACCGCCAGTCAGGAGGTTTGATACGAGCCAAAAGTGTTGATTTTAGTATTATTTCCCCTATTTCCTCTAAACAGTGTGTATGCCTTTAATGATGAATATAGCGTATGAAAATGAGCGTTCCAACAGGTGAAATACCCGTGCCGACTTTCTTTGGCATTTGGTAAGCAAGGGAGTCCTGTCCCTAAGCGAAGCAAGAGGCAAGGTTGTTTGCTGTGAAGCTGGAACTGAAGTAAGCAACAGCCTGTGGTACGTGTTCTGACGAATAGAGACTGTCTCGCCCAAGCAGGAAATGCTATGCTGAGGCTATGAGGGGGAATGAGTCGGTATTACCTCTACCGAGTATCAGGATCATACCGAAGTCCTAAGCGTAGACTCTTCAGAGATAAGTCAAAATAGTAGCTGTAGCGATACATGCAAGGATAATAATCTAACGAGGTAGATTTCTAGCTCCCGTGAACATTCAAGAACAGTCAGCCGAAGCTAGTAGCTAGAAGGAACGAGCCATAGGGAATATCAGGAGAAAAAATCTAAGCGAAAATGTAAAAATCTGATCAGATTGGGGGTGCATCAAGACCATGCTTATACACGGAATAGAACCAGAAAAGGGCGATGGTCCGTCGCCGCGGATCAGAGTCCGATACTTGGAACTACTAGCATCTTGTCAGACCTGAGAAGAATAGGTATGAATGTATGCGCTCTTACTACCTCGAGACACAATCTAAAATCCAGTGAGCCGCCATACATAGCCTGTCCCGATTTTTATCGGGAAGACCCCAATCCTTCCACCATGCTATCGCAGCGCTCGATGGACAGAAAATCCTGACATAATATTTTTGTGTTCAGTTCAGAAACCTTTATTCAGCCTAGACTTGTTACGTTTAGATTTGTATATACCTTGTAATGGTTAAATGAGTTGGTTATCTCATTTTTTTGCTCGTTTTGCGTTTTGTAAAGGTATGGTTCATTCAAAGTTTTTTTCCAGTGCTGAAAGAATAGAAAAAATCCTTTGTTCGTAAACTATTCTTATGAATTATGGGTGACCGTTTAATGTTTTTGATAAATAAATTGCGGTTTTGTGCTGACCCCCTATAAACTGGAACGTTTCTCAATTTTGTTAACCTGATGGATTAGGTTTTTTTAGGCATAAGCGAACAAAATAATTTCTCTTGAAAGAATTTTGTTCGCTCGCCTATTATTTCATTCGGCTGAGCTATCCCTGGCAAGTTGCTCCTCAGCAGCGCTTGTTTCCGTTTTATTCAGCCCTATAAAGATACCTCCTATCTGTTGTTCTTTACAAGTAAATTTCTCTGATGTTTTAAATCCATTTTTAAGGAGTAATTTAAATGGGCTTTTATAGTCAGCTCCAGAATGAATTCTTTCGTAGTTGTAAAATTTTAGCCAGCTGGTCAGGGTGTCAAAGCAGTCCTTAGTCTGCTCAAATTCATAGCTCCTACAAATACTTCGTTCCAATATGCTGTGGTATGATTCGATGTGTGCATTTTGTTCGGGTGTTGCTGGCTTTGTAAACTCCTGTTCAATACCTGCAGTTACAAAATACTCCCTTACCAATGTGCTTTCAAATTGAGAGCCGTTATCGCAGCGGACATATACTTTCTGAGGACTTGCATAAATTTTAGTTATCTGTTCGAAAAAAGTTTTCACATCCTCTTTTTTAATACTTTCCTGAAATAAATGACCTAATACCCAGCGGCTGTAAACATCAATCACACTCAGCAAAGGAACCATTTTTCCTGTGCCATGTATATACATAAACTTGATGTCGAACTCCCAGTAAGAAAATGGCTCAGTTGGCTCTGGAACTAGCTTTTTGACCCATTGCTTGTTTCCAACTCTTCGCTTTTTTGACTCATACAGCAACTGATGTTCCTTCATCAACCGGTATACTTTTTTGTGATTGATCTGATAGCCAAGCTCATCTTGGAGATAGTAGGTGACCTTTAAATAGCCATAGTCGACAAACTCTTTTTCAAGTAGTAATTTTACTTGAACTGCAACTTGTTCATTTGTAACCTTTCCTCCGTTCTCCAATAAGGTGAATTCACTGGGCTTTATACCTCGACGCTGAGCAACCTCGCCACTTGCTTGGTAATAATAACTACTGGCACTAAGTCCGGCGTATTGCAACACTTTGCGTACTGGATGGTGCTGGCCTATAAACATCGTAGCTGTCATTTTCCGATCAATTTGTTTAACGATGTTTTTTTTAGAAGCTCATTTTTAATCTTCAACTCAAGCTCCTTGTCGGCAACAATTTCCTTCAGTCTCTGATTCTCCAGCTGTAGCCTTTTGAGCTCCGGTGATAACTTTCCTGCCCCCAACTTTAGACCTTCCGCACCTGATATAGCGAATACATCTTGCCAGTTCTTTATCGTTTGGTAACTCATCTCATACTTACGTGCTGTTTCAAGTAGACCCAATGATTTGGATTCTTCTAGAATTCGCACTTTCTCCTGAACACTTTTTCTTGCTCGCTTTCCCATGATAGTTCAAATTTACACCCTCGTTCATAATTTGAATATCGTTCCAGTTAATTAGGGGGTTGGAGGGGTTTTGCTGAGTTCGTTTTTGGCAACTTCGTTTGGAGTGCCTTCTGCTACCACTTTTCCGCCTTCTTTTCCTGCTCCAGGACCTATGTCGATAACCCAATCACTACCTGCCACTACCTGCATATCGTGCTCAACTACAATTACAGTATTTCCAGCATCCACCAATCTCGCCAATTGGAGTTGTAATTTTTCTACATCTGTTGGGTGTAAGCCCGTAGTGGGTTCGTCTAAAATATAAAGTGTGTTCCCGCGGCTTAGTCGCTGGAGCTCCGTAGCAAGTTTAATACGCTGTGCTTCTCCGCCGGAAAGCTCAGTTGCTGGCTGGCCCAAACGTAAATAACCTAAACCTACTTCCTTCAACACCTTGAGGGGGCGACTTACTCGGTCTTCTTTTTCAAAAAATACGGCTGCTTTATCTACGGTCATGTCCAGAACTTGGTTGATATTCTTTTCGTGATATGTAACTTCCAAGGTTTCGGGATTATACCGCGCACCTTCACAAACAGGACAGGGTGCATAGACACTTGGTAAAAATAGCAGTTCAACCATCACAAAACCTTCGCCATCACAATTGGGACACCGACCCTTACCTACATTAAATGAAAAGCGACCGGCACTATAGTGGCGTGCTTTTGCTAATTTTGTCGAAGCAAATAATTTTCGTACAACATCAAATAAGCCCGTGTAGGTCGCCAGATTAGAGCGCGGTGTTCTCCCAATGGGTTTCTGATTGACCACAACCATACGTTTAATATCTTCAGAACCCGAGGTGATTTCTCCCCCTAGCGTTTCTACGGTGTCTTTTTGTAAGGCCTCTTCGTCTTCTTCCTTAAAAAGGCCCTTTCCTAATTTTGTGGACATTAATTCAACTAATACTTGGCTAACGAGGCTGCTTTTACCTGAGCCTGAAACTCCAGTGACACTCGTTAGCACTCCTAAAGGAAAAGATACTCCAAGATCTGTTAAATTATTTCTGGTTACTCCACTTAATTTCAACCAGCCACTGGGCTTTCGGGGTGTGGTTTTTTTAAAAGGCAGATCATTAAAAAGATGTTCTCTGGTTTTGGACCGTTTACTGTCTTTTAAACCGGCCGGTGGCCCGCTGTATAAAATTTCACCACCACCTTCGCCAGCATCTGGACCTACATCAACAATCCAGTCGGCATGGCGAATCACATCTAACTCATGTTCAACGACAAACAGTGAATTACCAGAAGCTTTTAATCTATCTAAAGTTTTTAGTAAAGCTTCGGTGTCGGCGGGGTGCAATCCTGCAGAAGGTTCGTCTAATACATACACCACCCCAAACAAATTACTACGCACTTGGGTCGCTAGTCTTAACCGCTGATGTTCCCCAGGGGAAAGAGAAGGTGTGCTGCGCTCCAAGGATAAATAACCCAAGCCCAATTCCAATAGAACTTCTACTCTCGCCACTAGATCTTCGGCGATTCTTTGAGCTACCAATGCTTTTTCCTGATGCTGTTTGGTTAATTTAAGCAAAGCAGGCGCCGTGCCATCGCCATAAGGAGCGAAAATAGAAAGCAATTTCTCTAGAGGTAATCTCGAAATATCGGCAATATCATAACCAGCAAAAGTCACAGAAAGCGATTCGCTACGTAAACGTTTACCCTTACAGGAGGGGCATTCGCTGCTTATCATGTATTGCGACACCCGTTTTTTCATCAAAGTACTTTGCGTATTTGCAAAAGTGTGCAGAACATGTCTTTTCGCACCCGTATACGTGCCTTTATAACTAGGTTCAATTTTATTTTTGATGGCAAGTTTCACTTCTTCCAGGCTTAAGTCACGATATACGGGTACCTGTGGACGTTCGTTTGTAAATAAGATCCAGTCGCGGTCTTTTTTGGGTAGATCTTTCCAAGGGATATCCACATCGAAGCCGAGAGTGGTTAAAATGTCGCGAAGGTTTTTACCTTGCCAAGCTGGTGGCCACGCCGCTATGGCTTTTTCTTTTATCGTTAAGGAATCATCGGGAACCATGCTTTCCTCAGTAACTTCATGTACTTTACCCAATCCATGGCATTTAGGGCAAACTCCTTCTGGTGTATTGGTTGAAAATGAATCGGCATATAAAAGAGACTGTCCTTCAGGATAATCACCAGCACGGGAATATAACATGCGTAACAAGTTAGATAATGTAGTCACAGAGCCAACCGAGGATCGCGTAGTGCCGGAACCTCGTTGCTGCTGAAGCGCAACAGCTGGGGGTAGGCCTTCGATCTTGTCGACTTCTGGGATAGGCATTTGATGGAAAAGTCGCCGAGCGTAGGGCGATACAGATTCAAGATACCTCCGCTCAGCTTCAGCATACAGCGTACCAAATGCAAGCGATGACTTACCTGATCCTGAAACCCCAGTAAATACTACCAATGCATTGCGGGGGATTTTTAAAGTTACATTTTTAAGATTATGTTGCCGTGCTCCATGTATACCTACGAAGCCCTGTTTTTGTATTTTATTTTCATCCGATTGTCCCATGCGCACATTTGTTCAAAAAATATACCAAGACTCTACTGTTAGATCTTAAGTTTAAAGTTAATGTATTCTAATTATTAATTGTCCATTTTAGAGAAGCGTATATGATGACTGATGGTTTTTCAAAATTTGAAACTGCATCTTAGCTATCCAGTTATGCTAGTCTTGCTGCAGTGATTAGAAAAAGCGGAAGCAGTGTAAATGGTGCTAAATTCTTTAGTTACATTGGAAATCAAAAACTACTTAACGTATTATTGGAGTCTAGATTTAAGGCGTATAAACCTGGGTGGAAGCAAGCATAATATAACTTTTAAAGGTCGAATTATTAAATTATTTTCATGTTAGTCTGACGTATTTTAAAGCCTCAGAATCAAATTACTAGTAGTTAAGAGATATAGACATTTGCAAAACTCCGCCATCATATAAAAATACAGCGTCAGAAAAAAAGGAGCACTTGATCGATAGCCCTATTGCCATACATGATCAGATGAAACCGATCGTACATGATCGCAGCATTGGAAAGCAGCTCCTGCGCTGAATTGATATAAGCCGGCCACACCTGTGCGCCGTGGCGTATATCCATACTGATTGTGGTTGCCTACCCCAGCTAAGTTTCTGTTACTATTTTGTTAAACAATGACTTACAAGCCTCCTTGGTTCGGTCTTCTTCCACATCAAGTACACACTCAGATCCGGGATGGCTCAGGACGGTGATGTACTGATGCCCCTTTTTAAAGGACTTTTCATCGATGCTTAACTGATCAAACACCAGCTTGGTGTAGTTTCTTCTCCCCATGCCTCTTGTGGTACTTAGGTGCATCCGATTTACCAGATTGAACCTAAAGCGCATGGGTTGAGCTGTTCTGGTTTGATTTTTACTCGCCTTCAGCAGGTCAATAACCGCATGCCCAAACAACTAGCTGTGTTGCTCATAACGGGATGCCCAACTGGGTTGAATGGTCTTAACCTTTCCGTCTGAAGTCTTGATCCGAGGCAGGCTACACCTATTTAGGTCTTGTACCGCATCGTATCTGAATACCTCCAAATATATGATAGCTCATGATCATAAACCTTGCAGATAGCTCCGGTTTCCTAGTCTTCAAGTTCTTTTAAAAGGCAACGGACATCAATAAAAACTTCTGCTTTCCCTAGGTCTGATCCAATCGATTCAACTCACCATCCTTCCTCCAAATTGAGTAGTCTTGTGAAGAAATCCGCTGTAAACATCTTTTTCCTCAAATGTAGCTATTCCATTAAATTCAGGATAGAACCTGTGTAGCCTTATCTTAAAAGTAAAATAAAGGAACAGCTCGTGTAAAGAGCGACTATTGTAAGCATGAATGAATTGCCGTGTACAGCCTGTCCCGGTTTTATTGGGAAGGCCTAATCTCACAAGCTTTCGGGTATACTGTGAGACTGTGTGCGATGCGGCATAGGCGCAAGCCCATGAGCTTATTGTTCACGGCCGTCTACTCTCGACTATGCTCTTTTTTCTTTGCTCACGTTCAGTTTTTAGCATTGGCAAGACATACTTCTTGCAATTTTGGGATTTGACATTGACTTGTATGTGTTGCAAATGTATATGGATTTTGGTCTTAACTTTTATATCAATGTCAATAGGTAACCTACTAATGCCCCACCAATTACAATAAATGCACTATTCATTTTCTTTAAGACAAAAACACATAACAAGCTTGTAGCCGCAATCAGGATTGTCCGCCAATCTGTCAAAGTTTCTTTTCCCATTTCTACACAGACTGCTACAATAACTGCAACTGCTGCAATGTTTACACCATCTAAAAATGCAGAAAATATATTTGATTTTCGCATTTTAGGAATATATGGATTTAATAGAAAGACGAAGAAAAATGATGGAAGAAAAATTCCGATTGTTGCTGCAATTGCTCCCCAAAAACCACCTAATTGCCAGCCGATAAATGTAGCGGTAGATAAAACTGGTCCGGGAGTAAATTGTCCAACTGCTACTGCATCTATCAATTCTTGTCTGGTAAGTAGACCTGTAGTAACTAATTCCGCATCTAAAAAGGCAAATAATACATAACCACTTCCATAAAGTAATGCACCTACTTTAAAGAAAATCCAAAGGATTTTCAGGGTACTTGGAGCTAGTGCAACTTGTAGTAAAACGAGTGGAGTGAGACTGTTTAGATTATTCTTGGAGTTTCGGATGAAAAATAAAATCAATCCCAACAATCCACAGGCTAACAATGCTAAAATTTCGTTTACTCCAAGCAAACAGGCAATCAAAGTTAAGGCACCTAAAACTCCAAGCTCCACATTTTTTAGTGCTTTTTTGCCAAGTCGATATACTGCGCCAAGAATAATAGCAATTACAGCTGCCTTTATACCATAAACAAATGGCTCAACTTTAGGTAATTGTCCGTATTGTTGGTAGAGCCAAGCAAAAACCAGTGTAATAACTACAGCGGGAAAAACAAAACAAGCTCCTGCAACAATCAACCCTTTCCATCCTGCTCTTTCGTACCCGCAATGCATTGTCATTTCGGTAGAATTTGGTCCAGGAATTAAATTGGTTGCTCCCACCAAATCAAGAAACTGTTGATTGGTCATCCATTTTCTTTTTTTTACAACTTCATCTTCCATCATTGCGATATGAGCCGCAGGACCTCCAAAAGCAATACTTCCTAATTTGAAGAATAACTTTGCCACTTCTTTTAAATTCTTATCCATTTTTTGAAAGTTTTTTATCGATTGACCAATGCCTACCATCCTTAATAGTCAAGAAAAGACTTTTCAAAAGCATTGCCCAATCAGTTCTCCTTCCGTGCATCATTACTCAAGATCCATCATTGACCAGAACTTCTGATCTTGTGGCTGCGATGGCGACCAGCATACTAATGGACGCTGGAATACTTGCCAATCTTGTGAACAAGCCAAATAAAATCAATACACCGCAAACAATCTCAAAAATGCTCACCAATGAACCAAGAAATTCTGATGATGGAAGTTCGATTTTTTCAAATCGGTCTGTACTCTGAATAACTGGAAATAAGAATTTTTGTATGCCTTCTGAAAGGAAAATAGAACCTGCCTTCAGGGCAATAAGAATGGTAGTTTTGAAATTGTCTGAATTAATTTTTTTTGGAATATTTCAGGTTATTTTTTTAATCAAACTAGGGTTATATACTTCATAAATTCGAGCTACTATCAAAGCTATCGGAATACTTAAGATAGCTGGAACGATTATATCTGTTGGATAATGAACGCCAAGGTAAACTCTACTAATACTAACGAAAATTGCCCAAGGAATAAGGATAAAAGGAATCCATTTCAATTTGTCACGCGCTACCAAAGTCAGGTAGAATGCCAATGAAAATACATTAGCAGCGTGAGAAGAAATAAAACCGAACTTACCTCCGCTATAATCATTGACTAAATGAATTTTTCCCATCAAATCAGGATCATGGCTCGGTCGAAATCTTTCGAAGAGCGGTTTAAATATGGCTGAAGCAAACTGGTCACTTATCGTTATAAGCAATACTATTAAGAAAATCATTAAGATTGAATTCTTTTTATATTTCCATATTAGCAGCACTATCAATAGTATATAAAATGGCAGCCAAGCATATTTTCCGCTGGAAAACCACATTACACTATCCAAAAAATTATTGTGATTGCCATTTAGCCAGAGTAGAATAGCAGTATCTAATTGTTTGATTAATTCAATCATTATTTTCTAATTGGTGATTATCTGTAAAGTGATTTCTTTACCGAAGAACATGGTATTCTTTCCATTGCGCAGTAACTACTGTAACTATTTTCAGCATTTGGAAGTTCTTGTTGAATACTAGGCATCTTTTAAATCAATTGCCTTTTCCATTTCAGGAAGTGATACGGTTAAAAAATGTGCTGTGGATTTTGCGCATTTGGATTTGCGTTCTGAACCGTTTTCGATAACTTTCCGAATTTTTCTCAATTTGATAATCGGCATAATTTTGATTTTCGTCTTGTCTTACCTGGTACAATTCCTGATAGCAATAATCTGTTTCGATCATTATCCTGTCAAAACCCCTGAATTGGTTTTTTATGGTTTTTAATTTTTCCTATTCCGTCCCATTTACTTATTTGCTTTGTGCTCCTGATTGTTTCCACAAGACCATAAGAGAAGCAAAGGAATAATAAATATGGTTCTACCCTTAAGTCAGTGGGGATATAGGTCTAGACCACGATGGAAAAACAGTACTGCACTTCTAAAGTCGGCGAAGGTTTGATAGCCTTTTGCTACTGTTTTAAGTGCTTGAATTTTACCATTTAGCCAGTGCATTGCTTAGATTCAGCAGTCCATTTGTTATATAGTGTCCAGGCAAAAAGCTTTCCGGAACTGAATAACTCTTTGAAGTTTTGCGTACCTGCCAGGCCCTGCTTACCTGATAGTTCGCACCTATAATTGACTCAAACTTGATCTGCTGTTTCTCGCTGAGGTTTTCCGGATTCTTAAGTAAGGCATAGCGGGTGTTTTCTGCTCGTTAACAACATTTTTTGTCTTGCTGAATTGGCGGACAAGCAATACTCCCGTAACTGCAATATACACAGCAGTCGCCTTGTTGTGGTTTCAGAACTGTTTGGCAATTTTCACATTCGTAGAAATATTGGCAAGCGTCAGTTGGCATTGTTTCTTCTTTCTTGTGACCGCAGTTTGGGCAAGTGATTTCTGATTGTAATATAGTTTCCATTCTGTTTTTTTTTAAAGCATATTTGGAATGTCCGATGCCAATGTTGGATATGAGAAAATCATTGTTCTAATATCATTAACCTTCATCTTTGTTTTTATGGCCATCGCAAAAAGGTTTATGGTTTCTTCTGTATGTGGTCCTATTAAATGAGCTCCCAAAATTGTTTGAGTTTCTTCGTCAATTATAGTTTTGAATGCATATTCTTTCATATTCAAACGTCTGGCATTAAACCAAGAACTAAAACTGGTGTTATACAACACAATGAAGCTACACTAGCTGTCAAAAGTCCTGCTGCGATTAGTTTGCTGTCGCTTTTCATAGTACGTTCAAAATTTTGTTTTCGCTCAATATTTTAAAAAACGGTTTCAGCATTTCTTCATACTCTTTTGTCAATGAGTAAAAAATGGTTTGGGCTTCCCGTTCGGTTTCAATAAGTTTTCGGTCTTTGAGTTTTCGCAAATGTTGTGAAACTGCAGAGATTGTCATACCTAAAATGTCGCTGATGTCGCAGACGCAAAGTCGTTTTTCTTCATAAAATAGAAATAGAATTTTCAGTCTTACGTTGTTTCCCACCAATTCAAGTCCGTTCGATAAATAGTCAAACGAGCCTTTGAGTTCTGAAACCCTGTCTTTGCAACGGCTTATTTGTTTGATGTCCGCCTGTTGTCTTATGCAAGAAATGTTATCCATAGTGCAATGACAGTTAATTTTCTTATTTAAGCAACTACTAAAGTATAAAAGGTCAAAAAGAACGCAAATTACCTGTCGGATTGTATCGTCTTAGCCTTGCCACTAATGGTTTGCAGCCACCCGAAAGGCAGGACTTTCACCAAAAACCTTAATTTGAAAAACTAAAACCCATTAACCGCAAAACGGTTTTTGGAACACGAAACCCTGCCTTTTGGGTAGCTGCTGTGTGTGTCTTTGTCCTTCCTACCTGTCCTGCTGTGTCAAGCTGTTTGTAATTTTCTAAAACTGCAAAATATAAAGTTCTGAATTTTGTCAGACGGTGTTTTGTGATCAACAGTTATACATCTGATTTTTTCAAAAAACTTTGTAAGTCGGTCGGTCATTGTAGTTTCAGAATATTGTTTGATTTCAATTCCGCTACATTTTTTCGGTCCTTGTTCGGAAAATGTTCCGATTATCAAAACTCCTGTCGGCTGAATGCTTTTTTGAACTGTGTCGAGATAGCTTTCGATTTCTTGCTCTTGTGTCAAAAAGTGAAATGCTGCTCGGTCGTGCCAAAAGTCATATTTCTCAGTCGGTCTGAAAGTTGCTGCGTCTGCAACTATCCATTTTACTTTGCCTGCTCGGTCGCCAAGTCGTTGCTTTGCTTTGTCAATTGCCATGGCTGAAATGTCCAGAACGGTAATATCTTGATAACCCAAGTCGAGTAAGTTGTCAACCAAAAAACTGTCGCCACCACCAATGTCAATGATTTTTGCAGTGGTCGGAATGTTGAACTGCTTTAAGAAACTTAAAGAGGTCTCGGGGGTCGGCTGAAACCAACTTACGTCTTTCAGTTCTTTTGTCTGGTAGATGGTCTCCCAATGTTTTTTGCGGTCGAAATGTCCCATTTTTCTAGCTCGTTTATTGTTTACACTGTCGTCCTTTAAGGTAATGCATAACGGTTCTCAGTCATACGCTGGCAGGGATTTTAACCACTGAATTTCCTACGAAGAACTGAACTTTAATTTTACCACTTTCTTGTCCTACGAAGCACGAGACCCCTGCTTGAGTATAGGTGATGTTGGCAGCTGGTATTCTTGTTCACCGTATCTGTAAACCATTGTTATTGTTGCGTTTTCGTGTCGTTGTCTATCAGGCTATGCGTTGCTTTTTTTATTTTTTTTGACTGGTTGGTCCCAAAAGCTATCGAGATTGGTCGTGTATTGGCTTGTGTAGTTTTTAATTGTGTTTGCAAAATGCGTCAGGGATTTATTGGTGGTTTTTTTCCTTGTTGTGTCCATAAGGCATCAAATATAAATTCCTTGTAACGCCTTTGAAAATCGCTGTCTGTCGAGAACTTTTTGAATATTTCTGTCTGCGTAAACAAATATTGTTGCATCAATTCCTCCACTTTTTTGTCGGAAGATATTTTTGCATTTTGTTTGTCAGGCGATGTATTTATGGCGTCCATAATTTTTTCATCAGCCTTCATATCCGCAGGAATTTGTTGCGTTAATATCTCATTTACTTTGTCTTTGTCTGTCCAGTCAATGTCGCCAAAGCGTTGATTAAAAGCGTTCAGAATATTTTCTAATGTATCTAACTCTGGGTCTGCTTTGCCACCTCCAACGCCAACAGGAATTGGTGTTACATAGCCTGGTTCTTCAACTAAACTTATTTTTTCTGTTCCTTGTTTTGATGGTCTATAGCTATCCATATCAATGGTTTCAATGATACCTTGGGCAAGGTCTTCGTTTTCGTCAATGATTAGTTTAGGTAATAAGTATTTCAAATACCACCAAAGTTGTTCCCAATACAAATTGTTAAAATCGAGTAATTTGGCTAAGTAACTGTACGTTCTTAAAAATGATTTCACCTTGATTTTAAAATCAATTTGCTTGTCAATCTTCAAATCATATTTGAAGATGTGTGCTGCTGAATCTATTATCGGGTCTAAAATTGTTCTGTCTGCATTGCTTGAATATTTTTCAAAGAAGTCTGTTACCACTGCTTCATTATAAATCTCAAATTTCTCTAAAGCATCCAGCAAGTCGTTTAGTTTGTTCGGGCTTGTTTCTTCACTTAGTATGGTTGAAGTAAAATAAGGGTCAAATGCTTCTTTTATTTCCTCGGCTGCGTTGTAAAAGTCTAATACAAAAGTGTCTTTCTTCCAAGGTTTGTAAGCTCTGTTTAAACGTGAAAGGGTTTGCACAGCTTGAACATCTCTCAGTTTCTTGTCCACATACATGGTATGCAAAAGTGGTTGGTCAAAACCAGTTTGGTATTTATTGGCTACAATTAAAAAACGATATTGCTTTTTCTTGAAGTTTTTGGGAATGTCGGTTTTGAAGCTTTCAAAATTATTCATTCCTATTTCGTCAAACTCAACGCTTTTGTATTCTTTCTTTCCTGAAAATGCTACAATAGCTTTCCACGGAGATTTAATTTCTTTCAGGTATTCGTCAAAGGCGTGTTTGTATTTGATGGCTGCAATAATACTTTTGGTAACAATCATTGCTTTTGCTTCGCCATTTATCAAGTGTTTTACATCACGGTGAAAATGGTCAATCATTATTTTGGCTTTCTCGGCAATGGCAAATTCGTGCCCTTCCACATAAGCCCGTAATTTCTTTTGTGCCTGTTTGGTATCGAACTCGGGATTTTCTTCTACTGATTTTATGAGTTTGTAAAATGAACTGTAAGTCGTGTAATTCTGCAACACATCCAAGATAAATTCTTCTTCAATGGCTTGCTTCATCGAATACAAATGGAAAGCATCAAAAGCCGTTTTCTCTTCTCGGTCTTTGATGTATTTTCTTGGAACACCAAATGTTTCTAGGGTTTTGTTTTTAGGTGTGGCAGTAAACGCAAAGTAAGAACCGTTTTTAATCATCTTGCGGCTTTCAACCAAGGCGTTGATTTTATCTTCCAACGTTGGTTCTTCCTCATCTTCTACTTCTTCGCCTTTGTCAGCAAGCACGGCATTCATTTTTGCCGATGTTTCACCGCTTTGGCTGCTGTGTGCTTCGTCTATGATAATGGCAAACTTCACACTGCCTAAGTCCTCCATTTCTTTCAGCAAATGTGGAAAGGTTTGGATGGTGCAAATAATTACTTTTTTCTTGTTGGCAATGGCTTCTCGAAGGTTAGTTGTCTTACTTGCTCCATCGCTTGTAATGGCTGCAACAATTCCAATGGTTGGGGAGAACTGCTTTATTTCATCGCTTAATTGTTTGTCTAGAATAGTTCTATCTGTAATGACAATTACCGAATCAAAAATATTGGTCGTGCCTGTTTTGTCAAATAAGCCGTGCAACTGATGCGAAAGCCAAGCTATGGATTTTGATTTGCCCGAACCTGCCGAATGTTGAATTAAATATTTTTGCCCGATGCCGTTTTCTTTTGCATGTGCCAATAGTTGTTTGACCGATGTAAGCTGATGATAACGGGGAAAAATCATTTTCTTTTTCTTCTTGCCCGTGTCCTCGTCTGTTTCTTCAATCACCTGTGCAAATTTGTCAATGATGTTTGCCAATGAGTCTTTACGCGATACTTCTTCCCA
>Ga0222706_1000068_pt1 | contig 39816 bp, 39 predicted proteins | sample AntAcemetage1572_FD_179829 | JGI IMG/M metagenome (GOLD analysis project Ga0222706, IMG submission 179829) | Saline water microbial communities from Ace Lake, Antarctica - #1572 | ecosystem: Environmental > Aquatic > Non-marine Saline and Alkaline > Saline | place: Antarctica: Ace Lake...
AATTCAGAGGAAGAACGTATGAAGCTTGGTTTTCGGAAGAAATACCGATCAATGCTGGCCCTTGGAAGTTCTTTGGATTACCGGGTCTTATATTAGAAGTCGGATCCACAGATGGCGCAGTCAGTATTAGACTAAGCGAAATAAAGAAAATGAATGATACGGAATTTCCATCCTTCTTAAAAGAGGCGACTACAATGACCCGACTAGCATACAATGAATGCTTAGATAAAACTTACGAACTCGATTACAAAAAAAGTAGGGCAATAATAGCAGAATTGCAAGCCAAATATCCTGATATAGAACTATCGAATGGCAATCGCCCCAATAAAAGAACAAAAACAGAATTGATTGATTAGTAATCAAAATGGCTATAAAGTACTGCTTCTTGATAGCTCTAATTTTAGTTGATTTGACTTCTTTTGCCCAAGAGCAAGGGATTAGGTCAACGATTTCAGGAGTAGTACTTGATGAAGAGAATAGACCATTGGATCTAGTGCAAGTCGTCTTGATGTCGTCCGAAGGAGCGATAATTCAATATACATTTACCCAAGAAAACGGCTCATTTTCGATGCTGAGTTCGAATGAAGGGCACTATCTCAAGTTCTCGAGAGTAGGATTTGAGAAAATCCAGATCTTATTGACAGATTGGGCAAATCAATCCATTGCCATGAAACCTTCTGCTTCAAGCATGCTGAGAGAAGTAATAGTGAAGAACAAATCACTGGTAGAGGAGGCTGGAGATACTATTAGTTATGTAGTCAAAAACGTAAGAGATGGATCTGAATCAAAACTGGAAGATATAATCGGGAAGCTCCCCGGTCTATCTGTCAATAGTAGTAATGGATCCATACTATATCAAGGTAGAGAAATAGCAAAGATCCTTTTAGATGGAGATGATCTGACAGGAGACAATTATAAACTACTATCCAAGGGGCTTTCTGCTGACTGGGTAGAAGAAATACAGGTACTAAAAAGAACCCCTTAAAAATTTATCAGTTTTTTTCACTCTCTGGTGGATTAACTGTCAAAAGAATCCGAATAACGAACTCATTGAATGTCTCATCATTCACCATCTTGGATTTGAGTAGTGTGTTTAGCTCCTCATCAGTATTATAAGATGAAAGAACTTGAAGCGCGTATTCAGGACTATAATACTCAATAAGGTATTTTACAAAATTGCCATAAAAGACGTTTTTGAAATTTACAATATCCTCAATCAAAAAACCTAAGTTTTCTATTTCTTCAAAGCAAACTTCATGCAATTTATAATAGTTCAGAGCCATAAGGGTTGATTGCTTAAGCGAGTAATCCCCTTGGGCACCACCAAAATATGTGGCAAATCCCTCATCTAGAAGACTGTTCGGATTAGCTACATTTGGATTAGTGGCACCAATAAAAGAATGCACGTACAAATGAGTCAATTCGTGTGGGTTATAAGCAGTGCTACTTCCTATGAATACGGATAAGTCTGCGGGTCTAGCAAAAGAATTGGCTTGGTATGCATCGTACATATAAGGGCCATATTCATAACCTAGTGTAGCATAAAGGTCTTTAGAATTATCAAAGATATAATAATCAAATTTCAATTCTGAGATTTTAAAAAAAGCGGATAACTGCTTGCCAAAAGCAAGCATCTTGTTTACCTCTTCTGGATTTATTTGATATGTTGAATGATTAAAGTACCTTATGTTTCCAAACTGTTGGGATTTGACCCTTCGATAAGTATCATAATAGTTGAGTAAAATATATCCCACATCCTTAGACGGCAAGGCGGGTATATTGAGAATGGTTTCAATATTTGTCCCATTTAGAAATGCCAATTTGATTTCTTTATAGCCTTTTTCTGAAGTGAGTGCCAACACTTGGATTCTGTTTGACTCTCTTACATTTTTTAAGAGTTCAAAATATGGATAAATACTAAGCGAATCAGCATAGAACCAAGAGTCCAAAGGATTATAATTGCTATCATTGGATCGGATTACATAGTTTTCAACGCTTTTGATCAAAAGACTATCCTCATGATTCATAACAGAGACAAGCGACTCGTTTACTTCAAAAGTCTTATCCTCCAAGACTGGAGGTTCTGGCTTAATATTGTCTTTCGAACAACTGTATATTGACATTAAAAAAATGAAAACACACCATTTTTTATAAATAAGATTCATATAATCGGCCAACATTTTAAACTAAAACTAGACTTTATGTAAAACACAGTCTAGTATAGCTAGTGATTTCTCGAAAGCACTCCAAAACTTAAAATCTTAGCAAAAATGCTAAAATTATAAAAAGTGTTTAAAAACAGCTTGGGGCTTTTACCAGCCTTCTAGTTTTTTCTAACAGTCCCTGGGGTGGTTGCATTGATTGCAGTACCTCCTGAAACTTGCTCATGACAACCATCCGCGTTGCCACCCTTGATGCTATCCGAGGCTTCTAGAACCATTCCTTTTTGAGATTTCAATTCTGCAATTGTTAATCTTTTCATATTTGCATTTTGTTAAGGGATACTCCGACCAAACCGCATGGTAGTGAGGCTTAACGAAATGGTTCTACCCTCATATTAGTAGTACAAATAGCTAGTTCTAGCCAAAATTATTAATAGGAAGTTTTCAGGAATTAGCTATACACTTGGAAGGCATCTCTTTAAATGATTTTTTCCGAAAATAACTATTATTTTATTGTTCTGTTTCCATTAAATTCGTTGTAGAACCCACAAAATCAATATTATGACATTTTTTATTTAAAAACTATTGATTAACTAATTTTTTATATGTGTCCGCATAGATAGACGTAACAAAATTTGACAATTTGCGTCATTGATTTGTTGTTGTATTTTGATAGGCGTTTCTTGGATTCAAATAAGAAATGATATGATCATAGTAAAATTCATGCAGCTTAGGATTTTCCAAAGCCGCTTTTTTCATACTTTAAATACTTATCAAGTGCGAAAATTACTTCTATTTACACTCTACTTTCTAACAATAAATTTTGGACTATGGGCTCAAAATTTTGCCATTACTTACGATACCAAATTGGCAGAGGACGATTTTGAATACACTGGAGTGCTATGGGTGGGAAATATCGAGTCACTTTTCGTTTGGAAAGATCACCCTGAAAAGGTTTGGGAAAAGTCCCGTCAAGAAGGTGATGATATTACAAGCCAAGATGTGTTTACAGATATAGTCGGCTATCAAATCCAACGAGTCCAAGCAAGCACATTGCTAAAGTGCCGCGACTTTTGTAGAAAAGAATATCCCTTGTATTATGAAGATGATATCACATTTGATTGGAAAATCACCGCTGATAAAAAGATGATCAGTGACTACAATGTTACCAAAGCAGAGGTGGAATTCAGAGGAAGAACGTATGAAGCTTGGTTTTCGGAAGAAATACCGATCAATGCTGGCCCTTGGAAGTTCTTTGGATTACCGGGTCTTATATTAGAAGTCGGATCCACAGATGGCGCAGTCAGTATCAGACTAAGCGAAATAAAGAAAATGAATGATACGGAATTTCCATCCTTCTTAAAAGAGGCGACTACAATGACCCGACTAGCATACAATGAATGCTTAGATAAAACTTACGGTAACCACTCAGGTACCAACTTAAATATATGGTTCTACCACGAATTTAATGGAAACAGGACATTAAAATAACAGTTATTTTGTGAAAAAAATCATTTAAATATATGCCTATCAAGTGTATAGCTGATTACTGAAAACTTCCCATTGATGGTTTTGGCTAATATTTGCTATATGTACCACTGATATAAGGGTAGAACCGTTTCTTTCTGTCCGTAGCTGGCAGGGGTATTGCCGTTGCGGTTTTCAATGTGCACAGGGATACGGCCGATAAATGCAAAGCCAGGATGGTGCGCCTTTGTTTTCTTATAACTAAAGCGAGCATCCTGTTTTTCATTTTCAATCACTACGTTATCATAATTAAGGATATAGCCTTGCTTATCCGATGGTTTAAGCTGATTGCATTTGACCGCAAGTTTGACCAGTAGTTCATTGAGTCGGTTGTCATAGTTCAATTCATGCACAATCCCCTCTCTAGTCGTTTTTACCTGATTGGATTGCTTCAGCCTCTGGCAGACATATTCTACCGTGTCGGGGGAAGGGATTGGAGAAAATTGCTGCCCGGCCAATTTTGCTTTAACTGTTTCTAAATCTGACAGATAAGTACCTTGGGTGAGGCTTTTGGCAAAAAGAGACAACACAACGTCAGAGTGCGTGTATTTAGCACATATACCTCTGTATCCCAGTTCGTTTAGAAATTCATGCAGCCCTTTTTTCAAAACCGCTTGATAAATAAAATTTATTCCACCAAAGGGAGAGACTTTCTTTTCGCTATTTGTAACTTCATTCATATTAGTTGTATGGAAACACTAATACCACCTTTTTGGTGCTATAAAACAAGGGCATAATTACTTATATATCAAAGTATTATGCCCTTTTTTATAGGTAGCCTGCGACTTTTGGGTGATAATCTATAATTTGCATTTGTAAAAATAGCAAGCAAGACTACGTTAAATGGAAATACTTTATTACAATGACCTCGATTATTCCAAAGTAAAAAAGCAATTTGAAAAAACTGTAGCCTACCTACGAAATGGAGACTTCAAATCGGCAGAGATAAAAAAAATGCAGCCTACTGCCTACTACAGAGCTAGGCTCGACGGAGAAAATCGGCTCTTATTCAAGTTTGCAGCCTTTGAAGGTAAAACCTACATACTTTTATTGGAGGTCATCCTCAACCATGACTATGAAAAATCCAGGTTTTTACGGGGTGCCGAGATCGATGATACTAAGATAAATTTTTTGAAATCCGACAAGGATGTTCATAAAGATGACATTTTACCGCTTACCTATATTAATGTAAATAATACCAGTTTTAATCTGCTGGACAAAGCCATTTCGTTTGATGAAAGCCAGGAAATGCTTTTTCATAAACGCCCCCCTGTCATCATCATAGGTTCTGCCGGAAGTGGCAAGACAGCTTTGACGTTAGAAAAGGTAAAATTATTGAAAGGGAGGGTTTTGTACATCACACTCTCGCCTTACCTGGTGGAAAATTCTGCAAAACTTTATTATTCATTTGATTATGACAATGATCGCCAGGAGGTGGAGTTTCTTTCTTTCCATGATTTTGTATTTAGCATTCAAGTACCTGAGGGAAAAGAAATAGATTTTAAAACTTTCGAAAATTGGTATAGCCGTTTCCGAAATTTCACAAAAATCAAAGATGCACATAAAATTTATGAAGAGGTCAAAGGTGTAATTACCGGCTTGGATATTGAAAATGAATACCTCTCCAGACATCAATATGAGAATCTGGGAGTAAAGCAATCCGTGTTTCTCTTAGATGAAAGACCGGAAGTGTATACCATTTTCGAAAAATACCTCCAGTTTCTCTCTGAAAGCAAGTTGTACGATAGTAATATAATTTCTCAAAAATGGTTGTCATTGGCAAAGCCTATCTATGATTTTATCATTGTAGATGAAGTCCAGGATCTTACGACAGTACAGTTGCACCTTATTTTAAAAACACTCAAAAAAGCTGATAATTTTATTCTTTGTGGTGATTCCAACCAGATAGTACATCCCAATTTTTTCTCTTGGGCCAGGGTAAAATCCTATCTGTATAAGAGCGAACTGAAGAACAAAGAAATCAATATACTAAAAACGAATTACCGCAATGCCCCCTCTGTAACCTCTCTTGCCAACAAACTGCTGCAAATTAAAACAAGTAGATTTGGATCTATTGATAAAGAGAGTAATTATCTGGTCAATTCTACCAGCCAAAGGGATGGCGAAGTTGTATTTCTGCAAAACACCGATAAAATAAAGGCCGAACTAAATCATAACACCAATGGTTCAACAAAATTCGCGGTCATAGTGATGAGAAATGAAGACAAGGCAGAAGCCAGGAAGATTTTTAAAACTCCCCTGCTATTTTCCATTCATGAAGCCAAAGGGCTTGAATATGACAATATCATTCTGGTAAATTTTGTCAGTGCATACCAAAATGAGTTTAGGGAAATTACCAAAGGAGTAAATCCTGAAGACATCAATGATGCATCTGAAATCAAATTTTCAAGAAGCAAAGATAAAACTGATAAATCCCTTGACGTCTATAAATTTTATATCAATTCACTCTATGTAGCCATTACCAGAGCAGTAGTAAACCTGTACCTTTTGGAAGCTTCCCCAAAACATGAGATCCTTAAGCTGCTTAACTTGGTAGAAACCAGAGATAAGGTGGGCATAAAGGAACAAAAGTCTTCTATGGAAGACTGGACTAAAGAAGCAGACAAACTGGAAAAGCAGGGTAAATCCGAACAGGCAGACCAGATCCGCCAAAGTATGTTGAAAATACAGCCTACCCCCTGGCAACCTCTTCTCAAAGAAAATCTTGTAAAACTCAAACAAGAAGCTTTGGATCCAGATCAATTCAATAAAAAGGCAAAAGACCTTTTATTTGATTATTCTTTGGTTTATAATGATGAGGATGCAATCAGTCAACTGGCCTCTCTTAAATATAAAAGGGCGGAAAATGCTGATAAGGAAAGAAATTCCCTTTTCCGAAAGTATTATGCCCATTACAAAAGTGACAACCTTAATGCGTTGATCACTACTATCAATAAATATGGGATAAATTATAGAGACCAGTTTAACCTGACCCCTTTATTAGCATCGGTCTATTCCGGATCAGTTAAACTCATCAAATTCTTGAAGGAAAACGGTGCAGACAGTCACGTGATGGATAACGAAGGGAAAAATGCCCTACAAATAGCTTTGAGTAAATCTCATGTATCTATCAATTACGCCAAAGATGATCTTGGGCATATATATAGGCATATTATTACCGACAGTATAAAAGTAAAGGTCGACGGGAGAATGATCAAAATCGACAACCATAAAATCGAGTTCTTTTTACTGAATTATTTAATAGCCTTACAAAGTATACTAATTAAAAATAAATTAATGGCGACGGGTGTTAAGATGGATGATATTTTACAAACCATTCAGCATTATCCCGAATCTGTTCTTCCGTACTATAGAAAACAACGTGCTTATTTAAACCAAGCTGTGGCTAGGAATGAAATAGAAGCGAGAGAGGACATCACCAAAAAATTGTTTTTTAGAGTTGCCCGAGGTTTCTATGTCTTGAATCCTGATTTAGACATCCTGATTAAAGAGGATTGGTTGAATATATATGATATGATGGGAGCGGAAAAAGTAGAGAAGTTTGATCAGGCACAATATTTTCAAAATTATCAAGAAGAGATGTTTAAAAAATATCCTCAGTTCAAAGGAATGTTTGGAAAATAGAAAATATATATTTACTCGCTTTTCTGACAGCAATTAACTCTATACTAAGAAATTGGACAGTAGCCTTCCGGCAGTCGGAGATCTTAAACGGTATCGGAGCGTAGGCTAAATGTGGTAAAGGCAATGACGGCAAAGTAGTTCCTATAATATTCAGGCCTTACCGTGAATTTGATGGCAACGGTTTTTTTTTGGGGGGGGGTCCTATACCAGCCGTGAAGAATTTATCAGCATGCTGTTTGAGGATGATCTGAATGATATTTACAGGAAATAAACTGGTAAGAGGTCGGCGAAACAATTAGAAATAGGGAGTTATCCTTCATGGCCCATGCATAACAGTTATTCAAATATTGACCAGATAATACATTGCTTTATCTTGAATAAAAAAGCAACGGCTGGATAGAAATCCAACCGTTGCTTTTTTAAATAATCGCAGCTCTTAATAGCTCTCCGACTCATTTGGAAAGTCTTGTGACTTCACATCCTTGATGTAATTAGTAAAAGCCTCCATCATGATTCCTTGTAGATCGGCGTATTGACGTAAAAACCGCGGCTTAAATTCTTGAGTAATTCCCAACAAGTCATGCATCACGAGCACTTGGCCATCGACTCCTCCACCTGCTCCAATGCCTATTACTGGAATGGAAATCGACTGAGCAACTTTCGTTGCTAACTCTGCCGGGATTTTTTCTAAAACAATAGCAAAACAACCACATGCCTCCAATACCTTGGCATCTTCAATAAGTTTTTCAGCTTCAGCTTCTTCTTTCGCTCGGACAGCGTAGGTCCCAAATTTGTAGATTGACTGGGGAGTAAGGCCTAGGTGGCCCATTACAGGAACACCTGCACTTAGAATTCGAATCACTGATTCTTTGATCTCTGCTCCACCCTCCACTTTGACGGAATGGGCACCTGATTCTTTCATAATTCGGATCGCCGACCGCAGCGCTTCAGAGCTGTTACCTTGATAATTGCCAAAGGGAATATCCACCACGACAAATGAACGCTTAACTGCTCTTACTACTGCAGAAGCATGGTAGATCATTTGATCTAGGGTAATCGGGAGTGTAGTCTCATGACCAGCCATCACATTGGAAGCGGAGTCGCCAACTAAAATAATATCGATACCAGCTGAATCTACGATCTTCGCCATCGAGTAATCGTAAGCTGTGAGCATGGAGATCTTCTCCCCTCGGTCCTTCATCTCTTGAAGAATATGGGTGGTGATTCGTTTGATATTTGCTGAAGAGTGTACGGACATAACTTTATAAAAGGTGAACTGAGTAATTGTTTTCAGAAGAAAAATCTACCCGAATATGCTCATTGAGTGTGGTCGAAAGCTCATATCCGGTATAATCTGGTCTAATAGGGAATAATCCGTGACTTCGGTTGACCAAGACAGCCACTTCCATCTTATGTAGCTCGATGTCCAAGAATGGCTTCATCGCGTAGGCAAGTGTTTTCCCTGTATTCAAAACATCATCAACAATAAGAAGCGTTTTACCATGAAGCTCAATAGAGTTGGACAGTTCCACTTCGGATTCTGCCAGATTTGACTTGTCTAGCAGGATTTCAACTTCCTCGATTTTCAAATCTGATATGGCTTGTAATTCTGCTACTAAGAGACCCGCAAGTATCTTTCCCATTCCGGAAATGCCCGCGATGACAACCGCACCCGAACCCAGATTACGTTCGTAAATTTCATAAGCCATTCGGGTAATTTTCTTTTTAATCTGATTGTGATTAAGTACCTCGCTCATGTTTTTTCTAAAATTAAAATTAAGTATTTATGTCCAGATTCAAAATTTAATCCGGTCTCTATCTACGATTATCCTCTTCGTTTAAGATATTCAGATAGCTTTCATAGCGGTAGGGATGAATGTAACCTTCTTCCAGTTTTTTCATTATCATACATCCAGGCTCATTCGAATGCTGACAATTATTGTATTTGCACTGACCGAGGTAATTTCGCATTTCTGGGAAATAATGAGATAATTCGAAATCGTCCACATCCAAAATCCCAAACTCCTTAATTCCCGGTGTGTCGATAAGACTTCCCTCATATTCCAAAGGGAAAAGCTCAGCAAATGTCGTTGTATGGACTCCCTTATCACTGAATGTGGAAATCTCCTTCGTGCTTTGAGCAGCTTCAGGGATCAAGGCATTCAATATCGTAGATTTTCCCACCCCGGAATGTCCGGAGATCAGTGTGGTTTTGTTGGCTAATACGGGTTGGAAAAGTTGTTTGGGATTTTCAGTGTAAAGTGCGGACACTTCGATTACTTTATAGCCAAGTGGCTCATAAATCTCATGAATATCGAGTAACCAATCTTCAGCTGATTCCCCAGCCAGTAAGTCCATCTTGTTGACTACGAGAATTGCTGGAATCCGGAAACTCTCTGTACTGACTAGAAATCTATCTATAAATCCTAAAGATGTCCGCGGATTCTTCATGGTAATGACCAGCATGGCTTGATCGAGATTACTGGCAATGATATGTGAGAAATACTGCTTACGTGTAGACTTTCGAATCACATAATTTTCTCTGGGAAGTATCTCGGAAATTACTGCAGTCTCCTGATTTGGTTCTTTCTCCAATACCACCCAATCACCAACTGCTATCGGATTGGTGAGCTTCAACTCGTCTTGCTTAAACTTACCCTTTAGCCTTGCAGCAAGTAAACCTGATTCTGTTTGAACGATGTACCAGCTTCCTGTCGATTTAATTACTCTTCCTTTCATGATTGTTCTCTTCTAAGGATTTCTTTGATTATAAGATCAGAGGCCCCTTGATTAGCTTTAATCCATTTTCTTGCTGATTGTTTAGCTTTGTTAAAGGCAGATGGATCTTCCAGTAGCTCTATTACACTTGTCAATTCGGCCGAATCTGCGACTTCAAACCCACAGCCCTCTTGTTTACATTGTTCAGCTTCTGGAAATTTCTCTATTCGCCGAAGGCTTCCAAAAATAACCGGAGTCATGAATCCAATTGGCTCCAATATATTGTGCAAGCCCTTTCCAAAAGCTCCTCCGACATAGGCAAGGCTGGCAAATTGGTACAATGAACTCAACATCCCAATATTATCTATAAAAATCACTTGGGGATCCATAGCGATTTTATCCCAAAGGGAATACAAAGTGGACTTTTTAGAAATTAATGACATCCAACTATTCATAGATTTTAGATCTAATGAATGTGGAGCAATAAGCCATTTTGTATTTGTACTTGAATTAATTTGAGGAATCAAAATCTGCATATCTTCCTGCCATACCGAGCCTGCGACCAAGATCTGATTTCCATTCGTCCACTTTGCAAGTTCTGGAAATTTTTTAGGATCCTTGGCAGTGGCGATCACACGATCAAAACGAGTGTCCCCTGCCAGAATCCCAGTTTCACAACCAATTGATTTTAAAAGGTCAATACTTTGCTGATTTTGAGTGAAAATAAGATTAAATGACTTCAAAATTTTTTGAAAAAACCTGATTCGTGAAAAATAAATTTGATCAGGTCGAAAAGAAGCCGAAATCAAATAAATCGGTGCGCCGAGGTTCTTAACAGCTTCAATGTGGTGATACCATAAGTCATATTTCACAAAAAAAACAACACTTGGATTTAATACCCCAACGAATTTTTGTGCCTGCCTTTTGCTATCTAAAGGTAGGTAGGTAATAAAATCAATTAAAGGCCCTGGCTTTTTATAAAGTTGATTAAAGCCCGATGGACTAAAAAAACTGACAACTATTTTCAAATCATTTTGCGAAGCTTTCAGCGCTTCAATTACTGGCTTGGCTTGTTCATATTCACCTAGAGAAGCGACATGAAACCAAGCCATCCGTTCAGGATTTGCTTTTCTGAATCTCTCTAAATTTTCAAAAAGACCCGTTCTCCCTTTTAAAAAAAAAAAACAGAGGAATTAAATAAAGCTACCAAGGGTAACACACCGCTGATAATAAAAACTCCCAATCTATATAAGCACTTCATCTGCCAAAAGTAAGTAATCGAGAGCAAACCCTTTGGCTGAGTAATTGTAAAAAAGCGAGTTAGCTTTAATTCAGGACTTTATTTTGTTAAAAACCACGATGACCATACTATTCCTTTCAAAAATAAGTAAATTTGCAACCCTAATTTTTTGTAAGCTGTCAAATCCTGCGTCGTGGTTGTATGATTAGAGTTCTGTTCGTTTGTCTTGGTAATATTTGCCGTTCTCCGTTGGCAGAGGCAATCTTTAATAAAAAAATTGAAGTGGCAGGAATGCGCAATCAATTCGAATCAGACAGTGCAGGCACCTCAGATTTTCATATTGGCGAGTTGCCTGATGAGCGCACATTATCCTGCGCAAAATCGCATGAGCTTTCCATTCACCATCGCGGACGACAAGTTAACCGTACCGATTTTAGAGATTTTCAATACATCTTGGCGATGGATGAAAATAATCTTAACGTGTTAGAACAGCTCAAGGAACAGTTCGGATTCCCCAAAAAAGAAATTTATCTGATAAGGAATTTTAAAGACCACACCAAAAGTTTATCAGTTCCTGATCCATACTATGGAGGGGAAGAAGCTTTTGAGGAAATTTATAAAATTCTAGATGAGGTCATTGAAAATTTTTTGAACCAAGTTATTGTAAGTCATCAGCTGTATGTTTGATCAGAATGATATCTACGAACAAGTTCTATTTGAGTGTTTTGGATTTGGCATTAAGTTAAAGTCCGCATCCCTGATTGCAGCGGGAAATCACAACCAAGGCATCCAATTAGATTCTTCCGAAGGCTCGTTCTTCCTGAAAACGAACTTTGACCATGAACGCGATATCCTTTCAAAAGAAGCAGCTGGATTAAATCTTCTTCAACGATCAACGTTTCTAAAAATCCCTGATACTTTTGGCACCGGAAGAATTGAGGATTATAATTACCTCTTATCAGAATTTATACCCACAGGTCGTTCTCAATCGGATTATTGGGAAAACCTTGGGCTAGGTTTGGCACATCTACACTTATCAGATTCTTCTTTTTTTGGATTAGAAGAGGATAATTACATCGCTTCTATTCGTCAAAAAAATCACCCTACAGACAATTGGAGTACATTTTATATTCAAGAACGTCTAGAGCCTTTAATTGGGAAAGCTTATTTTGATCAGTTGATTCCACTTGATTTTCTGAAAAAATTCCAAGAAATTTATCCCAAAATCGAATCGATTTTTCCGGTAGAGAAACCAGCTTTGGTCCATGGAGATCTATGGTCAGGCAATGTGCTCATCACTAGTGAAGGCCAACCTTGCCTAATCGATCCGGCTGTGTACTATGGACACCGGGAAATGGATTTGGCATTCAGTAGATTGTTTGGAGGCTTTGATTCTGCCTTTTACGATTCTTATGAATCCGTATTCCCTTTAGCTCCTGGATTTGACCAGCGCATGACAATCTATAATCTTTATCCATTATTGGTTCATTTAAATCTTTTTGGCAGTTCCTACTTACCGGGAATCGAGCGAACGGTCAACAAACTTGTACGATAAAAAAATGCTCCAAATTCGATTGGTCGGTTATTGTTAGTTTCACCAGATTCTTACGATCAACAATTATGAGATCCCTAAAATTCTATAATCAACTATTACTTTGTTCCAAGAACCACGAAAGATCAAGTTGATTAGTTTAAAAGGAAACAAAAGGCTGAATTTTTAACTGGTGTGGCCTTTTTTACTGAAAAAATAGTTGGCTTTGTTACTTGTACTGACCTCTGTATAAAACACGGCTATAATTTTACACTATGGAATCCCATCTATACGGTACCAGAATTTGGAGTTTAAAATATTGGTGCAAAATTACTTTTAGAATTGAGTTGATCTGAAAGTAATCTTACATCATGCGGTGATCAAAAAAATTGATGGCTAAGAAGAAGAACGCTATATTCTTCATTAGGTATTGTGATTTGCAGAAGTGGTCCGCTTCGACGAAATGGGTTAAGAATACGATTGATGATTGGATATGATTTTTACACAATTGATTCTTAAAGAAGGAGAATAGTTTAAGTAAGATTTACTCTTTTGCCTGATTTGACAGCTGCGAAGATCGCATCAATAATTTTCATGTCTTTCACTCCTTCTTCTCCGTTTACAGGTACTTCAGGTTTTACTCCGTCAAAAATAATTGCTGCCATCCGATCCATCTGTACTGTCTGATGAGTGACATGAGGCAATTCCAAAGGCCCGCTGCTTGTTGTTCCTTTGATTGGTCCATAGCCAGTAGCAGGTTGCATCTCTACCCAACCTTTTGATCCATTGAGGAAGAATTTATCCAGTCCATTCATCGCATAAGTCGATAAGCAAGAAGCGACGGCTCCACTTGGGAAGCCCATTTGAAACTGGATAGTCTCATCGATTCCTTTCTTGAACTTCACCGGATCGGTTTTAGTCTCTTGGGCAGTCACCCAGATCGGCTCCTCACCTAGCATGTATCGCGCGCCGTTGATCGAATAAATACCGATATCCATCATCGCTCCTCCACCAGATAGTTTGGGATTTAACCTCCATTGTGTAGGATCTCCAATCGCAAATCCGCTTAAACCTTGAAAAAATTTTACTTTACCCAACTCCCCGGACTTTCTCATTCGAATCACCTCAAGAGTATTGGCTTCGAAATGCATTCGATACCCAATTAACAGTTGGACTCCCGCAGCTTTGCATGCATCCACCATAGTCTGACCATCTTTTGCATTGATAGCCATTGGCTTTTCACAAATGACATGTTTTCCAGCTTTAGCTACTCGAATGACTTGATCCTTATGAAGTGCATTTGGGGTAATCACATAAACTGCATCGATGTCTGGATTATCCTTGATCTGATCAAAATTCTCATAGTTGTAACAGTTTTTGTCAAGAATTCCATACTTATTCTGCCAGTCAGTGATTTTAGATGGAGTTCCACTGATCACACCTACAAGCCTGGCACGGTTACTTTCCTTCATTGCCTCAGCTACTCGTGTCCCATAGCTTCCTAATCCCATGATCACTACTCGTAGCATTTTATTATCCTTTTGGGTAATAAAATTTTCTGCATTCGAGAAAACTGGTAGAGTTGAAAGAGCCAATGCAGACAAACTGGCTTTTTGGAGAAAAACTCTTCTTGATTTCATAATTGAAGGCTTAGCTATTGGATATATTTTATGATGCGCTCACAGCAATCAAGATACTAAAAGGAATCTATTTGGTCAATTTTAAGATTGATTGGATCTGCAAACTACCATATAGGTAGTTCTAGTACTTTGTTCCAATAATATTTCCAACCATTCAACCTGTTCTGCAATTACTTTTGGATTAGGATGTAAAATCGTAAGCAAAGTCAAACCCTCATTGTATCGAATCTCAAATTGCTCTTTCAATCGATTCAACAGCTGTTCAAGTTTAAACAATTGTGTATCGATCACGATAGAAATAGTGATCGCAGAAGTTTGAAGCATATTGACACGCAACTTCAATTGTTGTAGCTGATCGTAGACTTGGTGGATATGATGCTCTTCGATGAAGGTAAAATCCTTAACCTTGAAACTGACTAGAACTTGATTTTCTTTCAAAATAATAGTCGGAATCTGATGTGATTTAGCTTCTCCAAAGATTTTTGTCCCCGCAGCTTCAGGGTTTAAAAATGACTTTACAAAAAGCGGTATATTCGAATTAGCCAGTGGTTTGATGGTCTTGGGATGAATCACTGAAGCCCCGTAATAGGTCATTTCGGCTGCCTGACGATACTCCAATTCATCGAATAGTTGTGTATTGGGAAAAAGTTTTGGATCAGCATTCAAGATCCCGGGGACATCTTTCCAGATCGTCACTGAGCTCGCATTTAAGATTGAGCCAAGAATAGCAGCAGTGAAGTCTGACCCCTCTCTGCCCAGCGTTGTTGTCCTCCCCTTTGGATCCGCGCCGATAAAGCCCTGGGTGACTACAGTAAATTGCTCCAAAATGGGGAGCAGCTGACTCTGGCATTTCTTTTTGGTCATATCCCAGTTGATTTTCGCAAATCGAAAGGAACTATCTGTTTGAATTAATTTGCGGGCATCTTTCCAAACAACCATTAGATCAGTAGTGCAAAGAAACTCCGTCACTATACGCGTGGCAAGCAACTCGCCACAGCAAATCACGCGATCATAAAACTCATCATAGTTATCTTGGCTAAGCGGAAGCTCCAAATCATGATTTAGCTGAATAAAAATATTCTCAACTTCAGAGAAAACAGAATGATTTTCAGGGAATAATTCTTGACAAATCCCCAGATGATAAGACTTCAAAATTGTACTATTCTGATAAAAATCTTTTTGCTCAAGTTTAGCCAAAATAAGACTTTCGATAGCATTCGTAGTTTTTCCCATTGCCGAAACCACTATAATGAAATTTTTACGCAATCGATTACGCAAAATTTCAGCTAAGTTTCTGACAGCAGACGCATCTTTGACTGAAGCACCTCCAAATTTATAAATTACTGTTTTTGCCATGAGAATTTATCCCTAATTTGAGTGTAAATTATTAATAATTGTACTTTTCCAAGCAATGAAAACCATCCCTTACCTACCAGATCAAAGCGGCTTAGCCTATGCGGTCGGCACTACGCTTGATCGATTTATCAAATTGAAACAAAGCGATTTTCCGTTTGCATCCGGTGAACTTTCTCAGCTTCTCCGAGATATTGCCTTGGCCACCAAGATAGTAAATCGAGAGACGAACAGGGCGGGTCTTTCTAATATTGGTGGAGCTTTTGGGCAGACCAATGTGCAAGGAGAAGAACAGCAGAAATTAGATGTAATTGCCAACATACGATTCATGAGAGCCCTGAGTAAGGGAGGCGAAGTATGTGCTATAGTATCAGAAGAGGAAGACTCCGTCATTGATCTCCAGAATAAATCAGGCAAATACGTGGTAGCAATCGACCCACTGGATGGAAGCTCAAACATCGATGTGAACATTAGTATTGGAACGATTTTTTCAATTTACCGAAGAAAATCTCCAATAGGCAGCCCAATCCAACAGGAAGATATCATGCAGCCCGGAAGCGAGCAAGTTGCTGCTGGATATGTGCTCTACGGATCCTCTACGATGCTCGTCTACACTACTGGATGCGGGGTAAATGGATTCACTTATGAAAATTCCTTAGGCGAATTCTTCCTTTCTCACCCAGACATTCAAGCTCCGAAATCTGGTCGAATATATTCGGTCAATGAAGGTGTCAGCAACGAGTTTGATGCAAGCATTCTTGCATATATTTCATCTTGCAAAAAAAGAAAATTTGCCGCACGATATATTGGGTCACTTGTGGCGGACTTCCACAGAAACTTACTGAAAGGGGGAATTTACTTATATCCTGCAACTACGAAACATCCTTCGGGCAAGCTGCGCTTACTTTACGAGGCAAATGCTCTGGCATTTATAGCAGAGCAGTCAGGAGCAATGGCAACCGATGGAAATGTGCGAATCCTTGATGTAATCCCAACGAGTCTTCACCAACGGACACCACTTTTTATTGGATCAGTTGAGCTCGTTCAGGAAGTACATCGATACATCTCAAAAACTTGGGAACAAATCACCAAAATCAGCCTTTGAGAAAAGATTATCCAAGGTAAAGTGTAAGTTTAGTATCTTTAACAACTAACATTTAAAACCTATGAAATCGATCAAATGCTATTTTGATTTAACTGTTCTCGCTGTGTTGCTCGTGACATCTTACTCTTGTGAGATCAAAGATGCAGTGGTAGAAGAACCCATCGACGAGACTTATGCAGTTCAAACTGATAAGCTGTTTCTGAAAGTCGATACGCTTTATACTGAATTTATTAACCCTTGGGGAATGACTTGGCTAGGTGAAGGCAAAATGCTCGTCACTGAAAAAGAAGGTGAGATTCTAATCTTTCAGGATGATAAATTCACTGGAGAAAAAGTTCAGGGGCTTCCTGCAGTCTGGAATGTAGGGCAATCAGGATTGCTTGATATTACCACACACCCTCACTTTGAGGATAATGGATGGATATACATCACTTTTGGGAAGAATATGCCCGATAGTACTGGAGCCACTACGGTAATGAGATTTAAGCTGGAAGGGAACAATGCCGTCCGACAAGAAGAGTTGATCACTGCAGGTCCAGCATGGGATGGCGGTAGACACTTCGGAAGTCGCATTGTATTTGACAATGATGGCTATCTCTATTTCTCCAATGGGGACAAGGGAAATATGCCAGAGAATGCACAAGATTTGACCAATTCACATGGTAAAATCCACAGAATTCATGACGACGGAAGAATTCCAGCTGACAATCCATTTGTCAACACTCCTGGAGCTATTCCTTCGATCTGGACATATGGAAATAGAAATCCTCAAGGGCTAGTCTACGATAAGGTGAATAACCGTCTTTATGAGACCGAACATGGTCCACAGGGTGGAGATGAACTCAACATAATCAAAAAAGGTAAAAATTACGGCTGGCCTGTGATCACCTATGGCATCAACTACGACGGCACACCAATTACAGAAATAACAGAGAAGGAAGGAATGGAGCAGCCTTTAACTTATTACGTTCCTTCTATTGCCACAGCCGGAGTAGCTTTGGTTACCTCAGATAGATATCCGGCATGGAAAGGTGATATTTTGATCGGTGCTTTAGTGAAAATGCATATTAACAGAGTAGATATGGTTGGAGCAACTGCTGTCACCCAAGAAATAATGCTACAGGATATCGGAAGAGTTCGTCAAATAAAAGAAAGCCCTGATGGATACCTCTATGCAGTCACTGAGGGAACAGGTCTTTTGATCAAGCTGATCCCGATCCGATAACAGTTTAGAGATTTTACATCCCTCCACAAGCAACAAATGATATTCAAGTGTCAATTGTGATTTTTGGAGGGATTTTTTATACATGAATGGCCCATTCGAAACCATTTGAATTTTATGGCGTTTTTTAAATAATAATAAAAATGACTCCATGAAACTCACTTTTTCCTTTGTAATCGTCACGCTTCTGACTTTGAGCACTGCTTGCTCCCAGAAGGATATAGAAGATATTACTCCTCCGCCTTTAGCGTCGAACTTAGAGTTTTCTACCCAAACTGATAAGCTTTCTATTAAAGTTGACACACTCCACACAGGACTTCAGAATCCTTGGGGAATGACTTGGATAGATGGAGACAGAATGTTGGTCACGGAGCGAAAAGGTGAAATTCTGATTTTTGAGAAAGATGAATTTACAGGTTCCAAAGTAACAGGACTTCCATCTATGTATGTGAATGGCCAAGCCGGGTTGCTTGATATTGCTACTCATCCAAACTATGATCAAAATGGTTGGATTTATATTTCTTATGCAAAAAAAGTACCCGGAGGAGGTGCAACTACGATCGCCAGATTTAAGATTAATGGAACTAGTATTTCAGATTTTCAGGATTTAATCGTGACTACCCCAGCTTGGAATGGGGGCACACATTATGGAAGTCGGATCATTTTTGATAAGTCCAATTTTCTTTTTTTTACAAATGGAGAAAGGAATACCATGAATAATGCGCAGGACTTATCAAATTCTCATGGAAAAGTGCACCGAATCAGAGACGATGGAAGTATTCCTCCTGACAATCCATTTGTAAATACTCCGGGAGCTGTGGCTTCAATCTGGACATATGGAAATCGGAATCCGCAAGGCATGATCTACGACCAAAAGAATGATCGAATCTGGTCTGTGGAGCATGGACCAAAAGGTGGAGACGAACTAAATCTGATCGAAAAAGCTAAAAACTATGGTTGGCCACTCATTACATACGGCATCAATTATAACGGCTTACCCATTTCCAATATCACTTCAAAAGATGGACTGGAACAGCCTAAGCATTATTGGGTTCCTTCCATTGCTACTTGTGGGATGACCTTGATCACTTCAGGTCGCTATCCGGAATGGAATGGAAATATTTTAGTGGCCGCTCTGGCCAAACAGCATATTGCAAGAATAGAACTGAATGGAACGACCTTTTCTGGAGAAGAAAAGCTTTTTCAGAATATTGGAAGAGTACGTCAAGTATCTCAAAGCCCGGATGGCTACCTCTATGCGGTCACCGAAGGCACAGGGTTATTGGTGAAATTGATCCCTGCTAGGTAAACGATAATTCAGTTGGAGCCCAAGCCTCTGTTTCGCTTCAGTTGTTCTATATCTAGAAAATCTTTTGGGCGGGCTGCCCTTTTTTTACTTTCCAGTAAATCGTCAAAATTCAGAACTCTCCATTTTCTTAAATAATGTCCTGTTATAACCACCTCATCTGAGGAATGGTAAGCTTCATCGAAGGATTTACTGATTTCGAATTTTGTTATTAATTCTAAATCCAGATCTGCAGGAGTAAATTTTACTGATATATTTTTCTGTTGATTGATAACTTCTTCTGGAAATGAAGACACTTCAAATCCCATTTCTTGAAAAGTCAAAATCAAATTATCAAGGTTCTCAGAATCAGTTTTAATCCAAAAATCAACATCCGCAGAATGCCTTTGATACCCATGAAAATTTACGGCCCCCCCACCTATCAAAAGCATTTTGACGTGATGTTTATTTGCTAGTTCAATAAAATGAGAAATATCATCCTTCCATATTTGGCTCATTTCCGCTTCATTATAAAATTCCCTTTTGTCCGTTCTTCAAATGTCTTTTCGGACGGAAAAAGTTGATTAATTCTTCTGCTCAATTTCAAAAAAGACAAAATCCGCTCCTCTCCTGAAAGAGCCAAAAACTCCTCTTGTCTAATTTTATTGCTTTCTTCTTTGGTCAAAAACCGCATTAACATAGTCCTAAGATACGCATAGAGTACATATATTTAAAAATGATCAGGAAAAAGTCTAAGTTCTAAACAAAGTCTACATCCACACTAAAGGGATATTTCATCAAAAACTGAAGTGCTTCTCCGATTTCCAGATCTTCAAACAACACCCGATATAGGTTTTCAGTTATTGGTGCACGAAGCTGTGAAGTTTCTAGAAATCCTTTGATAATCCGAACGGTATTTATTCCCTCTGCAACTTCATCCATATCCTCCAAAATCTCTTTGAGCTTTTCTCCTTTTGCAAGTCGATAACCTACTGTGAAATTTCTTGAATCCACAGAATTACAGGTGGTAACTAAGTCGCCTATTCCAGCAAGACCAAAAACTGATTTGACACTTCCTCCCAATGCATTGCTCAAGTGCACCATCTCTACCATACCTCTAGAAATCAACAGGCCTTTTGCATTTTCACCCAGACCTAATCCTGCCAGTGCTCCTGCTGAAATAGCAATAATATTTTTCAAAACTCCGGACAACTCTACTCCTATAATATCCGAATTGCCATAAACCTGAAACTTCTCAGATCGTAATAGCCGCTGTCCTTCCAAGATCACTTCATTGTATTTGCTAGCAATCACCGTAGCCGCAGGTTGACCTTTCGTGAGTTCCTTCGAAAGATTAGGTCCGGCCAGACAGCCAACTCTTACCGCAACGGTTTCCCTGAGAATCACTTCACTCATGGTGAGAATCTGGCTTCTCCTGATTTTTTTGACTGTCTCCAGTGATTCACCGGGGTTAAGATTCAAACTCAGACCTTTGGTTCCGTGGATAATCAAATGGTAAGGAAACAAAAACGGAGCGAATGTCCGAACCACTTCTTGAAATGCCGAAGAAGGAATCATGAAAAACAATACCTCGCATTGTAGGCAAATTTCCTCAGGATCCAATGTAGCCTTTATACTTTCGGATAGTTGCTTTCCTTGAGCAGTATGTAGACTATTGATTTCAGCGACAACTTCAGCTTTTCGAGAATAAACGATCACCTGACTTTTTTCGGCAAGCATATTTGCGATTACAGTCCCAAAACTTCCCACACCGATCACTCCGATGACTTTTTCTTTTTTAGAAGAGTTTTTCAAGTCCATATCCGGTCAATCTATTGTGGTAAAAATATAATAAGCTCATGTCTTGTGTGGTAATAGCTCCATTTTCAGCCCGTATTAAGGGTCGCTTGGCATGATACATCCCTACATTATCCATACCGTGACTAATAATCTTTTCGATAGCTGTATTTAAATGTGGTGCGGTATCGATCAGCCCCTGAGACTTCAACTCATAGATCATATTCAATACTCTTTGACAGGCATCCTCAAATATCTTATCTTCTAGAATCAGATCTTCCTCAGGCAATCGGAGCAATTCAAAAAGATCCAGCTTTTTATTTTCACTTTTAATCAACTCAAAGGCTGTAAAAGCCACCAAATGCGAACTGAATACACGATTGATCTTGTGAAATTCTTCTACAATTCGCTTGCCCAGCATATTTGTGTATTCTTCTTCACGCTGTGCATCTATGGTCACTTTTCCATCCGACATGAAGTAATCACTCGTCCGGATTTGTCTTCCATTTTTATCGATTGTTATGCCATCCTTATCTACATAATTCCCGAGTACGTCCATCGCCTTTCCAATGGATACCGAAATATCAGATCCTTTGGTAAAAAACTTTACTAAAAATTTTGAAATTTTATAGGAGGAAGAGAATTCATCATTTTCTTTATAATATCGCTCCTGTCCTGTGGTACTCAGATGGTCTCGAATCAAACCAGGTGCTTCAAGGACAAAATGATAATTAATCGTAACTGGCACAATGAATATCTTCCCCGAAATATCATTAATACCTGCCTGATAATTCGCACGTTGAGCTTCGATGGCGGTACTGAGTAAGCCAAGTTTCAACCTAGACTCGATCATACCGCTTCGAGATCTAGTTCCGCCCGGAAAAAATAAGCTGTGGCAGCCAAACTGAATCGCCTCTTTGGAGTAGGTCTTCAACGTCTCCAAATACATCAGATTCTTCTTCCGACGGTCTACTTTATAGGCACCGAGCGCATTCATAAAGTAGGCGAAAATTGAAATATTGAATAAGTTAAGCCCAGCTCCATAAATGAACGGAGGCAATCCAAGAACAGAGATGATCCACCCGATTAGAATACTATCCAAATTACTGAAATGAGTCGGAACCATGATGATGGTACCTTTAGTGGCCAAATCCCGAATCTGTTCTGTTTCTCCGGTAATTTGAATTTTATCCCGAAGGGTAAATTGATTGCTGAAGAGCGATTTAAAACCTTTTACCCGAGCTGCATTCAAAAGCCGGGAAAACCCATAAGTCACCACACTTCTGGTGATCTTATAGTGAGTAGCTTTGAAATTACTGGCAATTTCCTCAGCGTAGCGATTGGTGATTTTATTTAGAACAGATTTGTACCCCTCGAATCTTAAGGATTTTTTTGATTGGCCATTTACAGTCAGCAACGAAGATTTTACCTGTCCCCAAAACTCACCCTCATCATCCGGATCTACTATCCAGGGATTCTGCTTTAATCGAAGTTTTTCACGATAAAGCGTCGTCTCTAATTCTTCTCGAAGGATTTCAGAATTATTTCCTGTCTGAGATAAGATCCGATCTTCGGCTAATTCAGCTACTTTTTTTACAAATTCTTTACGCTCCCTAGCCAGCTTGACCACTGGCCATTCATCCTTGCTAGGGAGAATAGGCTCGTATCGATGTTTGATATATTTCTCCTCCAAAGGATAGTGTTTTAAAATTAGTTGAAACAAAGATACGCAAATTGATTCCTCCTGTTTGATTTCCTCAATGGTGGTTAATCTGTTTCAAAATTTTAAACTCATAAAAAAATGCTACGATCGCAACAGTAATCACTCCCATCATGGCCACTCCAGTTGAGGTTCAAAGTATATGACTTTCTAAGTTGAAATAGGCCTCCGCATCGACTTGAGTCATTTCTCCCGATCCCACAACACAATTGATCGCCTTTGGAAAATAGTCAGGACTGATCCATCCTGAAGTAATGTATTGACTGGGGGAACCCAGCAAGACAATTAAAAAGTGATGATGATACCTGCAACTACTCTTTGTTCACTATCATCTGACCCTGATAGAGAATTCGCTTTTTGTCTGAAAGCGTAAACACGTAGAGGCTAATCGCTACCACTTCAAAAATATTAGTGAAGATGTCATGACAGACAATTTCTTCATCATACCAGACCAATAACTTCTCAACGAGCGTCCAAAACAGAATAAAACCAGTAAATACAGTGATTCACTTGATTTGAATTTTTAAATTCTTCGTGTTATGTTTTAGGTTAATTGTTTGTTATTCTTTTCAAAATATAAATTTTCAAAAACGTTACGTTCAAGGGTGTGTTCCTATTCTATATGGGAATATTCTTGTCCATGAAGTAAACCGTAGTAATTTTGCAGCATCAAATACCGAATGAAACCAGACCTTAAGCAAATACAAGAACCCATTGCATCCGAAATGACTGAGTTTGAACTCAAGTTTAAAGATCTGATGAAAAGTAAGGTCAAACTTCTGGATCATATCATGAATTACATCGTGAAAAGAAAGGGAAAGCAGATGAGACCGATGTTCGTATTTCTTTCTGCAGGAGTTTGCGGAGGCATCAATGAATCTACTCACAGAGGAGCAGCTTTGATTGAACTTTTACACACAGCGACATTAGTTCACGATGATGTCGTCGATGACGCCAATTATCGCAGAGGGTTTTTCTCTGTCAATGCACTTTGGAAAAATAAGATTGCAGTTTTAGTCGGTGACTTCCTGTTATCCAAAGGCCTGCTCTTGAGTGTAGACAATAATGATTTTCATTTGCTGAAAATCGTCTCAAATGCTGTAAAAGAAATGTCCGAAGGTGAACTTCTTCAGATCGCTAAAGCTCGAAAACTCGATATCACTGAAGAAGTGTATTATGAGATTATTCGTCAGAAAACAGCTAGTCTGATGGCCTCATGTTGCGCTGTAGGGGCTTCCAGTACTGCTGGTACGGAAGAAATAATTCTGAGAATGCGGGAATTTGGAGAGAAAGTAGGAATGGCATTCCAAATCAAAGATGATCTTTTTGACTATGGCGATGATGAAATCGGTAAGCCATTAGGAATTGATATCAAAGAAAAAAAGATGACTTTACCCTTGATATATGCGCTCTCTCAGGCAGAATGGTTGGAAAAGAGGCGAATCATAAGTCTGATTCGGAATAAAAGCGACAATAAAAAAGCGGTCAAAGAGGTAATCGATTTCGTCAAGAAAAGCGGCGGACTAAACTATGCCAAGGAAGCCATGCATCGTTACTACGAAGAGGCGATGGCGATCCTAAACCAGTTTCCAGAATCCGAATACAAAACTTCTCTTTCTGCCTTGGTGGATTATACGATCGAGCGAAAGAAGTAGTTTTAACTCAAAACTACTGAACAATCAACCATTTTTTTTCCAGATGATCTCATAAATTCCAACTTTGATAGTATCAAATGATACGATCAATGATACCTCCCTTTAACATTTTTAACAGTCAACTAGGAAGTTTTAATCAAGCCCCTTCAAATACCCCTTAAACTCCTCAAAATCATTTCGCATTGGAATTACTTTCTTTTCGCCATCTAAGAAAGCAGCCAATCGCTCTGGCAAAACCAGCTTTTCACCCAATGCTTTTTCCACCACATCACGGAATTTTCCAGGGTGTGCAGTTTCCAAAAACACGCCTTGGAAGCCTTCATTCGCATTCATAAAATCGACCAAACCCAAATAGCCAACGGCTCCGTGTGGGTCAATAATATAGCCTTTTTTCTTAATGACTTGGATAGCTTCCACCGTGGCCAGGTCGGAATAGTAAGCACCGCTGACTTGATCCTTCAGCCGATTCTCATCAAACTCATATAAAGCCAAAAGCCTGGGGAAATTACTTGGATTGCCTACATCCATGCTATTTGAAATAGTCTGGACAGAAGGCATGGCCAAAAAATCTTCTCCGGCCAAAAACTCAGGAACAACTTTATTTTCATTTGTTGCAGCTATAAAATGAGCGATTGGCAAACCCATTCGCTGCGCTAAAATCCCAGCAGCGAGATTTCCAAAATTCCCGCTCGGGACAGCGAATACTACTTTTTTGCCATTTTTTGGCAGTCTGGAACAGGCATAGAAATAGTACAGACACTGTGGAATCCAACGGGCTACATTTATGGAATTTGCAGAAGTCAAAACTAATATCTGATTTAATTCCTGATCTAGGAAAGCTTGTTTGACCATTCGCTGACAATCATCAAAGACCCCTTCCACTTCCAGGCATGTAATATTCTGCCCCAAAGTCGTAAACTGCTTTTCCTGAAGTTCACTCACCTTTCCTTTTGGAAAAAGAATGATCACTTCGACTCCGTCCATACCCAAAAATCCATTTGCAACCGCACTTCCTGTATCTCCGGAAGTCGCCACCAATACCCGAACTTTTTGATCTGATTTAGCAATCAGCATACTCATCAATTTGGAACAAAACCGAGCTCCAAAGTCCTTAAAAGCCAAGGTTGGTCCGTGAAAAAGTTCTAAACTGTAGACATCTGGTTCGATCTCCACTAGAGGCGCATCAAAGGCTAAAGTATGATCTACCAATTCCTTGATTTGCGAATCAGAAAGCGCTGAAGAAAAAAGCGCATCAATGACTTTGTAGCCTATTTCCTGAAAAGTCAATTCTGAAAACGCTTCATAAAATGACTCTTCTAAAACCGGAATTAACTCAGGCATGTATAAACCTTGATCAGGAGCTAATCCTTTAACTACCGCTTCGGATAAGTCTACTAGATGTGAGGGGTTTGAGGTACTGTAAAATTTCATACAAATTCGATTTGGGAATTTAGCTCAAGTTTTTTGACTCATTCATGGATCACATATGCTCCCTGAGTGTTGATTTTGGAGAAATAGATATCTACTTCTAGACCGATCGTTTGATAGATCTCTTGTGCCGCCGCAGCAATTTTTGTCGAAGTTTCAGCGCCTTTTGAAAGTGCAAAAAGCGTTGGACCAGATCCTGAAATACCCATTCCCAAGGCACCTGCATCTTTCAGCGTCTCTCTGATCTCATAAAATCCCGGAATTAAAACTGCCCGATAAGGCTCCGCAATGACATCTTTGAGTGATCGCGAGATCAATTCATAATCTTCCTGATACAAGCCGGCGATGAATCCTGCAACATTCCCCGATTGGATTGTAGATACTCGCATCAGCACCTGATCTCTCAGCACAGAGCGTGAATCCGCAGTATTCAACTCAAAATGAGGATGCAGGAGCGTACAGTATAATTGGTCAGGCACATGAAGCTTGATCACATCCAATGGATGATAGTCCCGAATTAAAACAAATCCACCCATTAAGCTTGGTGCTACATTATCTGCATGGCCAGCTCCACAGGCCACTTTTTCTGCAGCAATTGCAAAAGGAAGCAGATCTTTTTTCTCAAAGGGGTTTCCTAAGATTTCGTTCGCAGCCACCAAAGCAGCTACAGCACTGGCTGCGCTTGAACCCATACCCGAACCAAGTGGAAGTCCCTTATGTAGGTAAATATCAATTCCCGGATTCACACCCATCTCGTCCAACATCGCTTGAATAGCAACCGCGCAGGTATTTCTCTTAATTTCCAAAGGCAATCTTCCATGGTCTCCTTCAATTGAAACTATAGAAAGTCCTGGTTCATCTTTAAGTACCAACTTTACTGTATCTCCCATCGTATCTATCGCAAATCCAAGGATATCAAAACCGCAAGAAACATTGGCTACTGTAGCTGGGGCAAAAGCTTTGGCAGATATCATTCTCGAGTATAGTTACCTATTCGAATGACGTCCGCAAAAACGCCTGCGGCAGTTACATCTGCTCCAGCACCGGGGCCTCGAATAATCATCGGTTGATCATGATAGCGATCTGTGGTCATCAGAATCATGTTATCGCTTCCACTCAAGGAACTGAATGGATGTGAATTTGGAAGGGAATTCAGGCTTACTTTTGCTTTACCATTTTCTAGCGTTGCCATGAATCGAAGGCACTCACCCTTTGCCACAGCTTCTGCCAGAAGTAATTCAAATTCTTGATCATGTGCTTTGAGCTTTTCAAAAAACTCTGAAACTGAACTCGCCGATTGGCAATCTTCAGGAACCATACTTTGAATGGTGATGTCATCAAACTCCAAAGTCTGCTCAGCCTCTCTACCCAAAATCAATATTTTCCGCGCTACATCCATTCCGCTCAAATCATCTCTTGGATCTGGCTCAGTATAGCCTTTTTCCTTAGCAACCTTAACTACCTCAGAGAATGGATTGCCTTTTTCGAGTTCTGAGAAAATAAAATTCATTGAGCCGCTGAGTACTGCTTCGATACGGATGACCTTATCGCCCGAAAGCATCAAATCTTGCAGTGTATTAATGACCGGAAGACCTGCTGCCACATTGGTTTCGTAAAGAAATTTAACTCCTCGCTTTTTTGCCAGTTTTTTTAAGGATAAGTAGTTCTCCATCGAACCGGAATTAGCCTTTTTATTTGGTGTCACAATGGCAACTTTCGCCTCTAAAATTATAGCATACAACTCTGCCACATCCTGACTCGCTGTGCAATCCACAAATACTGAGTTAGAGAAGTTCATCTCTTCCATCTTTTCGATAAAGAGATTCAGATCTGTTTTCTCATCTTCTTCGTTGAGTTGATGGGGATTTTTTAAATCAAACCCATCCTCATGAAAAGCCATAAACCTACTATTGGCCATGCCATGTATCAAAATGTCCAATTCATTATCGCCTCGTAGTTTGTCCTGTTGGTTAGCAATCATCTTGATCAGTGCTTTTCCAATCAAGCCTGTACCAACTAGAAACACGTGAAGGACTTTATTCTCTGAAAGAAAGAACGCCTCATGCAATGCATTGAGCGCTTTTTGAAGATCAGCTTGAGGTATTACAGCAGAGATATTCAGTTCTGAACTCCCTTGTGCGATAGCAGCAACGTTGATATTATTTCGTCCCAGCGCTCGAAACATTCTACCTGAAGCACCTGGATTATGCCTCATATTCTCTCCTACTACTGCGACAGTTGCCAATTCACCTAGAATAGTGACCTCATCCATTTCTCTGGATTTGATCTCATAGTAAAACTCCATTTCCACTGCATCCTTAGCGAGAGTAGCTTCATGTGATTTGATTGCAAGACAAATACTATGCTCAGATGAAGCTTGCGAAATTAATAAAATGGAGACTTTGGCTTCAGCCAAAGCTTTAAAAACCCGACTACTGGCACCGGCAGAATCCATCAGCCCAGCACCTTGCACCGTGACCATCGAAATATTTGAGATTGAAGATATTCCCTTAATCAATGGGCCGCCACTGACATCACCATTAATCAGTGTACCTGGATTATCGGGGTCAAACGTGTTTTTAATATATATTGGAATTCTCCGCTTCATAGCTGGCTGCATGGTGGCTGGAAAAATCACCTTAGCACCGAAATGCGAAAGTTCCATAGCCTCATTATAACTCATCTGAGGAATGGTGAATGCGGTGTAAACTAACCGTGGATCTGAAGTCAAAACTCCAGAAACATCAGTCCAAATCTCCAAATCGACAGCTTCCAAAGCGCCTGCAAAAATTGATGCCGTGTAATCAGACCCTGACCTTCCGAGTGTAGTAGTCTCCCCTTTCGAAGTAGAAGCAATAAATCCAGTGATAACCTTAATGCCATCGTGGCTGGCAAAATAGGTTTTTATCTGCTCATTAGTGGTTTCAAAATCGACCTTGGCTTGGCCAAATTGATCATTGGTGCGGATGACCTCACGAGCATCTAGAAACTGAGTTTTCATTCCCTGTGCTTGCATAGATTCTGCAAGGATGAAGGCTGAAAGTCGCTCCCCGAAGCTAGCCACATAATCCAATGTACGAGGTGAATTTTCTTTGATCAAAAATATTCCGTGAAACAGATCTTCAAGTTCTTTGAATCTAACCTTGACATAAGTCATGACTGTAGACTGAGTGTGAACTCCAATCAGCTGCCTGACTAAAGTCAAGTGCTTCTCCTCTAAGGTCTGAAGTGAATCTCTATAGGACTCATCCCCTTCTCTTGCAAGTTGGGCTATACGGAGCAGACTCTCCGTCACCCCACCAAATGCAGAAAAGACGACAGCAATTTCGTGATACTTCAATTTATCCTGAAGAATTGAAAAGACTTGTTTGATATTGTCGTGATTCGCTACGGATGAACCTCCGAACTTGATGATTTTCATAATGTCTGAGAATAAACTTTTTGTTATTAGTTAACCTTTTCTAGCCTTGGGGGCGGATAATTATAGCTCAATCCGTGATCGTGGTGATCATTGCGGTAGTCATAGAAAAAAAAATGCAAGCACACTCTAACGAGTTTTGAAATTGAGTTTCGATGGAGGAAAGTTTTGCTGCAGATACCATAATTTAAAAATTGTCCAGACAATCTTACTGCCAAAATCTCAATTAGCCAAACAATTCATTGAGGTTCTTGAAAAAAAAAGACTGCTGTATTGAAAATAAATCAATGAATGAGAAATTCTAAGCATCGCACTAACAAGTAAAGTTACCCTTCTTACTTCTGGAGTTTTAGATTGAAAGTCTTGTTTTATTAGACCTAAATTATTTCCCTCATGAAAAATCTAAAGATATTCAGTCTTAGCGTCGTATTTCTAATTGTCAGCAGTTGCAGAGGTCTGAAGCGCATCAATGCACTTTCGCTACTAACTCTGGTAACTCTTGGGAATTGTCTTCCCTGATTGAACAAGGACTTGAGCTTGATCAATTTTACGGAGCAGTTTCAAGTTTAGACTTTTTAGAAGACAGAAAGCTTGCTGAATTTTCGGACTACAACAATTTCTCTGGAGAGTTCTCCCAGAAAGTACTTGGGGTAAAACTTGACCCAAGAGCTTCAACAAAAAAAACCTGCTCTAGGACAGGTAAGCAGGGGTTTATTTTTGCAATCAAAAATGGAAGTCAGCATAAGGTGGATAAAAATAAAGTCATTAATTCGATGGTTACAACGCGTTAATAGGTTGTATGCCAAAAGAGGATTAACATATCTCCAAAATCTTCATTGGTTTTCCACGAAATTGAATTTCTTCATTTTCCTTTTTACCAATTAGACTTTGACCAAGCGGCGAATTTTCACTGAGAAGAAACACCTTTTGGTCCGCAATATTGATCTGTCCCAAACTAATGGAAATCAAGAATAAGTCATTGCCGATTTTCACAAGACTTCCTTCCTGAACAGTTGGAGATATTCCTTTAATAGATTGTAATCGACATAGCTCATCGAATTCAAATCTTGCTTGTTTAAGTTGCTTTTCCACGGTATTCAAGCCCTGGGTCATGGTCTCTCTACCCGTCTCAAACTTGTCACCCGCACTGCTTTTATTATCTTCAAGGATCCCCAGATTGATTGCATTACGTTCCTCCCGGAACGTTTGCATCTTTTCTTTTACTTTCGAAATAGCAGTCTCGTATGTCTTCGCTTTCAATTCATTCATAAACTTAGTTTTCGCAAGGCTCCTTGCGACGAGTATCAATAATGTAAACTATTTTCCAGCCTTCGACAAACTTAACTAATTGGAAGGAATTGACTCCACAATGGCTAAAGTCCCCATTGACATAAAACTCATAGGGCGTCCAGGCAGTTGCCATAGGCCCATCAATTCTAATTTCATACGCCAAAATTCGCTCATCTAACTTGATGTCTACGGGAGTTCCACCTATTCGTTTCACAAAATCAGTAACTGACCCATTATTTACCTGAAATCCTGATTCCACAGGAGCTATGGTCTGCATAATGGCCTCCGCCGAAAATGAGTTGGTAATCGCCTCCATATTTTTCGCTCGCATTCCTTCAAAGAGCTGCTCGATGATAGTCTGAACCTCTGCCTTATCAGACTGAGCTATTGAACAAATGGGCAGAAAAAACAAAGCCAGGATTGCAATTAGTTGAATTTTAAACATCGAATTATCATTTAAACCTCTCCATATAATTTAAATATTGTATTCTGAAGTGATGCGGTGTTGACAGCGAAATGCATCGCTTCTGCAATATCCTTTGGGGCTACCCATTTCGTGAAGTCTGCATCGGGCATTGATTCTCTATTAGTTGGTGTGTCAATAATACCGGGAACAAAAATATGCGATCGAATCGAAGTTTTTTTGGTTTCTTCCCCTAGAATTTCTACAAAATCAAAGATAAGTTTCTTACTGAGGGAATAAGCTACTTTACCTACCGCACCATCCGCCTCCAATGCGGACATCGCTCCTACAAAAAGCAAGGTTCCTTTTTTTTGATTTTTCATGGTTGGGAGAAATCCCTTGACCAAATGAAACGCGCTAAAAAAATTTAATTTCAACTGTTGGTCCAAGTCGTTTTGAGATGTATCTGTGATACCTCCCATAGCAAAACCCCCAACAATCATAGCCAAAGCATCCAGTTCCCCATATTGCAAGTTGTATTCTCTAATGAATTCCTCAACTGCTTTTTCATCAGTGACATCTACTTCATAAACGTCATCTGCCTCTTCTACTTCTTGGTCTTCATCAGGCCGCACCAATGCAATAATACGATAACCCTCACGCTTAAACTTTTCCACTACGGCCGTCCCAAGATTTCCAGCTGCTCCGGTCACAATTATATTTCTACTCATTTTAATTAATATTTTTGTTCTATTCTTCCTCAAATTAGGCTTAATTTCTCAAAAAGGCATGAATCAACTCAAATCGATTATAAAGAATAAGGAAAATGTACGAAGGAGGAATTTCGTAATCAAACTGGCCCTTCTTGTAGGATTAGAGTATTTATATGAGGGAAATCCGTACTTGGCAAAACACATTGCAGACTACGTTTTGATCCAAGCTATTCTTCGAGCTTTTATTTTTTTACTGAGCGCTAATCTGATTATTTCGCTTGGAAGGATAGCTGTTTTGAAATTTTACCTTCAAAAAACAGATGAACTTAAGGTTCAGCCAAATTTCGTGATTGGTATTGGTCGGATCAGTTCAATCCTGAATGTGAATGTCCTACTGATTTCCGTGATGCTGCTTTTCAATATCAAGCCTTTAGAATTCCTCACCAGTATCACCATCGTAGCTGCTGCGATCGCACTTTTGACAAAAGATTACATTACAAATATTATTAATGGCTTAATTATAATGTTTTCCGAGCAGTTGGAAATCGGTAATAAAATTGCCGTGGGAAAGAATACCGGATTTATTCGAGATATCACTTTGGTGAATCTTGTCTTAAAAGGAGAAACTGGTGAAATTATTTTAGTCCCAAACAACTTGATTTTTAGCTCTGAAGTGGTCAATTATTCTAAAAATAATTCTCACCAAGTGATTATCGATTCGGAAATACCCTTCCATTCCAAAGTTCAACTTGAAGAATTAGAAAACTGCCTTTCGAAGGAATTGGCACCTTTTGAAGATCGCATTTTTGTGGATGGAGCTCAATTGAACGTATTAGAAAGAAAACCGGAAAGTCTGGTTGTTCGATTCCAATTTCCCATCAAAACGGGAGAAAAGGAAATCGAAAAAAATGCTAAAAATGCTATTAATCAAGCTATAATCAACTGGTCACATGAAAGAAGAAAAGGTTAATTATTTTGACTTAGTCTATCAAGTCGTCCGTCTGATCCCAATAAGTAGGGTAACCAGCTATGGTACCATTGCACATTATCTTGGCTTGAAAAGTGGAGCTCGAATGGTTGGCTATGCCATGAACGCCGCTCATACCATGCCAGATGTGCCAGCACATCGAGTGGTAAACAGAGTAGGTCTGTTAACTGGGAAAAATCATTTTGCCACATCTACTGAGATGCAAGAGTTACTGGAGAATGAGGGCGTAAAAGTCGTAAATAATCAGATTCAGGATTTTGAAAAACACTTCTGGAATCCAGAAATCGAATTAGCACTCTGATTACTTCTTGCGAAGTAAGAATAATCCGATAAACATCAGAAGCCCATTCAGAATCAGTACTTCGAAACCGAATTTGTATCCCCAAAGCCAAGCTTCCGAATTGGAACTGATGATGTAAGCCAAAATCGGAGATGCGACCGCGACGTATGGCACCCACTTGTCGTTGACTTGCCACTTGGTGAATAATCCAAAAGAATACAATCCTAAAAGCGGCCCATAGGTAAAGCCAGCGATGATGAATACTGAATTGATGACGCTTTGATCATTAACCCAGTGGAACATTAAAATCACCAAAAACATCACAAAAGTGAATGAAAGATGGACTTTTTTACGAATGCTTACTCGCCTTTCTACAGGATATTTTCGCTCTAATTCTAAGAAGTCAATACAGAAAGAAGTTGTCAGTGCAGTTAAGGTTGAATCGGCACTGGAATAGGCTGCTGCGGTGATTCCAAGTACAAAAACAATCCCTACAAAAGGTGAGAAATACTGCGTTGCGAGCAGTGGAAACAGTTCATCAGTCTTGGTAGGAAGCGAAATTCCATTAGTCTCCGCATAAAGATAAAGCATCACTCCAAGGGATAGAAAAAGTAAATTAACGAAAACTAAAATGATGGTAAACCAGAACATATTCTTCTGAGCCTCCCCGATATTCTTACAAGTCAAGTTCTTCTGCATCATATCCTGATCGAGTCCAGTCATCACGATGGTAATGAATGCTCCTGAGATAAATTGTTTGAAGAAATTAGTTCCTGATTTCCAGTCCCAGTTGAATATTTTGGATCTGGGATCATCAGCAACGGATGTAAAATAACCTTTAACTCCTTCAAAATTCAGCTCATTCCCAATCAGAATAATACAAACTATTACTGCCGCAAGCATAAAAAATGTCTGTAAAGTATCTGTCCAAACAACGGTTTTGATTCCGCCTCGATAGGTATAAAGCCAAATCAAACCGACGGTGATCAAAACAGAAACCCAAAATGGGATTCCTAAAGAATCAAATAGAATCAATTGTAATACCGAGGCTACCAAAAACACTCGGAGTGAAGAACCCAAAGTTCTGGAAAGTATAAAGAAAAATGCACCTGTCTTGTAAGACCAGAACCCCAATCGATCTTCGAGGTAAGAGTAGATTGAAATTAGGTTTAAGCGGTAATATAATGGTAGTAAGACCTTAGCAATGGTGAAGTAGCCTAAAGTATATCCCAAAACAACTTGGAAGTAAAAGAAGTTAGTATTCAGTACCTCACCCGGTACTGAGATGAAAGTCACACCGGAGAGTGATGCTCCAATCATCCCAAAGGCAACCAAAAACCAATGGGATTGTCGATCTCCGGTAAAGAACGAATCAGCAGTAACGTTTCGAGAGGTAAACCAAGAAATCAAAAAAAGCAGCAAAAAATAACAGGTAATTACTATTAAAACTAATTGTGGATTCATAAATGCTTTGCTGCGGGTTCGCTAAGTTGTCCAATATTCTTAATTTTGCAAAATGAATAAGTCGAGTACTACATATCCTATGGTCGAATTAGAAGAAGTATTAGTCGAAGAGTTAGTAGACTTGGATGCTTGCGACCTCATCGTCTATAATGATGAAGTCAACACTTTTGATCACGTGACCCAAATTCTTATTAAAGTCTGTAAACACACCGCTGAGCAAGCCGAGCAATGCACAATCATTATTCATTTCAAAGGAAAATGTGCTGTGAAAAAAGGAGGATTTGACGAATTAAAACCGCTTTGTGTGGCTATTTTAGATGCTGGAATCCAAGCCGAAATAGTTTAATTAATCTTTATCCAGTGAATTTTCCTTCCAAACTTATTGAAGACGCTGTTACCGAAATATCAAGACTTCCTGGTATTGGTAAAAAAACTGCCTTAAGACTTGTATTACACCTACTTAAACAAAACGAAGTAAATACAGAAGCACTAGCTCTGGCACTTACCCGCATGCGGTCTGAGATACAGTATTGTAAGACTTGTCATAATATCTCGGATGCTGAGGAGTGCAGTATTTGTATAAGCCCAAGACGGGATGCTAGCATGATCTGTGTAGTTGAGGATATTAGAGATGTTTTAGCGATCGAAAATACCAACCAATTTTTTGGTAAATATCATGTGTTGGGGGGTGTCATATCGCCTATTCAAGGCATAGGCCCAGAAGAGTTAAAGGTAGAGTCGCTTCTTACAAGAATAGAATCCGGACAAAAAGATGCCCCCATCAATGAAGTGATTTTAGCGCTCAGTGCAACTATGGAAGGAGATACTACTTCGTTCTATTTGGCAAAGAAATTGAAAGAAAAAGGTGTTAAAGTAAGCACAATAGCCAGAGGTATTGCTGTGGGCGGTGAACTTGAATTTACAGATGAAGTCACTCTTGGTCGAAGTATCTTAACTCGAATAAATTATTCCACTACTTAAAATATCTTTTGGTTAGATCAAACCTAGGTCTATCTTTGCAAATCTAAAAACGGGGGATTAGCTCAGTTGGCTAGAGCACTACGCTGGCAGTGTAGGGGTCATCGGTTCGAATCCGATATTCTCCACTTTAATTAAAAGCTTCACATCACTGTGAAGCTTTTTCTGTTTTAAGTCATTAATTTCCCATGAAGTGCCAATTCTATTTTTCGAGAAATCCTGTATTCTTGAATAACTTAATCCATTTCGATTTCGTCTTAACTGGTAATTTTCAACCACTATGAGAGCGTATATGCATTTCCTATTCTACTCAATCCTCTTTTTTTCCTGTGCCGAAGATTCTGACTGCCTCGATGCATCAGTTGGTGAGGAAATAATAATTCAAGTTTTTGAAACGGCTACCTATTGTAATGAGAATCTTTCGATCACCTTCAATGCTTACCCGAATGAGTCCAGATGCCCCTCAAATATCACTTGTGTATGGGCAGGATTCGTAGAAGCAGAATTATTAGTCAATTTAGAAGGCAAGGATACAGTTTTGAAATTGTCAACTGAGCCAAATGTGTCTGGCATTCCTGTTCAGGCAACAGTCAGAGATTACTCCATCAAATTGATTGATGTAATACCTTATCCAGCAACAAACGTTCGAATTGACCCCAACCAATTCAAAGTGATTCTTTCAGTGGAAAAGGCTTCTTCTTAATTTTTCCTTATTTTGAGGCTTGAATTCTTACTCATTCATCCCCATGAAAGCCTCTACAATCATTTTTAGCCTCCTAATTTTATCCCTTATTTCATCCTGTTCCTGCAATCCTGAAGGTATCATCAAATATGCTGCAAAAGGTATGGAATCTATGATAGGTGAAGGTTTTATACCTTCAGATGAAATCCGACAACTAGGGGACTTTGAAGGTATGAATGTCAATTTGAGCACCAAAAAAACTGACGATGTAGTAGTATCAACTATTTTTCTCAAGCTGGAAAATGGTGACCCGTTAATTCTCGGGAATCAACCAGAAGTCTTAGCTCGAAAATGTGCGGAAATTTACTTGAGAGACTTTAAAAACTCATCAAATTATGGTCAGATAATCGTTCAATTCTTACAAGGTGACCCAACCAATCCAGAGAATTTTGCCATGCAGGAATATACTTTTGAGACTTCAGATTTTTGAACTAAAACTTACAAAGCACCATGAATATGCCCGAAGAATTTAAGAAATCACCCATTACCCTTGGCGATTGGATCATCTCAGTTTTAGTGACCAAGATTCCTTTGATTGGCTTTATCATGTTAATCGTATGGGCTTTGGATAAAAATATTGATCCTAACAAATCAAATTGGGCAAAAGCGGAATTAATCGTAAGCTTAATTGGGATTGCTTTTGTCGTCATCATCATATCCATCATTGGATTCAGTTTTTTCACTAATTTCTCCGAGGGCTTCGGCCCTAGCCAGTTTGATTGATGAAGTATAAAGCAATTTGTTCCGATATTGATGGAACGCTCTTGAACTCTATCCGAGATCTTTCGCCCCGTTTAATTGAGGCTGTGAATAGATTTCCTACACACTTTCCAGTGATTCTTGCAAGTTCCCGTATGCCGGAAGCCATGCGGCATTTGGTCGCAGGTCTCGGAAAGCATCCGCAACCCCTAATTGCTTACAACGGTGGATTCGTATTGAGTTCTATCGGTGAGATCTTAGAAGACGTATTCATCCCACTGGCCTTGGTAGAGAAAATCCTTCGCCTCACTGAAAAGTCTGAAATCCATATCAGCTTGTATCAGGGCGAGAACTGGTACGAGGAGGACGATGATTATTGGTCTCAACGCGAAATGCGAAATACAAAAGTTCAATGTACCTGGATGAAAGGCTTGGACGTGGTGGATCTCTGGAGCAAAGGCGACTCCGGTGCACACAAAGTAATGTGCATGGGGGATTCAAATGAATTAAACTGGCTATTCGGGGAATTGCATTTCCAGCATGCAAATGAGCTTCACCTCTATCGATCCAGTGATACTTACTTAGAAATTGCCCCAAAAGCAATTTCTAAAGCAACTGGCCTTCAAAAAATCTTAGCACACGAGTATGAATTTGACATGGAGGCGGTGATCGCCTTTGGAGACAACTATAACGACATTGACTTACTTCAATCTGTGGGCTGGGGAGTGGCAGTTGATAATGCTAAGCCAGAAGTAAAAGCTGTTGCCAAAGAAATCACATTACATCACAAAGAAGATGGAGTAGCTGCTGTTTTGGAAAAACTCCTTTTACAAGTATGAAAGCTGAAAAGAAAATCAGAAGGCTCAAATTGAAGTCAGAAGGCTGAAAAGAAAGTCAGAAAGCTAAATTTCAAACTGAAAATTTAAGCTTTCTGACTTTAGATTTTATACTTCACTTTATAAGGTTAGATTTCAAACTTATTTCTCCAACTTCATACTTTTGAATTCACAAAATTCCTGACCCATCCTCTACATCTTCAATCGCTTTGATGAGAAAATCCTGAAATGGCTTAATCCGTTGGAATCCATCCATGGCAACGGTAATAAACCTTCCAGAGTCGATATCCTGATCTGGAATTAGCGTACTGACAATAAAGCTCTTGTGCCTCAAAAAATCAATGTATTCATGGTCTGCGTCATAGTCTCTAGGGCTAGTTTTCAACTTTTCACCTTCCAGTCCCGAAAAAACATCAGCTACCCCTTTGCTATTCAAAATATCATTCAACTCAGCCCCTGAATAATCGATCTCTCTTCGGATTTTTTTCAATACTTCCGAGTTTGGCATCCAAATCCCACCTGCCATAAATGAAGATCCAGGTTCTACATGGCAATAGTATCCCGGCCATTCTGCTTTTTTACCTTTTGTTGAGAAATAGGCAGAAAAGTTGTTTTTGTAAGGGTTCTTATTTTTCGAAAAACGTGCATCTCGGTTAATTCGAAAGATGCAATCTTTAGGTTGGAAGGCAGCCATTGCCGGCTCGAATGCCTCAACACCTTTCAGCATCACTGCCACATCTTCTATAAATTCGGCCCGCGAATCGAGGTACCATTTCTTGTTGTCATCCATCCACTCTTTGGAATTGTGCTCAGAAAGGGCTTGAAGGAATTTTAGATAGGGGCGCATCGGATGAGTTAGCTTAGAAAATTAAAATTATTGAACTTGGTCAAAGCAAAAAAGTTAATCACTTTAAACTTTTTCATAAATTACACGTAACATTATCTTTAAAAACGTACGTGCGATGAACACTAAACTCACTTTATCTTTAGAAAAAGACGTAATCAAAAAGGCCAAAGAATATGCGGAAGCCCAGGGGCAAAGTCTTTCCTCACTGGTTGAAAATTACTTCAAGCATTTGACTTTTAACCCAAAACCAACAGAGAAAGAAGAATGGAAATCCCTACCTGAAAGCTTTCTAAAATTTGAAGGGATTCTCAAAAAAGAAGGTGACGAATTCGACTATAAAGAAGAATTAACAAAGGCTTTATTTGAAAAATATGGTCAATAGTTACCTTTTGGATTCAAATGTCGTTCTTGATTTTTTGTTAAAACGAACGCCTTTTAATGTAGTAGCTAAAGAACTTTTCACGCTTGCACTAAATGAAAAAATCGAAATTTGTATTTCCTCGCTAGCAATTGCAAATATTTATTACTTGCTCCAAAAAGCAATTGGAAAGGCGGAGAGTTTGATTCTACTCAGAGAAATTTTAAACTTTTCTAAAATCCTTTCAGTAGGACAACATGAGATTTTGGAGGCGATAATCAGTGATTTTTTGGATTTAGAAGATTCTATTCAGCACCAAACTGCACTCAACAACACTAAAATCAAAGGTATCATCACCAGAAACATTAAGGACTTCAAAAAGTCAAAACTACCTGTTTATTCCCCAGAATCATTTCTCTCCCTTTTTAAATAAAATCCACCAATCCCTCCAGTTTCATACCTCTACTGCCTTTGATCAAGATCAGGTAATCTTCCAATTGGCAATCCTCAAGCCAATTTCTCAGGGAAAATAGATCTGGAAAATACAGTGCTTTTGGCGCAGGTGAATCGCTTCTCGAGGTTTGTAACCTCGAGATCCTATCCGTGGATTTATAATCCTTCTCCAATCATCCAAAATATTCTAATTCCAGAGGACCTTTTCTGACTCCAAAGAAATCTCCCGCGCTACTTGACATATAATCCTCTGCCTTTTCTACTATTCCCGCCCGAATTGGATTTTCATGAATGTAATTCACTTTTATCTGAAAAAAAG
>Ga0222706_1000069_pt1 | contig 38972 bp, 38 predicted proteins | sample AntAcemetage1572_FD_179829 | JGI IMG/M metagenome (GOLD analysis project Ga0222706, IMG submission 179829) | Saline water microbial communities from Ace Lake, Antarctica - #1572 | ecosystem: Environmental > Aquatic > Non-marine Saline and Alkaline > Saline | place: Antarctica: Ace Lake...
GGTCACAACTAATTGGATTTTGGCGCTTTGACACCCACTCAATTGCTCTAAACGCCCTTTGGTCCCGAAAAATAAATTGAAATAATCGATTTTACCTGATTTATGGGGACAGAATTTTCAAGTTGGGATAAGTACTTTCAGCGCTTGCAGTCATCTCTCGGATCAATGCCTTAAAATCTGCAGAAAGGTCATTTCTATTTTGATTCAGCTGGGTCAAAAAAGAAGCAAGGCCGGACCAATCATCCATAGTCCCCACATAATTCTCTAAGCCAAATTTGATCGGAGCTAACAGCAAACGATGATCCTCCTCATCGTTGAGATCTGGTTCTTGGATGGGAAGATCATTTTCTACCCAGCTCATTCGAGTTCGTCCACCTAGTTCCTCTTCTATCTTTTCTCCCAATAGGTTCAATTCCTTTACTCTTAAACCATGTGTGGTGGGATAATCGACCTCAAATGTGGAGGAAACTACTTTTTGATTATAATGATGAACGGGAACCCAATTAGGCAGGAAAAAATTGGTTTTGGATTTAACCTCAGTTTTTATGTTGACTTGAATTGGAAATTTGCCGCTTTTCACCTCATAGCGCTTATATCTATTATCATCAAAAATCGACATTGTAGAATAAGCTGAAAAGTCGCTCATATCTTTCAACTTTACTTTCTGAATACTTTTTTTGCTGATTGGATCAATTACCTCCAATTCAAAACTGATGATCTCATTCAATCGATCATAGCCGAGAATAGTAGTGGCATGCTTCAAGCCTTCGGCTGAGGTGATCAGCATACTCACATCATTTGTCGTAATGACTTGAAAATCTTCTGAAATAGTCAGCCCCTTTTTTTCTGTTAAAAAAGAGTGAATAGCTATATCCTTCGAGCTAGTCAATGTATCTGTGTGAACAACTGAAGGTATAAGTAAGAAAAATCCTACTAGAAAAGAGAGCATAAATTAGAGGTATAGTATACTTGAAAAATAAGAGAAAGATTTGAGAAACTAAGATAATGGGTAGAATATATTTTCACCCTCTCTATTATATGGTTTGAGGCTAAAAATTTGAAGCTCAATTATGCTTTTTAAGCTTGTAATTCCCAAATAAACTTGCCTAATTTGAATTTTTATCAAATAAGATTTAAATGTCGCCAGTTATTATAGGAAGCTTTGCTGAATTTGAACAGTATAATGGACAAAAATTAGGAGCTTCAGATTATTTCAAAATCACTCAGAAACAAATTGATCAATTTGCGACCGCTACTCACGATCATCAATGGATCCATACGGATCTGGACCGCGCCAAGATTGAAGGAACCTTTGGAAATACCATTGCCCACGGATACCTGACATTGAGTATCGTGCCTTACCTATGGGAGCAAATCGTGGATGTCCGAAATCTAAAGATGATGATAAACTATGGGGTCGAATCGCTTCGATTTACAAATCCTGTAGTGGTAGACAGCGAAGTCCGGCTCCTGGCCAAGCTCAAATCTGTGGCGAATCTTCGCGGCACAATAAAAGCTGAAGTGGAGGTCAAACTGGAAATCAAAGGTCAGAAAAAGCCTGCCTTCTCAGGAGTGCTGATATTCTTGTATCATTTCAAAACTTAAAAATGGAAGTAAAATACAATAAGCCGGAGTGAAGACTTCAGCGTATTGTATTTTATAGCATGGTTTAATTCAGTCTATTCCTTTCCTCATCACTTCCAGAGTTATTATTCACCCGGAAGCTGTCGCCTTCAGAAAAACGATATCGAAGGGTAAATCGGACTCCTTGATTATTTCGATATTGTCTAAAAGAGGTATCGATAGCTGCAAATTCAACATTTGCTCGAATGATCTGAGTACGGAAAAGGTCCGTTCCGTTGGCTGCAATAGTCAGTTTATCTTTCATAATTGATTTGCTCACTCCGGCATCCACCCAACCAAAACCTTCGATAAAGCCTTGTCCCCAAATTTGTGGGCCTAGATACATTCCCATCACTTCCAGTTTGAAGCCTTTTGGTAAAGTGAAGTTATGTTGCGATCTGAGCATGAATGAGGTTTGAGCGTTAGCTAACAAATCCTCTCCAATCTGGGATTTGAACCGGTTGTAATTCACCTGCAGCATGTTGGATGTTTCCCACCATTCTTTGATTTGCACTGGCAGAATCGCTCGGAAATTGGCATTTCTAGTTTTGTCAAAATTATCCGTAAAGGTTGTGGTCGAACGGTTTTCTTGATTTTGGATGAAGACCTGCATAAAAGCATCTTCGGTCTTTGAATATCCAACGGGGAACTGATAGATCCCTTTCACTATATGGTTCATTTCGAAATTTGTGGCATACTGTGGCTTTAGATTTGGATTCCCTGTCTCAGAAGTCAATGGATCAATGTAATACACAAGGGGATTCAACAATCTATAATTCGGTCGAGTGATTCGACGATTTGCCGTATATACGATCTGGTAGTTTTCACTGATTTTGTGCTGGATAAATGCGCTTGGGAAGAGATTGAAATAGTTCTGCGTATTCACCTGTGCCAAAGTCACCGAGTTTCCCTCAATATCTGAGTATTCTCCTCTCAAGCCAGCTTGGAAGGAAACGTTCTCTGAAAATTTGCCTTTATAGGAAGCATAAGCGGCCAGCATATCTTCGTAGATAAACTTATTACTGCTCGGATCAGGTGTGAATGGACTATCTTCATTGGATCGGCTTAAGTCCAGATTATTATCCGATTTTACCCAAGATCCTTTTAAACCTGTCTCGAAGGTACTTCCATTTTTTAGGGGTTTTATAAAATCCACTTTAGCGGTTAAGATAGTGTAGTACATATCATTCAGGATCAAGATTCGATCGCGGATTCCAGTTAGCTCATCTTGTCCAGTCCAAGATAGATTTGAAAGGAATGCTTCACTATCTGAGTTCATCCGGGTAAAGTCAACATCTGAAGTCATTTTGGTACCCAACGTATCGAGCTTTCCCTGATAATGTATGTTTGCAAAAATCCGATTACTGTGTTCTGCCGCACTATTATCCGAATTCAGATAGCTATTTTCCAATAGTGTAGGGCTGGTAATTTCTGTGGTGGATCTATTCGTATTTAAACCATTGGAATTCGATGCTTGCATGTTCAAGGCCAAGTTGTGATTTGTATTGATTTGATAATTAGCCGCTCCACTGAAAAACAAGTTTTTATCTCTTGACTTAATTCTTGATTCTTGACTGAAATTTGAGACTACTTCCGGAAGTGTGAAATTTCGCTTGATCTCAAGATCATTGTAGATCGCGTATTCATTGAGGTTCAGGTTGGCATTAGTCGTCCACTTTCCTTTTTTGACATTTAAAGCCACCCCCGCAATCGGTGCCCAAAGTCCATTATACTGCCCGCCCATTTGGACATTCCCAAAGACACCATCTACCGTATTCTTTTTCAAAATAATATTGATCACTCCTGCCGAACCTTCCGCATCAAATCGTGCAGAAGGATTAGTGATTACTTCCAGACTCTTAATGTTATCCGCAGGCATGGCTCGAGGAAATTGGCTAAGTCTGTTGCGCTCATGTAGGTTTGGCGATCATTGATCATTCACCACTACGCCTGCACGGCCATTGAGATTGATGATCCCATCCTGACCTACATAGATTCCGGGCGATCTTCCGATAACATCCAGCACATTGGATCATTCTGCCATGACGGTCCCTTCTACATTGATAATCGTCTTATCAGGTGCTAGGATGATTTCGGGTCGAGTGGAGCGTACGGTCACTTCACCGAGCCCCGTCATTTCATCCACAATATTCAAGACACCCATGTCCTTGATCAATCCCGAAGTCAACTCAAATGCAGCAGACTCAAAGCTTTGGAAGCCTATGGAGGAAATGAGAAGTTTGACCTCACCGGTTTTTACAGTTTCGATCAGGAATTCTCCGAACTCGTTGGGTACTGCGCCATCCACTAATCCTCCTCCGGATATATCAATCAAAGCCACATTGGCATAAGCCACTACTTCACCTTTCTGATCCAGTATTTTGCCAGAGATTTTGCTGACTTCCTTTGCTGCAAGCGTACTTATCCCCAGGAGGTAGAAAAGGAAGGCAAAAAAGATAATGTTATTGATTTTCATTTCAATAGTAGTTGGTTACATTTTCATACCACCTTACAGAAATAAAATGCCAAGGCTTAAAATCGGCTCAAAATCGCTGTAAATGTATATTCCCCTAATTATTTCCCAAACTACTGTCACAAAATCGCACAGTTTTTCTGTACAGTTTTAGCATAAAAAAATCTCCAAGCTTTTCAGATTGGAGATTCAAATTCACTAGTTTTCTTTTTTGGAACAGATTATTTTGCAGCCGCATAGTTCTTACTCACTTCGTCCCAGTTGACCATATTCCAAAATGCGGCGATATAGTCTGGTCTTCTATTTTGGTAATTCAAATAATATGCGTGCTCCCATACATCTAATCCCATGATTGGGATGCCGGGATATTCTGAGATATCCATCAAAGGATTATCTTGATTAGGAGAAGAGCAAACGTATAGCTCCTTTTCAGTATCTACAGACAACCAGGCCCAGCCTGAACCAAATCGGGTAGCAGCAGCCTTGCTAAATGTCTCTTTGAAGGCATCATAAGAACCAAACTTTGCATCAATAGCGGCGGCTAGTTCACCAGTTGGAGCTCCTCCACCAGTTGGAGATAAGATAGTCCAGAAAAGACTGTGGTTGTAATATCCACCGCCATTGTTCCGAACTGCAGTATTTGAGCCAGCTACTTTTAAAAGTTCTTCTAAAGTTTTACCTTCAAGATCAGTGCCTGCAATAGCATTGTTCAAGTTGGTCACATAACCGTTATGGTGTTTCCCATAGTGGATCTCCATCGTTCTTGTGTCGATATTAGGTTCCAGTGCATCAGTTGCATAAGGGAGAGCTGGTAGTTCAAAGGCCATTTTCTTAAAATTTAAAGGGTATACATTGAGTTAAAATGATTCAAATAATCTGTTTTATTAACTAACACTCTATAAAAAAGGTTCTTTGAGATTGAACTTTCATTCAATTTCTGAGCCGTTTGAAAAATAAATTCAAGAGCGATTCTGCTTCATGAGCAAGTGTTCCAGCAAAAACTTTTGTCTTTGGATGAAGTATTGGAGATTCGTTTTTCATACATCCTCTTTTATTATCTACAGCAGCATAATGAACCTCTCCAATTTGAGACCAAAAAAGTGCGCCTCCACACATCACGCAAGGTTCCAAAGTAACATAAAGCCTACAGCCGATTAAGTACTTTGCCCCTAAATAATTTGCCGCCGAAGTGATCGATAGCATTTCTGCATGTGCGGTCACATCATTCAACTTTTCAGTTTGATTATAGCCTTTGGCAATAATTCTATCCTTCGAGACAATCACCGCTCCAACTGGAATCTCACCTTCTTCGAAGGCATATCGAGCCTGTTTTAAGGCTTCATTCATAAAATATTCGTGGCTGAAGAGCTCCAAAGCTAAAAGTTTAGGATATCTATAATTTCATTTCTCACTCCTTCATTGATCACTACTGCAAGGATCAAAGAAACTACAAGTCCTATAAATGCCTTAACTACATCATTTTTGGCTAATCGATAAGCACGGATTACAAGCATTTTTCGCTTCTTTTCCTTGCCTATCTTACCCAGTGCTATTGCCAACTCTCTTCCGCCCAGCAAACCTATAAATACCCAAGTAGTACTCATTGGGACATTACTATACATCTTAAAGTAGATCAAAATAATAGCATAAACAAAATCTACAATAGTGGCAGCTCGAACATCGGTCACATTTGACTTCTCATTTACGATCGCCTGAATTTTGTCTCCTTTCAGGTAAAACAAAAAGCCTATTCCAATAAAAACGAAACCAGCATATGCTATGAACTCAGATGTAGATAGTTGTCTTGGTAGAAAGACTGCGATGTTAGCAGCATCCTGCATAATCCATACTGCCCAAAGCGTCCCTGAAGTAATCCATTGAAGCACTGTCCAATAGGGCTTTGCTTCACCTTTGAGGTAATCTTTGACCAAGCGCTCAACAGCGTACCAAACGATAATAGCTACAAAAAAAGCTAAGAAGTAACCCAAAAAACTTTTTTTCATCACCTCTACTATGGTACCCGCCTTGTAGGTGAATACATTTAAAAGCAAAAAGGTTGTTGACACTGGCATCCTAAGTCGTGTCATAATCAACAACACAATCGGTGCTGCCAACTGTAGAAACACAAAACTCTCCGGGGCCTTTTCTAATCCAGGAACACTAAGTCTCTGGAAACTTACATCTCCATTAAATGTAAACCAACTATAGGTAACCGTCCCAACAAAGATCAACCCCATAAATAACCAAAGCCAATACCATTTCCGGTTTTGATTAGATGCTATAAAGGTGCCGATAGTTTGAATACTGTCATTTGCAATCGCCGAATACGCGGCTAAAGCAAAGCCAAACCACATTGCTACATAAGTATAAGGAGTAATAAGACCTGCAATAGAGACTAGGATGCAGATCACAATCAGGAATGGCTTTTCTTTTTTTGTAAAGTCAAAGAGCGAGTAAGCACTTTTGGAGAGCTTATCTTGATTGATGTTTTGATCTATTGTTTTTTTTGCCATTAGGCAAGAATTATTTGGTGACCCAAAATTAGAAAAGATAATTCGACCTTTATATTAACAAATTGTTAAGTATCCCCTAATTACAGAGTTTTGAAGTTATTGGCCTTGTTTTCCGAAAAATAATTTGAATTTTTACTCATAAATCAATTCAAGTATGATGCTGGCAATCATATGCGTGTTTGTAGTCACTCCGCTGAAATACACGATAAACACTCAGAGCAAGTTAAAAAAAAATGGAACCTACCGAATCGCAAAAAAAGAAGCATAGCAAAGTCAAAAGCTATATAATTATGCTTTTAGCTTTGCTATTATTTATTTTTGCCATCGATTTGCTCACGGTAGCAATGAGCCAACTCAATAATGATGTAGCAGAGGATATTCTGCTCGCAACAAGAAATCCCTTCGTTAGTCTGTTCATTGGCTTATTGATGACTGCCCTAATTCAGAGTAGTTCTACGGTAACAGCAAGTATAGTAGCCGTGGTAGCAGCAGGAAATCTTTCCCTGGAACAAGCTGTTCCGATGGTCATGGGGGCAAACATTGGAACCACTTTGACCTCAACGCTCGTATCGCTATCCTATATCATGAATAGGAAACAATTCAAGCGAGCGCTGTCTGCAGGCATTCTTCATGATATTTTTAATATTTTCACGGTATTGATTCTACTTCCGTTAGAGATTTCATTCGGATTCTTGTCAAAAATGGCTATGTCTATTGCGCACCTTTTTGCTTCTGATGAAAGTTATTTAGGACCGATAGTTTACAACAAGGTCTTTACCCGACCACTTACAGATCTAATCTCCAAGACTATCGGTATTCCATTCTTCACAATGTTGATTGCCATTTTCATGGTTTTTGGGGCAATCAAATTACTCTCCACCTCAGTCTATAAAGCTTTTGTTGTTGACTCATTTAATGAGTTCCGTAATTTCATTTTCAAGAATCCTTACATGGCATTGATCTATGGGACATTTTTTACTGCTGCAGTGCAGTCTAGTACGGTGACTACCTCGCTTGTGGTACCCTTGGTAGCCAATAAAAAAGTATCACTTCCCAAATCTTTCCCTTTCTTAATCGGGGCAAATATCGGAACTACGATTACCGCTGCCATTGCTGCGATCTACAAGACAGAAGCAGCCATTGCGCTGGCATTGGTTCATTTCTTATTTAATCTGTTCGGAGCATTGATTTTCATGCCCTTTCCTATGGTGAGAAATATTCCTGTGAAAATCGCTGGTTGGATGGGCAAAAAATCTGTGGAGAGTAGATTTATAGGGTTTGCTTATATCCTGCTCACCTTTTTTATTATTCCTTTCCTATTGATTTATTTCAGTAAAGATTAAGCGGTCTTACCATTCCAGAGTTTAAGCTGCTTAAAAGCTGAAGCAGTACAAACCCGATCCGCACCAGCTTTGATATAGGAAAGACTTTCTTCCAGATCGACCGACCCGGCAGCAATCAATCCCACATTAGCTGATAGGACCTTTCGTATGTGTACCAGTTGCTCATCATTAGTTTGTTGACTATTGATTCCAGTAGTTGTCTTGATAAAGTCTGCACCGGCATCTTGACAGATTAAGCACGCTTCTTGGAGTTGTTGATCTGATAAGAAATTTGCCTCAATTGTCACTTTCAATAGTTTCCCTTCTTCATGACAAATCTTTGAAAGCTGAGCAATTTCTATTTTAGGCCAATTCATTCCGCTGTGAAAGGCAGTTTGCGACCAGACAAGATCTATCTCATCTGCTCCTTGACGAATTGCCTCTTTTGCTTCAAAGGCTTTTGTGGCTGTATCCTGAAAGCCGAAGGGATAGCCTACATAAGCAGAAACTTGCACACCACTTTCTTTTAATTCCCGAGCTACTTTTTTCACCCAGAAGGAGGGAATTAAACAGGAAACCACAAGATTTTGTATTGCTTGCTGAATAAATGTTTCCAAGTCATTTGCATTCATTCGAGGATGCAAAAGCTCTGCCTCAAGAAATTGATTGAGATTAATCATCTTCTCTTAGAAAATCTGACAGGTACATGAATTCTAAGGTCAAATCTCCATCTCTTGCTATAGTCGCACGCTCCAGCATGGCTGATATTTCCTTAAATAATTCAGGAATAATCCATTTACTTAGATTCTCGCCAAATTCCCGGCTTGCTTCTACTGGTAGTTCACAGGGCAAATTATCAATGGCCATCACTGAGATACTGGTCTGACTTCCGAATGCTGAAATAGCTCTACCCGTCAGACGATCGATATCGAAAACAGGGTCAATAATAGTCGAAGTCTTGACCGTAGTGGGTACTGATCCATTGACATCACAAGAAATATCAGCGATCACCGAGATCTGAAAATCATCATTAGCAATATCCTTCAAATCGAATAATCGAGGTGCTTTGGGATCCCAATAAGCCGAAGCAATCAGTATCTCTGCTACCTCGGTGAATTCTTGGAAATGACTCTCGTATAACTCTGGATACTGGTAAAACTCTGTTTTATCATATCCCCCATCTGATTTTCTACGGTTATAGTCCTCGGTTCTCAACATCACAAAAACAGGCTCTTCCAAATAGCGGAATAAGAACTCCTCGATCGAGACTTGTTTGATTTGAAGTCTTTCCAAGACTTCCACCGCTCCTTTTGCAACTCTTCCTGTTCCGGTAATAACTATCTTTATTGGTGGTAATTGTACTTTAATTAGCTCTTGCCCCAGCTCATCCAAATCATAGCATTCATGAGCACGCTTCAGGTCAAAAAGGGCGGTTTTTTTGCCATAGGTCCAAAAAGCATTGTATGAACCTACGATTCCTGCCCAGCGTCCAAAGGCAACTACTCGGTTTCCAAATTCGTCCTTGAGCACTTCATAGTCTATCAGTCGGATATTTTTCTCTAAAACAGCCTGAAGTAGTTTTCGATTGTAGGACTGTTTTTTCATAGTATGAGAAAAGAAAAAATAAGTCTTTTCAGGAATTAACTGATCGATCTGAACTTCTTTCACCCCGAAAAGCACATCACAAGTCGAAACATCGTCAAGCACAGCCACATCCTCATCTAAATATTCGTAATCCTTAATAGTTCTTACCTCACTGGATTGTACCACAAAACTGATATCATCTCCATAACTAGCCTGAATTTCTCTGAGCTGAGCTGGCATAAAAGCTACTCGCTTGTCTGGTGGATTTTTTCCTTCACGAATTATTCCGATTTTCATAAGTTGAATATCAATGGGTCAAAACTAAATCAATGGATTATTTACTTCTAGTCGTAAGTTGGGTACTGTTATACACATTACATTCTAACCTTGCATCATCCAAGTTAAAAAAAAAAAATCGGGGAAAAATTGGAATGACGATTAATTGGTATGAGCTAATTTATTCTCTAAGCTCAAGCCTTTTGCTTCTAGGAATTCTCTTTCAGTCTGCCTTGATTCCAACTTATCTGATCCTTACCAAAGGCATCGTCACTGAATACTTGGCTTATGTCTTTGCTGGATTCGGAACGATAATTATGGTCAAATCTACCAAGCAAATTTCTCTTTCTCGACTTCTTGGAATCTATTCCGGATCAGATCAAGTGGATGAGTTGGTGGTTTCTGGGCTATATTCCAAGATACGGCATCCATTTTATTCGGGATTTGTACTGATTTTTATTGGTTACTTTTTGTTTACAGGGACAGCTGCTGCGGTGGTCCATTTGATCTGTTTGGTTTTTTATATTCGGATAGGGAGCTATTTTGAAGAAAAAAATCTGGTTGATTTATACGGTCAGTCTTACATTGAATATCAGGAAAAAGTCCCGGCATTCTTCCCATGGACCTAAAAAAATATTCACGAATTTTGAATCTATAGACGGAGATTAAAGAATAGGTAAAGCCAACGTTTGGAGAATCAGATTAGACTGAACCTTGATCTTAGAAGATAAACATAGGAGTCCGCAGTTTGGATTAGTTTTCTGTATTTCGGTTCTCTACGAAACCTTTGTGGTCTTAGCAGTTAAAAGAATTTCAAAAATAAAGAGGGCCGAAGCCCCCCTTATTAATCAATCCCTCTGAAATCCACATCAAAAACCAAAACTGAATTTGGTGGAATTCCAGTCTTATTCTGTGCCTCGTAACCATAAGGAGAAGGAATAATAAATATCGCTTTGGAACCTGGTCTTAATCTTCTAAAACCAATATCCCAACCTCTTATTACTCCTCCTGTACCAATCACAATACTTAAAAACGAATAGTTTCTTCCGTCAACATAAATATCATTTTCTCTTGCTACGTCTTCAAAACTAGTATCGAATACAGCACCATCACTCATCAATGAGCCGGTGTAGTCCGTATGAACTACAGTTCCGCCTGTAGGCCTTGTTCCACTTCCTTCTTTTTGGACAATTATTATGACTCCACTTGGATCATGAATCCGATATAGGCTATCAATTTCCGTAGTGGCCAAGTATGTATCAATCAATTTCCGATCGATCTGCAAATTAGCCACTGGATCATAGATAGGACCCCTGTCAAACTGATTGTTCTGTTCGCAACTCGCTAATCCTAAAATCAGTGCAAAAAGTGCAAATAAATTCTTGTTATTTTTCATTATTGCTGTGGTCCAGTTTTCACTTCAAATAACTCCACCTCAAAAATCAATACGGAATTCTGCGGAATACCTTGTCGGGCATCATTGCCATAGGCAAGCTCTGAAGGAATTATAATCGTTGCTTTGTCACCTCGCTCCAATTGTAACAGACCAAGCTCAAATCCTGGGATCACTCTGGGTTGACGATTTCCATCAACATCAGAGCTCGTACGGAATCTAATTGGCACGTATATTCCTTGAGGTCTGAAGATGTTATTAGCCCTTGCAACTGAATCGATAGAGGAATCAAAAACTACATCATTCAAAAACCTTCCAGTGTAATCGGCCGCAATAGTGTCACCTCTTGTGATCACTGATCCGCTACCTGAAACCTCTTGCCAGATTATAGAAATTCCAGTCACAGGGTCTATGAGCTCCTTTACATTGACCATATCGCTGGCATCTACGTATTCTGCTATCGCTTTTACGTCTTTCTCAAAAATAGCATCAAGAGTTTGACCTTCGTCAATGCAAGAAAAAGAAAGTGTTGCAATAAGGAAAAGAAAAAGAATACTCGCTGGTTTGATTTTCATACTGGATTTTTTGTTAAGCTTATTTTTGAACGTCTGTCACTTCTACGTCAAATACTAAAATTGAGTTCGGCCCAATCATTCCTCCGGCGCCAGCTTCTCCGTAACCCAAAGGAGATGGGATCAAAAATTTAGCTTTTGAGCCATTCTTCAATAACATCAAACCTTCGTCCCATCCTGGTATCACTTGACCCATTCCTACATTGACAGGAAGCGGACCATACTCTCTACCCTCACTGAACATATTATTGGCTTTTGCGATTTCAGGGTATGAAGTATCGAAAAGTGTTCCATCAAGTAAATACCCTGCATAGTTGACGTACATGGTAGTCCCAGGAGTAGTTACCTCGCCTGATCCTTCTCGTTCAATCGCATAATACAAACCGTTAGCAGTCTTCTGAACGCTTAGGCCTTTATCAGCAGCATAGGCTTCAATTACTTTTGCTTCCTCGGCAAGCATTTCTACAGCTCGTCCTGATTTTTTTGAATCTTCAGCAGCCATCATTTTCTCAAAATAGGCTTGAATTGCTGTCTCATCCATTACTTCAAACGCCCCAAGGTTGACTTTCACTGTTTCTTCTTCTTTTAAGAAAGGAGGTACATTTTCACCAAATATTATTTTAGCAGTAGACTGGAATACGATGCTATCTCCTTTTCTTAGATTCAGAAAAATCTCATCCATTCCATTATTAGCGGGCATCGAATCATTTGCCATCAGATAACCTGGCATTGGTTGACCTGCGGTAGTATAGATTACCGAATCAGTACCATTTGTAATCTGAAGATTGTAGAGCAAGAAATGTCCATTCGGCGCTTTTTCGGAGCCTTCTTTGATGTACTTATATTCTATTCCATCTTTCTCAGTCACTTTTGTTTTTTGACAAGAGGACATGGTTGTCGCACCTAATAGTGCAACTACAAGTGCCATTAGGCTTTTTGTGTTTTTCATAAAGGTTATGTGATTGTTCAAGGTAATGCTATAGGAAGGAATTTAGACGGAAACTGGTTTTGGATTAAATATTTCCTCCTGATGCTCTTCGACGAGCGATTCAAATAATACCAAGGTTTCTTTCAGACTGAGACAGGACTTCCCACCAGCAGCATTTTTATGACCTCCGCCATTGAAATACTGCGCTGCAAATTTATTCACAGCTATAGCGGTACATGATCGAAAGGAAATCTTAATACCGTCTTCACGCTCAGAGAACAACGCTGCTAACTTAATTCCTTCTAAAGATAGAGCATAATTGACTAAACCTTCTGTATCCCCGGTCTGACTTTGATATTTTTTAAGATCTTTTTTGCTGATTGAGAAATATGCCAGATGAAGATCCTCTCGGACTACTAGTCTTCTGGAGATTGCAAACCCGATAAATTTAAGTCTGTTCACCGAGTTGGAATCGTAAATCCAGTTGGCTATCTGTGAGCTATCAGCTCCTAGCTCTAATAATTCAGCCACTACGAGATGAACATTTTTAGTGGTATTTGGGTGGCGAAATCCACCGGTATCTGTCATGATTCCCGCGTAGAGGCACTCCGCAATAGCTTTATCTATCAAATATTTATCACCCAGATCCACAATCAATTCATAAACCAGCTCACAGGTGGCAGCTGCCTTGGTACTCCACAGTCTGTAATCTGCAAAATCTTCTGGATCCTGATGGTGATCAATATTTACTATGTAAGCATTAGAATCTTTAATAAGATCTCCAAGTTCATTGACTCGATTCAAGACTGAAAAATCTAGACAAAAAATTAAATCTGCTTCCTCCAGTTTTTTCTTGGCTTGAACGACATCATCCCGATTACTGAAATCGAGTACGGCTTCATTTCCTTTCATCCACTTTAGAAAACTGGGGTAATCAGAGGGCGTTACTACCGAAACATCATGGCCTTTCTTAATCAAATAATTGGCCAATCCAAGAGATGAGCCCAATGCATCTGCATCAGGCTTCACATGGGTGGTGATAAATATTTTCTTGGGGTAGGATATCTTTTTTGCAAATAAGGCTAAAGCTTCCTTCATAAATATTTAGCGGCACTTTGGCTTTTGTGGTACGCAAAGGTCAATATTTTTTCGACAAATCCCAAGTAAGCCACTTACCTGAAAATTAAGTGTCTAAGGTGTAAATCTGCAAGTTTTTCGGAGAATACCTTTTATTCGGCTATGTTTGCCCCCAATTTAAACCAATGAAAATATAAAAACCCATGGCAACAAACAGAACATTTACCATGATTAAGCCAGATGCTTTCAAAGCTGGCAACTCTGGCGCTATTTTGAAAATGATCGAGGCCGCTGGCTTCAATATCGTGGCCATGAGGGCTACTCAATTGACTCCTACGCAAGCTGGTAAATTTTACGAAGTGCACCAAGAAAGACCTTTTTACAATGATCTTTGCACTTACATGTCTTCTGGACCAATCATCGCAGTAATTCTTGAGAAAGATAATGCAGTGGAAGATTTCAGAACTTTGATCGGGGCAACCAATCCCGCAAATGCAGGAGATGGTACCATCAGAAAAATATTTGCAACCTCTATTGAGGCAAATGCGGTTCACGGATCAGATTCTGACGAAAACGCAGCAATTGAAGGAGCATTCTATTTTGCTCAGACTGAGCGCGTACTTTAATCGCAAAATTGCTAAAAGTGTAAAAGCACTCCGTATGGAGTGCTTTTTTTGATTGTAGTCGAATGAAAAATTAACCAAACCGACTTTTTCGAAGAGTATGCCTAACAGATCTGATCACAGAGAATTAAAATAGCAGGAGAGAAATCCTCCACTTTCTGATGACTTCTTTGCGTGACTCTAAAAAAGCCTTTGCGTCCATTTCGGTTAAAAAAAATTCATAAAATCAACCACCAATCGCAATCATACTTCGGTTCTGGCTATGCAGCTCAGGATCCGATAGCTTTTCCAAACTATCCATTCCTGCTCGAACTGCTTTTTTATGGTAGATCGATTCCAAAATCAATTCTTCCACGTTTCCACCCTCCCGCATTACTTTTAACAGGTCGGTTTCCAGATTGGAGAATAGACAGTTTTTTATCCGACCATTGGCTGTCAGACGGATTCGGTTACAAGTACCGCAAAAAGGATTGGTCACCGAACTGATGATCCCAAACTCACCTTGAAAACCTTCAATCTTAAACTTTCTGGCGGTAAGATTCTTTTCATCTGGAAGTGCAATCAGATTGGTTTTACCAAATTCCAACTCGACTTGAGACAGTATTTCAGCCTCAGAAACTAGCTTGGATTTATTCCATTTGTTGCCATCAAAAGGCATAAATTCGATAAATCTTACGGAGATAGGCAAGTCTTTCGTCAACCGTATGAAATCGATGATCTCGTCGTCATTTTCTCCCTTCATCAAAACACAATTGATTTTCAGCTGGAATTGCTCCTTGATTGCCAAATGAAAATTTTCCATGGTTTTATGGAAGCCGGTACGACGGGTCATTTCCAAGAATCTGCTTTCCTTCAAAGTATCCAAACTGAAATTCAAGTGTTTGATCCCGAGACCTTGTAAGAGCTCAATATTTCGATCCAGTAGCATCCCGTTGGTGGTTATGGATATTTCTACAGGGAAGGCTGCCAGTAGTCTTGCGATAGCTGCAAAGTCTTTCCGAAGTAGAGGTTCTCCTCCGGTTAATCGAATCTTTTTCACTCCAAATCCCACAAAAATCTCGGCAAATTTACCGATTTCTTCCGCTGTCATTATTTCCTTTGCCGGTGAAAGTGGAATTCCATGCTCCGGCATGCAATAAGTGCATCTTAGATTACACTTCTCGATCAGAGAGATCCTGAGGTAGTCGTGCTTCCTGCCAAATTCATCGATTAATTCTTTGCGCTGATCAGTCATTTACGGAGTGGGTTGTTCCCTTTAAAACTTTGAATACGTGGAGCAAATGAGGGAAAACAGCATCTATGGATTCCGAAGCTCCTTTTGTTGAACCGGGCAAAGCCAAAATCAGGCAATTCCCGATCGTGCCAACTACTGATCTGGATAGCATTGCATAGGGCATGATTTGTTGTCCATAGCTGCGAATGGCCTCCTCAATTCCAGGAATCCGACGCTCCAAAATAGGTTCCAATGCTTCCGGCGTCACATCCCTTGGCGAAAGCCCAGTTCCTCCTGTAAAAATCAGCAGCTGAACCTGATCGCAGAGATCGAGCGCCAGTATTCTTATTTTATCAATTTCATCTGGAACAACCGAATAGTGTTTAATTTCTACGCCTTGACTTTTTAACTTTTCAATGATCGCTTTTCCAGCACCATCTTCTTTTTCTCCAGCCGAGATTGAATCAGAACAGACAATTACTCCTGCCGTAATGGTGCTCGGATCTTGTCTTTTGAAACTGCTTTTTCCTCCTGTTTTCTCCACTAAGCCTATTTCACGAATCACAATTCCTTTATCAATCGGCTTAAGCATATCGTAGATCGTCAGCGCGATTACCGATGCACCATGCATGGCTTCAACCTCCACACCTGTTTTATAGATGGTCTTTACGGTAATGAAAACATGAATTTCAAGTCCTTCAATCTGATACTCCACAGCAGTGTACTCGATAGGAAGTGGATGACAGTCTGGAATAGTCAAATGCGTATTTTTCACCGCAAATAGTCCGGCAACTTTTGCCATCTCAAAGACATTGCCCTTAGGCACACGATTTTCTGTGACTGCCAAGATAGTCTCTGGGCTGCTCGTCTGCACAATTGCTTTGGCAGTAGCTATGCGAAGAGTGGTGATTTTATGGGTGATGTCAACCATTGATTAGCTATTTACTTTCCACTGATGGGCCTCATTTTCGAAGATCTCCTTTCCAAAAATAGGAACCTGCTCCTTCACCTGATTCACCAAATACTCGGTGGCTTCGTACACTTGCTTCCTGCGCTTTGCCGAGACAAAGACAAAGATGCAGATCTCGCCAACTTTCACCCTTCCCAAACTGTGATAAATATGCAGGCAGGTCAAATCAAACTTCTCAAATGCCGACTCCCTGATCTCATGCAGCTTCTCATTAGCCATCTCCTCATAGGCGCTATATTCAATCGCAATGACTTGTTTCCCGTCAACCTCATCGCCTCTTACTTGTCCCAGAAAAATATTGTGTGCACCGATGCTGTGTTTGCTTTGATGCTTGGCGATGGATTCGGCTATAAATTCTGAGGCAATAGCTCCTTCAAGAAATGTCTTTTTCATAATTTAAATAGGCTAGAAGTTCATTGGCTCCTCCTTTGATCAGCCGGATTTGGGCAAAGCCCATGCCGTGGAGTAACTCGGCTGCTTGTTGGCTTCTTTTTCCGGATTGGCAAAAGATGCTAATTTCTTGCTCCCGATCCAAGGATTGGGCCATCTCTGAAAGCTTCGAAAGGGGAACTTGGAGGTAATTGTTCATGGAAATCTGAGGAATTTCCCCGATTTCCCGTACATCCATCAAGATCCGCTCAGGTAGAACCGCTTCACCAATGGAAAGCAGCGGAAAAGCTATGGGTTCCACTTGAGGGTTTTTCTTCGGCTTCTTTTCAAATTCAAAAACCTGTTGGCTGCAAGACAGCAGGTCGTAAATTAATATTTTTCCGGAAAGAACCTTTCCAAATCCTGCTTGTATTTTGAGGACTTCGTTGACCTGAAGCATTCCGATCAGGCCGACTGTAGTACCGATCACGCCCGCATCAGAGCAGGAAACTGCCGCCGGATCAGGAGTCGGGAATAGATCTCGATAATTGGGGCCTTCTCGATAATTGAAAACCGAAACCTGACCTTGGAACTGATGAATCGAACCATATACCCAAGGAATCCCGAGTTGCTCGCAGGTATCATTGAGTAAGTATCTTGCCGAAATCTCGTCTGTCGCATCGATCACCAAATCGAAATGTTCCAGGATTTGCCTTGCATTTGCCTGATCTAGAAACTGGTTGAAGACTCGAGCTTTTGCCTCTGGAAATTGGGCATTCAGGTATTTTTCTGCTTCCAAAGCTTTCGAAAGGCCAATTTGCTTTTCAGTATACAGAAGCTGTCGGTGCAGATTGCTCGCTGCGATCACGTCTCCGTCTATAATCCCAATCGTCCCTATGCCCGCCGCTGCCAAATAAGGCAAAACCGCACAGCCTAATCCTCCAGCCCCAATGACTAGAACTCTGGAGTCTTGAAGCCTTTTTTGACCTGAGTCTCCAAGTTGCGGCAATATGATCTGTCGGCTATAATCCATCACTTATCCCCCTGAAAATGCTGGTAAAAAAGCGACTTCATCCCCATTTTCCAATTGGATCGTGGATGGATCTTGGATGATTTTTCGATTTACCGCAATTTGAAACTCATACGAATCCAATTGATGTTTTTCCTTCAAATCGCTAATTAAAGACTGTAAGCCTATTTCGCCCAAGGAAATAGACTCTTGCTCACAGGCAGCCGCTTCGGCGATAATTCCAAAATAGTGGACTTTGATCATGATTATTTTTCTAAAGATTCAATTTACAAAAGCAACTTGAGGAACCCCAATTTTTAGAAAATTGCGGAGACTATTTCGCTCCTAAATGGTCATCAACTTGATAAATGCAATAAAGAGTACAGCGGACAAGATGTACTTGAGCACCGGAAATGAAAATCTGCTACTCCCGTAATATGAGCCCAATGTGCCGCCGACCAATGCAGAAGGGATCAAGTAAAACGCCTCTTGCGGGATCTCGCCGCCATTCGTTACAAAACCCAAGGCGCCGGAGGCAGAGTTGACAAAGATAAACAAGGCCGAAACGGCTGCAGATTCTTTGAGATTGCCCCAGCCCAAAAGCAAAATCACCGGACTGAGAATAATCCCTCCTCCAATTCCAATCATTCCGGAGAAAAACCCGATTCCTAGCCCTACTGCTAATGCCAATGGAATATTTACTTTCTGATTTTCCTTCAGAGGTGCTTTTCCAAACAATCCTAAAATCCTCAGAATAGCCAAAAACAGAAATACGCCAAGAATCTGCTTGTAAAGCGTGGGATTGATTGGAATGCCTCCACCTATAAATGCTGCAGGAATGGAGGTTATGGCAAAAGGGTAGAAGAGCTTCCAATTGAAGAATTTATTGGCCCGGAAGAAGTAAAATGATATCCCGGATACGAAGATATTCAGGATCAAAGCGGTCGGCTTCATCACCAAAAGTGAAAACCCAAACAAAGCCATCAAGGCAAGATAGCCACTGGCCCCACCGTGGCCCACACTTCCATAGAGAAAAGCGACCACCGCAAGAATCAGTGAAAAAGAAATCATGAACACAGGATCTATCGTTGACATACTAGCTTCTGTTGATCGGGAAATAGTGGACAATTTCACCTGATTTTAACTCTTCCAATTCATCTGGAAAAACCAGGATTGCATTACTCATACTAAATGAAATCAACATACTCGAGGCCTGTTTAGGCAATAATTCGATAGATCCATTTTCTTCTTTCGCCAATAGGAAAAGTGTTTTTCCAAAATTATTTTGGATAGTTGTCACTAATGTGCCTTGTTGAAGGAAAAGGCCAATTGGCATTCCAGAGTGCATTTTTTGAATTGCAGGAGCAACGTAGACTAAAAAACACATCAGAGTAGAGGCTGGGTTTCCCGGCAAAGCAAAAACATACTTTTGACCCTTTTTGCCAAACCAAAAAGGTTTTCCCGGCTTTTGATTCACTTTATAAAAGACTTCTTTGACCTCGTTTTTTTCCAACCCTTCTTTGACAAAATCATAGTCTCCAACAGAAATTCCTCCCGAGATGATCAATACATCTGAATCCAAACCGGTTTCAATGGCTTTCCTAGTCTCGGCTTGGTTATCGGAAGCAGTCAGCACTTGCCTGACTACAATTCCCATTGATTCTAAGGCTACCTTCAGCATCAGCGAATTGCTTTCAAAGATTTTTCCAGCATCCAATGGCTCCTCCCCGGATTGAATTTCATTCCCGGTGACCAAAATCGAAACACTGGGTTTTCGGATTACCGAAACCTCTCTCAACCCAAATCCACCCAAAAACCCGATTATGGGGACATTGATTCGTGTCCCTGCTTTTAGAGCAATATCTCCTACTTTGATCTGCTCTCCAATTGGTCGAACATTAAAATTTTTCGGAGGCATTTTCAGAATTCTGATTCCATTTTCCGTTTGCTCGACATGCTCCTGCATGACCACCGTATCCGCCTGATCGGGAACAAGTGCGCCGGTAAAAATCCGTACTGCTTCCCCTTCTTTTATAGAAAAATTTTGAAAATCTCCAGCCTTAGACTCCCCAATGAGTTTCAATTCAGACTGGCCATCGTAGATAAAAGCGTACCCATCCATTGAGGATTGACGAAAAGAAGGCAAATTAATCGGGGCGTAAATATCCAAGCCCAAAGTACTCCCCATTGCCAAATCAAGGGGGATCATTTCTACTGATTGGGCTTGGGTATGCTGGTCAACAAGGACTAGGGCTTCTGAAACTGAAATCATTTCACTAACCTAATCAAACAAGTCGGGATTTGGAATCAGATTTACTTTAAGGGACCGGCACAAAAAAAGTAGATTGCTTTACAGAATAGCAACCTGCTAGAATGTTCAGCTTATTAGCTCGGCTTACTCGCTTCATTCGGGAGTTAGTAGTGGATTTGGCTCAGCGTATTCGCAAGGACTAAAAATAAAAAGCAGGACGATGACTTGCCTGCTTTTTAACGCTCTTTCAAGCAAAGTTTTGTGCTGAGTAGGTCGAGGCTACTTAATTACATATCTAAAGCCCAGACCAAATCGTCCGGGTAGAAATCCATCACCGTCTCCTATGTAGGGTCTCCAATCTAGCGCAAGTGAAAGCGGGACATCTTTAAACTTGTAATCCATCCCCACAAGTGGTCGAACTGCAATACCAGAACCTCCCCCAGATCCTAATAGTATAGAAGGCCCAATGCCCGCATACCATTTCAGACCTACTGCATTTTCGATATCCCCGTGGTATTGGTAGAACAGATTGACCATGGTGATATTAGCACCGAAGAGTAATTCAACATCTCCAGCACTTCTTTCCGTAAAGAAACGCTTGAGAGAAGGTCCCACGAAAGTTCCCCCTGATCCAAAATCCAAGGAAAGCCCAACTGCAGTTTTGTAGTCCGATTGGGCGGTGGCTAACAATGAACTGAAACACATGCAGGCTATAAAGGCTACACTGATTACATTTTTCTTAATCATAGTCGTAGTGATTAAAATTCAGACTAAGAAGCTAAATTTTATTCAAACCAGCAAATAAAATTTAGTTCTTGATGCTCCGATTCTTATTCCTTTGATATAAGAAACCGCAATGCCTAATCTATGAATAAAAAATAAACAGTCTAGTTATCATATGCTTAGAAGTATAAAGTGAGGAGCAGTACGTATCATTTAATCCCCATTATAAAAGAATATTTTTCTTGTGAATCTGTGAAAAATACTGGCCTGCCTTGTAATTCACTTTGTGAGACCTGAGTAGATTTTACTGTCAATAGATCCCTATTTTAAGCTATTCGGTACTGCAGCATTGATTCAGGAGACAGTTTCATCCATGATTTTACTTTGCTTCTCTCTGCGAAACCTTCGGGGACTTTGCGGTTAAAAATTACCACTCACTCGATTTGCCTTGGCTGCTGCGAGTGTTATCACTCATGGCAGAAAGGAAACCTTGGTTCCCATTGCGGTTTAAAAAACAAAAGATTTTCGATTCTACTTCCAGCTTCTCACATGCGAATTCGAAATTCGTTTGAATAGCAAGGCGTAATTACAAATTACGTCTAGTCCAACGCCCCTAAACCAACTAACTCTAACTATAGCTGGGGTAACTGGCTTTTTTCAAGATGATTCAAAAAGTTCGACACCCTTTGGGGTCGTGGGTAAATACGAATCACCTTCATTCCCATGGGTTTCACCCATGGCTATTCATGGTTCGATCCCGTTGGGATCATTTATTCAATTCACTTTAACTCATTGTTTTTTGAAGTTTTGGAGTTCATCAACCCTAATTTTGAATGCGACCACGAAGTGGTTAAACCATCAATAGCCCCGGGTGCAACCCGGGGTTAAAGAGATAGTCGGAGGTTCCTACGACGGCACAGCCGTCGAACTTTGAGAAATGTTTGAAATAAATAAGATGTGAACTTTATTCAGAGAGTAGTTTGGCAGATCTCTTCGATCCGCTTACCATGCCATCCGACGTATTAAAGGCTCATCATGAACTGGATAAGGTTGTAGACTTATGCTATCGACCACAGAATTAAAGGTTTAAAAAAAATCAAATCGGAATAAAGTCCTCTAAATTTGGGGAATTGAATAAATCCAATTGCCGTCCAAAAATGTTCAGATTCTCTAGGAGAACAATAGAGGACAATGGCTAAGAATCCTTTGTCTTTGAAATAATCTGAAATTTTCTCAACGAAAAGTTTCCCAATACCTTTTCTCCTAAACTTTGGTTTTATTTCGAATAGATCAATATTAACAGAAATCTCTCCTTTACTCCAAATACAAAATCCTATTGGTGACCCTTTTTCATTTAACGTTATTAATGAAAACTCCTTAAATGCCCTTTCAATTTCTAACCAGCTACAATGAAACCCTTCATTTGATTCTCTCTCCTCTTCAATAAGCCATTCCTCAATTTTTTCGAGGTCAAACTGAGTCGGTACCTTATTTATTTGAAATCCTGTTTCCATTCTTGAGATTGTTTTATAAGAATTAGCCCGTCACCGAGCTTTCTGTCTCTGAATATTCTTCGTAACCTTCTATCTTAAAAGAAAAACAGCTCGCCAAATAAACTAGCGAGCTGTTTCCAATAAATAATTTTGACATTCTAGGCGAATACTTTGCGAGCTCAGCGGTAAAAACGCTTCAATCTACCAGCTCCCGCCAGCTCCACCGCCACCAAAGGATCCACCGCCGAAGCCTCCAAAACCGCCGCCGCCACCGCCGCCAAAAGATCCACTACCAGAGGAAAAGTCTCCGAATTTTCCCCCATTTCGTCTACCGAGCAAACTGCCCAGCATGATAGTAGTCAAAAGATCAACTCCTCCGCTTTTGCCTCCCATGTGATTATTATTATCGTTTCGATTACGAATTAATGGCAAAATCACGAAGAAAAAGATAAAGATAACTAAGATGAATAATGCGCCTCCACTATTCCCATTTTCCTGTACATCCTCAGCAGTATACTCTCCTGAGGCCAGCTTGAAGATCATATCCGTCGCCTGATCAAACCCCTTGTAATATTCCTGGGTCTTAAAATTGGGAATAATCAGACTACTGACAATCCGCTTAGCTAATGCGTCAGGTACAGCTCCTTCCATCCCGTAGCCAGTGGCGATGAATACATCCCGGTCTTCCATGGCTGCTAGAATCAGAATTCCATTATCCTGTGATCTGCCAATTCCCCACTTTTCTCCAAGCTGAAATGCATAGTCAGAAATGTCGTATTGACCCACCGACTTCAAAATCACAATCGCTATCTGAGTGGAGGTGCTGTCATTGTAGGCAACAAGCTTACTTTCTAGTTGTGCAATCTCGGAACTGCTAAGGGTCTGCGTGAAATCGTTGACTAATCTCGGCGGGTTTGGTGCAGGAGGAAAATCCTGCGCAAAAAGCGGAATGTTAGAAAAAAGAAAAAAGGCAATGAGGAAAAGTGCTGAGCCCTTATTTTCCAAAAGAAATTTCATCAGGTAATTCGTTTTGATTGGAATCTTCATCGTAGGGGAAATGATTGCTGAGTTTTTCCCCAGCCATCGTAATTCCCTCGATAAGTCCTTGTGTAAATTCGCCATTCTTGAAATGGCCTGCCATTTTCTCTTTAGTGTTTTCCCAAAAACCTTTTTCAACTACTTGATTGATTCCGGCATCCCCGAGGATCGCAAACTTATGATCCACGACCGCAAGGTAGAAGAGCACTCCATTCCGATCCTTGGTCTGGTACATTTTCAAAGTTTCAAACAGCTCGGCTGCACGATCCATCAGATCACCTTTACAACGGTTTTCGATGTGGACTTGGATTTCTCCTGAAGTACGTAATTCAGCTGATCGGATTGCAGCTTTTATTGCTTCTCGATCAGCTGGTGAGAATGATTTCTCAGCCATAATTTTTAATTAAAATTCAATAGTTGGTGCATTTTCGGCACCTGCGGATGCTTCAAATGTACCTTTTGGTTCAAATCCATACCAACCGGCAAACATGTTGTTTGGGAAGGTGCGGATATTCTGATTATAAGTCACCACGGACCCATTGAAGTTTCTTCTCGCTACCGCAATTCTATTCTCAGTGCCTTCCAGTTGAGCTTGTAGCTCCAGGAAGCCTTGATTTGCCTTGAGGTCAGGATATCGCTCTACAGTCACAAGCAATCTGCTCAAGGCTCCCGAAAGCTGATCTTGGGCCTGTTGGAACTGTGCTAAGTTTTCTTCGGTAAGGTTAGTCGGGTCAATAGTCATCGAAGTTGCTTTTGATCTTGCTTCGATCACTCCAGTCAGTGTTTCTTGCTCAAATTCCGCATAACCCTTCACAGTACTGACCAAGTTTGGAATCAAGTCCGCACGTCTTTGATATTGAGTTTCCACTTCTGCCCAGGTTCCATTTACTACTTCGTCTTGAGTGACAAATTGGTTGAAAGATCCTACGGCTTTCGTGTAGATAAAAATACCTATTACAGCTAAGACCAAAATTGGAATTAATATTTTTTTCATTTGATTGGGGTTTGGAATCTTAGCTAAGACGATTCAAATGACAAGAAGTTTATTAGTTCCTAAAATTTAAAATGAATAGTTTTAAATTTTAGGACTGCTTTTGGCTCAAATCTGTTTCCGAAGCTTGATCAGGACTATGATGTATTCCCACTTTTTAGAGTCAGAAAGGTCATATCGCCTCAGCTGTAATTGGATCACTCTACCCTCCTGTGAGCGAAATAACTTATTGACCTCTAGCAGCTCCCAAATAAAAATTGGTATTTTATTGATTGATATGATTTCATCAAAAGGCAAGACGCCGGCCTCGTATCCCGGGGATCCCTTTCTGACGTCGGAAATAAATATTCGAGTCTGATCAGCAAGTACTTTTTTCAATGTCAGTCCACTCATGTCAAATTCAAATGGTGTGTAGAAGTTATTTGCCTTTTTGATAAACATTCGCTCTCGGGGATAGTCCAAAATAACCTTTGTCCGGCCTAAGACTTCAGAACCAAGACTTCCCAGTCGACCTGAATCTTTGATCACATAACTAAATGCCGTAGTATCAGGATAGGAGGTAAGCACATCTTTAAATTTAAGCTGCTTGATTTTGAGCTGTTCTACTCTACCAATAAGCCCATAAAGTAGTCCCCCAAGACTTTGCCCTATTTCCGATTCAATAAAAAGCGGGGGTACAACTATATCCTCAGACGTCTCCCGATTAAGTAACAGACCATGGTTAGCACCTGTATCAATGAGCAGTTTTGAATTGATTATTTTTCCTCCTTTCTGTTTGACTTTAGTCAGGATATAGGGTTTATTATCCTCAATTGCCATCGCCAATTCCTTATAAAAAAAAGGTCTCCGTTTCATGGCAGTATGTTTGTAAAAGTCCAGTTTCCCGTCATCATAATTGATCTTAACGGGGTTGTATTTGAAAAATTCGTAACCGATAATCCCATAAACCGGTACTCCGATCACAGATTCCAATTCAAAAAAATCTTCCTCCAAGACTAATAAATTTTGAAAATTGCCTATGATTGGGCCAAGATCAAGCTGATTTAAAGCTGAGACAGATGCCATAAGACTGGATATACCATCCGCACCCACCAAACTCAAACGTCTCGTGTACTTCAATCCGAGGTCGTCTCCAGGCCTTTTGCTGAAAAGAATATTTGCTCTTACACCCGTATCAATCATAAAATTAATCGGTGGATTCCCGTTAACAGAAACAGGTACAATAATTAAGCTATTGGAGGAATAGAAAGGCAAGGTGGCTTTTCGTTTATCTTCCTTTAAAAAAAATCCAGGCACCTGAGCTCCTCCTGAACTGTGAAGGACAATCAAGAACAGACATATAAGCGCTATCTTATTTGACATTGATTTTTGAGCATTTTGGGCCCATTCCAAGATACGAGTTTTATGTCAATCCAGATTTCTCTGGGTGTTTTCTAAAATTACATTTTGTAGTTTTTTTAAATGAATCTTAACTAGAATGAAACCAAATTTGCCAACTTTGGATTTACAGTTTGCCGAAAAATAAAGAAACGATCATCTTTAATCAAAGCAAGTATTAAAAATATGGCATATAACGCACTGATAGAAAAAGCAAAGAAAATATTTGAAAACTTTTTGCTCAAACAAGGGAGCAGGAAAACGCCGGAACGATTCTCTGTAATCGATGAACTTTATTCTCTTCCGGAAGATGAGCATATGGATGTAGAGGGGCTTTTCTTGAGTATGAGAAATAAAGGATACACAATCAGTCGAGCTACTATCTATAACACCTTGGATCTACTTGTAGAGAGTGGTTTGGCGGTGAAGCATCAGTTTAAAGATAAAGTTGCCCTGTATGAACAAGCTCTAACTTACAAACATCATGACCATCATGTCTGTAATCAGTGCCGTAAAATCCGGGAATTTTCCGACCCTAAAATTAATGAGATTAAAGAAGAAATTGGGAAACACCTTCACTCGACCATAACGAGTCATTCATTAGTTCTATACGGTGATTGTAAAATTGAAAACTGTGAAAACCTAGTTTTACGTTAGGAAAAAATCTTTTTGTAAATAGGCTTGCGGTAAGTAAACTGTAAGAATAGCGCAGGATACAGGAGCCAAGTAAGTAACCCAAAAGGAGCTTCATAGTCAATTTCATCTCTGATTATTGACCTTTCTCCATCTTTGAGAATACGGTGTTTATGTGTCCATTTTTTCAGGAAGAAAGGAAGTTGAATCCCTTTGTCGATGAAATAAAACTCATTTTCATCAGTCAGATCAGCAACAATTTCGCTGGTCCATTTTTGCTTGAAAAAAATAAAATTCAATTCAAGGGTGACTAAGTCTCCTTTGGTAGACCCATCGAACCGAAGTAGTTTCACTGGGGGAAAGGGTGGACTGAGTTCCTTGAAAAGTGTCTCATTAAATCCTGCTTTCACTTGCAAGTAGGATTGATTGACAGTTGTTATTATAATTAATTTCATAGCGATAGTATCAAAAACTTAGTGCAAAGAGCGCAAAAAGAATTAACCATACCAAGTCCATAAAATGCCAATAGAAAGTAAATAGCCGGATCCTCATTTTTTCGTATGGGTTGGTGATCAGGATCAGATTTTGGATATCATCGGCCTTCTGATTTCGGATTTGAATCAATAAGATAGCTGCAAATATCATAGCTCCTACTAGGTGAAATATATGAATCCCAGAAAGTAAATACAGAAAGCTTCCGCTGGGTATACCTTGAAAATCAACTCCCATCTGGTTGAGTTCATACCATCCAATAAATTGCAACAATGTGAAAATGATTCCCAAGGCCAAGGTATTCCTTAGTGAGGAAATCAAACGATCCGTTCGCTCTTCTTGATAGTACAGACGCATCTGAGTCGCAGTATAACTACTCAAAATCAGTAAAAAAGTAGATATCAAAAAGGCGATTGGAATATGTTTATTCAATCCAGCCAATTGATTCAGTCCAGAAAACAAAAACGCCAAAACCAGAAAAATAAATATTATTCCACTTCCAATAATTCCCAGATAAAGTAGCGTCTCATAGGGATGCATTCGCTCCACGCGTTGGAACCAACTCAATTGTGCACTAGAATTTGTCATATTTTTAGAAACATTTTTAGTAACCATAGGTTCAGAAAAGAATAATACAAAGCTAATGAAACGCCCTTGATTCAATAAGGCCTTAACTTAGCTCAATAATATTTCTCAAAATCCCATATCCTTGGATCGCCAAGACTTTCTTTCACTATATCAAGCTGACCCTTTTTTCCAATCGATTGCACATGAGATCATGCAACAAGGGAAAAATACTATCCAATTGAAAGGTCTGACAGGAAGCCTTGACATGGTACTGTTTAGTGCACTCTACAAAACCAAAGGAGGAGTTCATCTTCTGGTCGCTCAAGATAAAGAAGAAGCAGCCTATTTAAATTCTGATCTTCAGAATTTGCTTCAAACTGAAGAGCATATGATTTTTCCTTCAAGTTTTAAGAAGGCCTATCACTATGAAGAGGTGGATAATGCAAACGTCCTAATTAGGGCTGAACTGCTCAATAATATTTTGACTGCATTAAATAAATCTAGGGTAATCATAACTTATCCCGAAGCACTTTATGAACGAGTAATTAACAAGCGCTCACTGATTGAAAATACGTTTGTAGCAAGGGTAGGCGAAAAAGTAGATATGGAGTTTGTATCTGAACTACTCCAAAGTTATGATTTTGAGCGTACAGATTTTGTTTATGAACCAGGTCAATTTGCCATGCGTGGGGGAATCTTGGACGTTTTTTCGTTTTCCAATGAAAGTCCTTATCGACTCGAGCTTTTTGGAAAGGAAATTGAGAGTATTCGGACTTTTGACCCGGAAACTCAACTTTCGATAGAAACTGTTGATCAGATTTCATTAATTCCAAATATTCAAACTCGCCTTCTTCAGGAAGTCCGTCAATCATTTTTAGGCTTCTTACCTGAAGAGACCAGGATTTGGATCAAAGATTTCCAGCTTACAAAAGACGTGATGACTGAATGCTTTCACAAGGCTGCCAAAGAATTTGACCAGATAGTACAAAAAACCAAAAATGACAAACTGGTTCTCCGGCCTGCCGATTTGTTCGAAACAGGAGATGATTTCTCTGAGCAATCAAAACGCTTTTCCAGAATCGAATTTGGCAGGCAATTCTACCTCGATCATTCAAAATCATTTGTTTGGGAAAGTCAGCCCCAGCCGTCATTCAATAAGAATTTTGATCTGCTAGTCATTCAACTGTCTGAAAATGAAAAGCGCGGATTCACAAATATTCTCACCGCAGAAAACGATAAGCAAATCGATCGCCTGATTGGGATATTCAAAGAGTTAGATCCCACACTTCAAATACAAAATATATTACTCGGCTTGCGCGAAGGATTTGAAGATCGTCAATCAAAAATAGCCTGCTTTACGGATCATCAATTGTTTGAGCGATATCACCGCTATAAAACCCGGACCAAAGCAAGCAAATCAAAAGCACTTACGATAAAAGAACTGAAAGCCCTTCATCCAGGTGATTTTATTGTTCATGTTGACTACGGTGTAGGAAGATTTGCAGGATTGGAAAAAGTAGATGTTTCTGGGAAAAAGCAGGAGGCTGTTCGGTTGATCTTTCGAGATGATGACTTGCTTTATGTAAACATTCACTCGCTGCATAAGATTTCTAAATATTCCGGTCAGGAAGGAATGGCACCAGCCATGTCAAAACTGGGCTCGCCTGAATGGGAAAATAAAAAGAGCAGGGCCAAAAAGCAGGTAAGGGATATTGCTAAAGACCTTATAGCCCTCTATGCAAAGCGGAGAGCAGCTTCAGGGTTCGCATTTACCAGAGACTCGGTATTACAGATCGAACTGGAATCTTCTTTTATCTACGAGGACACGCCCGATCAGGCAACCGCCACACAGGATGTCAAATCGGACATGGAAAAATCTTATCCAATGGACCGATTAGTCTGCGGAGATGTTGGGTTTGGGAAAACTGAAGTAGCAATCCGGGCTGCTTTCAAAGCAGTAAACGATCGCAAACAGGTGGCGATCTTAGTTCCAACTACAATATTAGCGATGCAGCATTTTCATACTTTTAAGGAAAGGTTGAACGACCTACCGCTGAAAGTAGACTATATCAATCGCTTTCGTACGGCAAAAGAGATTAAAGACATCGTCGCTCAGGTGAAATCCGGAGAGATTGACATATTGATCGGTACACATAAAATTGTCAACAAAGACATCGTATTCAAGGATCTCGGATTACTTGTCATAGATGAGGAACAAAAATTCGGTGTAAAAGTAAAAGATCAGCTTAAAAACCTTCGGATAAATGTAGATGTCCTAACCTTGACCGCTACACCAATTCCAAGAACCTTACATTTTTCTCTGATGGGCGCGCGAGATTTATCCATCATTGCAACCCCACCCCCAAATCGCCAACCAGTAACCACAGAAGTACAGACTTTCCAAGAAGAGGTGATCCGTGATGCAATTTCTTATGAGCTACGGCGTGGAGGGCAGGTTTTCTTTGTTCACAACAGAGTCGGAGAGATTGATTCAATAGCAAATTTGATCATGAGACTTGTTCCAGACGCACGAGTGGCTGGCGCACACGGACAAATGGACGGAAAAAAGCTGGAGAAAATCATGGTAGATTTCATCAACCATGAGTACGATGTTCTTGTCTCCACTAATATTATCGAGTCAGGACTAGACATTCCAAATGCCAATACTATTTTAATTAACAGGGCGCACATGTTCGGTTTGAGTGATTTGCATCAAATGCGAGGTCGTGTGGGTAGAAGTAATAAAAAGGCTTTTTGCTACCTGCTTACCAGCCCCTTGTCAGGGCTTACTTCTGAAGCAAGGAAAAGATTGCAGACGCTGGAAGAATTTTCCGATTTGGGAGATGGATTCAAAGTAGCAATGAAAGACCTTGATATTCGTGGTGCAGGTAATCTTTTGGGTGCGGAACAAAGCGGTTTCATTACTGACCTTGGATTTGAGATGTACCACAAAATCCTCGATGAGGCTGTACAAGAATTAAAAGAAAATGAGTTTGCTGCCCTATTTGAAGTGGATCTTGCTGAGAAAGTGAAGATTCTCGTTCAAGATTGTACCATAGAGACTGACTTGGAGCTACTAATTCCTGAGGAGTATGTCGCAAATATCAGTGAACGATTGGGACTTTACTCGAAGTTGGATGCGATAAAAAACGAAGAGGCCTTAAATAAATTTTCTTCAAGTCTTTTGGACAGGTTTGGTCCGCTTCCAACTGAAGTGGCTGATCTGTTAGAAACAGTTCGGTTAAGATGGAAAGCTGAAAAATTGGGTGTTGAAAAATTAATACTCAAAGGCAATCAAATGAAATGTTATTTGCTACCCTCGGCCCGTAGTGACTTTTATTCCTCTGAGATTTTCCAGAAAATTATGCGCTTTGCGCAGCTGAACTCTAAAATTTGTAAAATAAAGGAGTACAAAAATCGTTTAATTCTTACTTTATCAGGGGTTACGAGCATTTCAAAAGCACAAATCAAACTGAATGAAATGGTTAATTCTTAAGAAAGTAAAAATTTTAATGGCATAAATATTGCCCTTTTCGATTGCTAATTTATAGGTAAGAATCAATTAAAAGGTTTTTGAAGCTTTTAATTGATTCTTACTCATTTGAAAATCATTGGAAGTCGTCAACAATGCTTCTACATTGTAGCGATAAACTAGACCTAAACGAACACTTATATGCGCCTGAGTAACAAATCATGTGGAATGTGGGTAGCAACTTTCGCGATTGTTGGAAGTTCTATTTTGACTTCTTGTAATAAAACTCCGGGCTATGGGAGAAGAACTGCAAATAATCCCGGTAAGAAAAGTGCTACAACTGGTCAGGAATTTTCATTTGAAGAAAATGATTCGACAAACTTTTTTGTAGCAAAAAATGCGGAGCAAGTTCCCGGTCCAAACTTGAAATTTATCCAAGGTGGTAGAGCAGTTTTAGGTTCGCAGGAAGAAGACATCATGGCATTCCGAGATAATCAGGAGCGGACTGTTACAGTTTCTAATTTCTATTTGGATGAAACAGAAATCACCAATAATGATTACCGTGAATTTCTTTTTGACATGAAGAAGAAAGTGAGCGCAGACTCATTGATAAAATTAGAGCCTGCTGAGAATGTGTGGAAAGGTGCGATGTCATTCAACGACATGTACCAATCTTATTATTTCAGATTCCCTGGATTCAATTTCTATCCGGTTGCAGGCGTCTCTTGGAGTCAAGCAAAAATCTATTCAAAGTGGAGAACTGATTTTGTTCAGGAGCTGGTGAGAAAAGAACGAGGAATCGATTCCACGTTTTCTAAAAATCAGTTAATAGAGCGAGGCATATTATTAGCTGATTACCGACTCCCTACTGAAGCTGAATGGGAATATGCAGCCAAAGCAATGATTGGCACACAATACTTGGATGAGAATCAGGAATACGGCCGAATCTATCCGTGGGACGGACGAGGAGTAAGAAATCCATATAATGTAAAGCGTAAAGGCAAGCAAGGTGACTTGCTGGCGAACTTCAAAAGAGGTCGCGGTGACTACGGTGGAATCGCAGGCAGTCAGCAAAATGACGGAGAAATTATTCCTACTAACGTTTATGACATGGCTCCAAATGACTTTGGCCTGTACCACATGGCGGGAAATATGAACGAGTGGGTTCAGGATATTTATCGTCCACTTTCATTCCGAGACTTTGACGACCTGAACCCGGTTAGAAATACAGGAGTTTTTGATGAAGCTGATACCTATGAGACTTCAATGCTTACAGATGAGATTCGAGTATATAAAGGTGGTTCTTGGAGAGATGTTACCTATTGGTTGGCTCCCGGTACACGAAGATTTATGCATCAGGACTCCGCTACCAATGATATCGGTTTCAGATGTGCGATGATTTCGATTGGAGAGAAAGGAAAGTAAACTTCCGGACCGATATAAAAAACCTTGGCTGTAATCCAGCCAAGGTTTTTTTGTGCCATTCTCTAATTGAATAAAGAATTCAGCTATGTTAAAATTTAATCCCAAAACATGTGTGTCCACTTCTCTTACAGAAGCAGGCATAAGCAATTCAAAATTGGTTAAACCCAACGAAAATACCCCTTCAGCCTTCCATCGAGAGAAATATAAGCGTTCTGGAATAATCGTAGATAAGAATATTTCCTAATAGGAGTATCTATAATCTTGCTCGTTACCAAATTTAATACTGATCTCTTTCCTTAAATCCTTCGGGAAAGCTTTTGGTCGACGTAACTGCGGCGGGAATTCAATCCAATTTCAAATAAAAGTCTCAGTTGATTCCGAAACATATAACAAGGCAAACACTGATTTTACTTGATAGTATATCCATCAGAGGTGATTTCATGCAGATACTTTTGCCTAGGGAAGGATGTGAAATAGTCCTCTCAATTTTAAGGGAATTACTAATTGAATATTTGCTTGAAAAGCCTAAAAATCAAATTTTAGGAAATCCTTACCAACCTTTTTTCAGCTTCGATGGAAAGAACCTCCGTTCTACAAAACCAAATGACAACTAATGGAGAGAGAATTAGAATTGTCATAATCAAGATTGAACCGAAAGGGATGAAAGTATTCAAACCAAACCAATCACCAGTACTGATAAGAATGGCTATGCCTGCTATACTCTTTATGCTTTCCCATATCCAAGATTTAGGATTTTTATCCATCAATTCCGTATAGGCATATACAGTCAAAAAGATAAATGCTCCATAGATAAAGATTCCCGGAGAACCAATGGTAGCTATGTTTCCGAACATATAGAAAACATAAAACACAAGCATCATAAACTGAAATACGGTCCAGAGATGCAATTTTGGGGAGAGGTAAGGGTTATATTTTTCAATTTGGTAGACATCTTCAGTCTTCTTCACCGGGAATTTCTCAGCTACATCCAGTGGTCTCCATCCTAGTGGCATAAACCAAATCTTGAATTTATCCTCCCACTTATCCGCCCTCCATGCATCTTTAGTCAGAAACCAGAGATGCATAAAATTGATCTTTATTGGATTCCAGGTTCTGACTTGGCTAGTCACTCCATAAACCTGCGGTACCTCTTCCAATTCTTCTTGAAATGTTCCAAAAAGCTTATCCCAAAAAATAAAAATCTGGCCGTAGTTCTTGTCTAAATAAATTGGATTGATCGCATGATGCACACGATGGTGTGCAGGTGTGACAATGATATACTCCAGAAAACTCATCCGCTTGATATGTTGCGTATGATACCAAAACTGGGCGAAGAGATGAATAGGGGCCACTACGGCGATGACCTCAGTGGGCACACCAAGAAATGCCGCAGGCAGCAGAAAAACAGTGAATATTCTTACAAAAGAAGAAATACTCTGACGAAGTGCACATGCCAAGTTAAACTCCTCACTACTGTGATGAATGACATGGTTATTCCAAAAAATATTGTATTCATGGTTGATCCGATGTACCCAATAGCCCGAAAAATCCAAGGCAATGAATGCAATCAAAAAGGTAAGCCAGCCCGCATTTATATGGGTTAAAGCAACATGGTTAACTATCCAGTCGTAAGAAATAATAGCGAGGCTCAGCCCCAACACATCCTTGGTGACATTGGTAATCCCGGAGCCCATACTGGAGAGCATATCATTCGTGGGAACGGTATCATTCTTTTTATACCAACCATATAATTTCTCCAATAGAACCAGCATCAGAAAAGCTGGCATTGCGATTAATAATATCTTTCCGTAAGTCTCCATTTTTCATTTATAAATGTGTGTTAAAATACAAAAATATTCTGATTACAAACAAATTTAGATTTTGCGCAATCCCTTTTTAATCTGTTAAGTAGCCTAGCGATTTTCTCCATTTTGCTACTTCATTTAATCTCTCATCTTTATTTCGTGTTCATTTATGTAGAAATCGTACCATTGGTGAATTTTAGAAGACATTCTGCTCGTATGGTTTTATATTGGTTTTAAATAAACCAATCTTAAATGATACAAATTTATCGAACAGTCTTAACAGCGATTTTTTTGGTTGGATTTTCCAGCCTTTCTGTAATTGCTCAAACTACTTATCAGACTCCACCAAAATCTATTGCTGACTTGGTGAATGCGCCGAGCACACCCACTGTAAGCTTTAGTAAAAATGGAGATTGGATGATGCTCCTTGAGCGTGCTGACAATCCGAGTATTGAGGAGCTTTCACAGCCCGAACTCCGAATTGCCGGCCTTCGAATCAATCCAGCAACTTCGGGACCAAGCCGTGGACGTGGAGTTGAAAATGTCAAAATTAAAATGACTGCCGGGGGTGAGGAGATCCAGATCAAGGGATTACCAGCTAAGCCAAACATGGGAGGATTTACACTTTCAAAAGATGAGAAATTCCTTGCTTTTACTCAGACTGAGGCCAATGGAATTAGCCTTTGGGCAGTGGATATGACTTCATTTGAAGCCAAAAAACTGACAGATCCCATTCTGAATGAAGTCTATGGTGATGCAATGGCTTGGACTCCTGAGAATGAAATCCTCATCAAAGCAATAAATCCAAACCGAGGAAATATCCCTCAAAAGCCTTCAGCACCAGCGGGTCCGATTATTCAAGAATCTACCGGCGAAGCCTCACCAAATAGAACCTATCAGGATTTATTGAGCAATCCTTATGACGAAAAATTATTCGCCTTTTTCATAGATTCTCAAATCATGCTTGTCGATCTAAATGGGAACAAAAAGCCGATTGGTCCCTCCGGAATGATTAAGTCTATGGATCTTTCTCCAGACGGAAAATACCTAATGGTTGATCTAATAAAAAAGCCATTCTCTTATTTGGTACCTGCTTCCAGATTCCCTTATGATGTAGAGATCTGGGACAAAACCGGGAAGAAAGTGAAGACCGTGGCACAGATTCCTTTGGATGAAAATCGCCCTACTGGATTTGATGCGACCGTTACTGGGCCAAGAAATATCAGCTGGAGAGCTGATAAAGGTGCAATGCTTTACTGGGTTGAGGCGCAAGACGAAGGTGATCCTAGAAACGATGTGGTGGATCGAGAGATCATTTATACGCTAGACGGACCTTTTGCTGGCGAGAAGAAAAAGTTAGCTGCCACGCCATATCGTTTCGCTGGCATCGCTTGGTCAGATGACAACTTTGCAATCATGAATGAGCAATGGTCAGCAAGTCGGAAAGAAATGAGATCTGTCATCAATCCGTCCAACCCTAATCAAGCCAAACGATTGATCATTGAGCGGTCTTCTGACGATATTTACAATGATCCGGGAGATCCACTTTTTATGGAAAATCAATTCGGGAAAAAGGTACTGTTAAGAGATGGAGATTTGGTATTCATGACCAGTCAAGGAGGATCACCTGATGGGAATATGCCTTTCCTTTCCACTTTTGACACTAAAACCAAAGCCCAAAATATCCTTTGGAAATCTCAAGCACCCTATTATGAGCGCATAGTAAAAGTCCTCGATGAGTCAGGTTCGGAGTTTATCACTTTGAAAGAAAGTACAGCTATCCAGCCTAATTATTGGCTGGTCAATACCAAAAAGCGAATAGCTCCAATGCAGGTGACGAATTTTGTACACCCTTATGAATCGCTGAAAGGAATCCAAAAGCAGCAAGTGACCTATTCCAGAAAGGATGGATTAAATCTCTCAGCGGTAATCTATACCCCTGTAGGCTATGATCCAGCAAAAGACGGCACGCTCCCCGTTTTGATGTGGGCTTATCCACGAGAATATAAGTCCAAAGAGGTTGCTGCTCAGGTTAGAGGTTCTAAATATGCCTTTACACGTCTGAATTGGGGGTCACCGATCTATTGGGTGACTCGCGGCTATGCAATTATGGATCAAACTGAAATGCCAATTGTAGGGGAAGGTGACAAAGAACCAAATGATTACTTCTTAGAACAATTGGTTTGGAACGCAGAGGCTGCAATAGACAAAATTGTGGATATAGGAATTGGAGATCGGATGAAAATTGCAGTAGGCGGGCATTCCTATGGTGCATTTATGACTGCAAACCTACTTTCCCACACCGATTTGTTTGCCGCTGGAATCGCACGGAGCGGAGCGTATAATCGTACCCTGACCCCATTTGGCTTCCAATACGAGCAACGTACTTATTGGGAAGCTCCTGAGGTTTATTTTAATATGTCTCCGTTCTCTTTTGCACACAAAGTGAAAACTCCGATCCTGATGATCCACGGAGAGGCAGATAATAATTCTGGCACCTTCCCGATCCAATCAGAACGCTATTATAATGCACTGAAGGGTCACGGCGCTATAGCCAGATTGGTCTTCTTACCAAATGAAAGTCACGGCTATGCTGCTCAGGAATCCATCCTCCACACGCTTTGGGAGATGGATACCTGGCTTGAAAAGTACGTGAAAAATAAGAATACGATGGATAAATCAAAGTAGATACTTTTATAGGAAGCCCCTTATTTCAAGTCAAATAAGGGGCTTCTTAGTATAATTTCTGATTAACATCGACCCAACAAAAGCAAATTTAAATTAAGGTCATCCGGATGACCGATCAAAAAATTCATGATTCAAATCTTTTAAAACTGGGATATATGATTTTCTGCTTTAGCATCAGAAAGCAGATATAGATGAAATCTGTTGCTATTGCCAAGAGATAATTTGGGGATTTGGACACTTCGTTATTGCGGATCCCTCGTCCCAAAAGTTGAAAAAATAAAGCAGTTGGTGCGTTTGCTCATTTACAAAATCAAAATTTTCAGCTTTTACCCTATCAATAAAAATCCGCCCAAAAAGAATCAGGTGGATTGTAAATGAATCGTAACAGTGGTACTTCAGCTATGTTATTTGCTCAAGTTAATTCTCAAACCAGCAGTTGCAAACAGGCCATTTGTTTTACCAAAATCAATTTGGGTGACATCCTGTTGAATGTCGGTCACTGACCATTCATAGCTCAGGTCTAAAAACAAAATCCAAAAATCCAGTCCGGCACCTGCAAATACGCCCCATTGTGCTTTATTGACATCAATGTTCTTCAAATCATCTGACGTATTCGTGATGAAATATCCCGATCCACCACCAAAAACACGTAAAGCGATCGTCGAATCATCATTTCCAATGATATTCAAACCGACCGCAACAGGAACTCTAAACCCGCTGAATTGAGCTTTTAGCTCATCGAAGTCATTGATGTCATCTGACTTAAAATCGGCTGACTTTGACTGAAAAAAGATACCCGGTTCGAAATAAAATTTATTGCCAAAAGCAATACTTCCACCTACTTGCCAACCTGTATTTCCGTTGGCTTTCACGTCGCTCACATTGGAAACGTTAGCAAAATTAAGTCCCACACCAGGCTTAATTGTCTGCGCATTGGCTGCGATTACGATCATGGCCAAAACAGCTGTAAATAAAAAGTTTTTCATATTTTTTGAAATTAAAAATTTTGGATAAATGGTTAAATAGTTTGATTTTTAGTTTGGTTTGAAATCATGGCTTTATAATCTATCTATAATTATAGAATTAATATGTCACGTACAAAATTATTTTGATCTAAATAAGCCATTGATTTCTGGTCGATAAAGAGCTAATTAACATAAAACGCAAAATAACCGAAATGGGATGGTTTTACTAAGCCTATATTCAATTTAATGAGTATTTGATTTGTTGCACGTTCCGGAACAATCCGAAACTTTAATTTGAAATCAGCCCAAATATCCATTTTCTCAAAAAAGTTAGAGTCTGTCCCGAGTATCGGGAGGGATTTAAAGGAAGCAAATCAGCATTAAATTTGGCAACATGCAGGATTGCGGATAATCACATTTAATATCATCTTTCACTGTGAATAAAAGATAAGATTCCTTGAATTTGAGTTCTAGCAATATTTTCTCCACTGATCTTAAAAGTGAATTTTCATTGATTATAAAGTTGCTTTTGGAGTAAAATTCAGCTGACAATTTATGCGAAGTTGATCTGCAAAAAAAATTTCTCGAAGACTACCACCATTCATATTTTCCTTGCCTAGCGCATAGGCAAGATTGGTTTTGCTGAGATGTAGTTTTTCTAGGTAAAAGTTAGGCGAATTATTTTTAAGATGCAATTTACAGTGCTAGCTATTTTCAGAGTGATTACGCCAAATCAGCTCCCCACATGAAGATCAAAAACAAGATTCCCAATACAATTCGATAGTAACCAAATGCCATAAATCCATGATTGGATACATATTTCAAAAATAGCTTAACGGCAATCCAAGCTGTGATAAATGCGACTACCAGCCCGATTCCCATAAATGAAATCTGCTCATTGGTCATCGTCAAATCACTTTTCAACAAATCATATCCCGATGCAGCCATCATCGTCGGGACTGCCAAAAGGAAAGAAAATTCCATTGCCTGTTTTTTATCCAATCCATTAAATACACCTCCAATAATTGTAGCGGCAGCTCTGGAGGTACCCGGCACCATGGATAGACATTGAAATAGTCCGATGAAAAAGGCGTTTTTGTAGGAAAT
>Ga0222706_1000071_pt1 | contig 38589 bp, 33 predicted proteins | sample AntAcemetage1572_FD_179829 | JGI IMG/M metagenome (GOLD analysis project Ga0222706, IMG submission 179829) | Saline water microbial communities from Ace Lake, Antarctica - #1572 | ecosystem: Environmental > Aquatic > Non-marine Saline and Alkaline > Saline | place: Antarctica: Ace Lake...
ATATAAGCAAATAAAAATCTTCTATAAACTTCTATCTTTTGAATATTTATACACTAAATTTGCTCTATTTATTTTGCTAATTACAACAATGTTGCTGTTTATGTAAATTAAATTTACATAAACAGCAACATTGTTGTAATTAGCAAAATAAATAGAGCAAATTTAGTGTATAAATATTCAAAAGATAGAAGTTTATAGAAGATTTTTATTTGCTTATATTTTAGTGTATTGAGGCCACTTATAGCTACGTTTATATAGTTGCCTAGTTTCACTTTAAAAACCCTAATATTTATAAAAAAAAAAGTATTCAACCTAGCTTGTATATGCGGTAAATCTGTAGTATTATTTCAATAAGTGAACATTGTTTTAAAGATTTAAAAATATAATAAATAAAAAATTATAAATTTTTAAAACTGGCTTTATTAATTAAATTCAAGTAAGTCAAAAAGCCAGTAGTACTTTTTCGCTTACTACAGATACAGACATAGGTTCATAAAAATGAACACTAATAAAGCTGCGCAAATGATATAATACATAGTATTGTAATGAACCTCCTTAATATATTGACCTCATATAGTATAAGTCTTTATGAACTTGAACAACATGTTTAACATTATGGGGGTTGTTGGATTTGAACCAACGAAAGTTACCTATGCGATTTACAGTCGCACGCCATTGACCACTAGGCGAAACCCCCGACCTAACATAAACAAAACATACAAAGCTACAGTACAAAGTTCGAGTTGGGTAAACTTCTATAATACACTGGCCCCCACACAGTATAGTTTTTAAGAAATTTAGTGTGCATATGATGTAAGGTTCGAGAAAGTATAATTGACTCACAAAATAGGTACCAAGCTGTTGATTACCTAAGTGATAAGACTATAACAAAATATTCGAGAAGAAGGTGAATACAAATAAGAACACAACAGATAAGTATATAATATAGGTCTCTTTCACGTTGAGGTCGAGTGGTGTTAGTTTCAGATTTCTAGAATGCATACCAAAAGTAGCGTCAAACCAACATTTGGAAAATCCTACAAGCCCCAATACATTAGCCACTAAAAAAACTAATAAAGTCATAATTGGTGCTACCTCGAATAAACCACAAAATATATAAAATTCGCAGGTAAATTTTAGTGTTCCTGGTAAGCCAGCATATAGTACACACATAATTATTATTGAGATACCCAGCATTGGTGTTATTTGTAATATGCCCGAGAGTTCAGTTACGTTCCTAGAATTAAACCTTCGCTGTATGCAATCCACAATATAGAACATGAGTGCTGATAATGCTCCATGTGTGGCAGAAAAAAGAATGCCACCTATAATTGCATTTGTGTCGCACCAGCAAAAGGTTAGGAAAATTAAATTCATCTCCTGTATAGTACCATATGCTACTAATTTTTTTAAATCTGTTTGCCCTCACATCTTTAAAGATGCATCAACTATACCTATTATACAGATGCTTGAGTAAATCGTTGTGTTGATATTATTACCAAGTAATATTGTTATCTTATAAAAACCATAAACAGCGCTTTTTACTAAGAAACCACTAAGGTACATTGAAAAACCAGCAGGAGCCTCGACATGAGTTTTCGTGAGTCAATAATGGAACGGCCATAAAGGTACTTTGAAGCCAAAGCCCAAGAATAAAAAAAGAAATAATGCACAAGACTCATTATAACTGAAATTATAAATCTTAATATCACTAAAACTCCCACTACCAACTATAGTAATTATGTATGCTACAACTAGTAGTACTAAAAACGACCCAATTTGAGTCCAAATCAAAAAGTACAAAGATGCTTGTACAGCTCTTCTGCTAGGGCTTATATAATAAACCACCAAAAATGATGGTATTACTAAAAACTCGTAAAATAAAAAAAACATAAGTATGTTTGTAGAGAAGACGTAGAAAAAAACTATTATGATAAAGATATTTAATGTAAATAAGTACTTTATGTTTTTCCAAAAAATTCTGTTATCCAATGCCATAAGTGAAAGTATACCTACAAAATAACCTAAGAATAATAAAACAATACCAAACAAGTCAACATAGAACTCAAACGTTAGAATACTATTACTATAAAAGATTTTAGGTACTATATAATAGTTAGAAAATATGCTGTAATTATTTAATGTTAGACAGTAACTTAAGAAGAAAAAGAGAAATAAGATAAAAAAGAAAAATGAAGCACCTAGCGACACAAGTAACAATGCTTTTACTATGCTATACACACTGTCATGTTTTACAATATTTTGGTATTGGTTTTTGTAAAAGAAAAAGAAAATTATATATGAAAGAAGTGTACCGAAAAATAAGATATTTATAGTAAAAACTAAAAGGGTAGAAAAATAATAATACTGAACCACTTGTAATTGATGTTTTAACGATTAGTTTTTTGTTTTTAGGTACAAATCCATAATAACTATGTAAGTTAAATAGTTGTAAAAAGTTGTATTTGGTAAGCATAGGTTCAGATCTACTGCAGTGTTAACTAAAGAAGTTGAAGATGAGACGTTTATAAGTTTGAATGACGTCAGCCTACTAAAGGTGAACGATTCCTTGCCTGTATCTAAAAAGACAAGAATATTTACATCAAAAAATTTTATAACCTTACGTAGGTACTTACTGTTTCTGCTAAAAAGAACTGAATTTGGTACAGGTAAATAATTAAGGTTATTGGTACGGTTTATAAAAAGACAGTTTTTTTTCAAAAAAAATATGTTAGAAAAAAGGGCTATTAACGATAAGACTTTTTGTTTAGCTAAAAGCTGGTTCTCAAAAAAAAACCTAAAAGTTCTTAAGTTAATTAGTTGTTGGTTTCCATTTTTAGGTAAAAATATGTTTCGTTTGTGCATTGTATGTTTATTAAAAGAATTACACAGTAAAGTGCTTAGGAAGAAAAATATTTTGATGTAAATAAATAAGTTATTAACTTAAAAACAAGTATACCGTCCTAAAGAATCGAACTCTAGAATAGTGGGGAATGAGCCCACATCGAGACCACCCAGACAGTCAAATTATTAGATTTACGGGACTATCACCCTCTTTGGTTTTTTTTGTCAAAAAATTCAAACGTAACGTAAATTAGGCTATGTTTTCGCTCATCACTACTTCACCCCAATTGGATTATTTACTAGTTACTAAGATATTTCACTTCACTAGAATAAAATAAAGTCATTTATTTCAAATCAATATAAAAATCAAAAAAAAATTTACAAAATGAGTGTCGTTTATATATTAACGTATTTTTTAAAACCTTAGGCATTCGTTTAACGCAGTGTGAATCTTTATCAATCTAAAAAATACCTGTAATCGGACTTGAACCGATACCCAAAAGGATGTGATTTTAAGTCACACGCGTCTACCAAATTCCGCCATACAGGTTTACATCAACACAACATTAATAAAGAATTAAAAAAAAATATAACTGCCTCCAAACATCGCTGTTTTTTTAGTAATGTTAGTATTTTAAAAAGCCTTTTTTTAGCTTTTTTTTATTAAAAAACAAACTAAAATTGATTCTGTAACAATAACATTATCATATATTAACGTGGCTTACCATCAATACTTTTACTAAATAAATGGCATACTATAGGTTAACTCTTCCCGGTCCTCTCGTACTGAGGTCGATGTTCAATTGTTTTTTTTTTTTGTATAGTAGATAGGGACCAAACTGTCTCACGACGTTCTAAACCCAACTCACGTACCACTTTAATCGGCGAACAGCCGAACCCTTAACAGATTATTCACCATTAGGATGTGATGAGTCGACATCGAGGTGCCAAACGAATTCATTGATAAGAACTCGCAGAATTCATTAGCCTGTTATCCCCGGCGTACCTTTTATTCGTTGATCGATACAAATTCCATAAATAAATATCGGGTCACTATATTAGACAATAAATCCTTGGTATACGGGTATGTATGCCAATCAATCTAACTTTTTTTATTACAAGTTTGCGCAAATAAAAATCCGCTAAAGTTAGACTTATAAACACCTCCGTTACATTTTAGGAGGTAACCGCCCCAGTTAAACTACCGACCTACAACTATTTAAAGCATTTCTATAAAAACTTACATAAGATAAAGTTTGGGTAGTTTTCCAATTTTGAAAATCTCCTACGTGTCTATACAAACAATAATTATGTAAAATAGTAGGTTATAGTAAAGGTGCACGGGGTCTTTCCGTCTAGCTATACAAAGACGCATCTTCACGTCTATTTCGATTTCATAGGAATAGTATTAGAGACAGCGGGGCAGTCGTTACACCATTCATGCAGGACGGAACTTACCCGTCAAGGAATTTCGCTACCTTAGGACCGTCAGGGTTACGGCCGCCGTTTACTGGGGTTTATAATAAATGCGTACACAAAAATCTTTTACCTTGCAGCACCGGGCAGGTGTCAGATTTTATACATCATTTTTTGAATTTAGCAAAATCTTATGTTTTTATTAAACAGTCGCTACCCCCTCTTTTATGTCGCTATAAAAGCTCTTCTTATCCCGAAGTTACGAAGTCAATTTGCCTAGTTCCTTTAATACTATTATTCCTTATGCCTTAGTTTATTCAACCTATTTACTTGTGTTAGTCTTAATACGATATATTGTTAAATTTTTCCCGATTTTAGTTTAAGTCTTTTTTTAGTAAAAAAAATCGACCTAAAATATAATATAAAAACTAAAATTTTAATAACATACCATCTACAAAACAAAACAGTTTAGTATTAGAATTCGTATTACAGTTTGTAAGATTATCATTACAAAAAAACTCTTAAATTTAAGGCAATAATGATTTTCACATTATATCTATTACTTACACCAGTATAAATTTTTATAATAACTCCATAAGATTTCACAATCCTATTTCACAGTATTTATATAATATTCCACTACCATAAATTTGTAAATTCAGTTTATTGCTTATAATCTAACATTTGCAAAATAACATTAATATATATAGTAGACAATAATATAAATATTTTTAATGAGCTGTTACGCTTTCTTTAAAGGATAGCTGCTTCCAAGCTTACCTCTTAAAAACCTCAATGTTACTTTTTAGTAATTAGCAATAATTAGATACTTTATTTATCAATCTGGGCTGTTTCCCTCTTGACTATAAACCTTAGCGCTTATTGTCTGTTTTATAAAAAATATAACTATAATTCTGAAATTCAAAACTTTTAAGTAGTATCAAGATACAAATTTAAAGTTAAATTTTTTTTACCTATAGTATATGCAATTTATTAATCTACGTAAATAGATTTCGTGGAAAACCAGCTATCACTAAACTTGGTTAGCCTTTCACTCCTAATAACAACTTATCTCAGAATTTTGCAACATTCACGAGTACGGTCCTCCAATTAAAATTTTCAACCTAGTCATCATTAAATCGTTTAGCTTCGGGTCTTATAATAGTAACTATAATATTTTCATTACGCTTTTAGCTCGCTACTAAAATAAACTCACTGGTCCATTATGCAAAAGGTACGCTAGAACAAAGAGCTCTAACTGTTATTCGCGTTAAATTTCAGGATCTTTTAAATTTTAAAAAAAATTCTTTTCACCTTTCTCTTACGATACTTATTCTCTATAAGGTTTAAAAAAATAGCCTTAGAAGATGGTACTCCTATCTTCAACCTTAAATACATATTAAAGTCTACTAAATAAAACAACATATTAGGAAAATATTAGGAAAATATTAGGAAAATATTAGGAAAATATTAGGAAAATATTAAAAATAAGTAAAAGATAGAAAACAGTCGTTATAGATAAGTAAAAGAATCATCTATAATTATAAGTGGTTCACCCTATGAATTTATTTGAACTAAATATAAGGGAGTCTACAGTTTTTTTTGTAATATACTCTATCATATACTTTTCCCCAAGAAAAAGTGCCGCATTTATAAAAATGTTTCTAATAAATACTTCTGCTAGTTTTTTTAAAATAAAGTCTATGTAGAAACCGGATTGAGCTCTGCCAGCTCATTTAAATTTTTTTTTAGAAAAATTCAACATAATTTACATAAAAGGTATTAACCTTTATTATTAAGGTTGCGTATTTTTTTAAGTAGGTCTTGTCTATACTTCCTTCTCTCATCGAAATAACTTTCTTGTTTCTCGATAACAAAAAAAGTGAATAAAAATAAAAATAACCAGAATATCATACCGAGGTAAGCTACAAGCTGACCTGTGACAACGAAAAATGTATGGAAGATTTCGTATAAAAGATTTAGTATATGACCTGGAAGAACGCCTAAAAAAAAATAGGTAACTGATGATATGGACGTGTTAACGTTAGAGATTTCTTCTCAGATAGATTCATTACCTGTTAAATACCTATGGCTATAGTCCACATATAATACATAGTCATGCATACCAGCATACGCAAAAAACATCAGAGCTAATCTAACACCCTGAGTTAAAATTCTTACATAAAAGGCAATAACTGCGATATAGTCATACATCAATTCAAAAACCATAGATGGTGTTGGTGCTATACCACGTAAGTAACAGTTGTACAGAATACCAAAATCATATAATAAAAATGTTGGTGTGTTTCCAATCGTATAGTACAGTAACGGGAAGAAGAAGAAGACCAATACTATCTCAGGGACACAACAAAAAATATTCCAACAGTATAGGTAAAAGTATCACCCAAAGGTATAAATGATAATTAACATAGGCATAAGCATATCATCAATCGAACCAATTTCCTTCTCAGATTCAACAGTTACGCTTGCAGAGAGATAATCCGCATCTATTGTAGCTTCTTCTTTAGAAGCGCTTTGGTAAAATGAAAAATAAAAAGCTACAAAAAGAAAGCCTAAATAAGCTATAAATAGTAGTTGTGGAAATAACATAATAGGGGACAGTAAGGACTGAGAATCTAGGTATTGGATGGCTGATATGTTCATATCAGTTAAAAAATTAAAAAAGAAGTTGTTTAGGAGTTGATTTTTAAAAAAAATAATCTCGGGGTGGTGGATAACAAATAATGTAGCATCCTTACTAGATATGTAACTTCTAACCCACTCGTCTGTTAAACTGAGCTGGAAGAGTGAGTCTGCAATATAGTTGTCCAATAGTACTGATCAAAGGAGTTGCAAACTAGACGACTGCAATGAAACATATCAGGCGGAAATAAAAAAAAAATCAACAGACTCATCATATACGTTGTTTAGTAATCAAAAATATACTATTTTGTAATCATACATATATAATGTTTCTACATGTGTATACACTCAGTCCAACCCACTGTAAACACTATGTACGCTAAAATCATAACCAAGATTGTAAGAGTCACTAGTATTTATAAAATTTGTAGCATCTAAAGCAGATCCATATACACCCACGGGTAGCAATGCCTACCCACTTAATTTAGTTTTTTAAAGTTATATAAATTGAACATTTTAAACGAAAAGAGTTTATTTAGATAGTAGGAACTACACACATAGTTGTCTACCTTTTTTAAAAAAAAAATAGTAACAGTCTGGTAATCTACTTCTAAGAATCTAGGGGTATTATACCTAAAAAGGAAAAACGCCTGTATAAATTTTGGATTTTTCCTTTTTTTGAATTTAATTTTCTTCTTCTTTTTAATTATCTTTGCTTTGAAAAATTTTCATGAGTTATACTTAAACAGCGCTACTTTTTTTTTAAAAAATCTTCTGCAAAACTTTATGTAGAGGAGGTATAACTTGGAGACAGGTAATTGTATGCAATCGCCGCAACGTAACACAGAGTTAGCGTTGATTAGGACAAAACCATTTACGGAAACAAGACCTTTTTTCAAAAAGAATAAAGCGTCCTTCTGGAAGAAGAAGGAATGGCTTTGAAGTAATACATTTATTACGGTATTCTCATAGTTCTCATTATTGGGGAACACTTTTTTGGTATTTTTACAAATTTCTTTTGTCAGTTTTTTTTGTCTCGATTTATTACCTAGAAATAAAAAGGGTTTTAAAAGTTTCCTACTTTTTAGTAACGTCTTAAAAAAAAACTTTTTAAAAAAAAAATTGCCAGTATCTTGTCTAAATTTACTATGTTTTAGTTTCGTTTGTATTTTTTTCTTTCTACACACTATGGTTAACCTCTTTGAGACTAATATTTTGTTCCTGAATCTTTTTTTAAAAAAAAGGTTTTTCTTTTTATTTATTTTTATTATATCTTGGTTGACAAGGTGTATTGCAAACTTACTCCTTCTCTTTATCCTGTAAAGGAGAAGAATAAAAGTAAATAAAAATCTAAGTTTTTCCATCCAAATAATTAATTTTTTAATACTAACTAACTTTATTCGTTTTTAATGACTGTTTGAAAATGTATTTGGTGAATCCTGGGTCAAAACCAACCATGTAGTTTATGTTTTTTTTCTTACCCTTAACACTGATACTAGACGTCGCACTTTTTAAATCTATTCTAGAAAAGATTTTTGATTTTTTAGCTTGAATTTGTCTTTGTCTTTTCGCTTGTTTTCACTCGGAGTCCCACTGTAACCTCCAAAGGTTGTTTATCTGTTCTGCTAAGTAAGCTATATTCAGTTCGCTAATTGTGACTGAGCTATACAACCTCTTCGATAGTTTTATTTTGAACTGCCTTAAGGTTAAATTTGACTTGTAAGCGGATCAAGCATTGGTTCAAGTACGTTGACCTCTCACTGGCAGTCCGAATGCATGTCGTAAACCTCGATAAGAGTTTATTAAATCAAGTATAAACACGTTAAATACTACTTTTCTTTTCAATTCTTTATTCTCTGGTACAACACATAATAAGGTTTTATAAACTACTAGCAATTTTGACGTCCTTAGGTCTTTTACTTTTTTTTGGTGTCTGCTCTCTATCCTAGATTCCACTATTTTCAGTAGTTTTTTCGAAAAACCGTAGGACGAGTACTTGTAAAAGAATTCAAAGACAGAATAGCTAGAATAAAACACAGATCCATTTATTTTTTTTCCTTCACGCAAGCTAACAACTTCTTATAAGAGTCACTCAATTTAGACTATTACATTTAAATGTATTTACAATAATACCAAAAAATGTAAATGTTATTTTCTAAAAAAACACTGTGTTTTTTTAGAAAATACAAAAAACCTTTTTTATGTCATAGTTGAACCGGTGTATAAACAAATACTTCTACTAAGGGAAGTGCAGGCACAAATATGTAACAGATTTTATACTCCGCACGTGCCGTGCGCGTTCCTATTAAGATTAAAATATATTGTATTTTTTTAGAAAAAATTGTTTTTTCTTAAAGTTATTGCTTCGTCTTTTTTTAAAAAAGGTTATAGCTACTTTAAACAGCTTTTTTTTTCTAAGTTTATTCTTACCTCCCTTTATTTTAAAAAAAAAGAAACAGAAGTTAGATAATAAAATGAAGTTGTTATATTTAATAAACCATATTTTGGTGAAATTGTATTTAGTAAGTTTATTTTTAAAGTGTTGTGGTGTTTTTTCAAAAAGGTTAAATTTTTTAAAAAAATTAGAGTTCCTATTAAATGAATACAAGAAAAAATGTGAGAAAATTCTTTCGGAGAAAAGGTAAGAGAAAAAATTATCTAAAAATAAAACTTTGTTGAAAAATACAGAGTGGTTAAAACTGCTCAACCAACTATTATTCCAGTACATTGATATACCTAATCTATTTAATAAGGGAAGACTTGGTTGGCCTATTAATAGTTAATAAATTTATTTTATCTTTTTTTTTTCTTTGCAGGGTAACTAAATGGTTTTCTTGTAAACGAGAATTCACCTAACTTGTAAGCTACACTATATTTAGTGAAGAAAAAGTTAGCGAACATGTTACCCTTGTGTAAATTTACGTAGCGTTTTAAGAAAAGTTTAGGTACAGTAGATGCACGGCAAAAAAGTTTAGTGATCTTTACACTTTTAACCAATTTACTCAAAAACATATAGTTATATAACGTAGTATCGAAATGTTTAAATTTTCAACTTGATCTTGCCATTTTAATTAATATTATTTATTTCTTTTAGCCACTCAACCCCATATAGATACCTCTGGTTGATTAGTTTTTGTTCTGCCACCGTGTGGATGATCAACTGGATTTCGTGCAACACCACGAACTTTAGGTTTTTTACCAGAGAGTTCTTTGTAGCCAGCCTTACCCAAGAAGGTGTTTTTAAAATCAGACAGAGAGTTTTTACCTGATATCGCAAAATTTCAACCTGATATAAACATTACTTGCCTAGAAGGAAGCACAACCTTCACTAAATTAAAATCCTGAAAAAAGTCTAGAATTTGACAAAAGGTACCATTTGATAACGCATATTTTTTATTAAAACCGATAAACACATTAGAACAAATAGAGTATTTAGATAAAAATTTTAACAGTACGTAACTTCCTGGCAAATTATTAGGTCAGAAATTACTGGGGAGGTTAGACGTAAAGTTTACTTGGCCTAGTGAAGATCCGTGTATGTATGGTTTTATAAAAAAAGACCCGTTGGGGTATCTATTAAGTGATACTAATTTTTTCTTGTTACGTAGAATTGAAACTAACGTGGATAGACTCCTACTAAGTGTGAATTTTCTGAGGGACATTAATGTGTTTACTTTTCTTTTTGTACCTTTACTAAAGACTGTAATAGTACCTTTATTGTTCCTACCAGCATTATTTTTATGTAAGATCTTAAAGCATTTTAATGTCTTCGCAAACTTTAAAAAAAAAATGCCCTTTTTGTGTCTTTGTGTACTTGTAGTTGATGTAAAATCTTTTATAAAAATATAAGTTAGTAAAACATTAAAATACAGTTAAGATTAGTTTTGTGGGTTGCGTTTTTGGGGTTAAAAGCCTCGCAACGGTTTGCACTGGTGGCTCTACTACAACATAAAAGGGGTATGTGCAAGCTACGATAAAAGTAAAGTAGTTGTAAGCTTTTGCCAAAACTAATATTATTTTTTTTTTTCCGTAGAGTACGTTTATTCAAAAAAACATTTGTTAAATTATAGGTATTTATCAAACCTTTCCTTTCTGTCAATTTTTTTACCTTCTTCATTTATTTGCCTAAATACAATCTTTTGTAAATGTATAACGCCGAACATCAAAGCCTCTGCTGTTGGTGGACAACCAGGAACGTAAATATCTACAGGTATAATCCTATTACAACCTCTAACAACGCTATAAGAATAGTGGTAGTAACCACCACCATTAGCGCAACTACCCATTGATATAACCCATTTAGGATCCATGGTTTGCTCATATATCCTTCTAAGTGCAGGTGCCATTTTATTGGTCAACGTACCTGCGACAATTATAAAATCAGCTTGCCTTGGGGTAGGCCTAAAAATGACTCCAAAACGGTCGAAGTCATATCTGCTAACTGTTGCGTGCATCATTTCGACAGCACAGCAAGCCAGGCCAAATGTTAGTGGTCAAAAGGAACCTTGTCTGGCTCAAGATACGACTGCCTTAGCAGGTGTAATAACATAATCTACTCTCATTTTTATGACACTCTAAATCTTCTCCTCAGTTTTTTTTTTAAATGGTCTGGTCTCCTTACACCATATATAGATCTGCGCCTGACTTTACCAACCAAAGGTGAGAAATCATAAACGCCTCTAATACACGAGAAATGAACACCAGGTAGATCTCTTGCACCTACCCCAGACACTAAAACTTCGGAGTGTTTTCTCAGGTTGTGGCCTTTACCTGGAATGTGAGCAACTCGTTGCTTTTTATTAGAGAAAAGAATTTTAGCTACCGGCCTTCTAGCTGAATTAGGTTTTCGGGGCGTTGTAATTCGTAATTTTAACACAACACCCTTAATTTGAGGTCTATCCTTGAGTATAGGGTTTAAACCTTTTACGCTAAATCTTTTTTTTTTTAAAATCTGATAAATTGTGGTCAAAGTTTTTAAAGTAAGTTTTTAAAGTAAGTTTTTAAAGTAAGTTTTTAAAGTAAGTTTTTAAAGTAAGTTTTTAAAGTAAGTTTTTAAAGTAAGTTTTTAAAGTAAGTTTTTATAAATAAAGATATTTATAAAAAAGTACAAAACGTCTTCATAATAAATAATGTTAAAAAAATTAAAAATATTTAATAAAACTATTAAGTTAATCATGCTTTTACTAAAAAAGACATAAAAACCTGCACTTAGAAAAAAATTAGTCTGAGTTTTACAGACCAAAAACCTTAAATTTTGTATATAAAAGTATATAGCAAAGAAATTTAAGCTGGTAAAAATTAAAATAAATAAATATTTGTTACTTAAAAACAAAAAGTTGAACAGTAAAAACTTGCCAACAAAACCTGCTAGCGGAGGGACACCAGACATTGATAATAAAACCAAAACAACTGTTATTGAAGTAAAATTAACTTTGAAAAAAACTTTAATTTGGTTAAGCGCTTTAATTCTCTTTATATCATACAGAAAAAGTAAACAAAAAAACAGGTAAAGTAAAAATACGTATACATATATGTTCATATATATAATCGCCAAATTGTAAAAGTTGTAGTCCTGCCTCACGTTACAAAAAGTATTAGAAAAAAACAAATATAATACATGAATAGAAGTATATTCCAAATATGGAAACCAAATGTGCCTCGCGATATAACAAGTATGAAAAACATAAAAACTATGAACATAAATTTCGGTCCTCAGCACCCTGCGGCGCACGGCGTGCTTCGGTTAATATTACAGTTAAATGGTGAGGTAGTGGAGAAAGCAGACCCTCATATTGGATTATTACATAGGGGTTCTGAGAAGTTAATGGAGGATAGGTATTATTTACAATCATTGCCTTATTTTGACAGGTTTGACTATTGCTCAATGCTTGTACAAGAACACGCGTACTGCCTAGGTATAGAGTCATTATTAGGTACAACAAATTACTCATCTACGTGTTCGCAAATAAGGACGCTTTATGATGAACTAACTCGTATATTAAACCATATGTTGGCTATTGCTTGTCATGCTTTAGACGTAGGTAGTATGTCATCAATATTTTGGGCGTTCGAAGAGCGTGAAAAAATAATGGAATTTTACGAAAGGGTATCGGGTGCACGTATGCACGCAGCTTTTTACAGACCCAACGAGACTAATTTGGAAGCTATATCGCCCTTTTTAGTAGAAGACATTTTGGATTTCACAAGAAACTGTTTTACCACACTAAATGAGATGCACAACATACTAACGTTTAATAAAATTTGGAAGCACAGACTTGTTAATATCGGAATATTCAATTATCAAACTTGTTTAGATTACGGTTTAACAGGAGTCATGTCAAGGTCTGTTGGTATAAAAAGGGATTTACGACTAAGTAAACTTGAAACCTACTCAAATTATTACTTTTTAAATTTTAGAAGTTTTTTGGGTCAACACGGAGACTCGTATGATAGATTCCTCATAAGAATGAATGAGATGGCTGAGAGTTTAAATATTATAAATCAGACAATCAGTAAAATAGTTAAGCATAAGAATACAAAGGAAGGGTACAGAAATGTAAAGAACTATTCCAATGTTACCCCACATAACATAATAAAGTACACCAACCCGAGTTTCTGGAACAAAAACAACTTAAAGAACAGCTACAATAGTATGGAAAGTCTAATAAAGCACTTTAAATATTGAAGTGAAGGTGACAAAATATCATCTAACTGAACATATCAATGTGTAGAATCACCGAAGGGTGAGTTTGGGGTGACGTTGGTGTCTAATAACACTAATATGCCATACAGGTGCAAGGTACGCTCCCCAGCATATCATAGTATGCACGTATTACCACAAATAGCTAAGGGTCACTTCTTGGCAGACCTAGTAGCTCTGATAGGAACAATAGACGTTGTTTTTGGTGAGGTAGATAGGTAGTTGTATTGTAAAAAAATAAAAAAAATGGATAAAAACGTAAAAAACATTGTACGAGAAAAAATTATAATTCACAACCTCACTAAAAGGGATATTTATTGAAATGTAAGAAAAAGTATACAACAAAACAATAATTTAAACAATTCTATAAAAATATATGTAAACCATAATTTTAACCGCAGTGTGTTCAAAAATAATTATACTACAAAAAAGCATAAAATTTGCTTGCAAACAGGAAAGAGAAGTGGAGTTTTAAAGGGCTTTAGTTTTTCTAGATACGTCTTGAAGAGTATGATCCTTGGCAATAAGTTGACAAATATGAAAGGGTACAACTGATAGTAGATGGTACAGAATTACGTTAACGTATACAATTATAATTACAGTATTTTCCAAAAGGAAAAGTACACGTATATATATGTATACAATAATTACTATTCCTGCTTTATAAAAATAAATAAAAAAATAGAAGTAAATATTCAAAGTTCGAACAAAATTACGTTAAAATCTTGCAACTTAAAAAGTATAAACGCTTTCTTGTACCAATTTCTTACATGTAACTTTACTAAAATAAGATTCGTAGGTAAAGGCTACAAAATAAAGAAAAATTGTAGCAATAATATCTTTTTACTTTTTAACAGGTCACACATGACTAACGTGTGGTATAAGAATATAATATTAAGGAAGTATAAAAAGTATAAGATTTACATAAGGCACATTGCGGCATGGAGTATAGTGCAAAACATATTAAGCATCAGGCCCGTGAATATTTTTACAAAAAAGGGTTTACGAACCTCAAGGCAAATAATTTATAAAAAGAAAGGTAAAAAATAAATTCCAAGAGTATTAAAAAAATATTAAAAAACTAAAACCTAAAACACCTGTGAAAGTTCAAACAGATGTCAATTTACTATCAATCTTTATAGCCCTTGAAGTTAAGCTATGCCTTCCATAGGAAAAAAAATAGCGACGTTTTTTTGCACTACCGCTGACACCGATTTTACCTTTAATGTTAAAGAACAAACCTACGACACCAATAAATGCAAATATAGGTTTAAACACATCTTTTATAAGCTTCTTAAGCCCTAAGAAGATCTTTTTGTGGAGTTTAACGTTTAATTTTTCTAATAAACTGCCAAAAAAATTTGTAAAAATGGAAGCATCCTTCAAAAGTAGAGAGTAATATAGTATACCTATTAACCTCTTCGAGACTTTTAAATTCCTTTTAAAGTATTTAAAATAAAATTTTCTCAGGCCTATTTGCCTGATAATCAGATTATTTGAACCTTTTTTTATATTGAATATAATTTTCTTTTTTAGGAATACCTCCAAGAAGTTGATCAAAAATTTATTTAAAAAGGTGAAGGTGTTATTAGCCTTAAAGACTTCATTTTTGAAGACTTTAACACTGTTAAATGTTTTTGAAAAAAATGAGGTTTTAATTTTTTTTTTTAAAATGTGTAGTTGGTTTTTCGTAAAGATAGTTGTTGGCGCCTCCGCAAAACAAGAATGATTTTTAATAGGTGATATCACCTCTTTACATTTAAACAGAATAAGGTTTAGTTTGGAGATAAAAAGTATATTTTTTTTCAAGTTTATTAAAATACGGCCAACTAAAGCCATTTATTTTTATTTGACCGATATAGCCCATAATATGATGATTTTTTAAAAATAGGTCGTCACTTAAGGGAACCTTCTTTAAAACTACAACTGAAAAATCTGTCTAGAACGATGAATACAAAGCGTATAGTAGACTTTACTACAATGCGGGATGTATAAAGTTTTTGCCACTTTGCTTCAAAAAAAATGAAGATATAGGAGCCAAAACCAAGTAATGACAATAGCAGGGTAACAGCATAAATAGCGGCTGATAGGAGTCGAGGAAATAAAAAGTAATCTCCAATTATAGTAAGTAGTAGGAATATACCGAAAAATAACATTTATGTCCGAAGTTGGGTTTGAACCAACGACCTTTAGCTTTTCAGGCTAACGCTCTACCACTGAGCTACTCGAACTTTTTTGTAAAGTATGCGCCGCCGTAGGGAAGTAATTTTAAATAAAAAGTAAAAAATAACTTAAATTTAAGGTTAGATAACCTAACCAGATAAAAATAAAGTGTTTCCAGTTAAGTTGAGTTATTTGGTCAAACCTGTAGCGAGGTAATGTACCTCTTATCGCTATAGCAATTAGACACACAATCAGCGTTTTCAGGCTTAAAATAATATAACACACAAAGTTTAATAAAAATTATAAAGAGTAGATTAGGTAACCTACGATTAGAGAGGTGAACACGAAAGTCTCCATCAAAGCAAAACCCATCAAGGTAGCGTTGAATAAGTTTTCGTTCTCTTCAGGGTTTCTTGCTACAGCTAAATTATAACAACCGAATAAAATTCCTGTTCCTAATACTCCAAATGCGATAGGCGTCATACAACCACCAAGTACGTATGTTTTAACAGCTAAAACTAATAACATGTGTTAATTTATTTTTAAACTAATTTTTAAAAAAATTTTTAAAAATAGTCGTCTTCAATTTAAATAAGTATGAGTTCTTTCTTTCTAAAAATGAAAAAAGTATTGACTTGTATAATCTTACATTAAAGTTACCATCATTAAACTTATTACTATAATGACAAAGTTGTCTTAGTGCGCTTTTTACTCGTTTATTATTACTCTTATAAACAATTTTAACTAGGTACTTTTTTTTACTTTTTTTTCTTAGCTTTTTAGGAACTAGAATAGATTTTACTACAAAGGGCGGTTTTATCAAATTTAACGTACTTTCGAAGATAAAGACGCTACTTAATCTTTTTATTATAGCATCGCCCAGTAACCAACTCGTATCTACATAATTGTTTGTAATTGTTTTTTGTGTAGCGCTGTACATGAAAAGGTTCAAGTTTGTGAAGACGGTGCTTAGTGTATGTTTTTTGCTAACTAAAGAACCTCTGCTGTGAAAAATGTTACAAAAATTTTGTAAATTAAGTCTGCCGGTGTCTGATGCCTTGTCATACAAGTGCTGTGTGTTTTGGTACGGAGTTCTATACTGAATTAATTTGGGGTTATTTTTAAAAAAAAATTTCAATATCTACAAAGGTAAGATTTACTATAGTGGCTAAGAATTAGATATTAGATATAAATGCTATTAAAAAACCTGTGGTATTTATAACAGTACTGTAAGTAAAAAACGCCTTTATCATATTAACGTCAAACAGTAGCACTACGATGTACAGAACACCCACAAACAAAGAAGTAATGATTAGAAAGTAATAATGTACTGTTAGGCCACCGATAAAATCTGAAAGAAAGTAAAAAAAGAAAGAGAGGAAAATAGAGAAGTAATATGTGGTATATAAAAATATCGATAGAAATGGTATACCTTTGTATATCTCAACCTTGAATAAGTGAAATGGGGTTATACCCAATTTAAAAAAAATACTGAAGATGAATATAGAAGTGGATAGTTTTTGGAAGAATCCGAATACACGGGAGCTGTCAAGTGACGTTATATTTAAATATTGCACAATATACCAGTCACTGGTGCCATAAAGGTAGAATATATTTATGTAAAAATACACTATAAAAATAGTTGAGAAAAAAGTGACTCAGTACTGAAAAAAAACCATATTTATGTAACTTTGCGGTATACTGTTATTAACGCTATTACCCTTTGTGTGGCTTTTAAACCAAATCTTTGATGATATTAACTTGTAAAGGAGTGCGACAGAAATGAGCTCCAAAAAGAACAAAAAGGAGAATACAGTATTAATACTAAATAAATACGGTAAAAGTACTACAAGATTATTAACAGAAAATAAGTAATCAACTGATTTGGCTAAATTAGCCTTTTTAAAAACAAGTTTTAACAGTAAAAAAATAGAAAAACTAGTAAAAAGGAACACATACAATACGAAGACTGTAAAATTGCTAATATTGAAGTGGTTGAAAAAGACTAGCGAGTTCTTTCCTCGAAGTACGTAAATAATAGTTATAGTAAGTATGACCATGTAATAGTAAAATGTTGAAAATGAGTTATTTGGGTTAATTTTAAGTACACTAACATCAGTAGCACCATCCAAGCTTTTAGCGCTTGTCGTATTTATCTTAAAAAAGAAAAGTCAAGCACTAAATAGTAAAGTTATTGGGTTTAGTAAAAAGTAAAAATCATTAAAGGCTAATGTAGTCAATAATTCTAGAGTAATTCGTGTGGTTGTGCGATAGTTAAGTCAATTATGGCAGACAGCCTTGATAAGTAAGTATTGTTAGAATAAGTAATTTTATTTAAAAAATATAATGCAGAAAGTATTTTTAGGAAATTAAAGAACGGTTTCTTTAACTGTAACTGAGTTTTTTTAGAAAAATTCTCTACGTTATGCACTTGCAGCCCATTTAGGTAAGTAAAATATTTCCCGTACAAGAAGAAGGTCTAACCCACAACTTAATCTAGTGTTAATGAAAGTTTGGTTTTTAGGGAAGCGCAAAACTTTACCCTAGTAAGTGTGTTTGAGCCTACCCTTTTAAATATTAAATTTAATTTAGAAAAGCCGCACATGATGTGATTAACTTGTCACACCTCACTATTAAAAGCGAACTTAACTTTAAGAGAGAAAATTTCAGTAAATATGTGGTGAAAGAACTTTTTATGCCTGGAGGGTGCTTTTAGTATACTGCACCTCAGCTTTTTTGTTTTATTAAAGTAAATTGATGTCTTACATTTTTGTAAAATTACTTTAGATAACAATATGAAGATAATTATATTCTTGACAAAGATATTTTTATTTTTACTTTTTGAACTGTTTTTCACTTTAAAGAAGCTTCTAAATGTCGATTTTATAATCAAACTCTACATAGTAGTACGAATCAAATTCCTTTCTGGAAAAGGACCCCTATTATTAATTTACAATAGGAGTCTACTTCGTAGAAAAAGCTGAAAATCTTAACAGCGACACTACATTTTGTATTTTCTCAAAAAGAAGCCTCCTTGCGAAACTTTATTGATTACTAAATTGTGTTCGTCTAAGAAATTATTGTTTATTCGAAGTGGTATGTTGACTTTTCTACCAAAAAGGCTTTTTAAAGTCAGTAAGTTTCTAAGGTTAAAACCGATAAACTCAAAAATATTGTGGTTTTGAAACGTTCGAGAGCAGTATCTGCTTACAGCACCCTTACCCTTACCCATTCTAGAGTTTTTAGATTTCTTAGAAAGTGGGTAGTTCCTATGTAAAAATAACCAAACCTTTTTATATTTTTCCTTTTTGAAGTTAAAGTACTTCTTCAAGCTTTTTTTAAAATTATACAAATATATGTACTCAATGTTATAACCCTTTAGTAAGGATAACGAGGCAGTACCGTATATCAAAGCAGGTATTCGGTAGCCTAAACTGTACCTTTTTTTAAACGATTTCGTTTCTTTATTTTTAACGTTAAATTTCATAGAAGTGGAGCCGTTACAATTAGGTTCAAGAAGCAACACACAGCGTTTTATTTTTATTTGTAAGGCTATGTTTTTTAAAAAGCGGGGGCCTTGTCAGAGTATTTCACAAAAGCCAAGAGGAAACTGCACAACAGTATAATGAGGAACAATATAAATAATGGGGTGTTTGTCTGTATTAAAGTCTGTAAATTGTAATTGTATGTTTCATCTAAAAAAAAAAAAGACATTGTTGTAGCTTTTTCAAAGATGTTTTTGAAAAAGCCGGAAGTTACAATATCGTTATCTACCTTACTGTGGAATATATCTATGTCAATTTTATTTGTTAGAAAGTGGTAGTTATCGTTACAGGTGAAGCTAGTTGCTATTGTTAGGCTAAACACTTTAAAAAATGAATTTGCCTTTATGCATATGTTGCTGTATGACACAGTAAAATCTAAACTGCTGTAAAATAAAAACGTCTGGTATATTATTGCAAATAGGCAAGCTAAAACGCATAGGTGTATTAAAGTAATAATACTCGCTGCATTATTACTACCGGTATTGTCGGTCGTTTTTATTATAATCACGTAAAAGTTTATAAACAAAATGATTGTATAATCAACAAAACTTAGTTTGAAAAAACTGGTGATACAAACCACCAATAATAAAACTCAAGGTTTGTATATGTTTATGTAAGCGGTATTAGCAATTATTGCCGTTACGAGAATATACAGGTATATGTACCGAATGTTTTTAATTATGCTACTACAAATATAAGGGGCGTCTAACGCAGTAATATTTATAAAAAAAAGAATAAAAAAAAATAGGTAAAAAGCCCTAAACATTGTAGCTGTGATTATAGTTTTCTTTGCGTTTGTGGTGCACGACGGCGTAAAAAGTATTAGTACGATCATAATGACAATTAATGTTATTATGTAGTACATATATTGGTTTTGGGATTCTAGATTTATAAAATTATGTATAGAATTAACAATGTTGAACCTAACAACCATAATAGATACAACGACTATTTTTAAAAAATACGTGGCCTTATTAACTTGTAAAGTATCGGATTTAAGCGAATGTATTTTTACCAAAAACATTACGAAAAAATTTAGTGCTACTAACTCGACAAAGTCCCAACTTCACCAACCACCCCAGGATAATTCTTGTTCCGCTCACCAGCAGCCCAAAACTATTGAGGTAATTATCAATAGTAGCGACCAAGAGTTTAAACTGAGGCTTACTAACATGTGGTGTCGCGAATACCTTTTAATTATGTGTTCGTTAGCCATGTTAAAATGGTACCGTATTTTGGTAAAAAAAAGTCCATAAAATGTATATAAAAAAATCGGGTGTATTAGTACTATCCCGTTTATTAGACTAGTATTGAGCCCATTGCTGTAAAAACTTAGATTTATAAAAAAATGGGTGTCACTTGCTGCGAACATATTGTATATACTCAACATAAGTATGATGGTTAAGCAACTATAGTTGCTTATGTAGGAGTGATTTAAGACTATTAGCACAAATATTACGTATAAGACTAAAATGTTACTTTTGGTATTTAAAAGTGTAATTGTTTGGTAATATAGGCTTATGTGGGAGTTTATTAAAGGGGCATTAGTAATGATCGCAATAATAGACAAATATATTACATTTATAGTTACACTGCGCTCCCTCTTCAAGAGAAGAAAATCTCCCAGAAAAAGACCGCCAATAATAAATTGCAGTCAGTAATTTAGGTGAATTGCTTTTAATTTAGACTAAATTTATTTTGTTACTTTTAAGGAAGTTTAAAAGTATTTTTTTTTTTAACCTCTTTTTTATAGATTTTCTTTTTTTCTCCTTTTGTTTAGTGAAACTGAGCTTAATACCAAATAGGAAAAGGAAATTACTACTATCTGCACTTGTCAAAGTATTAAAAATACTTCTTTTTGAGGACATCAAATTATAATTAAACCCAGATATCTTTATCACAAGGAGTGTACTGCTTATAATCTTATATTTCTTTTGCAAGACATTTTTCAAACTGTTTAAAAACAATTTAGTACCTTTAACGCTTCTGCGTAGGAACTTACCCTGCTTTACCTTGAAATGCCTTAGTAGTGTGCCGATAGTGAACGTACTTGCGTTACTACCATTTATATTTATAGTTGCTTTTAAATTGGAGGTTTTCTGTGTTATAGTTAACGTTCTTATATCCTTGCAGGGTTTCACTCCTTGCTTCCTTAGCAACAGCATATCTGCTGAGGGTGTATTGTATTGTAAATGTAATGGGGGGTATCTATAAAAATGCGACACATTCTTAAAATACTTGTGGTTGGTCGCCGTAAGACATGGTAGAAAACACAGTTTAGAGTTGACCACTCTTTTTAAGGTTCTCCTTTTAATCATTTTTATCCTTTTGAGTAGGGTCATGCTCTCTAACATATTAGGGTGGGTAGTAGGACTTGAACCTACAACCTTCAATGTCACAAATTGATGCTCTACCAATTAAGCTATACCCACCACTGAAACAAGCGAGCATGATTGTGAACTGCAAAATAATCTACTTATTTGCTTTTATATTTGCCAACTTAAGGAATTTGTCTGCCAATCGTATAGCAAAGAAGCTACTATTAGTAATATAAAAAGTAAGAAAAAAATATACTGCAACAGGCTAATATTCCAAAAGTTAAAAAGTATTGGAAACAGTAAAGTAAACTCTATATCATACAGAATTAGAAAAATACACAACATAGTGAAATTTATATTTATTTGTATATTTATGTCGGATAATGATTTAAATCCGCACTCACAAAAGTGTCTTTTACTCGGTTGATTTTTTATTTTATAAAAGTAACTACTAATCAGTAATAGAAATCAAAAAATTAGCGAAAATACCAAAACATTTTTTAAAAAGAAAAAAATAACCACGTCACCCACTTTTAAGGTCCGTTTTTACAAAACCGCCCTTATATTAAAATAACTGCAAAAAGGTAAGCCTTTTAATTTTAATGGTGACTCTACTTTTGCCTAATAATAAGTTACTAGCGCTATTACCATTTAAGTATCTATTATTACGTAACCTTAACTTAACTTTTCTTTTAGATCTTTGACTTTTTTGCACTGCCATTTTTTTCATATTATTTGTCCGCAATAAAAAAAGGTTTTAAAAATAAAGGTGTACAAGAAATACACAATACCAATAAGTATTTTTGTTGTTTTTGAGAACGTAAACGTAGCTGCTTGAACCTCTAAAAGTCTTTATAACAACAGTTACATCATTTATCTAAATAAGTCCTGACTTTACAGCCTGAACCTTTTTCTTAAAAATGAGGTGTTTTTCTCGCATTCAACTTTAGTAGAAAGTTCAGCCATTGACAATAAAAACAATTTTGATTTTTTAAAAAAACACTGTGTTTTTTTAAAAAATACAATTTTACTTTTTTACGTATATTACTTCTTATCACTTAAAGTAAAGTTATTAATGTTCACATCTTACAATAATACTAGTTTGGCTAAAATACCGTCTATTGATAAGCTTTACAAGAGCGCTAGCTGGTTAGAGCGAGAAACAGGAGAGATGTTTAATGTATCATACAGCTTTAAAACCGACACAAGAAGATTGCTACTTGATTACTCTAAGCAAGAAAACCCTTTGTTAAAGGATTACCCTGTTGAAGGCTTTAATGATGTTTTTTATAATTTCTTTGAAGATCAAGTTGTCTACAATAACCAGACCGTAGTGGAATTATAAAGCGCATGAAAATCTTATTGAATACTCTTCATGACCTCGCGGGTCGATGTGGGCGATGAAAGAAAGTTTACCATAATAAGTAAATTTCACGAAGCTTGCATAAGTTTTCTTTACCGTTGGTTTTTTTATCAACAATTTTATCTCAGTACCTATTTCCCCTTAGAAACTCTTCCACTCCTACTTCACCGGCGTGTAAAGGCAAGCCTTATGATTGCCCTTCTTTGATTAAGAGAAGTGAGGGTACCGTTTTAAAAGTGTCTCTAAAAGCTGCATTACCCATTTTACGAAAAACATTATTAGTTGGCGCAAATTAGGTTTCGCCACAACAACAAAACTGATCGAATGTGAATCGGCGGTAGTCTTTACCTACCCTGGTCGATATTAAGGAAATTATTATAAAACTTATTGTCCTTGAATTATTTTAATTTTTTCACGCTTCTCTTCTGGCTATCTACATCTACATTTTTATTCAACTCTAAAAATTTAATAACCGTTATACTGTATTCTGAAATAATGTGGGTAGTTCTGTATAGTTATACAGCTGTTACAGGAACCATCAACGATGACTTAATTCTTTCTTCCACCACCTTTTTCCTTTTAGCTTTAGCTGGGTTAGAGTTTTGCATAGGTTTTATAATTACTATATTTTTTAAGAATTTTAAAAAGTCTTTTGACTTGGACATGGGCCAAGACTACTTAGATAGTAAACTAAAAAAAAGATTAACAACAAATAGGTACGTATGGGCATACACTATTAGGTACTAGCGCCTTTCACCAGGGACTTAATACCGATATTATTCACACCCCTTTTTCTTATATATCTTTTATTTAAATGTGGTCTTACGGTAATTACATGAATGTTAACATAGGTAACCTATTAAAGTATTTTTCTACACTTTCTGTCGCATTTCACGACATAAATTCCCTTTTTGGTTTTTTTACCTTTTTAACAATCTTCGCTAACTTAGTTAGTGGAACAATGCTTTCTTTTAGTTTGATACCCGAACCTATGATAGTACCTATTGTTAGAAACGAAGAGGATCTTGAGGATTTATACACTGATGATTTCTTTTGGATGCATGAGAGGGGTGTCGACTTAATTTTCGTTTTTTCTTGGTTGCATCTTTTTAGAAAGCTTTACTTAAATGTTTTTGAGTACGAGCATGAGGCTACTTGAAAGAGCGGTGTCTTCAGTTTCTTAGTATTTCAAGTAGTGGTCTTTTTAGGTTTAGTCTTGTGTTGTACACATTTAAGTGAAATCACATTGACAATTGCAGCTAACATCTTTCACACTTTTTTTATGTTTTACGGTAAATTCTACTGGTGGATCTTTACAGATAAACAACTTAATTCTGATACTATGATAAGGTTAGCGTACGCACATTACCTATCTGCTTTTTTCCTAACATATTTATCATTACTACATGGCGTTGACATGCATTATGATTGAAAAAATGAAACTACATTCGATGGCCTAGAGACAGAAATGGTTTGGTGAGACGAAGCGTTCGCTAACGAAATGGGTGGTGTTATCGATATGTTCTTGATTATTTCATTATTCTGTTGGTTATATTATGTAGAAAATGAAGCACTTTCTTACGAGATATTCATGTGAGGTGATATTGGTATTGTTACAGATGTAAGATTTTACGGTGTAGCACCACATTGGTACTTTAGACCATTCATGGCTTGGTTAATTGCTTGTCCTTACCACAAGACTGGTGTTTTCGGTCTGCTATTACTATTCTTTTTGTTATTTTTTCAACCTACTATACACGGTACAAATGAACAAAACAATTACCTAAAAAGAAGCATTCTTTTCTTAAAGAATAAACTAAAAAGATCAAATGCTTACACTAGTACGTACTTCGTATTGGAGTCAAATGTTTACCACCAGACAACCTACGCATTATTTATCATGTGTTGTATGTACGGTGCCTCATTCTTACCCTACGGTAGATTTTATAACAGATTGGGTGGTAATTGAGGTCTATTCGGTGCTGACTGCTTTATCTTATGTTACTTGGCATTTCCAGCACTAAGGCGACCATTACTATTAGAGTACTTCCTGTACTACATCTTTATCAAAACAAGTCAAGTAAGCAAGCATAAACCAAACGGTAAAGTTTTCTTACAGTCTATTTAAAGTGATAAATCTTATAACTTTTTTTTGTAGATGTTGACATTTACTACTACTACTATCCCGCACATAGGTTCTGCTTACGCATTACTATATGCTTGCATTGATAATGTTATTGCCACCCAAAGTGATTTATTGCTTTGTAATGCCCACGCAGCAACACAAATATTTTATTTAGGTCTTCTGCATGTTGGAGCATAAGGTAGGGGCCTATTTTATAACCTACCTTTCACTAATTAAATAGCTTAGAATGAAATCGTTTGTTACCAATATATTAAAGGACATTTCCGGCAAATTCAAAAACTTAACAAATATTGTATTACTGAGTATACTTAAAATTTTCAACCTAGTATACGGCAATATTACATCAACACTTCGCACTACATGTAAATCTTTACATTTTGTAACCTTTCGAACCCGCTTTTTAAAAATTAAATTGTCTAGAACGAAATCATTTATTACTAATATTTTAAGGGACATTTCCGGCAAATTCAAAAACTTAACAAATATTGCATTACTGAGTATACTTAAAATTTTCAATCTAGCATACGGTAACATTACATCAACACTTTGCACTATACGTAAATCCTCACATTTTGTAACCTTTCGAACCCGCCTTTTAAAAATTTTTCGCAAAATCCATAAGGTGATTTATTTTACGATTTACCTGTTGTACCACGAAGTGTATATAACCGCTGTTAAACCTATGTTGGTTCGTGGCTTCGATGTAGCTGTAAACCACATAAACGGGTACCTAGTTAAATACCGTTTTGCTCGCGCCATTCACAACTTTTTAAAGACAATTTATACGAGCCTTACCAGATTCACAAGAAGATTCTGTTTATTTTTTTGAAAAAAATTTATAGACTTTCTATTTTTTACGCTTTACAGGAACAGAGTTGTAATACGTGCGTGGATGATTCAAATGTGATATTCCTTGTCAATTCTAGCATTACTTTTCATATTTATTTATTTTAGCATATTAGGTATAGCACACGATTACGTATGCTACAACCTCTCTGATCTTGATTTTAATTATAATTTTAGGTCTTTGGATTTTAGTAGCCGCACCGGCATATTTCTTGTTTTAGTAGCATTTCTTAACCCTGATAATATATTCTTATTACTTTACATATTAGTAACTAAAGTAGGTTTGTATGATGTCCTTTTCTCAAATTGAGACTACCTATTTTTACGTGTTGGTTATAACTGAACTGAACTGTATTACAGCACCAAGCTGGCAGCTCCAAGTTCTCAATTCACAACAAACTACCTCAACACCCTTTATATTGATTCGATTAATAATATCACAGCAGCTTTGACCCCACACAATTTTGACCTTCATTCAAATCCGTATTTCTTTTTTTTTGGTGTACTATTCTTTACTACTGTTATCTTGAGTTGGTTTTTTTTTAGTTTCCTAGGCTTATATGGACTTTTTGCATTAAATCTGGTAACGTTGTTTATGTTTTTGATTTCTTTACTTTACTACTCTAAGATTGTTTTCGTAGATCAGAAGGTTTATATAATAAAGTTGTGTAGTTGAGCTTTTCTAAGTATTAATGTTAGGATTGATTATTACTTCTTAGTGGACACTATATCTTACAGCTTTATGCTATTAACAACTACTATAGCTTTTTTCGTATATATCTACGCATTCTCGTATTTTCGACACGAGCCACTTGTTGATAGGTTTCTCCTATTCATACTATCATTTGTGATTAGTATGATATTTTTAGTTTTATCTGGTAACACTATTATGCTTTTTTTAGGTTGAGAGCTAATAGGTTTTACCTCTTTCTGCCTGATCAATTTTTGAACGACCAAGACAACAACATTAAAATCGGCGTTCAAAGCGTTTACCTTTAATAAGGTGAGTGATTTTTGCATGTTTATTTTTGTTATGGCTAGTTATACCACCTTCTACACGTTTGACATTCAGACACTAAATAATCTTGTTTATAACTACGAATCTTATGTTATTTTTTTGCTTGGTTTTCAAGTAAGTTTTTTAGAGTTTTTAGCTATAATGTTAATTGGTGCAGCATTTATAAAGTCAGCACAGATAGGTGGTCACGCGTGATTGCCTGATTCGATGGAAGCTCCTGTACCTGCCTCATCGCTGATCCACTCTGCTACTTTAGTCTCAGCTGGTGTTTATCTAGTATTACGTTTTAATTTTATTTTCGACGCGACACAATATAGTAAATTAATAATTCCAGTAGTTGGATCTGTTACGGCAGCGTACGGCGGTGTCTGCGCTGTGGCGCAATCAGATGTTAAAAAAACATTAGCTTATTCAACTATAAGCCATTGTGGTTTTTTAATGGTTCTCTGTGCTACCGAAATGAATGAGTTTACGATATTGTATTTGTATGTCCACGGATTTTTTAAAGCAGGTGTGTTTATGTGCGTTGGTAACTTACTACGTATAACTAGAGGCTACCAAGATAATAGGCGTATGGGAGGTTTATTAAAGCTTTTACCGTTCGAATATTACTGCCTTGTTGTAGGTGTTTTCAATTTGGCTGGATTACCTTTTACATTTGGTTTTTTTATTAAACACCTACTGCTAATTAGTTTAAATTCGAACATGTACTTGTATTATTTCGTACTAGCACATTGCTTAATTGGTGCATTTTCTGGCTTGTTCTACTCATACAAATTATCTTACTACACGTTCATTGATTTTAAAAAAGGCAATAAAAATCTTTATATAGGTTTAAATAAAGGTAGTTATAATTCTAAATTTTATACTAACTCCTCTGTTGCAGCCACATTGGCAGTATTATCCTTGTTCATAACTTCTTATGTTGTAGTGTTTTACCTTTTCAAATGCTTTTTAGCAAGCAATTACTTATTTAGTGATTACATAAATACTACATTATTATCCAATTATTACTCTGTTATAAATATGCCCCGCGGGTACTTATTGAACTTTTCCTACATAAATACTGCAGTAATATTTATCATATTATATTTGATTTTTTCTAATTTCAGAAGAGTAAGAAATCATCATACCTTGTTAGATAATTTATTCAATCTACTTATCTTGGTACTACTGGCTATCCTGTTCTTTTACTTGTAAATTTTACTAATATACATCTATAAATGTGGGGAAATATTTTAACTGAAGTATCTTATATGCAAAATTTCAATATGAGTTTTTCTAACAACAAGGCGGATGTATTAATACATCTAACACAGTGGCAGTATTGATGGTGGTTCTGGTTTTCATTTTTATGGGTACTATACTACTTGTTAGTAGCTCGTGTTTTCAGGTATAGAACCTTGAAATTTAACCCTAGAATAGCTTCTACGTTAAGACCTCATGGTAAGTGAGGTGATTTATTGACTTGTATTATACCCGTCACTTGGTGTATTAACATCTTGATCAATTCCAATTTTATACTGAAACTTATTGAATGGCAAAGTGAGTCTAGTTTGTTTACATTACGTGTTCGCGCTAAACAATGGTATTGAATTTATAAACTAGATTTGAGAAATATTTCTGATATTTTTTCAGCACCACGTAATGTTGGTAGAAATAAATGACAAGCATCAACTTTCGGCGACCTACAAACAGCAGAGGACTATCTGCATATTATGCAGATGAGAGCTTACGTTAATTGATCTAAAGATTTCTGAATAGAATTAAATAAGAAGCTTTTAAAAAAAAATAAATTTAACGTAGGATCTCCAGTTGAGGCCTATAAGACAGAGTTTGTTAAAAATGCAGAACTAACACTTTACAGAAACGTTTTGGACTTTAAAAACTTATCTACTTCAATAAGTGGTAAATGCTTTAGCAACCCTATTTCTGAAAATATTAAAACTAATAATAGCTTGCTTTTTTTACATTCGGATAACATTGCCTTAACCTTCCTTGAGACGGATAAGTCTAATTTTCTTTCTAGATTACGATCATTTGGCAAAAGACTTATTTTTGTGGAGGAGCTAAATAATAACATTTTAGAAGAGCATTCTATAAAAAAATTTCAACCTGCGGTCGTTAAAAGAAAGACACCTGGTAAGAGATTGTTACGAACTACTAAATTGTGGTCTAAAACAAACAACGAGGCCTTCAATAACTTTTTTAAGGTTAGTATTTTAAATAAAAACACAAAGAGAACATTAGTACAACACTCAGATCTGGAAGAAGATACTAGAATTATAAGAAGAAGTTTTGGTAAAGTTACGCCCTTAAGAGTATTAAAGCATCCGAACGATTCCCTTTTCTTTAAGGGAACTTCTAATGAGGCCGGTACTGATGTTGAGTTATTTAGGTTAAGGTTTAATGATCAGAAATCTGCACACGCTAACAAGCCTATCAAACCTACAGTATACTTAACTTTTAAACAAAAAAGATATAACCAAAGAGCTAATATTGGTAAAAAAACTAACATATTTGTAGATAAACAAACGGGAAAACAGCAGACGTATTCTGGTAATCCATTTCTAAAAAATGCAGCTATCATCGAGGAGAATTTTGGTAATCCTACAAGACAATATAGGTTAGTTAAGAAAGCTAAGGCTAGGTTAGATACGACTAAGGTCGCATCATGAAATAGATTGCTAAGATCTCGAAGAGTTCTCGTATTACCTGCGCATATTAACATCACAGTTATTACAAACTCATTTGATGTCGTACATTCTTGACATATACCCGGTCTTGGTTTAAAAATGGACTGTTTACCTGGTAGAGCTACGCATCACACACTATACATAGACAACGTTGGTTTGTACTATGGTCAGTGCGCCGAGGTTTGCGGTCGTTACCATCATCACATGCCTATTCGTGTATGTGCATTACCGTTTGAACATTTTTTAGTTTGGTGACACACCTTTGGCCTACCAAAGTTTTTGTTCCCTGTCTCAAAAAAGAAGGTTTCATACACTGCTAGTAAGTACTTTTCTAGAAAATTTTCATGGTAGTTGTAAATGTTCATAACTACATTAGGATGTTAACATTTTTTACATTATGAGTGTGATTTTAGCTTTGAGCGAACGCTAACCAAATGCCTAACACATGCAAGTCAAAAGTAGAGCTTAATCTATTTGGCGTAACGGTGAGTAATATTTGTATACCTTTTAATAAACTCTCAGAAATTGAGTAGAGTTTTACATTACCTTATTCTTATTTTATCCTACTTATATAATATTTAAGTATTTTTTCAATCTATATAATAATTTATTAAAACGTTTATTAGAGGTTACAAACAATATTAGATATTTGTATGTTTTACAAGTCGATGATGTTTAGTTGATCTTATAGGTCTATCAACCACATGGGGTATGAAAACAACCCCACCACAGGCAGCAGTGAGGAATTTTGGGCAATGTACTAACGTACGACCCAGCAAATTGGTGGAAATGAGGAAGGTTTTTACCGTAAAGTTTGTTCGTAATTTAAAATAATGCTATTAAAATTAAAGAGAAGTTATGGCCAATACATGTGCCAGCAGCCGCGGTAATACATGAGTAACAAGCGTTGTTCGTAATAATTAGGTGTATAGGATGCGTAGGTTCTTTTATTAAAGTATACATACTAAAAAAGTTGTTTTAATTTGTATGCTTTAATAAAAAGTAGAGTTTTTTAGAAAATAATAGAAATTTTAAATTAGTGATAAAATACATAAAGTTTAAAATTACTTCTAAAGGCGAAAGCAATTTTTTATAAAAAACTGACACTCATGCATGAAAGTATAGTTAATAAATAGGATTTGAGACCCTACTAGTCTATACTGTAAAATATAAGTATCACTTTATCGTAAAGATAAAGTATTTAACGAAATTACTTCACCTGGGTAGTACAACCGCAAGGTTGAAACTCAACAAAATTGGCGGGAATTTGTTCGAACGGTGGAACATGTGGTTTAATGCGATAATCCACGCAAAACCTTACCAACATCTTAAACACTCTGTTATATAGTTTATAACTATTATTAATACGTTTGTGTGGTATTGCATGGCTGTCGTCAGTTCGTGTCGTAAGATGTAAAATTTAGTTTTGTTTACGGACGCAACTCTACAAATATCTGTTATCTTGATTTTATATTTGTATGACTGAAGTCAAGTCTTTATGATCCTTGTATGTTGGGCTACACACGTGTTACAATGGTAAAAACAAAAAGTCGCTAAAAAGTAATTTGAAGCCAATCTTAAAAAATTACCATAGTCCAGATTGTTCTCTGAAATTCGAGAATATGAAGTCGAAATCGTTAGTAATCGTAAAGAGCATGTTACGGTGAATTAATAGTCAAATTTTGCACACACCGCCCATCACGCTCGAAAAATTTTTAGTTTTGGAAGATACGCAGCTATATAACATTATTTTTACGCTTGTATTTATAAGACTAGTAGTGATTTGAGTGAAGTTGACACAAGGTACTGGTAGGGGAACCTGTTGGTGGATTATATTTTTTTTTAAATGTTTGAGTTATTATTTTCCAACAAGATAGATTTACACTTTTATAGTACACTTGAAGATGTTTTTGTGGTACTTATGTTGTACTCGTTTTTGAAATTAGTTGTACTTGGCTCAATCGTAGAGTTAGTATGGCCCACGCAATTTTTCAATAGAAGAAATTCTATGTGTTTGAACAGTTTTAGGTTACGAGCCTACTGTGAGTTCATACTAAAATTAAGGCACTCGATGTTAGGTTTTCCGGCTGTACTTACCTTATTGTTAATTTAAATTTTATGTAAATTTTTGTCTGAAATAAACAGTATTTTTAAGTTTTTTCGTTCCCAAGACCAAAAACCTCTTAAGTTTTCAATTTTAGATTTGTTTAAGTTATACGAAATCGTACGTAAGCGTAAGAACACCCTTAAGCAGAATTTAAATTTTTTACAGTTTTACGCGCAGTTCTATATCCTAAGAAAGCACACAAGACTTTTACGAACTAACGCTTTATTACACCCTTTTTTACTTATCTTATTCAAACTAAAAACCTTTCGCAACCGCTCGCTTAGTACAAGTTTTATCAACAAAGGTGCTGCTTTCTCTGATGTTACATATAGTACTACACCTGCAAAGACCGCTATTAGGCTAGCACATTTCTGAAAAAAGTGGGGTAAGTTAAGAAGGCCAAAAAGTAAGACTTTGTACTTCCTTACAATTAGGTGTATTGTTAGGTATCGAATCTACAGCAGCCTTAAATTATTTAAGGTTATTTCAGACCACTATGTTCTATACGCACTACCACACAAGGAAACTCCTACTGTCCGAACAAATAATACATTACTACTTCCACCAAAGTTCAATTCCACTAGTATGGGTAAGTTTTTAAAACTTGATAAGTTAGACTGCTTTGAGTTTCAATACCTGAGAAAGAATAAAGTTTACAATAAAGGTCGCTACTCTAGGTGTCGTCAAAACTACAGAACGGGTGTTTATATGTGTATGTATTTAAGTGTCGTTACTATTATGGGGCTATATTACTGGTTTTATAAGTTTTCTTTTAACTTTTCATATTTATGATGGTTATTTATTGCTTTTTTTGGGTCATTTTTTATACCAAAAATTGTAAAATATAGATTATACGAACCAACTACACTAGTCAACAAGTTTTTCGCATTATTTAGCTGGGGTTCAAATATATTAAGGTCATTTTTTTAAGGGAATAGTTTAATGGTAAAATTACAGTCTTCAAAACTGTCGTTGTGGGTTCGAATCCCACTTCCTTTGTTTGTAACACCATTTATGTGACGATTTATAATTAATATATTTTTTTTTCTAAAGAACGTCTTCTTACAGAACAGGCGTTTATTCATGCTGTTGTCCCTACTTTTAGATTGGTTTATAGTTACTTTTAGGGTTCAAATTCTTGACGCAGAAGGTTCAGATGAGGAGTTTTTGCGGACAGAATCCAGTAGATATATATTATTTAAGGGGTTGTACTGATCTCTAATCGATTTCTTCTTCTTATATATAACATCCAAGAATTTTTCTTTATATGTCCGTAATAACACAACATTATACACCACAAAAAAAGCAGACCAACTATCAAATAATAACTTTCTACGATTCAACAACAGCACGACTGTTAAAAACAACAAACAACTGTTCCTTTATGGTTTACAATCTTTATGATGCCATATGCGCATGTGATTATTACCTATCTCAATTATAGTCCTATTCGTATACTACTCTTTTTTTATCAAATCCTTACCCTTCTCAAAAGTATTTTTCAGTTACCTTTTACTTGGTAATATGTTTTACCTTTTAATTTCCGGTTTTGTCTTTTTTATCAAAAAATACCAGTATAGGTTGTATACCAGTTCAATTCAAAGGTTTTGAAGAAGATCGCTAATCATTTTTTGAGCTATCGAAGCTTCGCTTTTTTCAGTATTTATTTACTTAATATTTAATGCTAGTCAAGAGCCTGTACATGTTTACGATAACATACAAATTTACAAAACTCATTTCTATTCTTGGAGGTATTTCTTTGCAAAAATAATGCTATCTACTCTACTAATAGTACTGACTTATATGCTCTTATTATCCCTTAAATGAAATACCTTCACAAAATCCAACAATATTGTATTCTTCATAACAATTATTTTATTGTATATATCTTGGCTAGAATTTTACCAACTCTTCCATCTTATGAATTGCTACGGAACCTCTAATTGGGTGTACGACTTCACAGAGCATTTGTGGAATTTAGAATTAGAATTTAAAAGAACTAGAATAGTAAACCATTATGTAACTATAGGACTTATTGCTAAATTTTGACATGTGGTATTTGCTGTAGTTTTTTGAATTTTTTTTATTTTGAGGTGCCTGGAGTCTTCTAGGTATAGGTATCCTCTACTAGTAGCTAATTTACAGAACTTTGTTATAATATATATAATGTCGTGGTTATATATGTACCCATGGTTCAAATATACGGCAAGAAAAGCTATGGATGTACCATATTTTTGATTTTTTGTAAATAATAGGAGGTTTGGTTTTTACCTATTTTTTAATGATATTAAATTGTACTCGTGAGCGTTGTTTGACTTTTTTAGCCAGACTTTTTCTTACAAAGGCTTTACCTCCAAACCATTTTACTATTGGCATAACAGTTCTATATTTTTAGATAACACTCAGTTCAGGAAGCATAATATCAGAGACCTCTTTATACGAGACCTGTCATAATTGCAACAATAATGGTGTTTATCCTTTTTCCTATGCTCTTATCGTGCCTTGTTATTTTAAACTATAACAGCCTTATAATCCTACTAGTTAATCAACACATTTATATTATCTACACGCTACTATTTAGCCTTTTCTACCTTAACTTCACTTATTTAGCGCGATATCAGCACGTGTTTATACTATCATTTATTAATTTTTTTTGGTTTACGTTATTAAATTGTTTTTTCTGCGTTAATTTATTTATTTTGTCAAATTATATTGATATATTTGTTATTTTTTTTATTTTTGCAGTGCTTCAAAAATTAAATTTTATCATAATAGATTTTAAAGCTTTGTTTTTTGATTTTTATTTTTATTTCTCTGGTTTTTTAGGTTTTGTTACTAAGCCTAATCTTTTTCTTAATAAGTTCAAACTTTTATTTACCCAAGTAAATGATAGAAGAAAGTATATTTTGAAAAAATATGTTTACACTATAAACCACAAGCGTATTGCTATAAACTACTTCATCTTCAGTATGTGAACAGCTTTATCTGGTGCAGCGTTAGCTACAATGATAAGAATGGAATTAGCATTTCCTGGAAGCCCATTTTTTAAGGGTGACTCTACTAGATACCTACAAACTATTACTGCCCATGGTTTGATTATGGTATTTTTCGTGGTTGTCCCAATATTATTTGGTGGTTTCGCAAACTTCTTAATTCCTTACCATGTTGGTTCTAAGGATGTTGCTTACCCCCGATTAAATAGTATAGGTTTTTGGATACAACCGTTTGCTTACTTACTGGTTGCTAAAACCGCTGTATTAAGGCAACAATTCTGAAAATATTACGATAAAACATCATCTTATTACCCTATGTTAGACAAAAATAACAAAAGAGATCTATTATTAAGTAATACTTATGGTGATAATCTATTCCAATTAGCTTCTTTTACACGCAACAGTAGTGGGGAACATACAATACCTTTTAAACAAAAAGTTTCTACAGTAGAAGACTACGACCATATTACACCTGGATCTTTTAAGACGTTTTTTTGGAATAACGTCGTGAATTATCCAGAGTCGTTTTGGTATATAGTTAATAGACTTTCAAGTCAAAGACGTAAAAAGGTTTACGTCACTAAATGTTCTGACAGAACTGCAGTCACTGCCGGTTGGGCGTTTATTACACCATTTTCCTGTAATACAAAGTATACACGAGTAGGTAGCCAAGACCTATTAATAATTGCTGTTATTTTAGCAGGTGTTAGTACAACAGTATCATTCACAAACTTATTAATAACTAGAAGAACTTTAGCTATGCCAGGTTTAAGAAATAGACGAGTTTTATTACCCTTTATAACAATAGCATTATTACTGACATTAAGAATGTTAGCTATTATAACTCCTGTACTTGGTGCATCTATGTTTATGTTATTAATGGATAGGCATTGACAAACTACATTTTTTGAGTTCGTATATGGAGGTGACACAGTTCTTTTCCAACACCTATTTTGGTTTTTTGGCCACCCTGAGGTTTATGTGCTTATCATACCTACGTTTGGTATTATTAATATGACGTTACCGTTCCTTAATACTAGGAGAGTCGCATCTAAACATCATTTAATATGAGCCATCTATGTTATGGCTTATATGGGTTTCGTAGTGTGAGGACACCACATGTACCTTGTGGGATTAGATCATAGAAGTAGATCACTATACAGTACGATTACTATTATGATATCATTACCTGCAACCATCAAAGTTGTCAACTGAACTCTAACATTAATAAATGGTGCCTTAAAAATTGATGTTGTACTGGCTTGGTCCATCGCATACATATTAGTTTTCCTTATTGGTGGTTTTACGGGTATGTGATTATCACACGTAGCTTTAAATATATCTATGCACGATACATTCTTTGTGATAGGCCACTTTCACTTGATGCTTTCTGGTGTAGTTCTGGTTGGTAGTTTTACTGGCTTCTATTACTACTTTGGAGCTTTATTTGGTATTAAGTACTCTAGGTTCTTTGCATACATGCATTTAATTTACTATAATGGTGGTATTTGGTTAACCTTTGTACCTATGTTTTGGTTAGGTTTTTCAGGTATGCCTAGAAGAATACATGATTACCCAGCTGTATTTATGGGTTGGCATAGTATGGCTAGTACAGGTCATATGATTGCTTTAGTTGGTGCTATATTCTTTTTCTTGATGATTTTAGATTCACATATTGAGAAGAGAGTTGTAGTCTACAGTACATTAGGTCTACCTAGATGACATAAAAGAGTTCAATATTATATTTTTAAGATCAGATACTTGCAGTTGGTAAATAAACAACTAAACGTTCTACCTAATTTTAAGGTAAGATCTTTCCTAACAAAACATTATTTTAATGAGTATGAGAGTTTTAAAAACTAAATAAACTTTATGTTAATATGGGATTATATGGATTAATTTTAACACTTCTTTTAAATATCATACTGATGTTGTTAGTCACTTTAGTGATAGCATCACTTACATTAATTGAAAGAAAATTTTTGAGTCTGCTACAACGCAGAGTAGGACCTAATTATGTCGGTTATAAGGGCCGGTTGCAGTATATCGCCGACGCTTTAAAGCTTTTTGTGAAGGGCGTACTAATACCATACGAGTCTAATAAATTTTGGTTTGTACTTATACCGTCTACTGCCTTATCAATTTGTTATTCGTTTTGAATAAATTCGGTTTGGGGGCCGAGTTTGAGCATCTTTGATATTGAGTATAATACTGTGTACGCATCATTACTTTCTATAATTTTTAGCTTTTGTATTATTTTAACTGGGTTTTTCAGTAGAAATAAATACGCGATGCTAGCATCCATCAGGACAGTATTACTTGTACTGAACCTCGAGATATTTTTAGGTTTACTGATTCTAAACTTAGTACTACTCACAGAGTCTTTCAGTTTTACGACATTTGTTGTTCTTCAGGAGAATATTTGGTTCATATTCTTATACTTTGGGTTAGCAGGTGTTATAACAATAACCTTTTTGTTGGAAGTTAATAGAGCACCCTTTGACCTTGCAGAGGCCGAGTCAGAATTAATAACTGGTTACTCCACAGAGCTTGGTGGTTTTCATTTTGGTCTATACTATTTGGGTGAATATTTTCATCTCTTTTTTTTCTCAATGACTATAGTCATTTTTTTTTTGGGTGGTTGAGAACTACCTAATTTACTATTACTTGTAACTCCTAATTTTTTAATTTTTTAATTTTTTAATTTCATTGGAACTAATTACAAACGCTGTGTGTGGTAGCTTAGTTAAATGGTGGCCGTGATTATCTATATGAGACGATTGCCTGTTTTTGCAATTTTTTATATTATCTACACTCTTTTACATATTTTTTTACCGTAATGTATATTACAATTTATTATACCTTTTTTTGAATTTTTTTGCCGTTGGTATATATCTAGCTGTTTTTCAGGTAGAATTGTTTACGGCATTCTTGTGGTTAATTGAATGTAGCGTTATTTTTGTTATGCTACTCTTATTTTTCTTTCTCAACATAAAGGGCAATTACTCTTATGTACAGAATAATAACTTTACTACGACTTTTATTCTTCTTTTATTTTTCTATTTTGCAACAATCAACCAATCCTTTACTTTTCAAAATAACCTTAATATTGATTTTTTAGGTACATTTGATAACTTTTATGAAGCCGTTTACAATCCTGTCATGAATGATCTTTTTGGTTTCTCTATAAGTTACTATCTATTAAATAGTGTGGAATTCATTATTGTGGGTTTATTACTACTATTTGGTAGTGTCGTATGTGTGAATTTACACCAAATTAATAAGAATGTAAGATCGCAAAGTAACTATAACTCATCACTTGCATTTAATTTTTTCCTAGATTTTACTAGTTTTTTGTTTCTACGCAGGCAAAATCTTGTAAAGCAGGGTAATACAAAGGCTTCGCTAAAGATTTTTAAAAAGAAGTAATGATACAGAAATCAACTATATTAATACCATCTGATAAAAATGGCGTTCTAACAGTAAATGTTTTCCACCTATATAAAGGTTTCTCAAGGCGCACATCATATTTTGGCGATTTTGTAAAAGTTAGTATAAGAAAGACAAAACCTGACAATACTCTAGTAAAAAAATCTAAAAAAAAATCAATTATAGTCAGGACAACAAAAGGCATAACTCTTGGTGACGGTTCAAGCGTCCGGTACAATTATAATAGCGTCATCGTTTTAAAAAAAAGGCTTACACCCGAAGGTAAAGAAATTTACGGTCCTATTACACGTAATCTGAAGAAGAAGAAGTTTTTATCATCCTTTTCGGGGTTAATTTAATTT
>Ga0222706_1000078_pt1 | contig 36746 bp, 35 predicted proteins | sample AntAcemetage1572_FD_179829 | JGI IMG/M metagenome (GOLD analysis project Ga0222706, IMG submission 179829) | Saline water microbial communities from Ace Lake, Antarctica - #1572 | ecosystem: Environmental > Aquatic > Non-marine Saline and Alkaline > Saline | place: Antarctica: Ace Lake...
GCACCCTGGCGCAGGTGTTGCTGCAAAGCATTGCCCGCTGTCTGCTGCCAAAGCGACCGGGGCGCGTTGAGCCAAGAGCCAAAAAACGCCGGCCGAAGCCGCTAGCGCTTTTGCTTGTGCCGCGCTGTGTGGCGCGTGAGCGGATCAGGACTCGCCGGGCTTAAGGTAGTGCCATGGGAATCTGACCCCAATTACACCCAGATCCACCCCAGCCCACTCGAGGATGCCCAAGGCTTGCCGCGCCTCTTTTGTGCCTGTTCGGCGCGGATCAAGAAGGGTGGCCATGCGGTTCACCGCCCCGGACAGAGGTGGCAAATCCTGCTCCACCACCAGCCAGACCGCGCTCAGGTCGACGCCGAGGTGGCCATGCACGATCACGTTGCGGAACCCGGCGAGTTCGCGCCACGCAATCTGCGGCTCTGTGGCTGTAGAGTCCCGGATCATTGCGCTGTTTGCGAATTGACCGACTCAGCGTGACCAACAGCCCATCTTCTCTCCTTTTTATGACCACACGAATCGCTGGCCACCTGCTGGTTGAATGTCTGATCGCCCAGGGCGTGACCCATGCGTTTGGCGTCCCGGGCGAGAGCTACCTCGCGGTGCTTGATGGCTTTCACGCCCACGCGGAACGCATCCGTTTCATCACCAACCGACAAGAGGGCGGCGCTGCCTTCATGGCCGAGGCCCAGGGCAAACTCACTGGTCGCCCCGGCGTGTGCTTCGTCACCCGGGGACCAGGCGCGACCAACGCGTCGATCGGCGTACACACCGCGTTCCAAGATTCCACCCCCATGGTGTTGTTCGTGGGCGATGTGGCCAGCGACGCGCGCGACCGCGAGGCCTTTCAGGAGGTCGATTTCGCCGTCTTCTTTGGCCCCAGCACCAAGGGCATGGCCAAGCGGGTGGAGCGCATCGACGACGCGCGTCGCATTCCCGAGTACGTGGCGCGCGCTTTCGCCACCGCGATGAATGGACGGCCCGGCCCGGTGGTGTTGGTGCTGCCCGAAGACATGCTGACGCAGGTGGTCGAGACCGATCCACTGCCGCGTCTGGAGCCTGTGCAGGGCTGGGCCGACCCGGGTGCCCTGCGCCGTCTGCGAGAGCTGCTGCTCGCCGCCAAGCGTCCCCTGGTGTTGGCCGGCGGTGGCGGCTGGACGCCGCAGTCCGCCGCCGCGCTGCAGCGCTTTGCCGAGAACTGGCAGCTGCCGGTGACCAACACCTTTCGGTTCCAGGACACGTTTGACAACCACCACCCGCTGTACGCTGGCGACGTGGGCTTGGGAATCAACCCGGCGCTGGCCGCGCGCGTGCGCGAGAGCGACCTGCTGATTGCCATCGGGCCCCGGCTGGGTGAATCCACCACCAATGGCTACACGCTGATTGAGGCGCCCCTGCCGAAGCAGAAGCTGGTGCACATCCACGCCAGCGCCGAAGAGCTGGGGCGTGTTTACCACCCCACGCTGGCGATCTGCGCCACCATGAACGCGGCGGCGCGCAGCGTGGAGGTGCTCACGGCGCCACCGACCTTGCCCTGGGCCGATTGGGCCGCCGCCTGCCATGCCGACTACGAGGCCAACGTCGACGTGGGAAACGGCGGTATCCGCCTGCCCGGCCGTGTGGACATGCCCGCCATCATCCACACGCTGCAGGCGCACCTGCCGCTTGATGCGGTGCTGACCAATGGCGCCGGTAATTTCGCCAGTTGGCTGCACCGCTTCTACCGCTATTGCGGGCTGGCCCACGGCCACAAGACGCAGCTCGCGCCCACCAACGGCGCCATGGGCTATGGCGTACCGGCCGGCATCGCCGCCAGCATCCTGACCGGGCGCACCGTGTTCACCATCGCCGGTGATGGCGACTTCCTGATGAACGGCCAAGAGCTGGCCACCGCCGTGATGCATGGCGCGCGCAGCATCATCCTGTTGGTCAACAACGCCAGCTTCGGCACCATCCGCATGCACCAGGAGCGCGAGTACCCGGCCCACGTCAGCGGTTCCACGCTGGTCAATCCCGACTTCTGTGCCCTGGCGCTGGCCTATGGCTATGCCGCCGAGCGGGTGGAGGCCACCGAGGGTTTCGAGCCTGCCTTGCTGCGGGCCTTGTCCGCCGAGAGCGGCACGCTGATCGAGCTGATGCTGGATGCCGATGTCATCACCACGCGCGGCACGCTCAGCGCCATCCGGGACAACGCGCTCAAAACCGGGCGCTGACTGTCGCACACCAGCGCCGGCATCGGACAGAGCGCCCGTACACTGCGCCATGGCTTCGTCTGCCACTGCGATCCTGGTGCCCTGGCGCTGGGATTCAAGGCCAGTCGAGCCCACGCCAATCGGTTGAACACCCTGACAACAAAACGGAGACAGACATGAACTCACACATTCTTTCGCAAGCAACGCGTCGCCGCACCCTGTGCCTCGTGGCGGGCACCCTCGCCAGTCTGGCTATCAGCGGCAACGCGCTGGCCCAGGCCGATTGGCCCAACAAACCGGTGCGCATCGTGGTGCCGTTCGCCGCTGGCGGCACCACCGATATCCTCGCCCGCGTGCTCGCGCCAGAACTCTCCAAGGCGTTCGGTCAGCCGTTCATTGTGGAGAACAAGGGCGGTGCTGGAGGCAACATCGGCGCTGATGCAGTGGCGAAATCTCCTGCGGACGGCTACACCATCCTTATGGGCACGGTCGGCACCCACGGCATCAACAAGTCGCTCTACAGCAAGCTGCCCTACGACCCGCAAAAAGACTTTGCACCGATCACCCTGGTGGCTGGTGTGCCCAACGTGATGGTGATGAACGCCAAGCGCGCGCAGTCGCTGGGCATCAACTCGGTGGCGGATTTCGTGCGTCATGCCAAGGCCCACCCGGGCCAGCTCAACATGGCTTCCAGCGGCAACGGCACCTCGATCCACCTGGCGGGCGAGCTGTTCAAAGTACGCAACGGCATCTTCATGACCCACATTCCCTACCGCGGCTCCAGCCCAGCGATTGCCGACCTGCTGGGCGGTGCCACCGATGTGATGTTTGACAACCTGCCCTCGGCCATGCCCCACATCAACCAAGGCAGCCTGAAGGCGTTTGGCGTGACCAGCGCGGTGCGCTCGGCCAGCCTGCCCGATCTGCCCACCATCGCCGAGGCCGGCGCGCTGCCTGGCTTTGAAGCCAGCTCTTGGTTTGGGTTGCTCGCACCGGCTGGCACGCCACCAGCGGTGGTGAGCCGTCTGCAGCAGGAAACAGCAAAAGCCCTCAACCTGCCAGCGATCAAGGAGCGTCTGCTGTCGCTCGGGGCTATCCCCAGCGGCAACACGCCTGCCGAATTCACCCAGCTGATCGCCGCTGAAATTGCCAAGTGGGCACCGGTGGTCAAAGCGTCGGGCGCGCGGGTGGATTAAGTCCGTTCACGCGGTGCGCGTGTCGCATCCCAGGCGATATGACGCACTCGAACAGACATCTCGGAAAGTGGCAATCGCTGTATACCGGTCACTTGGGCTGTTGTAGCTGAAGGACTGTATCGGGTCGAAAACAGCGTTGAAAGTCGACCAAACAACCCCGCCCTGTTCAAGGCGCAGCCGGCACCATCTGAGGCTGCCCCGGCATCACCGGCAGCGTGCCCGCCGCCAGCTGGGCTTCCCATTCGGCCTGCAGCGCAGCATCGGTCTTGTAGTGCGGCACGCGGAACACCAGGCGCTTGTAGCGCACGAACACAGCGTTGGCGCCCGCGATCTCGTCGCGCCAGATCTGGTGGGCGAGTTGAAGGTTTTGCTCGGTCGCCATCTCGAAGTGGTCGCGCGAGGATTGGCCGCTGAACACGTAGAGCTTGCCTCTGTAGATGCGCCAAGTGTTGGACCCGCCGCCGGCGCCCCAGGGCACGGCGTAGTTGATGCCGTTGGCGCAGTAGCCGCCGAACTGCGGCATGTATTTCGTGGACTCGCGCAGAAAGGCCGCCTGGTTCTCTGCGCTGGCGAAGCGCCAAGTGACGCCTTGGTGTTCGCTTTGGATGGCGGGGTTGCCGAGCACCGCCGCGTTTTGCGTGAAGTAGGCAACCGGGTCGTATCCCAGCAACATCAGACGCTCGGCGTTGGCATCGCTCATGGTGCGAAACGGCGGGCCTTGATCGCCCGCTTCGGCCGCGTGGGCGATTGCAGGCAAGCCGCTGGCGAGCAAGGCGGCACCGGACAACAGCAGACTCAAGGTGTGACGTCGGTTCATGGCGTTCTCCTGCGGTTTTGATTCAGGCATCTCGCGCCAGCCGCAGGCCGCTGAATTGCCAGCGCGCGTCGGTCGGGAAGAAGTTGCGGTAGCTGGTGCGGATATGTGAGCGCGGCGTGGCACACGAGCCGCCGCGCAAAACCATCTGGTTGATCATGAATTTTCCGTTGTACTCCCCCACGGCGCCGCCCCAGGCGCGGTAGCAGGGGTAGGGCAGGTAGCTGCTGGCTGTCCATTCCCAGACATCGCCGCCGAGCTGCATCAGCCCCGGTTTGTCGCGCGATGCCGGCATGGGGTGCAGGGCACGGCTTTCCATGAAGTTGCCGTGTTCGCACCAGTCGGAGCCCGTTGCCTGCGCCGCGTGTTCCCACTCAGCCTCTGTGGGCAGGCGGATGGGCGAGCCGTCTTGCTGGGTGCGCCAGCGGGCGTAGGCGTCGGCTTCGAACCAGTTGATGTGAACCACTGGCGTGCTCGGGTCGATGGCCGCGCGGCCGTGTAGGGTGAAGTTGGTCCAGCCGCTGTGGTCACTGGCGTTGCCATCGCGCTGCCAGTAGAGCGGCGCCTGCGCGCGCTGCGCCTGCACCCAGTCCCAGCCGGCAGCCATCCACCAGCGCGGGTCGGTGTAGCCGCCGTCTTGCATGAAGGCCAGCCATTCGCCGTGGGTGACCAGCCGGTTGGCCAGCGCATAGGGGGCGAGCAGGGTGGCGTGGCGCGGGCTCTCGTTGTCGAACGCAAAGCCTTCGCCAGCGTGGCCGATAGAGACCGTGCCGCCCTCGAAATTCACCCACTGCAGCGGCACGCTGGCCACGCTGGTCAGCGGCCAAGGCGCGTGGTAGACCGGGTTCAGTGGGTTTTGCGCCAGCAGGTGCTTGATGTCGGTCAGCAGCAGCTCTTGGTGTTGCTGCTCGTGCTGCAGGCCCAGCGTGAGAAGGTCTGTCAACTCGCTCGAAGCGGGCCGCGACAGGAGCGCCGCCATGCGCGCGTCGACGTTGGCGCGGTAGGCCTTGACCTCGGCCAAACCAGGCCGGGTGATCAGGCCGCGCTGGGGGCGCGGGTGTTGCTCGCCCACGCCTTGGTAGTAGCTGTTGAACAGCACGCGGAACGCTGGGTGAAACGGCTGGAAGCCGGGCTCGAAGCGCTCCAGGATGAAGGTCTCGAAGAACCAGGTCACGTGCGCCAGGTGCCACTTGGCGGGGCTGGTGTCGGGCATGGACTGGGCCTGACAGTCGGCTTCTGAGAGCGGCGCGGCCAGCGCCAGCGTTCGCGCTCGTACCTCGGCGTAGTGTTGTGCCAGCGGGGTGCTGGGCTGGGTCTGTGGGGCGCGGGCTTTCATGGGCGGTCTCCTCGGTAAATGCCACGGGCGATGTAGCCCATGCCGCTTTGCGTGCTGCGCCAGACGAAGCTGTCGCAGCGCTGCGCGACCAAGCTCCAAGGCTGCCACAGATCGGCCGCTTTGGCGTTGTACGGGCGGTTTTTGAGCCAGGCCAGCAGGTTCAGCGGCCCAGTCCACCAGGGGAAAAACTTCATCCCGGCCATGGCAATCCGCGCGCCTGGCCGGGTTTGCCGAAGAATGTTGTCGACCGCATGCGGCGTGCGGCAAATGTCGTGGGTGTAGTTGAACAACACCGCATCGGCCAGTGCTGGCAGTGACACGGTTTCGGCTGGCGCATTGGCGTGCCACACATTCGCCCAGCCGTTTTGCGCCACCCGAGCGCGGGCCAGCTCGAACATCTCGGGGCTTTGCTCAAAGCCCAGCACATGGCCCGTCTCGCCCACGCCCTCGCGCAGCAGCGCATAGCTCAAGCCGGTGCCAGCACCCACATCGAGCACGGTTTGGCCCGGCTGCAGGCCCAGCAGCGCGATGGTGCAACGGCGCAGCGGCATGGTGTGCGCGGCCGAGGCGTCGTAGTTGGCCGCCTTGTTGCGGTACAGCGCGATGGACAGGTCGTTGTCGTTCATGTGCTCGTCTGTCGCCCAATGCCTGCAAACCTTACGTGACCGGCACCCGCGAGGCCGCATGCAGCCCCATCACGCCGATGACGATCAGGCCGATGCTCACCATCTTGATGGCGGTGACCGGTTCTTTGAAATAGCAGATACCGATCATGGCGGTCAGCACCGTGCCCACGCCTGACCACACGCCATAGACCACGCTCAGGCCCAGCACCCGGATCACCAGTGTGTTGAGCGCGAACGACATGGCGTAGAACACGAAGATCAGCACCGAGGGCGTGAGCCGTGTGAAGCCCTCGGACAGGCGCATGCAGGTGGTGCCGGCGACCTCCAGCAAGATGGCGCCGGACAACACGGTCCAGGCCTGGGCATGGGTGAGCGTCAGCATGGTGTTACCGAGTGAGCAGTCGGCGCGACAGGTTGCTCATGGCGTCCACCAGCCCCACCAGCAACAGCATGGCGGCGAGCACGGTGGCCGTCTTGTTCATCTGGAACAGGCCCATGTGGAACGACAGCAGCTGTCCCAGCCCGCCCGCGCCCACCACGCCCAAAATGGCGGCGGCGCGGATGTTGTTCTCCCAGCGGTACAGCGTGTAGCTCATCAGTTGCGGCAGCACCTGCGGCAGCGTGGCAAACAGGAACACCCGGCCTGCACCCAGGCCCTGCACGCGCAACGCGGCGCCGGGGCCGGTGGGGGCGTTCTCGATCGCCTCGGCAAACAGCCGGCCCAGCACACCGCTGGTGTGCAGCGCCAGCGCCAGCGTGCCGGCGAACGGCCCAAGGCCCGCCGAGATCAGCAACAGTGCGGCCCACACCAGCTCGGGGATGCTGCGCAAGGCGTTGAGCAGCAGCCGCGTGGGCGCGCGGCCCCAGGCGGCGTCGCCCTCGTGCAGTCGGCTTGCGGGCAGCGCCAGCGCCAAGCCAACGACCGCCGCAATCAGCGTACCCAGGGCCGACATGGCCAGCGTTTCCCAAGCACCCTGCGCCACCCGGCTAACAAACTCAGGCGATGTATCTGGTGGAAAAAACTCGGCCAGAAAGCGGCCCATGCTGCGCGCTGCTTCGCCTGAGAAAAACTGCGCCCACTGCAAATCGAGCGACCAGAAACTGGCCACGATGAGCACCAGCAAGCCCGCCAAAAACCAGCATGCCTTGCAACGCCCATGAAACAGCGACGGCGGCAGGCGATAGACCTCGTTGGCGGCTTGCGGCTTGGTCGGGGCGCTCATTACCCCAACGCTTTCCTAAGCCACGCACTGACTTGGTCGGCCAGCGCCACCAGGGCAATGAACACCAGCAGCAGCGTGGCGACCTCGCCGCCGTTGAACATCTTCATCGAGTTGTCCATCTGCTGGCCCAGACCGCCCGCGCCCACAAAACCGAGCACGACAGAAGAACGAATCGCGCATTCCCAGCGGTAAACGGTGTAGCTCGTAAGCTCGGCCGCGTTGGTGGGCAGGAGGCCGTAAAAGAAGGCTTGCAAGCGGCCCGAGCCGTTGCGCAGCAGGTTCTGCGTGGTGTGGGTTTCGCCACTTTCCAATATTTCGCCGTACACCTTGCCCAGCATGCCACCGTAGGTGAGCGCGATCGCCAACACGCCAGCGGTTGGTCCCAGACCCACCACGCGCACAAACACCAGCGCCCACACCAGCTCGGGGATGCTGCGCAAGAACACGAGAAACCAGCGCACCCCTTGGCGAAGCCAGGCCGGGCCGCGCGCCATCGGGCCTACGAGCGCCGAGATCGACAGCACCCGGTTGGACAGCAGCGTGAAAGGAATCGCCACCACCAGCGCCAGCGTCAGGCCAGCGGTGGCCATGGCCACGGTGCGCCAAGTCTCGCGCAACACCAAGCCCATGAACTCAGCGTTGAGCGTGAGCGGCCAGAAGCCACCGAGAAACTGCGCCGTGACCTTGAGGTTGCGCGGCTCCACCAGCACCCAGGGCTTGAATTCAGTCGCCACGCCCAGCGGCCACAACAGCACCAGCAGCGCACTGATCCAGAACACGCGGCCCAGCCAAGCCGGGTCGCGATCAGGGGCTCGCAAAACGGTGGTGCTCATGGGTTCAGCGGCAGTGCATCACCACGGGTTGTGGTGTGGTCACGTTGTTCTCGGGGATGGGCGTTACCTCGCCACGCAGCTCGTGCTCGAACTGGTCGTACAGCGCGGCCAAGCGCTCGCGCGTGACCTGCTCGGCCGGCAAATCAAACGCCACCTCGCCGTCGCGCAGGCCGATCACGCGCGGGAAATGCGCCAGCGCCACATCGACCTGGTGCAGCGTCGCCACCAATGTCACGCCACGCTCGCGCGCACTGCCCAGCAGGGTGTCGATGGCTTGCCGAGAGCGCGTCGGGTCCAGCGCCGAGAGCGGCTCGTCGATCAGCCAGAGCTTGGCTGGTGCGAGCAGGGCACGGGCCAGTCCAACGCGCTGGCGCTCGCCGCCTGAGAGGCGGTCGACCCTCTCGAAGAGCTTTTCGGCGAGATCGAAGCGGTCTAGCGCGTCGAAGGCGCCCGGGATGTCGTTCGGGTAGAACAGCGAGCGCAAGCTGGCCAGCAAACCCATCGCGGGCAGGCGCGCTGCCAGCACGGCGGTGACCACGCGTTGGCGCGGTGGCAGCGGTGGCACCTGCGGCGCCAGGAACAGCTGGCCGCGAAGGCGCTGCAAAGCGCGGCGCGACAGACGCCAGGGCGCCACCTCATCGAGCTGCAAGCTGCCAGCGGTGGGTGTGAGTGCACAGGCCAGCACCTGCAGCAGCGTGGTTTTGCCGGCGCCCGATGGACCAATCACCGCCACCTGCTCGCCGCTGGCGATCTGCAGGTCGATCAAGCGAATGGCGGGGACAGCACCCACGCGTGCGGCCGGGTGGCGCGCGCTGAGCGCTTGCAGGTCGATCTTCAAGGGCGCGTCCCGCAGTCGATCACAGCAAACCGGCCGATTTGGCAGCGGCTTCCAGGCCTTTGTAGTTTTCTGGCTTGGTTTCGATGTAGCGGGTGGCGCGGTTGAGCTTCAGGATCTCGGCCTGCTCGGGCACGTTGGGCGAGATGGCCAGCAGCGCCGCCTTCACCTTGTCTTGCAGGGCCTTGGGCATGTCGGCGTGCACCGACCAGTTGTAGTTAAAGAAGCCTGGCGTGGTGTAGAACACGTCGACCGCCTTGGTGTCCACTCGGTTCTCGGCCACAAACTTTTTCCACACCGAGATGTCCAGCGCGGCGGCATCGACCTTGCCGCTCACCACCGAGGCAATGGTTGCGTCGTGTGCGCCGCTGTAAGCGATGCGCGCGAAGTCTTTTTCGGGGTTGATGTTGGCCGCCAGCAGGAAGCTGCGTGGCATGAGGTGGCCCGAGGTGCTGCTCTGTGAGCCGAACGAGATTTGCTTGCCCTTCATGTCCGCCAGGCTCTTGATGCCCGAATCGGTCTTGGCGATGAAGACAGACTGGAACTTGGTGTCTTCCTCGCGCTGCGCCAGCGGCACGATTTTTCCACCCGCGCGGATGTTGGCCTGCACATAGGTAAAGCCGCCCAGCCAGGCCAGATCGACCTTCTTGTTCACCAACGCTTCCACCGCCGCCGGGTAGTCGCTCACCGGGGTGAACTCGACCTTCACGTTGAGCTGCTTCTCCAGGTAGCTGGCGAGCGGACCAAACTTGCGCATTTGCTCGGTGGCCGCCTCTTCGGGAATGGTGGTCACACGGAACACCTGCTGCGCTTGCACGGCGGCGCTCGCTGTCAACACAGCGCCGAGCAACAAGGCTTTGAGGTGGTGAGAAGAAAAAAGGGCGGTCATAGGAGGTTCCTGTGCGCGTCAAAAAAGGGGTTGAGAATGAACCCCGAAAAGAAAGTATTAAAACCTGAGAATGTTTCCGATCTCGCCAGTGGGGATTCGAGGAAATTTTCTCGCCGTATTTTTCACTGTTGCCGCCACTGCCCCGACAGCGCTCACAGCCTGTTTCTGTCTTTCCCCAAATCACTCTGCCCATGTCGTCTGATGCGTCCCAACCTCATTTCCTCCAGTCCCACCAAGAAGACCCGCTCGCGGCTCGTGCCGATTTGCTGGCTGGCTTGCAGCAGTCGCCCGCCCGGGTAGAGCCTAAGTTTCTCTACGATGCCCTGGGCTCGCGCTTGTTCGATGCCATCACCGAGCTCGCCGAGTACTACCCCACGCGCACCGAAGCGTCGATCCTGGCGCAGCACGGCGCAGAGATTTCACGCGCCGTCGTCCCGGGCTCGGTGCTGATCGACCTGGGCGCGGGCAGTTGTGCCAAGGCGGCGCGACTTTTTGCGCCATTGCATCCAACGGCTTATGTGGCGATCGACATTTCGGTGGATTACTTGCGCGACAGCCTGAGCGCCTTGCAGCAGCGCCACCCGCAACTGCCGATGCTGGGTTTGGGCCTGGATTTTTCGACGCAGCTGGCGCTGCCCGATGCCGCGCAACGCTGGCTGGCCTCGGCAGACGCCGCGCAGGCGCCACGCACCGTGTTTTATCCCGGGTCCAGCATCGGCAATTTTTCGCCTGCTCAGGCGCTGACTCTGCTGCGCCAGGCGCATGCGCTGTGTGCCGCTGGGGGTGCGGGCGGTGGACTGTTGATTGGGGTGGACCGGGTGAAATCGGCTGCTGTCCTGGAGCCAGCGTACGACGATGCGTTGGGTGTGACCGCAGCGTTCAACCGAAACCTGCTGCTCAACGTGAACCGCGCGCTGGGCACCAACTTTGCCCCTGTTGCCTGGGACCATGTGGCCCTGTTCAACGCAGCCGAATCGCGCATCGAAATGCACCTGCAAGCGCGTCGCGAGCAGACGGTAGGCTGGCCCGGTGGCGAACGGGTGTTTGCCGCTGGCGAGCGCATTCATACCGAGTGCTCCTATAAGTGGACACCCGAGGCGTTCGAGGCGTTGCTCGGCGAGGCAGGTTTCGGATCAGCGCAGCACTGGACCGACGCCCAGGGCTGGTTCAGCGTGTTCTGGGCGCCGACGACATGACCAAAATGAAGAAGCACTGGCCACTTCACCGTGTCAGATCGACAGAAGAAGTCGAGAAGCAGGGAGCGGATTGTAGGAGCGGCACTGCCGCGAAGACGTTGGCTTGTGGCGAGGCTGGCAAGTCGCGGCAGTGCCGCTCGCGACGAGGACATCTTTTCGGCGGTGCCGGTTACCTTTCCACGCCCATTTTGTCCAAGAGATCCGACACCAGCTCCAGCCGCAGCAGCGGGTTGTCCAGCATCATCAGCCGCTGTTTGAGCTCCGATGGCGCCGGCAACAGCTCAATCCACCGGTTCGCCACCCAGCCGCTGTCGTCCCAGCGGTAGGGCGGTTGCAGCGGCAGTTCGCCCAGGCTGTCGGGTTCGCGCTCTCGCAGGCCCTCCAGCAAGCGCACCAGCGCGTCGCGGGTGCTGATGAGGTCTTCGGGCACAGCCACCACCGTGTCGTCCGCCTGCCGCGTGACATCGGCCACCCACAGTCCGTGCGGCAGCTTGTGGCTGGTCTCAATCTGGAAGCGCTGCAGGCCCCGGCAGTGGATCACCAGCAAACCGGGCTGGGGCCTTTCCAGCCGCTCGATGCTCGCCAAGGTACCGACCGGGAAAAAAACTTCCTTGGCAAATGCGTCGCCCGTGGGTGGGCCTTTCGGGTCGATGCGGCGCACCTCACTGCCCTCAGAGAGACAGACCACACCAAACGGCGCGCCGGCTTTGTGGCAGCGGTTGATCATGTCGAGGTAACGCACCTCAAATATTCGCAGTGGCATCCAGCCGCCGGGGAACAGCACGGTTTGTAAGGGGAACAGCGGCAGCTGGTTTAGGGTGAGCGACGCGCCTGCGTCTGGCGTATCGGCGCTCAATCGGGCACCACCGCATCGGCGCTTTGGCGTTGCAGCATGGCCAAGCAGTTGGCGATGCTGCTGCGCAGCTCCCGGCGGTCGCAGATGAAGTCCAGCGCGCCTTTGGTTTGCAAGAATTCGGCGCGCTGGAAACCTTCGGGCAGTTTCACGCGCACTGTGTTCTCGATCACGCGCGGGCCAGCAAAGCCGATCAGCGCCTTGGGCTCGGCGATCACCACGTCGCCCAAGAACGCAAAACCCGCGCTCACCCCGCCCATGGTGGGATCGGTCAGCACGCTGATATAAGGCAGGTTTTTCTTGGCCAGACGCGTCAGCGACGCATTGGTCTTGGCCATTTGCATCAGCGAGAGCAGGCCCTCCTGCATGCGCGCGCCACCGGTGGCGGTGAAGCAGATGAAGGGCACTTTTTGCGCAATGGCCTCTTCGACGCCGCGCACAAAACGCTCCCCAACCACCGAGCCCATGGAGCCGCCCATGAAGTCGAATTCAAAACAGACCGCCACCACACTGATGCCTTGCACCGCGCCGCCCATGACCACCAGCGCATCGGTCTCGCCGGTGTTCTCCAGCGCTTCTTTCAGGCGCTCGGGGTACTTGCGGCTGTCCTTGAACTTCAGCGCGTCCACCGGCAGCACCTCCTGCGCCAGCTCGTATCGGCCCTCGGCATCGAGGAAGGCGTTGAGCCTGGCGCGCGCGCCGATGCGGTGGTGGTGGCTGCAGTGTGGGCAAACGTTCTGGTTCTTTTCCAGATCGTTTTTGTACAGCACCGCTTCGCAGCTCGGGCATTTGATCCACAAGCCCTCTGGAATGCTGCGGCGCTCGGTGGGGTTGGTGGGGCTGATCTTGGGGGGGAGCAGTTTTTCCAGCCAGGACATGGCGTCTCCTATGAAAGTGGGCGCGGGGTCGCCCTGCGCGAGAAGAAATTAAACCACGCAGGCGCGCGCGGCAAGCGAGCGAAGCTTCAGCTGTCCAGGGCTTTGCGGATACCGCGCAGAAAATTTGTCGCCACCGCGATCACCTTCTCATGCGGCTCGTTCTCGATCAGCTGGATCAACCGGCTGCCGATCACCACCGCGTCGGCCGCGCGGCCCACCGCGCGCGCGGTCTCGGCGTCGCGAATACCAAAACCCACACCCACTGGTATGTTCACATGCTCGCGAATGCGCGGCAGCATCGCCTCGACCTGCGCGACATCAAGCGTGCCAGCGCCGGTCACGCCCTTGAGCGAGACGTAGTACACATAGCCGCTGGCCACGCGCGCCACCTGCGCCATGCGCTCGGGTGTGGAGGTGGGCGCGAGCAGGAAGATCAGATCCATCTGATGCGCGCGCAGCGCGGCGGCAAATTCCTCGCACTCCTCGGGTGGGTAGTCGACCACCAGCACGCCGTCAACCCCCGCCGCAGCCGCATCGCGCACGAAGCCGCCGTCGCCATGCTTTTGGTCGTAGCGCTCGATCGGGTTGGCGTAGCCCATCAGCACCACCGGGGTCGTGCTGTTGCGCTCGCGAAAGGTCTTCACCATGGCGATCACCTGCGTAAGGCCAATGCCCAGCGCCAGCGCGCGGTCGCCCGCTTTCTGAATCACCGGGCCGTCGGCCGATGGGTCGGAAAACGGCACGCCAAGCTCGATCACGTCAGCGCCGCCCTCGACCATGCCGTGCATGAGTTCGGGTGTGATCTGTGCAAACGGGAAACCGGCGGTGACAAAGGGAATCAGCGCCTTGCGTTGCTGGGCCTTGAGGGCGCTGAACGTGGTGTCGATGCGGCTCATGGTGCTTGCATCCCCGCGCTGGCTGCACCTCGTGCTGCGTTGGTGATGACCTTCACCACCGTGCTGTCGGTACCGCCTTTGACCGACTGGCCTTTGCAACTGGGTCGGCAATAAAAATCGGCATTGGAAAGGTCGGCCACAGTGCCAATGTCTTTGTCGCCCCGGCCTGACAGGTTGACCAAGATGGACTGGTCCGGCTTCATGGTTTTCGCCAGCTTCATGGCATACGCAATGGCGTGGCTGGATTCAAGCGCGGCGATGATGCCTTCGGTGCGGCACAGATAGTGGAAGGCTTCCAATGCCTCGGTGTCGGTGATGCCCACGTACTCGGCGCGGCCGATGTCTTTCAGAAACGCATGCTCGGGGCCGACGCCGGGGTAGTCCAGACCCGCGCTCACGCTGTGCGTCTCGGTCACCTGGCCGTTGTCGTCTTGCAGCACGTAGGTGCGGTTGCCGTGCAGCACGCCCGGGCTGCCCTTTTGCAGCGAGGCCGAGTGCTTGCCGCTCTCCAGGCCCTCGCCGGCGGCCTCGACGCCAATCAGCCGCGTTGAATTGTGGTTGATGTAGGGATAGAAGATGCCCATGGCGTTGGAGCCACCACCCACGCAGGCGAGCACCGCGTCGGGCTGCTCATTGGTACAACCAGCGTCCTTCAGCATCTCGGGCATCTGCTTCAGGCATTCCTCGCCAATCACGCTCTGGAAGTCGCGCACCATCATGGGGTAGGGGTGCGGCCCGGCCACGGTGCCGATGATGTAGAAGGTGTTGTCCACGTTGGCCACCCAGTCGCGCATGGCCTCGTTGAGTGCGTCTTTCAGCGTTTTGCTGCCCGACTCGACTGGCACCACTGTGGCGCCCAGCAGCTTCATGCGGTAGACGTTGGGGCTCTGGCGCTTCACGTCTTCGCTGCCCATGTAGACGATGCATTCCAAGCCATAGCGCGCGCAGATGGTGGCGGTGGCCACGCCGTGCTGGCCGGCGCCGGTCTCGGCAATGATGCGCGGCTTGCCCATGCGCTTGGCGAGCATGGCCTGGCCGATGGTGTTGTTGATCTTGTGCGCGCCGGTGTGGTTGAGGTCTTCACGCTTGAGAAAGATCTGCGCCCCACCTTGCTCGCGGCTCATGCGCGCAGCGTGGTAAACCGGCGATGGGCGGCCGACGAAATGGGCCAGTTCGCTGTTGAACTCGGCGATGAACGCGGGGTCGTGCTGGTACTGGGCGTAAGCGGCTTTCAGCTCGTTGATAGCGTGCGTGAGCGTTTCGCTCACGAAGCTGCCACCGTAAATGCCGAAGTGGCCTCGGACGTCGGGTTGCTGGTAGGTCTGCATGGTGTGCTCTCGGTTCGGTGGCCCGAGCCTGCGCACAGGCAGGCTCAACTCGGGCGGGACAGTTGCGCGTCGGCTGCGCGGACCGCAGCCACAAAGGCGCTCATTCGGGCGGCGTCTTTGATGCCCTTGATCGCGGCACCATCGGGTGCGCAGGCTTCGACGCCGGAACTCACATCAACGGCCCAGGGCCGAACCAGCCCGATGCCCTCGCGCACATTTGCAGCGTCGAGTCCACCAGACAAAACGAGGCGAGAGCTGGCGTTTAGTTGCGGATGTGACCAAGGGAAAGCTGTCCAGTCGAATGATTGACCACTGCCGCCATAGCCCTCGACATGGGCGTCGAGCAAGATGGCTTGGGCGGAGACGAATTCAGCAGCGTATTTTAGAAGATCGAAGTCGGCGCCTGCCGTGCCGGGGGCAATACGCGCGGCGCGCATGTAGGGTCGGCCAGCCGCTTCGCACTCTGCCGGGGTCTCGTCGCCATGGAACTGCACCAAGGCCTGCGGCACCTCGGCCACTGCCTGTGCCACGAATGCGAGGCTGGCGTTGACGAACAGCAGCACCGGCGTGACGAAGCAGGGCAGGCGCCGCGCCAGCACGCCAGCGCGCTCGGGCGAGACGAAGCGCGGGCTGTTGGGGTAGAGTACGAAACCGACCGCATCTGCGCCAGCGTGTGCAGCGGCGTCCACGTCGGCCTCGCGGGTGAGGCCACAAATTTTGATGCGTGTCGAGTGCTGGGTCATTTTGAATAGGGCAGGGTGGCCAGGTTGTGAGGCTCAATCAAGGACACGGTGGAACCGACTTTGCCGTGCCACTCGTGTCGCCCCCTTGAGGGAGTGACGGGCTCACCCAGTGAGTCCGGCGCGGGGGGGGTGTCAAGGCAGCCAGTCGAAGGCGGGTGTTTCGGTTGGCAGGTTCCACTGCGGATCGTAAACCGGCCCCAGAAAGTACAGGCCGTTGGGGGAGAAGGTGGGGGCGGCGGCATCCCGGCTGCGCGCAGCCAGCACCTCGGCCATCCAGCCCACCGGTTGGCTGCCGGTGCCAATGGCGATCAGGCAGCCCATGATGTTGCGGATCATGTGGTGCAGAAAGGCGCTGGCTTCGAACTCGAAACGCCAGTAAGCGCCCCGCTGGTGGATGTTCACCTTCAGCATCTGTTTGACCGGGCTGAGGGCTTGACAGGAAGAGGCGCGAAACGAGGTGAAGTCGTGCTCGCCAACGAGCATCTCGGCGGCCGCGCGCATGGCGTGCAGATCGAGCGGGCGAAACACCCAACCGACCTGGCCCGTGTCCACACTGGGGCGCACCGGCGAGGCCAGCAGCACATAGGCATAACGGCGCGAGCGGGCGCTACCACGCGCATGGAAGGCGCGGGGCACTGGTCGCGCCCACTGCACAGCCACCGTGTCGGGCAGGTATCGGTTGGTGCCGCGCATCCAAGCGATTTCGGTGCGCTGCAGCGGGGTGTCGAAGTGCACCACCTGCATCAGCCCGTGTACGCCCGAATCGGTGCGGCCGGCGCACAGGGTCGTCACCTTGTCGAGCGCGCTGAACAAAGCCAGCGCGCGTTCCAGCTGGTCTTGCACCGTGCGGCCACTGAGCTGGCTTTGCCAACCCTCAAAAGCGCCGCCGTTGTAGCTCACGCCCAGCGCCATGCGCTGCCAGTCCGGCGGGTGGTGCGCCGAATGCTTGATGGGCGCCGCGGTCAAAGCCGCACAGAAAGGGCAGGCCGCACGCGCAGCCTCAGCCCAGTTCTGCCAAGAAGAGATCGGCTTTGGTTCTGAGTGGGCCAGAAGCCTCTGCCAACACCTCCTCGGCCAGCGAGCGAGCGCCCTCCAAATCACCGATGGCGCGGAATTCCTCAGCCAGCGACAACTTGGTGTCGAGCGGATTTTCTTCAGTCAGGCTGGCATCCTCCGCTGTGGGAGAAGCCGGGGTGTCAAAGTCGAAGTTGATCTCACTGAGATCGAAGGACATCCGTTGCTCTGGGTCGGTCGCAGGCACAGACAGATCCAGATCGAACGGTGCTTCTGAGGTTGCTGGGGATGTTGGAGGCTTGTCGAGGTTGAGGCCGGGCAGCGAATCGTCCAGATCGAACATCGGCTGATCGAATTCGGACGGGTTGGGTATCGATGCATGGGCCTGCTCGCTTTGCAGCGGTGCTGGTTCGGACAGAAAGTCGAGATCGAAGTCCATGGGACGCAAAGGCTCATCTGACTCGGTCGCGCTGGGCATCGATGTGCGGGCCTGCTCGCTTCGCAACGGCGCTGGCTCGGACGGGAAATCGAGATCGAAGTCCATGGGGCGCGAATCAAGCGCGGTGAGGTCAACTGGCGGGGTGTGCGTGAGTGTGTCGGTGCTGCCCAGATCGTCGAGTGCGGACATGGCGCCACCCGCAGGTGATTGGGATGGGGAAGCGGGAAAGTCGTCGGTGGAGAAATCGAGATCGAGATCCAGGCCGCCGTCGGCTGCTGGGGTGTCTGGGGGGAAATCGCTGTTGTCAAAAGGCTGGGTCAGCATGGCGCCGCCCACCGCGCTGAGCACCACCCCTTTGTTGGCCGGTGTACCGCCTGGCTGGTACAGCGGGTTGTTGGGATCGAGTTCGCGGCCCAAGGCGCAGGCTTGATCCCATTCGGTGCCTTGACCGTTGGTGAGGCTGTGGGCTTCGATGGCGACCACCTCGAAGGCCTTGGCGTCGCGCCGTTTGGCGTAAATCTCCAGCAGCTTGTTGTGAATGGCTACGCGCGTGGGCGTGCTGCGCATGGCTTCTTTGAGGATTTCTTCGGCCTGCAGATCGCGGCCGTAGGCGAGGTAGACATCGGCCTCGGCGACCGGATCGACATCGCCCGCTGCGTCCAGCTGACTGGGCGAATACACCATGGACGAACCCGAGCCGGTGGCCTCGGCGGTGTCGATGCGTTGACCACCACTGGAGCCGAAAAACGAGTCGGGTTGCAGCCGGCTTTCCAGGAATGAGCTGTCGGCGCTTGTGTTTTTCTTGCGCTGGCGCATGCGGTAGAAACCGAAGGCAGCAAGCAGCGCGAGCAAGCCAAGGGTTGCCGGCAACACCAGTGGATTTTCTTGCAGCTGATCGAGCAGCGACGGCTCTTCGGTCGTGGGTGCTGACACGGGTGCCGGTGCCTGGGCACTCGGGCTGACCACCGCGGGCTCGGTCGCGGCGGGCGCTGCGGGCGGGGTTTCCACGGGTGCCGGTACAGCGGCTGGTGCGATCACCGTCGCGCCGCTGGCTTCCCCACTGGAGGCTGCAGGAGCTGGTGCGCCTGGGGTCGCCGCCGTGGTGGGGCCACCCAGTTTCGCCAGTTCGTCAACGTTGCGCGCGAGTTCTGCCACCCGAGTGGAGGCGTCGTTGGCTTGGCGCGCTTGGGCGATCTGGTCCTCTGCGCTGGTGATGCCTGGGGTGGCGCCCTTGGACAGGGTCAGCTTGTCTTGTATTGGGGCCGCTGGCGCTTGCTCTCGCACCTCGGCCTGGACCTGCCCGGTGGCTTCTCGGCCTCCTGCGTCCACTGTGGTGGTGGGAACTCGGCCCGCCAAACGGCGGCGGAACTTATCGAAGTCACTGCTTTGCGCCGCGATGATCTGGCGTGCTTCACCGGTACCAATAGCGCTGGCTGTTGACTCACTCGGCAGGTCGATCACAGCGCCCGCTTTGATGCGGTTGACGTTGTCGCCAATGAACGCGTTCGGATTGGTGCGCAGCATCGCGACCAGCATTTGGTCAAGCGAGACGTTGGCTGGCCGGTTGGCCTGCGCAATGCGGCCTGCGGTGTCGCCGGCGCGCACGCTGACCTGAGAGGGGCGCTCGATGGGCGCGGTGGCCACCGCTGTTGGAGCCGCCAACTGTGGAGCAATGGGTGCTCGGATGGCTGGGGCTGCCGCTGGTGGCAGGGTCTGCGCGCTGGCCGTTGCCGGTGGGCGCACGGGCAGTGGCACGGTCGCAGCAGGTAGGGGTGCGACTGGCGCCGCTGCGCGCGTCTTGGGTGGATCGATGAGCAGCGTGTAGTCGCGCACAATGCGGCCCGACGCCCAGTTGGCCTCAACCATCAGGTCCACAAAGGGCTCGTTGACGGGCCGTGGGCTGCTCAAGCGCAGATAAGCGCGGCCATCGGGGCGCCGCTCCAGCGTGAGCTGCGCACCGCCCAGAGCTTGGTTGAACTGCAGCCCCGCAGCGGCGAAGGCGGCGGGTGTTGCCAGCCCGACGCGCAGGCTGCTGGCTTCCTCCGCACTGATTTCGGGAACTTCAATTTCTGCGCGAAGAGGCTCACCCAAAGCGGACTGCACCACAATCCGGCCGAGGGCAAGGGCCATCGCGTCCCCGGTGTGTGCCAAGCCGACGCCCAGCACCACCGCTGCGGCAACCGCATGCAACCGATTGATGCCGCTTGTGTGAAACTTTTTACACGGAAAAGCAGCCGGTTGGACAGGGGTTTGGCAGGGGTTAGATGGCACATGGACCTCGATATGGAAAACCGACAAATGACCTTAGCATCAACGGATTAGCGTAACAAGCTGGCGACCCGCTCGATGTTCCAAGGTGCCCGTTGGTCGCCTACCGGAGCGGTTTGGCGTTGTGACATCGCAACGGGCTGGTAACGAGGCGTTTGGGCTGACCGCTTGCGTCGAGACCTTCAAGCCGTCAGCAAAACACGAAGCATGCGGCGCAGCGGCTCTGCCGCGCCCCAGAGCAGCTGGTCGCCAATGGTGAAGGCGCCGATGTAAGACGGTCCCATCGCCAGTTGGCGGATGCGCCCGACCGGGATGGTCATGGTGCCGGTGACCGCCACCGGGGTCAGGTCTTTCAGGGTGGCTTCGCGGGTGTTCGGCACGACCTTGGCCCAGGGGTTGTCGGCAGCGATCATGGCTTCGATTTCGGCCACTGGCACGTCTTTCTTGAGCTTGAAGGTCAGCGCCTGGCTGTGGCAGCGCATGGCGCCCACGCGCACGCAAAAGCCGTCGACCGGGATCGGCGCTGAGCCGAAGCCCTCGCCCAGTCCAAGGATCTTGTTGGTCTCGGCCATGCCCTTCCACTCTTCCTTGGACATGCCCCAACCGGACTCGTCTTGGTTTTTTCCAATACCCAGGTCCTTGTCGATCCAGGGGATCAGCGAGCCGCCCAGGGGCACGCCGAAGTTGGCGGTTTCTTCTGCAGACAGGCTGCGCTGCTTGGCAATCACCTTGCGATCGATCTCCAAGATCGCGCTCTTGGGATCGTCCAGCAGGCTTTTTACCTCGGCGTTGAGCGTGCCGTATTGGGTGAGCAATTCGCGCATGTGCTGCGCGCCGCCGCCGCTGGCGGCTTGGTAGGTTTGGGTGCTCATCCATTCCACCAGTCCGGCTTTGTAAAGCGCACCCACACCCATCAGCATGCAGCTCACGGTGCAGTTGCCGCCGACCCAGTTGCGCCCGCCCTTGGTCAGCGCGTCTTGAATCACTGGCATGTTGACCGGATCGAGCACGATCACCGCGTCTTGCTCCATACGCAGGGTAGAGGCGGCGTCGATCCAGTGGCCATTCCAGCCAGCGGCACGCAGCTGTGGAAAGACAGCGCTGGTGTAGTCGCCGCCCTGGGCAGTGATGATGATGTCGCAGCGCTTGAGCGCGTCGATGTCGTGCGCGTCTTGCAGCGTTGTCTCGTTCTTCGCCATTGCCGGGGCCTTGCCACTGGCGTTGGAGGTGGAGAAAAACACCGGCTCAATCAGATCGAAGTCTTTCTCTTCGACCATGCGGTCCATCAGCACCGAGCCGACCATGCCGCGCCAGCCAACCAATCCCACCAATTTGTTGCTCATTTCAATTGCTCTTTCCGATCAAGAAGAAAACAGGCCAGACCCGATCAGCCCAGCGCCTTGACAACCGCGTCGCCCATTTGTGCAGTGCCGACCTCGGTGGTGCCGGCGCTGTGGATGTCTGGCGTGCGCAGTCCCAGCGTCAGCACCTTTTGCACGGCGGCTTCGATGCGCAGCGCAGCAGCTTCCTGGTTCAGGCTGAAGCGCAGCATCATGGCCGCACTCAGGATGGTGGCCAGCGGGTTGGCCACACCTTTGCCAGCAATGTCGGGAGCGCTGCCATGGCTGGGTTCGTACAGGCCCTGACCCTTGGCGTTGAGACTGGCCGAGGGCAGCATGCCGATGGAGCCAGTGAGCATGGAGGCTTCGTCGCTCAGGATGTCGCCGAACATGTTGCCGGTGACCACCACGTCAAACGCCTTGGGCGCCTTGACCAGTTGCATGGCGGCGTTGTCCACATACATGTGTTGCAGCTCCACGTCGGGGTATTCGGCATGTACCTCGGTGACCACGTCTTTCCAGAACTGGAATGTTTCCAGCACGTTGGACTTGTCGACGCTGGTGACTTTCTTGTTTCGCTTGCGCGCTGCCTGGAAGGCGACGTGGGCAATGCGCTCAATCTCCGGCCTGCTGTAGCGCATGGTGTCGAAGGCCTCGTCGGCGCCAGGGAAATGCCCATCGACGGCGACGCGACGACCGCGCGGTTGGCCGAAGTAGATGTCGCCAGTGAGCTCGCGGATGATGAGGATATCCAGCCCCGAGATGATTTCGGGTTTGAGGCTGGAGGCATCCACCAACTGCTCGTAGCAGATGGCGGGCCGGAAGTTGGCGAACAGGCCCAGGTGTTTGCGCAGACCCAGGATGGCCTGCTCAGGGCGCAGCGGGCGATCGAGCTTGTCGTATTTCCAGTCGCCGACGGCACCGAACAGAATCGCGTCTGACGCTTGAGCCAGCTTGAGCGTGGACTCGGGCAACGGGTGGCCGTGGGCGTCGAAGGCGGCGCCGCCCACCAGGGCGGACTCCATCTCAAGCGGCAGGTCGAGCGCGTCGAGCACCTTGATAGCCTCGGCCACAATTTCGGTGCCGATACCGTCACCGGGGAGAACTGCAATTTTCATGGGGATGGATGAGAGCAAGGGTTTCTGGTTCAGGTTGCCGTGGAACCGGCTTTGCCGGGCCACTGGCAACGCCCCCTTGAGGGGGTGACGCCGCAAGGCGGCGCGGGGGTGTTACATCGTATGCGCCAGCCAAGGCTTGGTGGCGAGTCGCGCGGCCTCGAAGGCGGCGATTTTGTCTTTGTGGCGCAAGGTCAGGCCAATGTCGTCCAGGCCGTTGAGCAGGCAGTATTTGCGAAAAGCCTGCACCTCGAACGGCAGCTCGTCGCCCTGCGGCGTCCCCACCATCTGGCGCGCCAAATCGACCGTCAACTCGTAGCCGGGAAAGGCCGTCACTTCGTTGAACAAGCGATCCACCAGCGACTCGGGCAGCACGATGGGCAGGATGCCGTTCTTGAAGCAGTTGTTGAAAAAGATGTCGGCGTAGCTGGGAGCGATCAGCGCGCGAAAGCCGTATTGACCGATCGCCCACGGCGCGTGTTCCCGGCTGGAGCCGCAACCGAAGTTCTTGCGAGCCAGCAGGACAGAGGCGCCGGTGTAGCGCGGCTGGTTGAGAACGAAATCGGGGTTGGGCCTGCGGCTGGCCGGGTCCTGGCCGGGCTCGCCTTTGTCTAGGTAGCGCCACTCATCGAACAGGTTGGGGCCGAAGCCGGTCTTGTGGATCGACTTCAGGAACTGCTTTGGGATGATCGCGTCGGTGTCGACGTTTTCCCGGTCGATCGGCGCGACCAGTCCGCAGTGTGTGGTGAACGGCGTCATTTCTTTTTGGCCGAATCTTCGAGGACCTGGCCGCCCTTCTGGATGTCTTGGCCCACACCTTGCACGGTGTTGCAAGCGCTCAGGAACAGAACGACAGCGGCGGCGAACAGAGCAACGATTGGCTTCATGACAGTTTCCTTTTATGTGAATTGACGGACATCGACGAAGTGACCATGGATGGCCGCAGCGGCCGCCATGGCGGGAGAAACGAGGTGGGTGCGGCCGCCGGTGCCCTGACGGCCTTCAAAATTGCGGTTGCTTGTGGAAGCGCAGCGTTCGCCGGGCTCCAGCCGGTCGGCATTCATTGCCAAGCACATGGAGCAGCCAGGCTCGCGCCACTCGAAACCGGCGGCCTTGAAGATCTCGTGCAGGCCTTCACGCTCGGCCTGTTCCTTCACCAGCCCGGAGCCGGGCACCACCATCGCCAGCTTCACGTTATTAGCCACTTTCTGACCCAGCTTCTTCACCAGTGCCGCTGCCTCGCGCATGTCTTCGATGCGGCTGTTGGTGCAGGAGCCGATGAACACCTTGTCGACAAAAATGTCGTTCAGCGGCTTGCCGGGTTGCAAGGCCATGTAGGTCAGTGCGCGTTCGATGGCGCTGCGTTTGTTCGGGTCTTTTTCTTTCTCGGGATCGGGCACACGCCCGTCCACCCCGAGCACCATTTCGGGCGAGGTGCCCCAGGTGACCTGCGGCACGATCTGGCTTGCATCGAGTTCCACTACCGCATCAAACTTCGCGTCGAGGTCGGTTTGCAGGGTCTTCCAGTAGGCAACCGCTTGGTCCCATTCCACCCCTTTGGGCGACAGTGGGCGGCCTTTGACGTAGTCGATGGTTTTGTCGTCCACCGCCACCAGGCCAGCGCGCGCGCCGCCTTCGATCGCCATGTTGCACACGGTCATGCGGCCTTCGATGCTGAGCGCACGGATCGCGCTGCCGCCGAATTCGATGGTGTAGCCAGTGCCGCCAGCAGTCCCAATCTTGCCGATGATGGCGAGCACGATGTCTTTGGCGGTCACGCCTTTGGCCAGTTGTCCATCGACCTTGATCAGCATGTTCTTGGCCTTCTTGGCCAGCAGGGTTTGCGTGGCCATCACATGCTCGACCTCGCTGGTGCCGATGCCGTGAGCCAGCGCGCCGAACGCGCCGTGGGTGGAGGTGTGTGAGTCGCCGCAAACCACCGTCATGCCAGGCAGGGTAGCGCCGTTTTCCGGACCGATCACATGCACGATGCCTTGCCGCTTGGACATGAACGGGAAGAACGCTGCCGCTCCAAATTCGGCGATGTTGTTGTCGAGCGTGACGATCTGTTCTTTGCTGATCGGGTCGGTGATGCCGTCGTAGCCATGTTCCCAGCCGGTGGTGGGCGTGTTGTGGTCGGCGGTGGCCACGATGGAACTTACTCGCCAGACCTTGCGTCCCGCTTGGCGCAAACCTTCAAATGCCTGCGGGCTGGTGACCTCGTGCACAAGATGGCGGTCGATGTAGAGCACCGAGGTGCCGTCTTCTTCGGTGTGGACGACATGCTCGTCCCAGATCTTGTCGTAAAGGGTGCGTCCCATGTGGCGTGTGCCTCGGCTGTTTGGTGAGCGAAGAGGGGATTTTATGGCAACGGGTCCGCGCTGCTGTTGGCCGTATCGGCCGAGCCATTCAGGGCAAGCGCAAAGCAAAATCGCCCGCTCTGCGGGGTGCAGGGCAGGCGATTCCGGGCTGCTCAGCCCAGCCCCGCTGGGCTGGGCTGAGCATGGGGGCTCAGCGGGTGGCCGGAATGTCGCGGCGAGGCGAGCCGGTGTAGAGCTGGCGCGGACGGCCGATCTTGTATTCGGGGTCGCCGATCATCTCGTTGAGTTGGGCGATCCAGCCCACGGTGCGAGCCAGGGCGAACACACCCGTGAACAGGTTTACGGGGATGCCGATGGCGCGCTGCACGATGCCAGAGTAGAAGTCGACGTTTGGATACAGCTTGCGCGAGACGAAGTAGTCGTCTTCCAGCGCAATTTTCTCGACTTCCTTGGCCAGCTTGAACAGCGGATCGTTTTCCAGGCCCAGCTCGGCCAACACTTCGTTGCAGGTTTCCTGCATCAGCTTGGCGCGGGGATCGTAGTTTTTGTAGACGCGGTGACCAAAGCCCATCAGCTTGACGCCGGAGTTTTTGTCCTTGACCTTCTCCATGAACTCGCCAACCTTGGACATACCGCCCTGAGCCTGGATATCTTCGAGCATGTTCAGGCACGCTTCGTTGGCACCACCGTGAGCGGGGCCCCACAGGCAGGCCACGCCCGCAGCAATGGCAGCAAATGGGTTGGTGCCCGACGAGGCGCACAGGCGCACGGTGGAGGTGGACGCGTTTTGCTCGTGGTCGGCGTGCAAGATGAAAATGCGATCAAGCGCGCGCTCAATCACCGGGTTCACCACATAGTCTTCACACGGTGTGCCGAACATCATGCGCAAAAAATTGCCTGCGTAAGACAGGTTGTTTTGCGGGTACATGTAAGGCTGGCCCACCTTGTACTTGTAAGACAGCGCCACCAGCGTTGGCATTTTGGCGATCAGGCGAATCGCTGCGATTTCGCGGTGCTTCGGGTTGTTGATGTCGGTGCTGTCGTGATAGAACGCCGACATGCCGCCCACCAGGCCGGTCAGGATGGCCATCGGGTGCGCATCGCGGCGAAAGCCGCGCAAAAAGAACTGCATCTGCTCATTCACCATCGTGTGGTTGGTGACCATCGAGTGAAAGGCTTTGCGCTCCGTCTCATTGGGCAGCTCCCCGTTGAGCAGCAGGTAGCAGGTGTCCAGGTAGTCGCACTGGGTGGCCAGCTGCTCGATCGGGTAGCCGCGGTACAGCAACTCACCCTTGTCACCATCGATGTAGGTGATCGACGACTGGCAGGCGGCGGTGGACAAAAAGCCTGGGTCGTAGGTGAACATCCCAGTCTGCGCGTACAGCTTGCGAATGTCGATCACGTCGGGCCCGATCGTGCCGGCGTACATGGGCAGATCCACACTGGGGCTGCCATTGGAAAACGACAGGGTGGCTTTGTTGTCAACTAGTTTCATGCGGTTTCCTTAAACAGGCGGTCTCAAACGGTGGGCCGTGCTGTACGCAACAGGGCCAGCACGTGGTTGACGTCATCGCGGGCGAGTTCGCCCTCTGGAGATTTTCGACCGAACAACAAATCGAGCAGATCGTTGTCGGACAGGTCCATTAAAGCGCCCAGAGCTTCGGCTTGCCTGACAGTGAGGCTGGCCGAGTAGCTCTCGAAAAAGCGCTGAACGAACAGATCGTTCTCCAACAGCCCACGGCGGCAACGCCAGCGCAGCTTGCTCAGGGCGCGTTCGTCGAGCGGTTCATCGAGGCTGTCGGTGGCGGTCATGGGGGCTCTGGTGATGTGCTCGATCAGATCGAGCGCATCACCAGCATTTCCTTGATCTTGCCAATCGCCTTGGTGGGGTTCAGACCCTTGGGGCACACGTCCACACAATTCATGATCGAGTGGCAGCGGAACAGACGGTACGGGTCTTCGAGGTTGTCCAACCGCTCCGCAGTGGCTTCGTCGCGGCTGTCGGCAATAAAGCGGTAGGCCTGCAGCAGACCGGCCGGGCCCACAAACTTGTCGGGGTTCCACCAGAAGCTGGGGCAAGCGGTGGAGCAGCTCGCGCACAGGATGCACTCGTACAGGCCGTTCAACTCGTCGCGCTCTTCCGGGCTTTGCAGCCGCTCGGTCTCCGGCGGGATGCTCTCGTTGATCAGGTAGGGCTTGATGCTGTTGTATTGCTTGAAAAACAGTGTCATGTCCACGATCAGGTCGCGCACCACCGGCAGGCCGGGCAGCGGCTTGAGTGTGATCACGCCGGACAGCGTGTTCATGTTGGTGATGCAGGCCAGACCGTTCTTGCCGTTGATGTTCATCGCGTCTGACCCGCACACGCCTTCGCGGCAGGAGCGGCGAAACGAGATCGACGGATCGACTTTTTTGAGCTTCATCAGCACGTCAAGCAGCATGCGCTCGTGGCCGTCGAGTTCGACCTCGATGGTTTGCATGTAAGGCTTGGCGTCTTTTTCCGGGTCGTAGCGGTAAATCTTGAAGGTACGAAGTGCCATGGTGTTTTCCTGCGGTGGCTCGGGTCAAAGGCGAAGGGCTTTTTCAAGGGCACCGCGGAACTGGCTTCGCCAGGCCGCCAGTGCCGCCCCTTGAGGGGTGCGCCAAAGGCGCGCGGGGTGGTTAAAAAGTTCGGACTTTGGGCGGAACGGATTCCACCGTCAGCGGCTTGAGGTTGACCGGCTTGTAGCCCAAGCTGTTGTCGGCGCTGTACCACAGGGTGTGTTTCATCCACTCGGCGTCGTTGCGGCCCAGCGGGAACTGCGGGTCGTCGGCCGGGCGCTCGTAGTCGTTCACCGTGTGGGCACCGCGGCACTCCTTGCGGGCAGCGGCCGAGGTCATGGTGGCTTGGGCGGACTCGATCAGGTTTTCCACTTCCAGCGCTTCGATGCGCGCGGTGTTGAACACCTTGGACTTGTCTTTCAGCGCGATGTTGTTGACGCGAGCACGCATGGCGTTGATCTTCTTCACGCCCTCGTCCAGACTGGCTTGGGTGCGGAACACCCCGGCGTGTTGCTGCATCACCGCGCGCAGATCGTTGGCCACGTCCTGGGCGTATTCGCCGTCGGTGGTGGCATCGAGCCGAGCAAGACGTGCCAGGGATTTGTCTGCTGCGTCGGCTGGCAGCGGCTTGAACTCTTTGTTCTTGTCGTTGAATTCGACGATGTGGTTGCCAGCGGCGCGGCCAAACACCAGCAGATCGAGCAGCGAGTTGGTGCCCAGTCGGTTGGCGCCGTGGACGCTGACGCAGGAGCATTCGCCCACCGCATACAAGCCATTGACCACCTTTTGCGCACCGCTGCCGCCATCGGGTATCACCACCTGACCGTGGATGTTGGTCGGGATGCCACCCATCTGGTAATGGATGGTTGGCACAACCGGGATCGGTTCTCGGGTGATGTCCACGTTGGCGAAATTCACTCCAATCTCGTACACCGAGGGCAAGCGCTTGTGGATGGTCTCAGCGCCCAGGTGGTCGAGCTTGAGGAGCACGTAGTCTTTGTTTGGACCACAGCCACGGCCTTCCTTGATTTCCTGGTCCATGCAGCGCGAGATGAAGTCGCGCGGCGCCAAGTCTTTCAGCGTGGGCGCGTAGCGCTCCATGAAGCGCTCGCCTTCGCTGTTGAGCAAAATCGCGCCTTCGCCGCGGCAGCCTTCGGTCAGCAGCACGCCGGCACCGGCCACGCCGGTCGGGTGGAACTGCCAGAACTCCATGTCTTCCAGCGGAATGCCAGCGCGAGCCGCCATGCCCAGGCCGTCGCCGGTGTTGATGAAGGCGTTGGTGGAGGCCGCGAAGATGCGGCCGGCGCCGCCAGTAGCGAGCAAGGTGGTTTTGGCTTGCAGCAGATAGGTTTCGCCGGTTTCCATCTCCATCGCGGTCACCCCGAGCACATCGCCATCGTCGTCGCGGATCAGGTCCAGCGCCATCCATTCGACGAAGAAGGTGGTGCGAGCGGCCACATTTTGCTGGTACAGCGTGTGCAGCATCGCGTGACCGGTGCGGTCGGCGGCGGCGCAGGCGCGCTGCACTGGCTTCTCGCCGTAGTTGGCGGTGTGCCCACCGAACGGACGCTGGTAAATCGTGCCGTCGGGGTTGCGGTCGAACGGCATGCCGAAGTGCTCCAGCTCATACACCACTTTGGGTGCTTCCCGGCACATGAACTCGATGGCGTCTTGGTCACCGAGCCAGTCGGAGCCCTTGATGGTGTCGTAGAAGTGGTAGTGCCAGTTGTCCTCGTTCATGTTGCCGAGCGAGGCACCAATGCCACCTTGCGCGGCGACGGTGTGCGAGCGGGTCGGGAACACCTTGGAGAGCACGGCGACCTTGAGGCCAGCGCGCGCCAGCTGCAGCGAGGCGCGCATGCCGGAGCCGCCAGCGCCGACGATCACGACGTCGAATTGGCGGGTGGGGAGATTTGCGGTTGCGGTTGCGGACATGGAATCAGATCCTCCAGAGAACTTGAACAGCCCAGCCCATACAGGCCACGAGCCAAACGATGGTGAAGACATGCAAACCCAGGCGAATGCCCGGCGGCTTGACATAGTCCATCCAGATATTTCGCATGCCCACCCAGACGTGGTAGCCCAGCGAGACGAACACAGCCAAGGTCAGCGCCTTCATCCACTGGGGGGCAAAAATGGCCGCCCAAGACTCGTAGCCAATCGGGCCAGTGGAGAAGACAACCTCGGCGATCACCAACAGCGTGAACAAGGTGAGCAGCGTGGCGGTGATGCGCTGGGCCAGCCAGTCGCGTGTGCCGAAATGCGCGCCAGGGGTGACGCGTTGGGTTCCGTAATTGACAGCCATCTTGGTGTGTCCTTAAAAGTTTGTTTGTGGCGCGCGGGATGGGAAAGGTAACTGCCGCAGTCAGTAGAGACCGAACAACTTGGCGCCCAAAACCGCAGTGAGGCCGATGCTCAGCACCAGCGTGGCCAGGGCGGTGGACTTGCCAAACTCTTTCGAGACCTTGTGGGTGGCGTCCATGTAGACATGGCGTACGCCTGCGAGCAGGTGGTGCAGGTACGCCCAGATGATCGCCAGCACCACCAGCTTGAACAGCCAGCCTGGCACGAAACCCACACCGGCCGAGAAGGCCGAGGTGAAGCCAGCGAAAGAGATTTCGGACGACACAGAGACGTCGAACAACCAGACGATCAGGGGCAGCAACAGAAACATCAGGCCGCCACTGGCGCGGTGCAAGATGGAAACCCAGGCCGCTGGCGTCATGCGGTAGGTGGTGAGATCGCTGAAGGCGTTGATATTGCGGAATTCGGGCCGCTTGCGAGTCACTTCGGTCATGGGGAGGGTGCTTTCTTCCGATGCGGATACTGGATGGAAGGGTGATGTAACGCGTTGGTAACTCGTTAAGGGGACCTGCAAATTCTATTGCAATGCAACATACCGGAGGCTGACACGGGGTCACTGCGGCAGGCGGTTGAACTCAGCTGAGCTCGTTGCGGTAATGGCGGCTATCCGTGCGGTAGAGGCCGCGGCGCAGCTCCATGGGCACATCGTTGTAGGTGTACGCCACGCGTTCCACGCTCAACAGTGGCTGTCCAACCTGCACCGCCAGCAGCTGGGCGGTGTCAGCGTCTGCGCTGACCGCCTTGATCTTCTCCACCGCACGCACCATGCGCACGCCGAACTGGGTCTCAAACAGGGCGTACATCGGGCCGGTATCGTCGGAGAGCGCCTCCAGCGTGAGGCCTTTGAACGGCCCACCGGGCAACCAGATGTCTTCCAGGATCGCTGGCGCGCCAGCAAACGACAGCACCCGTTTGACCTGCAGCACCGGGTCACCGGTGCGACCGCTGAGCTGGCGCGCCACCTCGGCGCTGGCCCGCTGGCGCCGACATTCGATGATTTGCCGTTCGGCTGGGCCTTGACTGTCGAGATCGCCAGCATCAGGCAGCAGGCGCAGAAAGCGGTACTGGGTGTGCGCCTCGGCGTGCGTGGCCACAAACGTGCCCTTGCCCTGGCGACGCACCAGCAGGTTGTCGGTGGCCAACTCGTCGATCGCTTTGCGCACCGTGCCCTGGCTCACGCGGTAGCGCGCAGCCAGCTCGAATTCGCTGGGAATGGCGTCCCCCGGCTTCCACTCGCCTGCTTGCAGGCTGCGCAGGATCAGCGTCTTGATCTGCTGGTAAAGCGGGCTGAAGGCGGGCGCACCCAGCGCGCCAGGGGCTTCGTTTTCTGCACCCGCTGCGCGTGAATCAGGCGCGGGCGGATCGCTGAACGGAGTGGGTGTGTTGGGCATGGCAGACGGGGCGCCACTAAGGCTGTAGCAACATTAATCATATCTTATATAAGACATAAGACAAATTGACGTGTCAGGGTTTGCGAGGGTACACTTTGGGGTGACTTAGGCGCCCGTTTTGGGTCTGCCTTGGCCCGTGCGGGTGTGTTCTTCCCCGGTTTTTTTCCGGTGCCGCCGTCCGATGTTTCGTTCCTTTTCTCTCCCTATTTCTGGAGTTTTTCTCATGAGCAAGAAGCCTGTTCGCGTTGCTGTCACCGGTGCCGCTGGTCAGATTGGTTACGCCCTGCTGTTTCGTATCGCCTCGGGCGAAATGCTTGGCAAAGACCAGCCTGTGATCTTGCAGTTGCTGGAAGTGCCGGTGGAAGGCCCACAAAAAGCGCTCAAGGGCGTGATGATGGAACTTGACGATTGCGCGTTCCCGTTGCTGGTGGAAATGACCGCCCATGGCGACCCGATGACCGCGTTCAAGGACGCCGACTACGCGCTGCTGGTCGGCTCGCGTCCACGCGGTCCCGGCATGGAGCGCGCTGAGCTGCTGGCGGTGAACGGCGCCATCTTCACCGCGCAGGGCAAAGCATTGAACGAAGTCGCCAGCCGCGACGTCAAGGTGCTGGTGGTCGGCAACCCGGCCAACACCAATGCCTACATCGCCATGAAAAGCGCGCCCGATCTGCCGCGCAAAAATTTCACCGCCATGCTGCGCTTGGACCACAACCGCGCAGCCAGCCAAATCGCCGCCAAAACCGGCAAGGCCGTGGCCGACATCGAGAAGTTGGCTGTCTGGGGCAACCACTCGCCCACCATGTACGCCGACTACCGCTTTGCCACCATCAATGGCGAGAGCGTCGCCAAGATGATCAACGACCAAGAGTGGAACGCCAACACGTTCCTGCCTACGGTAGGCAAGCGCGGTGCGGCCATCATCGAAGCACGCGGTTCGTCGTCGGCTGCCTCGGCCGCCAACGCCGCCATCGACCACATGCGCGATTGGGCGCTGGGCACCAGCGGCAAGTGGGTCACCATGGGCATCCCGTCGGATGGCCAGTACGGCATCCCGAAAGACACCATGTTCGGCTTCCCCGTGACCTGCGAAAACGGCGAATACAAGGTCGTTGAAGGACTGGAAATCGACGCCTTCTCGCAAACCTGCATCGACAAGACGCTGGCCGAGCTTGAGGGTGAGAAAGAAGGCGTCAAGCACCTGCTTTAAGCCCGCTGAGCACCCGCTGAGCGCTGTGAGCCGCCATCCCTCTGCTGTTTTGCTGGGCGCCCAAGCTGGTGCGTTCACATTGCCAGTCTGTGATCACTACAGCGGGGTCGAAGCGCGCATGCGCAAGAGCTTGCTGCTACAGGCTGAGATGACAGCGGAGTTTGGCGCCTGCGTGTTCGACGTCACGCTCGACTGCGAAGACGGCGCACCCGTGGGCGGTGAAGCGGAGCATGCCGCGCTGGTCACCGAATTGGCGCTAACTGCACCAGTTGCCGCTCGTGTGGCGGTGCGGGTGCATCCGGTGGACCACCCCGCGTTTGAGGCCGACGTGGCCAGTATCGTGGGCGCCGCCGGTCGCCGGCTGTGCCACCTCATGCTGCCCAAGGTCGAGTCGGTGGCCGACGTGGAGCGTGCCACGAGGGCGCTTGATGCAGCCGGTTCAGCGCAGTTGCCGTTGCACGCCCTGATCGAATCGCCCATGGCGGTGCACCGCGCCTTTGAGATCGCGGCGCACCCTAGGGTGCAGTCGCTGAGTTTTGGTTTGATGGATTTCGTGTCTGCCCACGGTGGCGCGATCCCCGCCGCGGCCATGGGTGTTGCGGGGCAGTTTGCGCACCCGCTGGTGCTGCGCGCCAAGCTGGCCATTGCCTCCGCCTGCCACGCGCATGGCAAAGTGCCGTCGCACAACGTGGTGACCGAATTTCAAGACACTGCTGCGCTGTTGCACGCTGCCCAACGGGCAGCACACGAGCTGGGCTACACCCGCATGTGGAGCATTCACCCGGATCAGATTCGCCCCATCTTGGCCGCGTTTGCGCCCAGCGAGGGCGCGATCGACATGGCCACACGCATCGTGCTGGCAGCCGAAAATGCCGACTGGGCGCCGATCAGCTTCCAGGGCCAGCTGCACGATCGCGCCAGCGTGCGGTACCACTGGCAGGTGTTGCTCAGGGCGAACCAAATCGGACACTCCCTGCCGCCAGAGGCCCGCGGCTGGTTCGATCTGGGTGAGGTTGCGACGCCTGCTTATTTCCCACCCTCACCGGAGACAACCCGATGAAATTTTTGTTGCCCACCCTGATCCTGCTCGGTGCCACTTCTGTCGCGCTGGCGCAAACGGCTGCCAAGCCCAGCCCACCACGCAAGCCTGCTAAACCTATCCAGGCTGCCCAAGTCATTCCTGAGAGAGAGCTGACGCCAGAAGAGCTGGAGGTTGCCAGCCGCGTTTACGCGGGGCGCCTGCCGTGCGAACTGGGGCAAATGGTCACCATCACACCCGATGCCAAATCGCCTGGCTACTTTGATCTGACAACGAAAAAAATGCGCTTTCGCATGCACGCGGTGCAGAGCAAGTCGGGCGCTGTGCGGCTGGACGCGGTCAGCGGCGATGCGGCGTGGATCCAACTGTCCAACAAATCGATGCTGGTCAACGCCAAGCTGGGCCAGCGCATGGCCGATGTCTGCACCAGCCCCGAGCAATTGTTGGTGGCCCAGGCGTTCGAGAAAACACCCCCGCCCAGCTTGTTCGATGAACCAGCGCCCGCCGCAGTGCCCACCAAAATTCTGACCCAAACCGACGCATGCCAGGCCGCAGGCCTGTCCATGCCCAAAACCAACCCATTGACCGGAGAAAACCCATGCTGAAAACTTACCGTGAACACGTTGCCGAGCGCGCCGTCCTGGGCATCCCACCGCTCGCGCTGGAAGCCAAACAGGTCGCCGAGCTGATCGAGCTGATCAAGAACCCACCCGCTGGTGAAGACGCGTTCCTAATGGATCTGCTGACGCACCGCGTGTCCCCAGGCGTTGACGACGCCGCCAAGGTCAAGGCCAGCTTCCTGGCAGCGGTGGCGCATGGCGAAGAAAAAGTGGGCCTGATCTCGAAGGCCAAAGCCACCGAGTTGCTCGGAACCATGGTGGGCGGTTACAACGTGCATCCGCTGATCGAGCTGCTGGACGATGCCGAGGTGGCCGGCGTGGCCGCCGAGGCGCTGAAGAAGACGCTGCTGATGTTCGACTTCTTCAACGACGTGGCCGAGAAGTCCAAAGCGGGCAATGTCAGGGCCAAGGAAGTGATCCAGAGCTGGGCCGACGCCGAGTGGTTCACCAGCCGCCCCGAGGTAGAGAAGAAAATCACCGTCACCGTGTTCAAGGTGCCCGGCGAGACCAACACCGACGACCTGTCGCCCGCACCCGACGCCACCACGCGGCCCGACATCCCCATGCATTACCTCGCGATGCTGAAGAACACGCGTCCCGACGCGGCCTTCACGCCTGAGGAAGATGGCAAGCGCGGGCCGATGCAATTCATCGAAGACCTAAAGAAAAAGGGCCACCTGGTGGCCTACGTAGGCGACGTGGTCGGCACCGGCTCCAGCCGCAAGTCGGCCACCAACAGCGTGATTTGGGCCACTGGTCAAGACATTCCGTTTGTGCCCAACAAGCGCTTTGGTGGCGTGACGCTGGGCGGCAAGATCGCGCCCATCTTCTTCAACACGCAAGAAGATTCCGGCTCGCTGCCGATCGAGGTCGATGTGTCGGCCCTGGAGATGGGCGATGTGGTCGACATCCTCCCGTACGACGGCAAGATCGTGAAAAACGGCGCCACCGTGGTCGAGTTCCAGCTCAAGAGCGATGTGCTGTTTGACGAGGTACGCGCGGGCGGCCGCATCAACCTGATCATCGGTCGCGGCCTGACCACCAAGGCGCGCGAGTTCCTGGGCCTGCCGGTGTCCACCACATTTCGCCTGCCCACACCACCAATCGCGACCAAAGCCGGTTTCACGTTAGCGCAAAAAATGGTCGGCCGTGCAGTAGGGTTGCCCGAAGGTCAGGGCGTGCGCCCCGGCACCTACTGCGAGCCGAAGATGACCACCGTGGGCTCGCAAGACACCACCGGCCCGATGACGCGCGACGAGCTGAAAGACTTGGCCTGTCTGGGCTTCAGTGCCGATCTGGTGATGCAGTCTTTCTGCCACACAGCCGCTTACCCCAAAAAGGTCGATGTCAAAACCCACCGCGAGCTGCCCGCTTTCATCAGCAACCGCGGCGGCGTGGCCCTGCGCCCGGGCGACGGCATCATCCACAGCTGGCTTAACCGCTTGCTGCTTCCCGACACGGTGGGCACTGGAGGCGACTCGCACACCCGTTTCCCCATCGGCATCAGCTTCCCCGCCGGCTCCGGCCTGGTGGCGTTTGGTGCGGCCACTGGTGTGATGCCGCTGGACATGCCCGAGTCGGTGCTGGTGCGTTTCAAAGGCGAGATGCAGCCCGGCGTGACGCTGCGCGATCTGGTGCATGCGATTCCGCTTTACGCCATCAAGGCCGGTTTGCTGACGGTGGCCAAGGCCGGCAAGAAAAACGTGTTCTCGGGCCGCATCCTGGAAATTGAAGGTTTGCCAGATTTGAAGATCGAGCAAGCGTTCGAGCTGTCCGACGCGTCCGCCGAGCGCTCTGCTGCCGGTTGCACCATCAAGCTCAACCCAGAGCCGGTCAAGGAGTACCTCACCAGCAACGTGGTGCTGATGAAAAACATGATCGCCAACGGCTACGAAGACAAGCGCACGCTGCTGCGCCGCATCGAAAAAGTGCAGGCCTGGCTCGCCAAACCCGAGCTGCTGGCTGCCGATGCAGACGCCGAATACGCCGCCGTGATCGAGATCGATCTGGCCGACATCAAAGAGCCGATCCTGTGCTGCCCGAACGACCCGGACGACGCCAAGTTCTTGTCTGAGGTGGCTGGGACGCCGATCGACGAAGCCTTCCTCGGCTCGTGCATGACCAACATCGGCCACTTCCGCGCTGCGGCCAAGCTTCTCGGCGGCAGCCGGGATATCCCCGTCAAACTCTGGGTCGCGCCACCCACCAAGATGGACGAGAGCGAGCTCATCAAGGAAGGCCACTACGCGAGCTTCGGCGCCGCCGGTGCGCGCACCGAAATGCCCGGCTGCTCGCTGTGCATGGGCAACCAGGCCCAGGTGCGCGAAGGCGCCACCGTGGTCTCCACCAGCACCCGCAACTTCCCCAACCGCCTGGGCAAGAACACCAACGTGTTCCTGGCCTCCGCCGAGTTGACCGCCATCGCTTCCAAGCTGGGCAAGCTGCCCACCGTGGCCGAGTACCAAGATGCTATGGGCATTCTCAGCAAAGACGCGGCCGACACCTACCGCTACATGAACTTCGACCAGATCGAGGAATACGCGGAGACGGCCAAGGGCGTGATGGCGTAATTGCCTATATGCATTGATGGGAAAAGGCCTGGGTCGAAAACCCCAGGCCTTTTTGTTGGATGCTGGCATGGTTTTACACAGCGATTGACCAGCCGTCGAACCTGTTTTGTTCCACTGGTATGCCGGCCTGCATTTTGGCGCCCAAGAAATGCAAGAAGCCCTCGACGGACTGATCATCAATGCGTCTGAGCACTGTGTGAAAGGCAAGTGCCAAAATCTGTTGCCGCAAGATCGCATTGATAAGATCATCAAGACCTGTTAATTCCGTGAGGAAGCGGTGTGTTATTGCCGCCGAGTCGAAATGGCAGAAATCGAGAAAAACGATTTTATCTTGAACATCTCGTGATGCATCGTCACGGCAGTGGGCGAGGCAGAGGTTGATCCAGAAGCGATGCATGGTGAATTGGTCGCGATTGAGAAATTCATTGAAGCGATCAAGTACAAGCACAACTCCTTTTTGAAAGAGCTTGGGTTGAGCCTGCTACATTGCCATGAGCTGGGTTAGCTCACCAAATCCTGTTGTGTGGAAGTCAGAACTTCTATATAAATAAAAGGCTTACTAAGCCGTAAAGTAAGTTGATTCACACGAACCCGCATTCAGGATGTCGAAAAAACGCAGCAACGGTTTCTTTCATGGATTGCAATCGAAGTAGTGCTGCATCGACCGCTAGTCGGAAAT
>Ga0222706_1000079_pt1 | contig 36739 bp, 29 predicted proteins | sample AntAcemetage1572_FD_179829 | JGI IMG/M metagenome (GOLD analysis project Ga0222706, IMG submission 179829) | Saline water microbial communities from Ace Lake, Antarctica - #1572 | ecosystem: Environmental > Aquatic > Non-marine Saline and Alkaline > Saline | place: Antarctica: Ace Lake...
GCTCTGACCGTGGCAGTTAGCAGATATTTGCTTTTGAAAGAATAGTTTACTCTTCCCATGAAAGACATCAAAGACCATTGTTCCAGATCTGTATTTGCTCCTGTAATCAGCGATGCATCACCCAGTTTATTGAATAATTGAGAAGGGGCTGGAATGCCTTGTACGCTCACATTTGTCTTTTCGAGGTTATCCCGCTGGATAGATTGAAGTGCCGTTAAATTCAGATTGTGGTTGGTTTTGAAAGTCTTATTATAGGTCAAGATATTTTCTACCGTATAGTTGAATCGGAATTCTTCTCTTACACTTCCCGTGGCATCCCCACCTCTTCTTGAATTGGTCTGAGAACCGGTAAATCGACCATTTCGCTCAATATTAAAATCAGGCCCAAATACAAAACGGTAAGTCAGCCCTTTAGCGATTTCCCAATTGGCAAATAAACTGGTGAAGATTCGATACCTCTTTGTCAAATCTTGTTGAGCTCCCGGGACAATTTCTGCAAATGGGTTGGTACGGAGGCCATCTGCAGTTGGAAGGAAAATTAGATTTCCTTCGTCATCAAATGGCCTTCCAAGTGGATTTTCCGCCAAAGCGCCCCCTAGCGGATTGAAGTTTTCACCATTTCGTTCACTGTAGGAAACCAGTGTGGAGGTACCGATTTTCACTTTGCTAGTGATCTGATGATCTAAGTTGATCCTGAAAGAGTATCTTGAAAAATCTTGGTTGATGACTACACCTTTGTCCTTGAAGAAGTTTCCAGAGATAAAGAAAGTTGTTTTGTCACTTCCTCCACTTAGACTGACCTGATGGCTTTGGATAGCGCCGGTTCGAAGTAATCCGCCAACATAATCTGTGGATCTTCCAGTCGCTATTCCATCAAGCTCTACCGGCTCGAATAAAGTGGCATCCGCTGCTGCGGTGGAAGGTCCATCAGGATAAGCTCCTGTAGCTCGGCGTGATTCACGCTTGTACTCTGCGAACCCAGGTCCATCGAAAACTTCAATTTGTCCCAATTCTTGGTTGATACCGTAATAAGAGTCAATAGATACTTTTGTTTTACCTACGGTTCCTCGCTTAGTCGTAATCAAAACGACCCCATTAGCACCTCTGGAACCGTAAATTGCAGTTGCAGAGGCATCTTTCAACACTTCCATGGAAGTAATATCTTGAGGGTTGATATCATCTAGCCCACCTACCAGCGGTATTCCATCTACTACATAAAGCGGTTCATTGGAAGCATTGAATGATCTTCTACCTCGGATACGGACCTGAGGAGCAGCACCAGGCTTGGAGCCAGACTGAGTCACATCCACGCCAGCTGCTCTACCTTGTAGCGCCTGTCTTGCATCAGTAATTGGCAATTCTTGTATTTCTTTACTACCAACAGAGGAAATCGCTCCAGTAAGCTGGCTTTTCTTTACCGTACCATATCCAACGACGATCACCTCATCCAAATCTGATAGATCAGGTTGGAGGCTAACATCAATTTTAGACTGATTTCCAACTTCTCGCTCTATCGGACTATACCCTATAAAAGAGAAGATCAGAACCCCATTTGTAGGAGAACTAATTGAAAACTGACCATCAATGTCAGTAGTGGTTCCAGTGGTAGTCCCTTTCACAAGGATGGTTGCTCCTGGAAGGGGAGCTCCTGTTTCATCAGATACAGTACCTCGTATCTGAGCATTCTGAGCAAAGGCGCTGACAGCACCGAAGATCAAAAAGACCACCACCAAAAGGTGTGTGTAAATTTTTTGACGCATAATAAATTAGGTTTATTGAAAATATTAATTCGTTACCAAGTAGCCTTCGGAATTACTTTTGAATAGTGAGTTGTGCTTTCGCTACTTGACACAATCAAGTTAATGTTTCGGAAAATCAATCTCAAGACTTTCGGATTAGGACTTACGGAATCGATTGCGAAGCTTAGAAAAGGGCATTTATCCTAAATGAAGGTAGCAGCCAGCCCCAATAAAAAACTTGGTTTGGAATAGTGTCTCTTGAAAATAAAAAAACGAAATCTGATTATCCTCAATGAGGCCAGTCACCTGCCTTTCTTTGCTCAACTGGCGGGAAGACCGATGACAGAAGACCCGCCACAGCGAGGCAGGCCGAAACGCACAATTATCAATTATGTGTTTATTACATTCTTATCTCTTCTGCCTGCTGGCAAAGTGGCGGATAATCATGAATGTGACTAAGTCAAAGTGATGTTTAAAAAAAAATACCGCTTTAACCTGATGGTCAAAGCGGCAGAAGAATTTAAGCTTTACACTTTTGGGGGTTCCCAGCCTTTTTCATATGCTCTAGTCCAGAGTGCCATGGCTTTCTTAGAATTGGTGATGTGTCCATTTTTTGGATCGCAAATAAGGGTCTCTCCGGTTCGGTAAGAAATGTTGGCCAAATGACAAAGTAGAGTAGAGACAGCTCCGTCTTCAATATTCGAATTTTGCTTCTCTTTGCCACGAACTGCATTGAAGAAATTTACTACGTGCATTGTGCTCATATCTCCGCCGCCTCCGAGCTGAGTTCCTCCTTCGGTACCTCCGCCCATATTTTCTTTGATCAATTTTCCTCCACGATCGTACTGTTTATATCCATCGCGATTTACGAAGACCGTACCTTCGGTACCATAAATAATGGTCCCACGATCTGCACCATAAGTAGTGTAGGAATTCCTGCTTTTGCCATCCCATTCGATCACGGAACCATTTTCGAATTTGAATTGCGCTTCCATGGTATCATACATGACCCAACCATCTTGAGGGAAATGTCGCTTTGCAGCTTCAACTTCCACCCTATTTGGATAATCCACTTGCAGTGCCCATCTCGCTACATCCAATTCATGAGTAGCATTGTTTCCTGTTTCAGCTGTTCCATATTCCCAACCATACCAATGCCAGTTGTAATCCCAAGTATCATTAGTATATGCTTTTCGTGGTGCTGGACCTTGGAACAATTCCCAATCCAAACCTCCAGGAGCTGAAGCTGCTTTAGGATTTGGTACCTCACCTCGTCCATTGCTGTAGAAAGCAGTCGCTTTGTAGGCTTTTCCGATTGCTCCGGCATGAATTGCAGCAATGATTTCTCGAGTTTCTGGAGCAGAACGTTGCTGGTTTCCCATCTGGACTACTCGATCATATTTCTTTTGCAGAGCAATCAATAGTTCTCCTTCTCGGGGATTGTGGGAGCAAGGCTTTTCTACATAGACATGCTTACCGCGATCTAGCGATAGCCAGGTTCCCGGCGCATGCCAATGATCCGGAGTAGCGATGATCATGATATCCACCTCCTTGTCATCCATTACTTTCATGACATTCTGCTCAAGTTTTGGCGTATAATCGATATGCTTGGCAAAGTTCTTCGCTGCTTTTGGCATCTGAGATTGCATAGCATCGCAGAGGTACATCAGATTGACATTACTGGATTTCAGGCCAACCGGCTCATAAAAAGCTCCCAATCTTCTCCCTAGCCCGGCGATTGCTACATTCAGTCGTTCATTTGCGCCAATAATATTTCCATAGGATTTAGCTGAAAAGGCCATAGAACCTAAAGCTGAAAAGCCGAGTGTCATCGCCGCAGACTTTTTAATAAATTGTCTTCTGGGATTGTTTTTCATGATTGATTTTGGGTCTTAATTTAAAGTCTTGATCTTGATATTTTTGAAGCTCACTTTATCCCCGTGATCCTGAAGTAGGATGTGACCTTCTTTGGCTTCGCCAAAATTCTCCCATTTCGCGTACTTACTGATTGCGACCAAGTCTTTGAATTCTTGAGATCCTCTCTGGTATTCGATTACTTTAATACCATTGAGGTAATGCATCACTTTATTGTCAGCGGTGACTATTATTCGGCCTTTATTCCACTCCCCGATTGGCTTGATGAATCTTCGCTGCTTATCCGCTTTGATCAAATCATAAAGCGAAGCAAGAGTTCTGTTTCCTGCTATACCCATTTTAGCATCAGGATGCTTTTCGTCATCCAAGACCTGATATTCCAGTCCGATTGCAGAGCCTTTGTTCCCTTCAGTCAAAGTCACAAAATACTTCAACCCGCTATTTGCTCCTTCAGTCAGTTTGAAATCAAAGGCTAAATCAAATGCCGAGAATACTTCCTTAGTGACAATATCTCCTGCATTGGTAGATTCGCCCCCATTTGACTTCGCTATAGATAAGATGCCCTCATTGATGCCCCAACCGGAATCAGGAAATGAATCTTTGTAAGCTCCCTTCCAACCTTCATTTGTTGTGCCGTCAAAAAGTAATCTCCAACCCATATTCTTCTCATATTCAGTAAGATTGTTCAAAGTATTGTTGACTACGAAAATATCTGACTTGAATGGAATTGGATCCAGATTGGCAGTTTTGATTTTTACATTTTTGAAGCTTGTCTTTCTTCCTGCATCCTCTGGTTTTTTTATGCTGTGCACCTGAAGCCCGATAAATCCGGTCTTATCCATATCATCCACCACATAGGCTACTTCCTGACCGTTAAGCCAAGTTTTGATTTCATCGCCAATTGCTTCGATTCGATAATGATTGAATTCACCCATTTTGAAAGCTGTTCTAGCCGCAGGATTCAAATCCAATGGATATAACCAACCTCTTCTTGCCTCATCGTATATTCCTGCAGACCATGCTCGCTCGCCTGGATCTGCTTCGACCTGATAGCCAAAAACCAATCCTTTTCCTCCTTTACCATTTGGGTCAAATTGACCTCGAGCCATTACTCCTGAATTACTGGATAGGTGCGCTACCTTGAGGTCTAGTTCAAGGATAAAGTCTCCAAAGATTTCCTCAGTAATCAAAAACGTATTTGGAGAACCAGCTACGGCAGTACCTACTATTTCACCATTGACTACTTCAAAGGTGGCAGTTCCTGCTACTGGTTTCCATCCGGTAAGATCTTTTCCGTTGAATAAATCAGTCCAGCCATCCTCTGTCTTTTGCTCCGCAGCACAACTGAGAACTGTTAAAAATGTGAGTAGGATCGCGAGTATGTTTCGGCTGTATTTCATAAAGTTCAGGTAATATTCTTCACCATAAAATTCAAGATTTAGGTGCACTGCACCAAGGAGATTTATTTTAAGTTACGCAATCGTTTGCGAGTTTATACTTGAATAATTGATGAATCATGAAGCAGGAGGGAAGAGCGGAAAAGAATCCGTTGATCTTTGTTACTTTTGCGTATGCTTGATTTTAACCTCAAAGGAAAAGTCTTTATCACCTGCAAAGACCGCTCTGTTGCTTACCTGGAAAAAGAAGTTCGTGAATTAGGATTCGTTCCTGACGCTGTCACCCGTACTGGAGTAGAACTACAAGCTACCCTGGAGGAATGCATGGATCTTAACCTCCATTTGCGGACGGCTTCTCAAGTACTCTATGAGATCAAGTCTTTCTACCTCCAAAATGCCGATGACATCTATCGCAAATTCAAGGCTATTCCTTGGGAAGACTACCTCGATGTAGATGGCTATTTTTCAGTCGGTGCTGTAGCTGACAATGAAAGTGTCACTACGCCACTTATAGTCAATGTCAAAGTTAAAGATGCTATTGTCGACCGATTCCGCGAGTTGAAAGGAAGAAGACCTGATTCAGGCTCGGACTTTAATGGCTTGGTTTTTCAGGTTTACTGGAAAGAGACGCAAGCTTCTGTCTATATAAATACTACTGGCGAAACGCTAGGCAAACATGGCTACCGCAAGATCCCGGGAAAAGCTCCAATGATGGAAGCTTTAGCAGCAGCTACGATTTATGCGACAGAATGGAATACCAGAGTGCCTTTCATCAATCCTATGTGCGGATCGGGTACTTTGGCCATTGAGGCTGCTTTGATGGCCACCAACCGTTATCCAGGCTTGTATCGAGATCATTATTCTTTTCAGCATTTGCTCGGCTATGATGAGCAGGCTTTTTTGGCGAAAAAGAAAAAGTTGGAAGATAAGATTCGAGAGATTCCGGAGTTGGTAATCATCGCCTCCGATATTTCTCTTCAGGCTATTGCTTTTGCTAAAGAGAATGCAATTACTGCCGGCGTAGATCACATGATTGATTTTCAGGTTTGCGATTTTGCAGAAACAGAGATTCCTGAGCGACCTAGGGGCGTGATTATGTTCAATCCGGAATATGGAGAGCGACTTGGGGAAAATGATGAATTGGAAGTTACCTACAAGCGAATGGGGGATTTCATGAAGCAGCAATGTGCCGGATATCGGGGATATATTTTTACGGGAAATATGGAGTTGGCCAAAAAAATAGGCCTAAAAGCCAGCCGGAGAATCGAGTTTTGGAACGGTACGATTGACTGTCGACTACTTCGATACGACATGTATGAAGGAAAAAAGGAGGAGTAAATTCTGAAGTCTAAAGTCAGAAATCTGAAAATTTTAGATTTCTGACTTTAGACTTCATACTTATTATTGGTGTTCGTCCCGTAACAAATCATTTACAGTTTTGACGGGATTGAAGGTAATCAGCGGAACTTCTACGAAGATTGTATTCCAACCTGCCATTGCTCCATTCCAAAGGCCCGGTAGTTCCAATGCTTTTAACTCCCGACCACTTTTTGATTTCTCTGTGATAAAGCCAGTTTTCATATCGCGGTATTCCAATAAGTCAAAAGATTCACCTTTGTAATTCTTGGTTCCGCAAAGCAGATCAACTGGATTAAAGTGGGTGGAAGCATTCATATGGACCTGCGATTCCGGATCATTCAAATCAATCTGTGCAGTTTCGAGAATCTGAAGTGATTGTGAACCATCAGATTCTCTGATCCAGAATGGGCCTCCACCTGGCTCGCCGGTATTTTTGACCATCCCGCATACTCGAATAGGTCTATTTAGTTTAGTCTTAAGGTAAGCACCTTGATATGCTATGGAATTTGTATTAAAGTTTTCTGGCAGTTTTGCAGCCAACTCGTTTGTGAAAACTGATTTGCCTAAACTCACGGCATCTTTGCCATAGGAATTTTCAAGTGCACGTACCGCCTCGAATACTTTGGATTGGACCTCTAGAAGTAATCCTCCAATCGCCATTTTATAATTTTTTGTTTCTTCCTTGAGCCGATCAGATACGACATTATCTATATTCTTAATAAAAATCAGGTCAGCAGAAATGTCATTAAGATTTTCGAGTAAAGCTCCATGACCTGCAGGTCTGAAAAGGATACTTCCATCTTCTTCCAAAAATGGCTCGTTGCTTGAGTCTACTGCTATCGTATCTGTTCTTTTCTTTTGCGTAGAATAAGTAATTTCAAATGCTACCTCAGCTTCTTTAGATAGGGTAGGAATGATTGCATCGATCTCTGATTTGAATTTAGACTCATGTTCAGGAGAAACAGTAAAGTGAATTTTCACTTTGTTTCCAGCACCTAAAGCATATTGAACTCCCTCTATCAAATGCTCATGCGCCGGGGTTCTATGCTTGTCTGGATAAGAGTGGAAGCGCAAGAGTCCTTTTGGTAAATTACCATACCCTAAACCATCATCCAATAGTAGTGCGGCCAAAATTCCCTTATAGTCTTTGGTGTCCAGCGCTTCATTAATACTGCTGTTTTGGCTTTTCAGCACTTCATTGAGATCATCATAGAAAGCGAATTTCTCAAGGTTGTTCATGAACTTTTGGATAAAGGTATTTTTACTCAAATCACCATCTCCTTCCAGAAAACCAAACAAATCTTTGAACATTCGAGATGCAGCCCCACTTGCTGGCACAAATTTTACAACTTCAATTGATGCTGCCTGTTTAGGGTAAGTTGCTATGTAATGTTCCAACTCCGCTGAATCGAATACTTTAATTCCATCTCCAGGAGTGGCGGGAGCGATGATGTTTAAAAAAGGGAATCCATTCTTAAAATTTTCAATCTGGGAAGAAGCAATCTCACAGTCCATTCCCTGCTTGCTTATTTGTTCATTTAGGCTTGTATTCATGGCTTTTGGGTTTCGAAAGTTTTGATGGTAAGATAATAGTCAGAACTAGTTTACTCAAGCAGAATAGAATTTTTTTGGAATGTTTTTCAGCCGCCAAAGATCCAAAAGCCTCCCGAAGGTTTGAATGAGAATTAATAGATCTTAAAAAATGCTTTTCTATTAAAAAGATTGGAGGGTATTTTTTCACTGCATAGAAAACATAGTCACATAGCTTATCAGCCGGACATAGCATCTTATCCGGCTTCCATAAGTAGAGCGCTGAAGGCGCGAGATAGATCAGCGGTGGGCACAGCCCATGGTTACGATAATCGAAAATATTCCGGGTTTTGGCCAAATCGATGCCAATCGGGAAAAAGAGGATTAGCCAAAAGGGTTGGAGGGTATTTTTTCACTGCATAGAAAACATAGTCACATAGCTTATCAGCCGGACATAGCATCTTATCCGGCTTCCATAAGTAGAGCGCTGAAGGCGCGAGATAGATCAGCGGTGGGCACAGCCCATGGTTACGATGTTCAAAAATATTCCGGGTTTTGGCCAAATCGATGCCAATCGGGAAAAAGAGGATTAGCCAAAAGGGTTGGAGGGTATTTTTTCACCAGATAGAAAACATAGTCAGACAGTTCTTGCGCACCAGTACAAGCTTTTTTCATTAGTCCTCTTCCCATATTACCCAATTTTGATACTTTTCAATTGAAATCTTATTTGCTGCCCCGGCCTCTTTTGTGCCAAAACGGATAGCGAATTATCGGTCAATTGCAGAACTCGAGGGTAGCCTCCTGTGACTTGGGCATCCCGCATCAGGATTAATAATTTGCCTCCAGAAGTCAGTTGGACAGTCCCTGGAAAGACTGGAGCAGTTAACCGCTCGGGGATTGAGTTGGGCAAGAGCTCTTCCAATTGAAAAGCCATCCGATTCGCCAAAGTTGAGATTGTAAATTTAGAATTGACCACTTGTGTTTTGTTATTCGCTGATAACGCTTCGAAATCAGATCCTGGATAGACCTCTAATGTGATTTCTTCTAACCAAGCAGTCTTTAGTCGTACAGAAGCAAAAGTTTCCTCAGTATGCGATTGGTTGGTAAAAAATGGAATTTTATCTCCTGATGAAAGCATCCCCGTCGTCGTGATTTTGGGATAGTTACTTCTAGAAGACAAGATTACCGCTGTCTGAAATCCTTGAGCTATGCCCATGTAGACAATATTTCCAAATAGGAATTTTCCGATTTCTAATTCATCTCCGGGAATGATTTTGATCAAGGTGGAGGAAGTCAATTTATCGTTTTTCCAAATCTCTGCTTTCGCCCCCGACAATCCGATTGTGATATAGCTATCAAAGCGGCACTTAAACCCAGGTTGTAGAATTTCTAGAATTGCATCATTCCGTTTGTTCTTGAGCAAGTGATTGATCCATGCATAGGAACGTTGGTCCATCACTCCAGCTATCGGGATTCCCCAGTGTCCAAGTCCAATTCTTCCATGATCCTGAACACTAGTTCCAGGATTTGTCTTTAAAATCATTAAAAACCCGATATCTCTAATCATCGCTTTTTGATGGCTTGGAATCATCGGAGATGTGATGGAATTCTTCGAGACTGATGGATAAAAACTTAATTTGTTCTCCAGGCTTAGCAAAGACAGGTAGATTCTCATTTTGATCAAAAAGGATAGTTGGAGTTTTTCCGATTACATGCCAACCTCCTGGACTTTCATTTGGATAAATTCCCGTTTGAGGACCCCCTATAGCTACTGATCCAGAATCTATTTTCCTATCGGGAATATTTTTCCTTGGAAAATGTAATGCCGGGTCTAGCCCATTCAAATACATAAATCCAGGCAAGAAGCCAAAGAAATGAATTCGATAAGTAGGAACAGTGTGCAAGTTGATGATTTCCTCAATGCTGATGGACTTGGATTTGGAAAGCGCATTCAGATCTTTTCCCACTTTTTGGTCATAGCAAACCGGTATTTTCCATATTTTTTCAGAAAGGGAAAGTACTTTAATGTTGCACTGGAGCAATACTTCCCAGCGTCTTTGTGAATCAGAATTAAGATCGCTCCTGAGCATGCATGTGAGTGTTTGAAATCCTTTTCTAATTTCTAAGACTTCTGCCCCGAATTGTGATGCGATAGCCAATTCCCAACTTAAGATATGTTGCAGCAGTGAATCAGTAGGCTCTTCATGCCAATAGAGTTCAATCAGGTAGGGTCCGATCTGTCTTAGATTTGGCTTCATTTCCAGTATTTTTTTCGCACAATAGGGAGAAAATTCATCAAGCCGGGATTGTCCCCGTGGAAGCATAACGTATCTGCCTTCGATGGGATCTTCTTTCCTGAGTTTGTGAGAATCTGCAGATCCTGAATAATTGGTCGAATATGTGCATCGACCTGTTCCATTGTGGTAAAAAGTGAATTCACCTCACTTCTCGCTACCAATTGGTAATTAGCTTCATAAGCTCGATCTCCAAAAACTTCCAGTCGGGTATTTAACCTAAATTGCTCGGCCCAAAACAGCATTTGAGATCCAGTAGATACAAAGATTGGAATTTGCTTAAAATGAATTGAAAGCCATTCGCAGAGGTTTTGAGCCAAGTCTGCATTTGCCATCGCATCATTGTATAGCGCACCATGAAATTTAATATGATCGGTAGGTATCTCGAGTTGCTTGGCCACAAGCTGAAAGCTGTCAATCTGCTCATGCAATAAAGCTGTCAATGCTCCGAATTCGAGCTGCATAGATTTTCTACCAAAATTCTCCTGATCGGGATAGGAGGGATGAGCGCCTACTTTTACGCCGTTTGCTTTTGCAAGTTTAAGACTGAAAGCAATGCTTGCCTCATCTCCAAAATGCCCCCCACAGGCAATACTCGCGCAATCAATCCAAGAATAGATTTCTTGCTCATTTGCAACGCCTTCGCCAAGGTCACAATTTATTTTGGGGAGTTTATTTGGTCTCATTTCAATAGAAAAATACTAATTTTATTATCAAATCGTAATTTTTGTCATAGAAAGTATGAGTCCTGATTTGTAAGTGTTTGTCTCCTTGCTAGTACCGTCGTTGCATTACTACTAGAAATACTCAAACCCATTGATTTTACTTGAGTATATCCTTTAGGTATTAAATGTCCACCCACAATTGCACTGGTAAAAAATAAAATAATGTGGACTATGTATATCCGCAATTAAACCAGTAAGAGGCAAAAAGCGACTTAATATATGGTAATCATTAGCTTTGCCGGCTGCTACCAAATCGATTAAATATTCTCCTAAGTCATCGTAATGAAAATAACTAAATATTCTCGTTGAGATATAAATAAACTTATTTACTGGAGAGGTTCCCTTTAAAACCAGCGAATGAATAAGCTTGGATAAGAGTTTGGTTGGTTGTGATTTACCAAAGCTTAGAAACTGGATAGAAATGATCGAAAGGATAAGAAGAAGGGATTTTCCCATGACACTTGGATGGATTCAGTTATAAATTAATCATAAAAATCAAATTCAAGACACTTCAATCTTGCCAAGAACTGTCCCTCCAAGAATAAAATTAGCTTTGTAAAAAATCGAATTGCCTCAATTTGAAATTAATAATAAAAGTTGAACCTCTTCCAACTTCGCTTTTTACTCGAATAGATCCACTGTGGCTCAAAATTATTTTCTGTGTATTGGTAAGTCCCAATCCCGTTCCCGAGCTTTTACTGGTGAAGAATGGTTCGAAAAGTCGCTCCATATTTTCTTTTGAGATTCCTGTTCCGTTGTCTTCAATTTCTATTTCGCAAAAATCTCCTTTGACGGCCGTGGAAAGTTTTATTGATCCGTGATTATGGCTTATGGCTTCAACACTATTTACGATAAGATTAATCAATGCCATTTTAATCTGTTCAGGATCCACCTCAATCGCGCAGTACTCATGTTGATATTCTTTGATAATTGTTATTCCTTTCATTTCGATTCGGTCTTTCACTATCGCTAAAGCTTGGTCTACCAAATTATTGATTGGCTGCGAGGAAATCTTCAGCTCTGAAAATCGCGTACTTTCCAATAGCTGAGTTACTAATTGATTTATCCGTTCACAATTGCGCTGAATGACTTCTATCAAGTCCCCGCTTTCTTTTAGAACTTCTTCCGGAAGTTCCATTTGAAGTTGGTCAGCAGAAAGAACTATGGTGGTCAAAGGATTTTTAACTTCATGAGCCAATAGTCTAGCTATTCTACCTGTAGAAGAAAACTTTTTAAGATTGAGATCTTCTTCTTCTTTTGCTTTAATGGCAGATAGGTCTTTGATCAATACTTGAAAAGTATTTTCATTCTGTTTTACTATGTTTACCAAACCTTTAAATTTTTTTCCTGCTTTGTTGATCAGTGTCGCCTCAAAATCAATGATTTCAAATTTATTTTGAAGTTTTTTTAAGAGTTGTTTCTGAAGTTCTTGCTCTTCGATCAAGCTGGCGAAAAGAGGCATTTTAGATTTTTGGGAAATTTCCACTTCAAATTCAAATTTGGCGATAGAACTCGGGTTAACTTCTAAAATAGCGCTATCACGATCAATCAATAAAAATGGATCACTGGCTAGTTCAAAAATAGATTTGAATTTCTCTCCTGCAAGATTAAGATTCACTTTGATCTCACTATCTCTAAGAGCATATCGGATTGTCCGGTCGAGGGTAGAGGCGTCAAACTCGCCTTTGATAAGGTAATCCGAAGCTCCCAGCAAGAGCGCTTCTCTGTCTAAATTCCTACTAGTCATTCCTGTCAAAAGGATTACCGCGGCATGGGTTTGTCTAGACTTAATTTCTTTGATTAACTCCAATCCATTGACTTTGCCTAAGCGATAGTCCACCAGAAAAATGTCATATGATTCATTGATTTTCGTTAAAGCCTCTTCGTATGAAAATGCATGATCTAAGCTGTAGCCAGGTTCTTCGACTCTTCTTAAATATTTTTCTACCAAGTAAAAATCATCTGGATCATCATCCACATACAACACTCGAATCTGATTTTCTTTCATGGTCTTTAGGTTGGGAGCAGTACTGTATTGGACCAATAGCTTTCGATTTCTTTAGTGACTTTCACCAATTCTCCAAAAGTGCTTGGCTTGGAGATAAAGCTGCTGGCCCCCAAGGTATAGGTGATCAAAATATCTTCCTTCAGATTGGATGTTGTGAAAATTATGACTGGTATTTTTCGGAACTCCTCATGGCTTTTGATTACTTGCAAGGTAGTTCTGCCATCTTTTTTCGGCATATTCAAGTCTAACAGGATGATATCTGGAATTGGGAAAATACAATTCTCGGCAAGTGACGTTTTGTTTAGGTATTGAATCAATTCCTCTCCATCACCGACACAAGTTATATTTTCTTTTGGAATACATTTTTGAAAAGCCTTGGTAATAAGCAGTCTATCGTCTTCATCATCTTCTGCGATAAGTAGGCGGAGTATTTTTTTTGTTTCCATTCGTTAACAATTGAAAAATGAAAAAAGAGATAATCTGATGTTAATTAACAATTAATTATTTGAAGTTTTAGGAATTACCACGTTAAATATTGCTCCCTGATCGGGGAACCCTTCGGCAAGGATTATTCCACCATACTTCTCGATGATTTTGCGAGCAATTGAAAGCCCAATTCCGGTACCTTCAAATGAATTTTTACCGTGAAGCCTTTGGAAAACAATGAATATTCGCTCTCCATAAGATTGATCGAAACCAATACCATTATCTTCAAACTTAATTAAATAGTAGCTTATTGATTGGTCTAGTTGGGAATTTTCTTTAATTAATTCAAAAGGTGCCAAAGAAGAAGAAATAGCAATGCTAGGGTTCACGTCTTTTTTTGAGAACTTTAATGAATTAGAGATTAGATTTTGAAATACTTGCCTTAGTTCTGTCTCTTTGCCTTGAATTACAGGAAGATCTTTAAATTTTATTTGGGCATTTTTTTCTTGAATTGATATTTCTAAATCCTCCAAAACTGATTGAAGAACTTCTTCCAGATTTACGGGATTGATAGATTCCGGAGAGTCTTGACCTACTCTGCTGTATTCTAAAAGATCATTAATTAAAAGCCGCATTCGAAGGGTGGATGATGTAATTCGATCCACATAAAACTTGCCTTCTCCATCAAGTTTTTCGTCATACTGTTCCTTGAGTAGATCGGAAAATGAAGTAATTTTGCGAAGCGGTTCTTGAAGATCATGGGATGCGATATAGGCAAATTGCTTTAATTCATTGTTCGATTTACTGAGTAATTCGATCTTCTCGTTCAGGATGTCTTGATAGTCTTTTATTTTTTCAGCACTGATTTTTGAGGTTTTCTTGTAATGAAAAATCGAGTAAAGTGTAATAGCACCCATTAAAATTGAGAAAAATGAGATCAATCCAATTACAAGAGGCAGTACTTGGATATTGTTAATTAAGCTTTCGTTGCGGTCCATAAGCCGACCCTCTTCTTCCCCATTGATTTGATCTATCAATAATTTTATTTCACGATAACTAGTGATCGCATTCGCTATTTTTCCCGGGCTTACATACCCATCAATGGTATTAAATAGCTTATAGTAACTGATTGAGATTTCAAATACCCGCACTCTATTCTTAATCAATATCCCAAGTTTCTTAAGTAGTTCTTGCTGTGTTGAATTATCGGAAGTCATAAAAATGATATGATTCAGTTCTTTATCGCCTTTGGCTAGTGAATTTTCATAATTTTTTATGAACGCTTGCTCTCCTGTCAGTATATATCCCCGAATGTTCGTTTCCCTTTCTAGAATTATAGCATAGAGTTGATCGGTCGTTCTAAGAACTTCCTCTGTATGTTCTAAAGCTTCTGTGTAATGTTTAATTCGATTTGCCACCCAAAAAGAAACAGCACTTCCAACAACCACCAAAAAGAGAGTAATGATCGAATATATTTTAACCTTTGATAGCTGATTTGAGGGCTCAATTTTCATATTTCTTCCCCTTTTTGGGGAATTTATTACCTAAAATTATATTTTTTTTACTTAAAATAATAGTTCTGTTTCTTAAAAATATCCGCTTGGGGATTCACAGAGTGGTTTATTACGTTTTACTCATAACGGCATACGGCTTGACTCTGGTTAATTAATTAATTGGCCACATAAACAGCACCATCATGAGCTCATTATTATATTTTGTCGCACTAATCTTGGTAATAGGATGGCTAATCGGAGTTTTCGCTTACAGCGCATCGGGATTGATTCATGTCCTTTTGGTATTGGCTATAATTGCCGTACTCTTCAGATTTATTTCTGGAAGCAGAGTTTAGCTCAATTTTCTAAAAATTAAGCTTAAGCGAAAAAGTTACACTATTTAAATTGGTTTTGCCAGAAATGTGATGGAAAAATCAGAAGTTAGGTATTGTTTCAATTTAGTTGATTCTCCGAAAGCTCAATAAATCAGCTAATGCATGGTTTCAGCAAAACCTGCGTTTCCTATATTAAGTCACTTTATTTATATTTTCTGTTAATTTAAAGTTATAGCCTTTAAATTAAACCAACAAAATCGTAAACACTATGCTAGGTGTAGGTATCCGATAAATTGTCAAAGGAAAATAAAAGTAACATATAGCATATTGACTGATGATATTCAAGCCTAAACAAAATGGTAGTTAAGCACACTTTGAGTTGTAGCCAAATAAGACAATAAAAATTAAATCAGACAATCGCGAACAAATCGCAAGTAAAAAAAATAGTATTATGACAAAATCAGATTTGAATCGAACTCTTTGGATAAGCGGATTACTAACCGGATCTCTAATACTTATTTATTCGTGTACAAGCCGAGAACAACTTAAACCTCAGCAAAAAAAAATGAGGGCAGTAATTGATGAGTTGGAAAAAACAGCCAATGAATTTTTCTCTAAAATGCTTAAGGCATATCAAGATCAGCTAACGACCAGAAATGCGAGCCACGATGGTAATAAAAAGACCGGAACTGTCAATGAAGCCACGGAATCGGCTAAAGATTGAACTGATTCAGATCATACAACTAAGTGAAGTCGACGACTTCACTTAGTTGCTATATTAATTGCATTAAATAGAGAAATAAACGGGGTCAAAGGTGACTGAAAAAAACTTAATTCTGGTAGTCGATGATGAGGAAGAAATTAGAATTCTTTTAGCTAGATTTCTGATCCGAAAAGGGTTTACTGTTTTATCGGCAGGCACACTTCAAGAAGGAATTAGTATTTTTAGGCAAAGAAGTCCGAAAATAGTATTTTTGGATGTGAATCTTCCAGACGGAAATGGATTAAAAGAATTGAAATCATTCCAACAAATAAAGGGCAAAAAAATTATCCTAATGAGTGCTTTTGATAATCAAGAGGTTCGAACTGAAGCAATGAATAATGGAGCTTTTCATTTCTTGAGTAAACCCTTCAGTATTTTTAAACTAAACGAACTAGTTAAAGACCAGATTTAATCTAATTCAATTTAACATGGCGAAAATTTTAGTAATTGATGATAATATTGATATTTGCCAGCTTTTAGAGCGTTTTTTGACAAAAAAGGGCTACACAATAACCACCACTATTTCTGGTAAAGTTGGTCTTGATCTGATCAAATCAAATTTCTATGATTTGATTTTCTGCGATTTCAAACTTCGTGATATGGACGGAAGAGAAATCCTGGAAAAGGTACGAAAACATTCCCCTGATACACAAGTCGCAATTATTACAGGATACGCAGATGTCAAGATAGCAGTTGAGGTAATTAAAAACGGTGCGTTTGATTACGTGACCAAACCGCTTTTTCCAGATGAGATACTGAATTTGATTGAACGCGCTCTTGCAAAAACTGCTGAAAAGACAGATGACAAGGTATCGGCTAAGTCGAACAATCAATCTTCTGGAGAAAAATCTACGGCTGGAAAGACTAACTATCTAAAAGGATCAGGAAAAGAATCCAAACGTATGTACAAAGAAATAGATCTAGTAGCTCCCACCCAGATATCTGTAATTATTTATGGAGAAAGTGGCGCTGGTAAAGAAAATATTGCGCGAATGATTCATGATCAAAGTGATCGTGTAGGAAAGCCATTTGTTGCGATCGATTGTGGTGCAATGACCAAAGAACTTGCCGGCAGTGAACTTTGGGGGCATGAAAAAGGGGCTTTTACAGGTGCTTATTCAGATAAAATGGGTCAATTTGAATTGGCAAACGGGGGGACTATTTTTTTGGATGAAATTTCTAATCTATCCTATGAAATTCAGATTGGTTTACTCAGACTGGTACAAGAACGAAAACTGAAACGGATAGGAGGTACCAAAGATCAATCTATTGATGTGAGAATCTTAGTAGCCTCCAACGAAGACTTAAGGAAATCTGTCCAAGATGGTAAGTTTCGTGAAGATCTTTACTTTAGATTCAATGAATTCAGCATTACCGTTCCACCGCTTCGCGAGCGAACAGGAGATATCGAGGCATTTGCAGCGTATTTTCTAGAACTTTCAAATGAAGAATTAGGTAAAAATGTATTTGGTTTTGAGGATCAAGTCATGGATGTTTTCCTGGAGTACTACTGGCCTGGGAACCTTCGGGAAATGCGAAATGTAATCAGGCGTGCAACCTTATTGACAGACGGAAATCGAATGATGCTTTCAGCTTTACCACCCGAATTGGTATATGCCAGAAAGTTTAATTTTGCTGAATCTAATGATTCCATAGAGGATAAAAGCTTAAGAAAGACAACAGTGAATCTGAAAGATGCTGCTGCTCAAGCAGAGGTGGAGGTCTTAAGGAAAGTATTGGAAGAAGTCAAATACAATCGAACTAAAGCTGCCAAAAAACTGGGTATTGATCGAAAAACCCTCTTTAATAAAATGAAGCAATATGAGATTTAATCTGGGTAAATTTGGCTGTTAATGAATTAATTTTTTTAGTTCTACCCTTAAGTTAGTAAGATATAAATAGAGTAACTTAATATAGGAAACGCGCGTTTTGCTTCAACCATTTATTGGCTGATTTACTGCGATTTAGAAGAATCAACTAAATTGAAATAATACCTAACTTCCGATTTCCTCATTAAATTCATGGTAGAACCATTTTTTTTAATTCCCGCTTAACTGTCATTTTTTTGTGAACATGTTCTACAGTCTGGGGAATGTTTTCCATGTCTAACTATCAAAAAATTTAAGCTGAAAGCATAAATACTTTTGTAATTCTTGGCTCAGTGTCAAAAACCAAATAATCAATTTTATATAATTTAGATCACACAATATTATTTGGTTAAATTCTTGGCGGCACGAGTTTTGGATTTAATTCAACATGTATATCCGCAATTACACTAGCAAAAATCAAAAAGCAGCCTACTATATTGTAAACACTGGTATTACTGGTACTTTTTCCGATAGCTATCGGAACGTCTTTGGCCTGCCTCGCCTTGGCGGGCCTGCCTGCCATCTGAGCAAAGAAAATTAGGTTAGTGGCATAATTGCCGACAATCATATAATTCAATATATCAAACAATAAAAATTAACTGCAATGAACTCAATAAGCAAAGTAACTTTATCAGATCATATGAAGCTTGAATCGAAAAAAATGAATAAAATTTCAGATATATTAAATGATCTACTTTCGGATTATCATATTTTCTATCAAAATGTCCGAGGATTTCATTGGAATCTTAAAGGTGAAAACTTCTTCGACTTGCATGAGAAATTAGAAGAATTATGTCTAAAACTCAATGAAAATATTGATGAGTTATCAGAGCGAATTGTAGCTATCGGGTTTAAGCCAATTCACTCTTATTCACATTTCCTCAACCAAACAATTCACAAAGAAATCACCGATGTATGTAATGGTGAGGAGAGCGTCAGGCATGTAGTAGACGGATTGGGGGTTTTATCTTATTCCCATCGTGAGGCTGCAAACTTAGCGGTAAAAGCAGATGATATTTCTTCAGCAGACTTGTTAATTCGGTTTGGAAATGAATTGGAAAAGAGAATGTGGACCTTTACCATGTCCTCAAAAAACTAGATTAAACGAAAATAATAAAGATAAAAAGTCCGGTGACTAACCCATCAGGCCAACGCTTTTTCACAAAACTCAACACACTGTTGAGCCTCTTTTACGGCATCTGAATTATTGGGTATTTCGTATTCCAACTCAATTGTAGCAGGAAATTTACACTTGTTGGATTTTATAAGTTATAGTATTTCAGAAATTGGCGTATCCACATCTCCCCAAGCAAGATTTTTTTTCCATCAGCTAGGGTAGTCCGATCTTTAGTGTGCATGATTAGAATTTGGCTTTATTGTTTTTTAATCAATTATGCAAGATCCGTTTGTCCAGCCGTGATGTAGTGATCCGCATGGAGATTTAATCCGTTTTCAGGGCTTTGAAGTCAAGGCTGTATCCCAAAATCCAAATAGCTCTTGCTCGTATCTATGATAGCCTACTGACATGCCACATCGCTCACCCACTTCACCAAGCTTTAGTGTATGTGCAGCATCCGATGGATGCGCTAAGGGGATATGTAAAGCACCAAGTGCTTTGGCTGCTTTCATGCCATAGGCGATCTCGGCATCCAGATTATTCTCTCCAAATGCATTAGGTTTAAAAGCATACAAGAAGCGTCTTAAATCAAAAAAATTCAATGCTGAGAAGAAATCCAATCGAGGCTGGAAAAGGGAGTAAGGCAATCTTCAGTAAGCAGTCGGCACAGACAACTAATATCCAATCTTTAATCTCTTGTCTCCTAATTTTTTGTCTTATCCTCAATTCGCTGCTTTAACCGTTTAGCGAGGGTGTGCTTTGGATCTGTCAAAAGTTCTTTAATTATTAGTTTCTCTGCTTGGATTAATTTTCTCTCTTCAAAAAAAAGATTCGCTTCTATAAAGGGAATGATGGGAAAACCCGAATCTGAAGGCTGAGTCTTTAATGAATCTAAAGCTTCATTTACTTGGTGAAAATCCTTCAATTCAGCCCATAATTGGGATGTATAGCTTGCTGAAGATAGGGGGGTGTGCGCCTTGAATTCCCCTGAAGCTCCATACTGTCCAATACCTCTTTATTGTCTGATTCCCATTAAATTCGTGGTAGAAACAAACATATTAACATACCTATTGTAATAATTCGTTATTATATGGTCTAAAGGGACTACCTCTTTTACTATTAGTGCTTTGCTGGGTGTATATCCTATTCATTAATTATTTAGAGAAATTATTTTCCAGTATTAAGCTCAGCGAATTGGGGATAGTATTGCCCAATTAAATTTAGTCAAATATTTTTTAGAATTAGTGTTTAGAATAAAATTTCCTTTTTTGTATGAATAGTAAAATTTTATCTCTGTGTTTATGTGGTTTTCACTTTGTTGTTTGGAGATATCGGTTTGGTATAGTGCTTGGACTATAATTGATAACACAACTTACTAAATACATATAGATATGATAACTACTGAAAAAGAAACTTTAGCAAATCATTTAAAATTAGACAATAAAGACATGTCTAATTTGAATGACAAATTGAATGACTTGTTATCCGATTACCACGTTTTTTATCAAAGTGTAAGAGGGTTTCACTGGAATGTGAAAGGTGAAAATTTCTTTGAACTTCATAAAAAATTTGAAAAGCTCTACGATTTGCTTATCGAGAATATTGATGATCTCGCTGAGCGTGTGAATACAATAGGATTCAATCCATTACATGCATATTCTGATTACCTGAAGAATAGTATTCATAAGGAGATTACGGGTGTTAGCGACGGTAATGAATGTGTGAAGCATGTAGTTGCCGGTTTGGGTATTTTAGCTCACTCCGGTCGCGAGGTAGCAAATATGGCAGGCGATGCCGGTGACATTGCCACTGCAGATTTACTTACCAAGTTTGTGGGAGATCTAGAAAAGCGGATGTGGATGTTTACTATGTATTTGAAGTAAGAAAGTCTTTTGGGCCAACTAAAAAAACCGAAGTTATTGCTTCGGTTTTTTTGTTTTTGAGCTTCAGAACTTGAAATAAATACTTTTAGGCCAATGATTTCCTACAATACTCCACACACTTCTGAACCTCTTTCACTGCATCAGAATTCGGTGGAACTGCATATTCCAATTCGATAGTAGCTGGAAATTTGCACTTATTGGCCTTCATAAGTCGTAGTATTTCAGAAATTGGTGTGTCACCATTTCCCCAGGCAAGATTTTTTTTTCCATTAGCTGGGGTAGTCCGATCTTTAGTGTGCATGCTTAGAATTCGGCTTTGTTGCTTGTCAATCAGCGGAAGTAAGTCAGAATGTCCGGCAGCGATGTAGTGACCAGCATCGAGATTTAATCCGTTTTTAGGGCTTTGAGTCAAGGCCGTATCCCAAAAGTCAAATGTCTCTTGCTCGTGTCCATGATAGCCTACAGACATGCCATATTGCTCACCCATTTTGCCAAGCTTCAGTGTGTGTGCATCATCCGATGGATGCTCTAAAGTGACATGTGAAGCGCCAAGTGCTTTAGCAGCTTTCATCCCATAGGCGATCTCAGCATCCGTATTATTTTTTCCAAATGCATTTGGTTTAAAAGCATAGATACTCACTCCTGCATCGTTGTACATTTTGCGCAGCTGCTCAAACTTTTCCATATCCGCATTTGCCCGCCATTGTACTACTTCTTTTTGAAATGATTCACGTTGAGCACGCATGTCACCCAATTCTTTCTGCTCATCTGCAGTTAGTTCTTCACCGCGTCGGGCTTTCTCCCCCAATTGGTTCATTTTAGAACGGTTTATCGGCGATATCGGCATTCCTGCAAATGATTCGGCAGGATCTCCCATCAACTCGATTGCACTCAAACCACTGTCTTTTATGTACTGGAGCGTGGCTTCCGCACTCTGGTCAGGCATCGATCTGAATGAATAGGTGATGCATCCAATCTGTACTCCATTGATTCGGGAGTTGGGTTTATTGAAATTTTTGATAAGGGCTGGCGCTCCTTGTAGCCAAGTAGGCGCGGTAATTAGTCCAGCAGCAGCAAAGGTAGATTTAATCAGAAAATCTCTTCTGGTTTTCATAGGTTTTTGGGTTTGACAGTTTTAATTATTTGAGATACAACTTACCATTTTTCAACTGTTCTACTTTTAAAATTAGATAGGCCATCCTATTGGGAGACGAGCGGTAATGAAATGAGTAGCAAGAAATCAGCGTATCGCCGCGATAATTTATTTGCTTCATCCAGGACTTGTATTCGGTAATGCTGTAATTTTATTTACGCATTATTAACCATTCCTGATCTTTCGGACATAAATAAACACTTGAGCAATGAAAATAATGAGATTTAAAAAAATTGGATTGGCTCTAGCCTTTAGTATGGCTGTGGTAAGTACGGCCAACAGTCAAACTAGCACAGCTCAATCGCTGCTTTGGGAAGTTTCAGGCAATGGATTAAACCAAAATTCTTACCTCTTTGGGACTATTCACATGATCTGTCCAAGTGACTTTTTAATGGACGATCGAATCAAAAAGGCTTTCGAGGATGCCGATAAGTTAATTATGGAGCTAGATATTTATGATCCGGAAATAATGCAAAAAATGCAAAAGAGTTCACTAAATCCCGGGATGAAAAACATCAAGTCTGCCTTCAGTGAAACTGATGCTGCTGCTTTGAATGAGTTTCTAACTGCCAACTACGGCGCAGGATTAGATCAACTGGGAATTCTAAAGCCGTTTATGCTGATATCAATGATTACCGTCAAGCAGCTTCCCTGTGAGCAGATCGAGAGTTATGAGCTGTTTTTCACGAATCTGGCGAAGACTCAGAATAAGAATATCGAAGGTCTTGAATCTGTCGAATATCAAATGTGGCTTTTTGATGAAATTCCAGAGGAGATTTTATTGAAAGAAATTTCAAAAATGGTGACCTCGGATGATGCTATCGAAGAGTTTGAGCAAATGGTCCGCACATACACCGCTGAAGATATCGATCAACTCTATCTTATGATTGCCGAAAATGAGCTGATTGGCAATTTCAAGGAGCTGATGCTGGATAATCGAAATAAAAACTGGATCCCTTTGATAGAGAAGAATATAAAGGAAAATCAAGTCTTTTTCGCAGTAGGATCAGGGCATTTGGGAGGAAAAAATGGACTCATCAACCTTCTGAGAAATCAAGGCTATCAAGTAAAAGCCATCCGATAATATCTAATATTGACTTAAATCAGCGGCAAACCTTTAAATTTGAAAATGTTACAGGAGTCTGATTCTAGTTCTGAGTCAGTTCTAAAGAAGTTAATCAGCCGCTTCACCACGATTTTAATTATGCTTATTCCAATTTCAATTTTAAAACGGATTAATTCAGGAGTTTTTGTGTCTGAACTTAGCTTCCAGACTTCAAGGAGTGGGGGTCCTGGCGGACAAAATGTAAATAAAGTTGAGACTAAAGTCCAACTCAATTTTGATGTTACTGCATCTCCAAACTTATCCCAGGAGGAAAAAAACATCCTTTTTTTGAAGCTAAAAAATAAGATTACTGAGGGAGGAATACTGCAAATCACAGCTCAGGAAAAACGATCCCAACTTCAAAATAAGGAGATAGCAATCAAGAAATTTGGAGATGCGCTCCGTAAAGTTTTCGAGCAAAAGAAAATTCGCAAAGCCACCAAACCAAGAAAAGGAGCCATCGAAAAGCGTCTGAAATCAAAAAAAGTCAATGCTGAGAAGAAAGCCAACCGCGGCTGGAAAAGGGAGCAGGGCAGTCTTCAGTGGGCAGGGCAGTGATCAGTAGGCAGTAAGAGCTCTCTTAGCAAGGAGTAACTAAATTGTAAAAGATTGTTAATTCTTTGCCATAAACTCTAGTTTTTCAAGAGAAACTATGGATTACATGGGATTTGTTTCATTTATTAGTTGAAATATTAAATTCTTTAGTTTATGGTACGGAAAATTTACCTTTTAGCCATACTGTTTTCCATCACATTTGCGTCTTGGAGTCCAGCAATTAACCCTCGATAATTTAAAAGGGAGATGGTATACTACAGATGGTAGCAATGTCTTGAAATTAGCGATTGAAGATGATTTTGCGCTATTCGAGAGTGAGACTTGGGATATAGTCAATTATGAGACTAATATTTTACAGCTAAAAACTGGGGAGCGAAGCATTCAGCTTGTATTTGCAACTCAAGGTGAAATCAAGACTTTGACTTATCTGGGCGAAACAGATGAAATCAGTAGTAAAAAGTCTCTTACTATTTCTAAGGATTTTGCCCAAGCAAGCTCCATTGCAGACGATTTTTTAAAGCAAGATCAGGTGGTTTTGCAGGGGATGATCATTCCAGCCGGTGAAATGCCTGTAACGATGAGTGTTATTTACAACGATGCCTTTGCCAATGATCAAAAGAAATTTGTGACGGATGTGGATGATAAGGGTCGCTTCAAAATTATTTTCCCTTTGGAAATTCCGCAGTCCATCATGATACAAGCGGGGAATGCCTTTACTACTATTCTATCCAAGCCAGGAGCAAAACAAGGTTTGATTATCGATGAAGCCTCTTTTTCTAATTTGGGATCGGAATCTTGGTTTGTAGTTAAGCAGTTGGATTTCATGGGTGACCTCTCACTTGAAAATGAAGAGCACCGACTTTTGAATCCGGAATTTATGAAAGTCCGAAACTACTTTCAGAATGACAGTATGGTCAAATCCTTGGACGTCGATGCATACCAAAGCTATCGTTTGGGTTTGGTGGAAAAGCATAAGCAATTCTACTCCAATTACTTTGACTCTGTAAAAGTGAGTCAGATAATCAAGGATTATAGCCTCCGAAATGTTAGAATTAATGCTGCAGATGATCTGATGCGCTATATGTGGATGCATGGGATGAAACCTGGAGAAAATAAAATTGAATTTATAAAAGTTCCGCAGGAATATTTTGACCAGGTATTGAGTCTCATCGGTAGTGAAGTGGAGGAAATGATGGCTGATAGATATGCGGCTGTTGCGCGGGAGTTAGCCATGTCACCATCTTCCGCTGATCGACGAAAATTGATGGACTTATACATTACAAATGTATATGAGTTTCTAAAAACAGAAAATTTGCCTGACACCACTATGGCAAATCTGGAGATTTGGAAGGAAATACAAGCAAAGCGAGAAACTGCAAATATTGAATCGGTTCCTGAGATGACTCAGCTGTTAACAGAATATCAGGAGAAAATTATGCCTTTTTTTTATAAATCAAGTTGGGATTTACTTAAGCAGAACCTCGACAAGTTTAATCCTTTGTTGCGTTCAAGCGTGGTGGCTGTATTTATAGATCAGACCTTTATCAGTTCAGGTAATGATGTTCCTGAATATATACTGGAAGATTTAGGTCAGTTGGACTTGCAGGCTACCATTAAGGATGGGATTCTTGAGGATATCGCAGATTTCGAAATTCTAAAAAACAAAAAATTTGTAACTGGTGTAGAGATTTCCGAATCGGCTGATAATATCCTCTTTAAGATCAAAGAAAAGCATAAAGGGAAAGTTGTCTATGTCGATGTTTGGGCGACCTGGTGTGGCCCATGCATTTCGGAATTTAGCTATTTGAAAGAGCTCAAAAGTCAACCGCTCGAAGATGTGGTTTTCGTTTACCTCTGTGCACAATCTTCTGAGGAAGCATTTACTACCATGGTCAAAAAATATGAGCTGACCGGAGATAATTACTTCTTGAATGCTACGCAATATCAAGCTTTTGACATGGAGGTGGAAGTTTCAGGTTTTCCTACCTACCTGGTCATCACCAAAGAAGGTAAGTTGGTCCGCGAGGGGATCAATCGACCGAGTTCTGGTCAAGCCTTGGTAAATCAGCTGAAGAGCTTTAGCACTCAAGAAAGAGGATCAAATTAAAACTCGATCTGATTTAAAAACAAAAGGCTGGATTTTTATTCAGCCTTTTGTTTTTTTAGTTCTTCGGATATTCGCTTCTTTAACCGCTTAGCCAGGGTATGCTTTGGATCTGCCAAAAGTGCTTGATTTACCAGTTTTTCTGCTTGGATTAATTTTCCCTCTTCAAAAAAAAGATTTGCTTCTGTAAACAGAATAATGGGAAAATTGGAATCTGGGAGCTGAGTCTTTAATGTTGATAAAGCTTCATTTGCTTTGTTGAAATCCTTCAATTCAGCCCACATTTGGGATGTGTAGCTTGCTAAAAATGGGGTGGTTTTGCGCCCTGAATTCCTTTGAAGCTCCATGCTGTCCAACGCCGCTTTTGCGCCGTAGATTCCGTGAATTACTTCAATGTATTCGGCATTGATATAGGGTTCATCGGGAAATGATTCCTGGAGTATTGAAAAATTGGTTAGCGATACCTCGTAAAATTGCTTTACCTGTTCGGGTTGAATTGCTTGACCCCGATCTCTTGCATCTATTAATTGTAAGCTTCCCATATAAACTTCAAGTAGTTTGGATTCCCAACTTGAATCACCTAGTACATTTTTAAGTTTTGTATAAATTGACGCTCGTTCTACAGGATCATTGCTGATTCTGCCGACCTGCGACCAAGCCAACTTAAAGTCCGGGTCCAAAGCTGCTGCTTTTCGAAATGATTCCTCTGCCTTGGTCCATTGACCCAAATCCAAAATCTGTTCCCATCCTGTTTGATAGGCTTTTCGGGCTTCGATAGATTTGGTACCGTAGTCAAAAACGGGCGCTTGAGCTAAACTGAGAAAGGGGAGAACTAGAAAAAATAAAAGGGTCGATTTCATGCGTAAAGTTTTAATGGGAATGACATGCATGTCAGTTTTAAGGTCTATTGGAATTGAATCAAAAGGGACTGAACTATCTTATGCAGAACTATCTTAATTATCGGCTGAAAGAGATTGAAATTTTACGTTTCGAAAACGAACCTCCCCAGTTCCCATGGCTTGAAGGGCAATATACCCAGCTGTAAGGCTGTTGTCTTCTGAATCGGCGGTTGGGATATTGTTGATCCAAGTTTAAAGATGATCTACCTGAATTTGAATTTTATAGCTACTCCATTTACCAATCGTTTCCTCATAGTTGAGCGAAATAGAGCTGGTTACAATCGCCCCAGTCCGAAAGTCCCGGTTTGGATGTAGATCCCAGCTATTGATTTCGTAGCAATCTGTAACACTTAATTTCTTATCCTGACAATGGATATAAATGTCTGGATTAATGGTACCATATGGTTTGAACTGAAGTTCTAGGATAAAATCACTGTATCGACTAGCATTCACCACAAACCCGACGCTATTCGTGACGGTACCTATCAATTGACTTTCATCAAATCTTCATTCAGCACCACCTAAAATTTGCCAGCCCTCAAAGTTTCCCTTGAGCATTTTCTCTCTTTGGTCACAAGATGGAAAACAGGGAAAAATCAAGGCTAAGGCCAGAAGCGTAGAAAAGGGCTCAAAACAATTTTATTGATTGGGGATTTTCCAAAACAGGATAGGGAGGAGAGATTTAAGTTTGAACAAGAGATTTATTATAAATTATACCATCAGCCTAATTTTCTTTACTTAATTGGTGGGCAGGCCCGCCACGGCGAGGCAGGTCCATCAAGAATTATTCACCTATAATTCTCACCAACAGCTTTTCACAGACTTTTTCGCTTAGTGTTTCTTTGGAATGACTTAGATAACTCACGACCATACTTTGATCGTAAGCCTCTTGAGAATGAATAGTGATTTGGGTCCCCAAACTCAGCTTTCGACAATTTAAGAATTCCAAAAACTCAGTTGAGCTACTGGTCAGCGCTGCCAAAACCACATTTTGCCCAACCTCGCAATCCGCCAAACTCACGTAATGAGTTTCTTTGACTCGTCCCAACTTATCAGGAATAGGGGAGCCATGGGGATCGATCGTAGGGAAGCCTAATAGTTCGTCCATTCGCTCAAAAAACTTTGGGGAATCAATGTGCTCCACTTGCTCAGCGATCGCATGAACCTCCTCCCAGCCAAAGCCCATTTTATTGACCAAAAATATCTCAGTTAAGCGATGTTGCCGAATAACCATTGCCGCAGCTTTTTGTCCTTCAGGAGTCAATTGGACTGGCTTATATTTCTGATAAATCACCCAGCCATTTTTTTGAAGGGTTTTTACCATACTATTTACCGTAGGCTTACTGACATGAAGCTGCGTCGCCAGTTCGGAAATATTCACCTCTCCAGCTGAGTTGGCCAAGTTAAAAAGGGCTTTGAGGTAGTTTTCTTCAGTTTGAGAAGCCATGTATTCTTGTTTTAAATTCAAATATGTAAAAATAATAGGAAAACAGTTTTGTTAGATTAATCTAACTTTATACTTTTGTCTTATCTAAATTTAAAATTCGTATACCCTTATGATTAGATCTCTACTTTTCTCTCTTTTGTTTATTTACTCACTTTCATCGGCAAAAGCCCAAGAAATAAAGGGCAGTGTACTCTCCGGGAGTGAAGCCTTGGAATTTGCCAACATTTATATTAAAGGATTGAATATCGGTGCAGTAACTGACAGTATGGGTAACTTTTCGATAGAGGTGAATGAAACAGGTAAATTCACCATACAAGCTTCTCGGGTAGGATATCAGACTGTACAGCAGCAAATTACTTTACCACTCGCTATGTCAGTTGATTTGATTTTTGATCTGTCGGAACTAGATGGAGGATTGGAAGAAGTGGTCGTATCTGGCACCATGCAAGAAGTGTCCAAACTAGACAGTCCTGTTCCAGTAGAGGTGTACTCGGGTAATTTTTTCAAGGCAAATCCTACTCCTTCGATTTTTGAATCCCTGCAGAATGTCAATGGAGTCCGACCACAAGTCAACTGCAATATTTGTAATACAGGAGATATTCACATCAATGGATTGGAAGGTCCCTACACGATGGTACTGATTGATGGAATGCCGATAGTGAGTGGACTAGCCACGGTTTATGGTTTGACAGGAATCCCACAGGCTTTGATCGATCGAATCGAAGTAGTGAAAGGGCCAGCTTCCACGCTCTATGGTTCCGAAGCAGTTGGTGGCTTGATCAACGTGATCACTAAAAGCCCACTTACCGCACCGGTTTTCTCAGTGGATGGATTTACGACAGGTTGGGGAGAAACAAACCTTGATCTTGGAATCCGTTCAAAATGGGGATCAAACGTGCAATCATTGACTGGAATATCAGGATTTTATTATGACAATCCAGTGGATAATAATGGAGATGGCTTTACGGATTTGACTTTAGCAAAGCGAATATCCCTTTTTCAAAAAATTCAAGTAGACCGACCAAATAATCGGGTTTTCAATCTGGCAGCGCGCTATGTCTATGAAGATCGATGGGGTGGGGAGATGAATTGGACCAAAGCCGATCGGGGTGGAGATCAAGTTTACGGTGAAAGTATCTATACCAGCCGCTGGGAGACATTCGGAGTCTGGCAATTACCGACTTCTGAAAACCTGAATTTTCAATTTTCGGCTAATGGTCATTCACAAAATTCTGTTTACGGAAATACCATTTACATCGCTGATCAATACATTGGTTTTGGACAGTTGACTTGGAATAAAACGCTTGCAAAGCATAATTTTCTCTTTGGAGCAGCTTATCGATTTACATATTATGACGATAACACACCTGCAACAGCAGGAGACTTAGGTGATGTGAATCAGCCTGCTGTCATTCACCTTCCGGGAATTTTTGTGCAGGATGAATTGAAAATCTCTCCAAGTCAAAGTCTCTTGCTAGGAGGTCGATTAGATTATAATTCAGTTCATGGATCTGTTTTTTCCCCTCGTGTGAATTATAAAAAGTCGTGGAACAATAACTCGACTATTCTTAGACTTTCCGCTGGAAATGGATTTCGTGTTGCCAATGTGTTTACAGAAGATCATGCCGCTCTCACCGGAGCTCGTGAAGTAGTATTTACGGAAGAACTCCGACCAGAAACAAGCTGGAATACGAATGTGAATTTGGTAAAGAAAATCTATACTGATGGAGGCACCTTTATCGGGCTTGATGGTTCAGTCTTTTACACTTATTTCACTAACCAAATCGTACCAGACTACGAAACCAATCCGAATCAAATCATCTACGGAAACTTGAATGGCTCTGCTATTTCACAGGGTATTTCTTTGAACTTGGACGTTGCTTGGGCAAATGGTTTGACCATGACAGGAGGAGCTACGCTGATGGATGTGAGCTTGGAAGAAGATGGCATTCGTACCAGACAACTGTTAACTGAGCGTTTTTCCGGGGTATGGTCTGTTGGCTATAAGTTCTTTAAGACTGGCTTGAAAGTGGATTACACAGGTAATGTGTATAGTCCTATGCGACTTCCATTGCTCGGGGCATTGGATGATCGAGATCCGTATTCTTCCTGGTTTAGCATTCAAAATATCCAATTGACCAAGACTTTCAAAGACAAATGGGAAATCTACGGTGGCGTGAAAAACCTCTTGAATTTCACCCCTCCGGCAAATTCAATTGCTCGAGCTTTTGATCCCTTTGATCGGGAAGTGGAGTTTGGGTCTGATGGTTCGGTGATTCCTACATCCGGAAATCCCAACGCATTAACCTTTGATCCCACTTATGTCTTTGCTCCAAATCAGGGAATTCGGGGATTTTTGGGAGTGAGGTTTACGATTCAGTAGGGATTTATCGGAGGACTGGATATTGATTGGGACAACGTACTATATGGAAACAGTGCTGTGGTGAGCTTGATTTTCTGCAGGAAAATCGGGTATCGAAAGCCAGCACGAACTTTTAATTCGACACAGGTTTAAGAATTATTTTTTACATGCTGTTGTGTGCAGAACTATCTTTATACGGTTATCGAATTAAATATTTGAATAACCAGTTTTTGTTGAGAATCCGTTAAATTCGTGAAAGAGCCACTTTTTAAAAAAAAAGCCTAAAACTTTAAAGTTTTAGGCTTTTTGGTAAAATCAGTAAATAAGATGCTAAACAAAATGTATTAGAATTTAAACTTCATTTAGCACTTCCCAATAACTTCTGTGTCTCATTAAAACTTTAGAAAATCCAATGAGATTTTAGAATTTTTTAAGTTGCTATACCAACTTTTGTTGCTTCAGGAATTTCAATTAATTTGCCTGATTTCACATCGTAAATATATCCATAGACTGGTATATAGGAGGGTACTAATGGATGGTTTTTAATTCGGATGACATCGTCAATGATACTTTCTGCTTGATCGGCAATGGTCAAAAACGAAATATTATCTGCTTCTTTGGATCCGCCTTCTTCGCTCACATTTTTCCATCCGTTTTCGTCGACTGATGCAGTAGAGAGACTCTTAGATAGCAAACCACGGATGATTTCGTCGGTGAAATATGTCATACCACAATCTGTATGGTGGATAACAAACCACTCGGCTGTTCCTAAAAGTTTATGCGAAATAACTAAGGAACGAATGGCGTCATCGCTTGCCCGCCCGCCAGCATTTCTGATCACATGAGCGTCTCCTTCTGATAAACCTGCATATTTTGCCGGATCAAGACGTGCATCCATGCAAGTAAGAATTGCAAATTTTCGTGCAGGAGGCAATCCTAAATCTTTTTTTTCTCCAAAATCGGCAGAATAATTTTTATTGGCCTCGATTACCTCTTGGTGTACGTTACTATTTTCTTTTTGCAATAAATTATTTTCTCTCATGGTACTTTAACCTTATTATTTTTATTAGTTTTTGTACTTACTCAAACGTTACTTACAACTTTTATACTACAACTTTGTTTTCGATCACTCTTACCCCAACTAGCATTACAATGGTTTTCCAAACAATCATATACTTCGACGCTGTAGTAAAACCTTAAAAAAGAAGCAATTAGCATTATAATATATACAAGACTGTAAATTCTCATGAAATGCTGTCAATCCTTTTACAATAGCACCACAGTGCTAACCTACTCTCAACCGGTTCTCCGGATAATTAGAGAAAAGTAGTGCAACATTAAATTCATTGTTCGTCTTTCAGACGAAATAAAACCTACAGCTTTTGGAGAAAATCGCTGTTTTACTGCGTGGGTTCTACCCCGAATTTAATGGAATAGCTATCTTTAAGTAAAAAATGTTTACGGAGAATTTTTTCACAAGAATACTGGGTTTACAAGATGGATGAGTAGTCGAACCTGTTGACACAGATTTTTCTAAAGCGGAAATTTCTATCCAAATAGTCTGTTTGTCGGAGCAGTTAGAAGATACCTAGATTGGTGAACTCTATAAAATTTACGATCATGCACCGGCACGTAAATGGAGGTACTTATACACGATGCACTGTAAGACTTACATCAGCTGTGAACTGCCTCCGATTATTACTTATCAGGGTAAAATCCTAAATACAATTTAACTTCGAATACACAACTAACTGGCTATGAAATATATATTGCTGGGAATAGTTTGCTTTAGTTAGAACAATTATTATTGACCAAGTCATCTAAAGAAGGATTATAGCTGTTGAATCCAGCTGAAAATAAAACCGTTTGGCTATTTTCTTGTGCAAATACTACTAAAGAACAAAAATCAGTCAATGAATTATTGGAAAAAATTCCAATGTTATCAGAAGAAGTAATTCCTTCTAAACCACTTGTAGTAATTAAATTAATATTATTCAGGATTATTACCTGAGGGATTTTCTCTAAATTTTCTAGCCCATTTAAGGTGGTTAACGAGGTATTGTTAGAAAGAAAAAGTTGGGTGCCAATAGTAGTTAGACTATTTAAATAATTCAAATCCTCCAAAATACTATTTTTTACAATTCTTACTCCATCAGAAACATTGCTTAAGCTAGTAAGACCAGATAATGAAGTAAGTTCTCGGTTATATTCAATTTCCAAAAAATCTAATTCCATAATATTTTCTAAACCTTTTAAAGATTTTAAGTTATCATTGTGCCTAATAAGTATACCACCATTAATTTTTTCTAAATTTCCTAATTTACTTAAGTCTTCTACATCATCTGTATAATTGATAATTAAATTTCCATTAATTATCTTATACCGTTGGATAGCTGGATTTTCTAAATCTTCATTTGAGCGGATTTCCAAACTTCCTTCTAGTTGTGTTGTCAATTCTGCATTAGTATCATCTGATGAACAAGAGATTGTCAATACTACTAATGTGATTAATCCTAATACTTGTTTGTTACTCATGATTGCTGTTCTTTAAATTTCCAATGTAAACTTCCATAATTCTACCTTATAACTTTAATACTATATTTTTATTTCTTCTTGAAGAAATGATTTTTCGCTATGATGAGAAAAGTATTGCTAACGGTTTTCGCTTGGCGAAGAAGCCGATTGCAAAGTATTAAACTGTCTACCACCACCCCCGATCGCTATCGGGAATGGTAGGAAGTACGATCTTTCCAGCCATAGCGGGAAAGCTTCATTTGACCACTGAACCACCAATTTTTTGTAGGTGCTGATAGCAGGCGTTGTTATTTTTCTGTCTTTAATGTCCATTTGTTTTTTAAGTCATATTTTGTCTTCCTTGTGCCAATAAATATGGGTGGCACAGATATTCCAATTAAAATAGATTCAAACACAGCCCATTCCTTAATTCCTTCTGATCCTTTGTCAATAGCTGTTACTGGAAGTAAAACAACACCCATAGCAGCACCAATGGCAAACCAACCAAAAGGTTCTAACCACTTGCTATTTTTAAACCAATCCTTTTTTAATATCTGTATGTCTGCAAATAATATCACAATCGTATCTTGTCGATAAATTGATTGGGTATAGGTACGGATTATATCTTCATTATATAAGTAGGAATAAGTTGAGTCTCTGTCTGTTTTTGTCGAAGTTGTTATTGAAATCGTTGTATCATTAAAGCCTACAATTTTTTTGTAAGAATATGTAGTATCAATTGTCTTGATATAATATTCTCTATCAAGGTCAAGGTACTTTTTCTTTGACTGTTTGTTTTTATTTTCTAATAATAGTTTTTCCTGTCCTACAGCGTTTGTTATAGTAAATAGCAAAAGTACCAAAGTGACTATTGTTTTATAACTCATTTAATGTCGTGTCTTCTTTTACAATACCTGCTAACGTTTAGTATATGAAAAGTAGGCGATTGCGGTACTTAAATCTTTCAATTTATGATAAAGTTGAAGCGAACTATAACCCTTGAATTTACTACTATCTCGGCTATTACTTTTATATATTGTTGGGCGTTCGTTATTCTTTTTCTGCATACTTTATTGTCAATTCATCTTCTGAATCGAAAATTGTCAATGCGTATTTTATTTTCTCAAACTTGCTAATATTATCAATATTGCCTTCTATAAAATACGTATCATTTATCGCAACTGCTTGTCTTGGGTTTCCATCTTTAGGATTTTTGGTTAATGTTATTTTTTCTGCCAAGTCTGTTGTAAAGAATGTTTCTGGTTGCAAGTCAAAAAGTTGTTTGAATACTTCTACATATAACTTTGCAACTTGATTAACTTCTATTTTTTGGTCGAAGAAGATGGCGTATTCTAATTTTTTGAATTTAGGGTCTTCCGCTTCAAAAATATTGACTTCATTATTTTCGTCTCTTTCTTCTATTTCAATCGTTGGCATTTGCCAAATTTTCAAAAAGCGTTCTGCTAATAGGTCAAATCGTCTTTCAATTTCTGCTTTATCCCATTTTTCTGATATTGAAAGATATTTGTTGAGCCATAAGCGACTGTCCTTGTAACCTGCTTTCTCCAAATCTCTTTTAAAAACGAAAGGCTTATTTCCAAGTTTTCCATTGTTACCTGACATTGTCAAGTTTCCGATTGTGTTCAGGTATGTTTCTTTTATCAAATTATATTCATCTGTTCCTAAATCTACTTTCCATTTTGGGTCAGGATTTTGAGGAAAAATGTGCTCAATCGTTATATCTGTGTTTCCCTCAATTATTACTGGTTCCTTATTTTCAAAATTTTCAAGACGTTCAAGCAGATAAGTTCTGTTTTTGGATTTTATATTGTAAACGTCTTTGAGTTTTAGGCTTTCAATAACTTCTTTGTTCTTTGGGAAGCGTTGTGAGCCTGGTCTTTTAAGCAGCCATTTTTGCAATGACAATAAGTATTCGTTTTTATCCACTTTTTCATAAAGTGTCATAAATATTTTGTTGAGTGCATTTGTGGGCAAACCAACGATAAATCTTCTCCAAGCAAAGGATTGAATAAAATCCAAGACTTCTATAAAAGTTGCTTTGTCAATGACGTTTTCAGAATAATCTTCATAGACTTTCATTAAAAATGGATATGCAACATTTATTTCAAGTCTGCTAATGTATTCAAGTTGTAATCTTATGTCTTTATCAGATTCGTTTTTTGGATTGAGCAGTTTGTTATAGAATTTAACAAGCGATTTTATTGGGGAAAGATTAATTTCCAATCCTTGTAAATCAGTTGTTGGAAATTTTGCTTTGAACTCCAAATAAACTTTGCTTTTATTGGGTATTTTATTGTTTACTAAAGTCAAATAATCTCTAATAAAATCGGAAACTTTACTTGTGTTTAGGGTTTCATCCTTGGCAAGTTTCTCTATTATTTCCCAATAGTTGTTGTAAATTTTATTTTGGTCTCTACGATTAAGACCCATTAGAATATAGTTTCTAATTAAGTCCGCTTGTGATAATTCAAGACCTGTCGAGTTTAAACTTTCAAATATTCTTTGTGGGTCGTCTTTTTCTCGGTCGAGCGAGATTTCAACAAACATTAATTTGGAAAGTCCTTTCAGTACAAATTCAAAATTTTCTTCAGTAATTCGGCTTTTGAAATAGTTGAAGTTGTCTATAACTTTTGAAAAGTCGCTAAACTCTTCGTCTTTATCGCTTCTTAAAAGGTATTTAATTGCCTTATCATTATTTTCAGTTGGTCGAAGTTTTAGTTTTTCTTCTTCGGGTGCAAATTTGTTTATCAGATAGGTTTCGCTTATTTCGTTTACAAGAGCTTCGTCATTGATTTCAGTAGCTAAACGATAGAGTGCTAAATAAATTAAAGTCAAAGTGGTCAAACGCTGCTGTCCGTCAATTACAGTCAATTCTTTAATTCGGGAAGAAGTGTACACGTCATCGTGAACATAAACAACACTACCAATGAAATGAGCCGTCATTTTGTTGCTTGTTCCAACCTCCAAAATATCGTCTAAAAGTTGTTTGCATTGACTTGTCGACCAATCATAGTTTCTCTGATAAACAGGAATTACAAATTGAGTTTTATTTGAAGATAAAAAGTCTTCTACTTTCGTTTCGTTTGCTTTCATTTATTCAATTTGTTCATTGTATGTTCGGGTTTTTTCTAATGACGCCCAACGTTCTGTATATGGTGTCGTGGCTGACGTTAGGAAGCCATGCACTATATATCTTGTGTGTGCCTTGAATGGTAAATATAGGAGAAATTCCTAAAGTCAAAGGGTTCAAGTCCCTGAAACGCTGGGTTAACGCCTGGAAGTTAAGTAAGCCGCAAGGTGGTTTATCGGGAGGTATGCACTGAAGTAAGCGGGACTACGAAAGTCTGTATCGAAGTACATGAACCGGATAAGAGGCATCAATGAGTGGATGAGCAAGCACATCTTTGTGAAGTCCGAAGAATACCAAAGCTCATGGATGTAGATCCGGCGGGGATAGACACAAGGATATTCATCTTACCGAGGGAGATCTCTTATGCTTCGAGTAGCACTAAAGAGAAGTCAGCAGAGGTCATAGTAGCTATGAGGAACGAGCCATAAGAACTAGGAAGGTCTCACAGAAGTAGTGAAGGACTGAATATTGGATTACGTCCAAATTCGATAGGGAGTACCGTTTTGGTACAGCCTTTTCTTAAGCGGACAAGGTTAACAGATTAACATGATAGAAAAAGTACTCAACCGTAAGAACCTCTTCAAAGCCTACCGAAGGGTAGAACAGAACAAAGGTTCGGCAGGGGTGGATGGCATGA
>Ga0222706_1000082_pt1 | contig 36252 bp, 35 predicted proteins | sample AntAcemetage1572_FD_179829 | JGI IMG/M metagenome (GOLD analysis project Ga0222706, IMG submission 179829) | Saline water microbial communities from Ace Lake, Antarctica - #1572 | ecosystem: Environmental > Aquatic > Non-marine Saline and Alkaline > Saline | place: Antarctica: Ace Lake...
TTATTTATTTGATCATTTACCGGAAATTCGAAGTTGAAGAAACCTCAACGGTTAACTAAATACTTTTCCAAAAGACTCTTCATCTCTTCCTGCAGCTTTTGAGCTTCTATTCGAGCAGCTAGTGCAAAGTCTCTTCCCGACGAAGCATAGATGATCCCACGGCTAGAGTTGACCAGAAGGCCACAGGTCGAGTTCATGCCGTATTTGGCAACTTCAGCAAGACTTCCACCCTGTGCTCCTACACCCGGCACCAAGAAAAAATGCTCAGGAGCAATTTTGCGTACTTCACCGATGAGTTCTCCACGGGTAGCACCGACTACATACATCAGGTTTTCCGGACTTCCCCATTCCTGACTTTTTTCTAAAACTGACTGGTAAAGCGGCTTCCCATGAGCGTCAGAAATCAATTGAAAATCTGATGACCCTACATTTGAAGTCAAAGCGAGGAGAATCACCCATTTATTCTGAAACTCCAAAAAGGGCGAAACTGAATCTGCTCCCATATAAGGCGCCACCGTAATTGAATCAAAGTTCATCGTTTCAAAAAATGCTTTTGCATAAAGCCTCGAGGTATTCCCGATATCGCCCCGCTTGGCATCAGCGATGGTAAAGATATCTTTTGGAATGATCTCCAAGACCTTCTGCAAACTTTCCCATCCTTTTGAACCAAGCGCTTCAAAGAATGCAATATTTGGCTTATAGGCTACTGTAAAGTCTGCGGTCGCCTCCACAATTGCCTTACAAAAGCTAAAAATCGGATCAGGCTCAGAAAGCAAATGGGCTGGAATCTTATCCAGATCAGGATCTAAGCCAACGCAGAGAAAGGAAGATTTTTGCTGGATTTGGGAGAAAAGCTCGGCTCGGGTCATCGTTGGAAATTGGGTTGAGGCAAAAATAGGCAATGAAATAGAATTATTGACTCATCTAGCGATCAAAGCTAAGGAAGGCCTCAAAAGCCTTCCCGAAGTTTTATCATTAATTCGCTCAATCCTATTACCAGGGTATTTTCACCCATTGGAAATTGCTCTTTTCCTGCATAGACAAAAAACCGATGGGTGGCTTTCATGTCCTTTGTGGCAATCAAAAAACCCTTGGAGAGTTTTGGATTAAGCGTTCGTCTAATCTCAACTGCCCACAACTGACTTCCCAACTGAAGAACCAAGTCTAGCTCTGCTCATGCCGAAGTCCGGTAAAAACCGAAATCTGCGTTTTTTGGTAAAGCCGACAACAGCTGTTCGATCACCATTCCTTCCCAACTGAAGCCTGCTACAGGATGTGCGAGCAGATTATCTAGGGTAGTAATTTGTAGCAATGTATGGATCAAACCAGAATCTCGGATATATACTTTCGTATTTTTCACCAGTCGCTTGCCTACATTACTTACCCAAGGCCGAATCGAACGGATTAGGAGTAGATCTTCCAGTATTTCCACATAAGATTTCACCGTTGGAGAACTTAAATCCATGCTTACTCCAAACTTGGAGAAATTAATCAATTGTCCTTGCTCATGTGCCAGCATGGTCCAAAGCCTTCGCAGGCGATTTGACGGGACAAACTGAGCAATCTGAGGGATATCCCGCTCCAGATAGGTAGTGATAAAATTTTGCCGCCAAGTCATACTTGCCTTATCTGATACCGCCAAAAAAGCATCAGGAAATCCCCCACGCAGCCAAAGCTTCTCAAGACTATTTTTTTGATCTCCAACCTCCAAAATCGTAAATCCAGAACGCTCTTCGTAAGCGATTCTACCAGCAAGTGATTCGGAGGATTGCCGAATGAGCTCCAAAGAAGCCGAACCTAGAATCAAAAATTGACAAGATCGCAAGCCTTGCTTCCTCCTCCGATCAATCAGTCCCAGGAGTAAAGGGAAAAGATCGGGCATCCGCTGGATTTCATCTAAAATAATCAGCTTTCCAGCATTCAAATCGAAATATTGCTCTGCTTCCACCAATTTCGCTCGGTCAGAAGGACTCTCCAAATCCAGGTAAATCGATACTCCACTAAAGTGATCTGCTAAGCTTTGTGCAAGCGTAGTCTTTCCGACCTGCCTGGAGCCCAAGATGCCTATTGCCGGAAAGTCCGGCATCAGCTCTTCTAGTTTAGAATAGAGTAAGCGTTTAATCATCCTTGCAGATTTAAAATTCTATTTTAAATCTGCAAGGATGATTCATTTATTTACTATTGAATTTCAGCTAATTAGCTATTTTTTTTCAAAATCAACCTTCGCCAAAGCGCCAGACAGCGAAACTCCGGCAGAGATTAAGAAAAAAATCAAGCTGAAAGCTACTGCAGCAGTTTCCTCGATCCCTGCATACGTATGCGCATAGACAAAAACCAATTCCCGCGCTCCTACTCCACCAATGGTCAGGGGCAAAACTGCCACGATAGAGGAAAGCAGAAAGACCAATTGATAGGCCAGGATATTTTCTGTAATTCCAAGGCTCCGCAAAATAAACCAAGCACAGATTAATTGCGCAAGCTGCCCTGCCATAGACCATGCATTTGCCGACCAAAAGGAAGGAAGAAAGTCATTAAAAAAATACTTTTGCAACAACCAAAAGCCCGGGATCGTCAAGATCAATCCTGCGATCATCAAGCTATTCCAGACTTCAGTTTCCAGAAAATCAATCTGAATATTTACCAGTAAAAACAAGCCAAAAAGTAGAAAAACAATAGCTACTAAACCTCCAAGGCGGTCCAAAAGCACTGATTGGATCAGCTTTTTGATCGGAGTTTTAAAATGCTTATTCAAAAGATATACCTTATAGCCGTCCCCGCCGATTCCGCCTGGAAGGAAAAGATTGTAAAACATCCCGATGAGGTAAAGTTTAAGATTCAGCCTTTCGGAGATGTAAAGGCTGATATTTTTAAAATATTGATTCAGCCGAAAAGCGGTAAACACTTTACTGACTATAAAAAGCAAAACTGCAGGAAGTAACCAAAACCATTGGATGGTTTTGACTATTTCCAATAACTGTTTCGTATCAATCTTCTGGAAAACCAGGTAAAGTGCAATTCCTGTCAATCCTAGCTTTAAGAGTATCTTGAACTTCTTCACCAAACCCTTTGAAGATTGACTCACTTCGACTTTTCCTTTTCTATCTCTTGTTGACTTGTGACTGAAATGTACCCACTGCCGACTGCTGACTGCTCTCCCACAAATACCGACTTTACGGTATAGGTCTTTTTATTCTGTGATTCAAAGTAAGTTCGGACAATGATCTCAGCAATGATACCTGTAGTGATAAATTGTATCCCCCCGATAAGCAAAATAAATCCCAGGATCATGATTGGTCTTCCCCAAATATCCTCACCCATGAATTTCAGAATCAAAAGGTAAAAGTTGATCAGCACACCAATTAGAAAGGCCATCAGACCGATCCCTCCAAAAAGATGAATAGGTCGCTGAAAATATTTTTGAAAAAAGAGCATCAAAATTAAGTCAGCCATTACCTTAAAAGTTCGGCTTAGACCATATTTCGACTCGCCATGGATTCGTGGATGATGCTTGACATCAACTTCGGTCATCCGAGCTCCTTGCTGCTTGGCCAGTACGGGAATGAATCGGTGCAATTCACCATATAGTCCCATTCCTTGGGCGATTTCAGCTTTGTACACCCGGAGTGTACAGCCATAATCATTCAGGTAAACTTTTGTAGTATTTCGAATCACCCAGTTTGCGATTTTGCTGGGAATTTTTCTCAGGACAAAACCATCTTTCCGATTAGCACGACGACCTGCTACTACATCCCAATCTTCATCAATCGCTTTGCTCAGCATCATCGGCAAATCTGTGGGATCATTCTGCAGATCACCATCCATGGTAGCTATAAAAGTACCCGTAGCCATATCTATGCCCGCAGCCAATGCTGTGGTCTGTCCATAGTTACGATTAAAAATAATGAGCTTAGTGCGCTCATTTGCATATTTTTTTACTTCAGGTACAGTTCCGTCTGTAGATCCATCCTCGATCAAAATCACCTCATAATCGATCGCGGTTAAGGCGGCATAGGTTTGATCCAAAAGAGGTTTGATATTTTCTTGCTCGTTGTAGACGGTAATGACAACGGATAATAGTGGCTTGCCCATGTGCTAAAATTTGCTCAAAAATAGGGCTTTTTACTCCCTCAGGCAAAATTACCCATGGGCAGAATAAAATTTGGGGACTCTTATGCCTTTGGCCCTACCTTTACCGCATGTATCAAAAAGCCTACGAAATCAATCCTTGGGTAGTCATGGCTGTATTTACAGTATTGGTAGGACCCTTTGCATTGAGTTTTCATATGCACTATCCAGACGAAATGTACTACACCGATGCAGCAGTGAAAATGCTTCAAAACGGCGATTACCTTACCACTTATCTGGGGAGTGGAGAGCTGCGATTTAAGAAACCTATTTTAACTTATTGGACGGTTTTAGCAGGATTCAAACTTTTTGGAGTTACACCTTTTGCTTCGCGGTTTTTCTTTCTTATTGTAGGGGCCGCGACTGTAGGTCTTACTTATTTGCTCTCCAAGACTCTTTTTGCTAATCGTCAAATTGCCGGAATTTCAGCCTTGATTATGGCTGCCAATCCAGTATTGATATTTTCTGCAACCCGTTCCATTCCGGATGTGCTACTTGTATTGACGATGACTGCAAGCGCCGTGGGTTTTGCGGGCCTGATTCGCTTTGGCAATGAAGCCCCAAAAAAGTACCTCTGGATACTATATAGTAGTTTGGCTCTAGCTTTTGAAGTCAAAGGCCTTCCGGCTGCTGCACTGGGCGCTTTAGGATTTGGAATTTTACTTTTTAATCCTTGGAATCGAATCCATTGGAAAACGATTCTTTATTTTCCTGCAATTGTTGTGAGCATTTTTATCGGACTTTTTTGGTTTGGTGCTATGTGGAAAATCCATGGTCCTTCATTTTTGGATGGCTTCCTGCACGATCAAGTGGGTACACGTGTCACTTCTAAATATCTTTTGATACTCCAAAATGGGCTTTTGGCGTTTCTGTTACTGAATCTAATGTTTCTCCCATGGATATTATTTGGTTTGAACAAAAGCAGAGAAACGCTTCAAAAGATTTGGCGTCAAAATCCGACATTCTTCATTTTTGCATTATTCTGGACTTTGGCCATTTTGGGAATGGGAGCGCTGACAAGTAAATTTTATGAACGATATCTACTTCCTGTAGCACCAGTCATCGCCGTTTGGATCGGGTGGTTTCTGATTGAAGCTAAATTCGAAATTCGGAAAAATGGGCTAACAATTGCCTTGGCAGTTTTTTTAGTTTTAAATTTTGTTGTTAGTCTTTTCAGCTTGTGGTTAAATCTCAGAATGACTTTTGAATTCTGGATTTGGGTTCAGATTGCTTTTGGACTTTTGATGCTGAGTTATTTGGTCAGACTATTTTTCTTTCATGAAAAACTACCCAAAGCTATTTCTTACAGTATTTTACTTCTTTTCTACTTTGCTTCTACAGTGACTTACAGGATTTCTCTTCCTGATCAAGGAACACAGATTCATCAGTTTGTAACTGAAAATCAGATCTTAGTAAATCAACCGATCGCTTTTGTCGGCAATCTTCATGTAAGCAGTAAAATCAGAATAGGGCTTGGGCTAAATTATAATTTGATTGATCTGCCAAAAGAAGGTTGGGAAGAACAGCTAAATCAATTTTCAAATTTTATTATCGAGGATAGACTCCTACAGAAGGTAGACACATCCCAATACCAAATCATTACCAAAACGGTGAATTGGGATTCTAAGGCGATTCCCGAATTGCTCTTGGCAGCGGGAGGTCCTGACTTTGAAAGTTTGCTTTTCAAAAACGGGAAAATCTATTTTTGGTTGGAGAAGAAATAATTCAAAAGGCATGCGAACGGACTGGAGTGTAATCCAAAAGATTTTCAAAGACTTGGATTCTAGCTGTTCTCAGCGAATCACCTCTAAACTTCACTTCGAAGTTTTCTTCGTAAAGCAGTTGCTCAAATTGAGTCACCTCATCGGGAGAATCTAAATTCCAACTAACAAAAATTGCTTTTTTGGGTACACATTTATACTTCTCTATCCCCTCCCAGAGATCAAATTGATTTTTCCGAGCTCCCATATTAATGGCGTAAGTCTGAGGATTATCTTCGAGATAAAAAGCAAGCGATGATGCCATATGATAAGTTTCTGAGAAAATAAAAGGTTGTTCAATAACAAGGCTATCTTTTAGGAAGTCAATTCTTTCACCCAAGTCAAGGTAACCGGCAAGTCTTTTAAATGAATTGCGCTCAATTCTTTTTATGAGTTCAATATTTTTCAAGGGAAAAACTCCAGGGAGAAAAAAAATCAGCGGAAGACTTAGGCTAAATGCAATCCCTGCATTTCTCACTTTTTCCCATTTGAACGATTGTTCTGAAATCCATTTACTCATGAAGATTGGTAAAGTCACATAGGCAAAAGCGGGCCAATTCACTTCTACGTGACTGAAAATTGTCAACAACCCAAACCCAAGCCAAGAGAAAAAGACTGGTAAAAGAATAAAGAATGTTTTTGAATCCAGAGTAAGCTTCAGACTTTTGGCGGAGTAGAAAAAAATAGGGATGAAAAATACTGAAATCATTGCCAGCTGACCTACTAAATACTCGCCTAGCCTAGCCATCCAGGTAAGAAACTGAAAACCCTCTGTCGAGCCTGAGACTCCACCCAAGCTAGCTAAATGGCGATAGGTAATAAAATCATTTTGCCAATTCCAGATAAAACCTGGTAAGAAACCAATAGCGCCTAACAGCAAGAAAAGCAGAAATGAGTATTTATTTTTATTCCATTGGCGAGTCCAAAGTAGATAGACGAGGACCATTGGACCTATGACTATCATAATACTTTTGGCCATCAAGCCAAAACTTGAAGCTAAACCTGCTAAGATCCACCAAGTTCGTTTTTGTTCCTTCAAGCCTCTATACAGCCAATAAAGACTTAGTGTCCAAAAAAAAACCAACTCGGAATCCGTCAAATGAAAAGTTGAAAACAAAATCCAAAAAGGCATACACATGACAAGAATTGCTGCCCAAAAAGCTATTTTTTTACTTTTATAGAGGTAATCACTAAACAAGAATACAATCCAAGAAGTACCGAGGCCCAGAAGGATTGCATTGATTCTGACTCCAATTTCTGTGATACCAAAAATAGATGTGCTTATTTTATTAAAGACAGCGATGAGTGGCGGTTTGGAATAATAATGCCATTCAAGATTTTGAGACCAAAGCCAATATTGAGCCTCTTCAGTAAACAGATTAATCTCAGGCCTAAGTGTAAAAATCACTTTGCTTACAGCAATCAAAAGGGCAACTCCCCAAAATAGCCAAGAATAGTAATTTTTATTTTTCATATAAATTCAGCCAAAAAAAACCCTCAGTTTCCTGAGGGTTTATACGATAAATAACAGAATGGTTACTGCCTTGCAAGCACTAATTTTTCTTTATATTTCTTGATTTGCCTTCTTAGACCTTCTACCGCTTCGTCCGTAGCCGCTTCAAATGAGTCAGCCTGGTTTTTTGCAAAGAATTGCTTTCCAGGCACATTCAGCTTAATCTCTATGATTTTATTGGCCTTACTGTTATTCTTATCGATTCTCATAAAAACTTCTCCGTCAATAATTTGATCATAAAAGGTGTCCAGTTTATCAGCTTTTTTCTGGATAAAATCGATCAGTTTTCGATCTGCGTCGAAATGAATGGAGTGCATCTGCAGTTTCATATTGATTAGCATTTAGTTATTGAACAATCATTTAATTATGCTTTAGGATGTGCCTGTTCAAACACTGCCTTAAGTTTTTCTAGCGAATTGTGGGTGTAAACTTGCGTGGAGGCCAAATTAGCATGTCCAAGTAGATCTTTGATTGCATTGAGATCAGCCCCTTTGTTTAATAAATGGGTAGCAAATGTATGTCTTAAAACGTGTGGACTTCTACTAGATGTCTGTGCAAAAAGATCTAAGTAATGCTTAACGGTACGATAAATCAACATAGGGTAACTTTTCTTTCCTTGATTACTCACAATAAAGTAGTCACTATGTCTGCCATTTGAAAACCTTTCCTCAAATACTTTTTGATAGGAGACGATATCTCGTCTTAATACAGAAGTGATAGGAATTATTCGCTCTTTTTTTTGCTTACCCAGCACACGGACTGACTCTTCGATAAGATTAATGTCTGACCATTTCAATCCGATCAATTCTGCTAGTCTGACTCCCGTCTGATATAAGAACTCCATAATCATTTTGTCACGCTGTCCTTCAAACGTTATTTCATATATAGTTTCTAATAAAACGGAATCTATGGTCGATTCTTGTATAAATTCAGGAAGTCGTTTAGGGTTTTTAAGAGATTTTAACTTGTAAGTAGGATCCTTTTTGATCAGCCGGGAGCGGAGCAAAAATTTATAAAAAGATCTAAGCGTTGCCATTTTTCGATTGACGGTGGTACTACTGAGACCATCATCCACCAAGTCTATCACCCAAGCTCTGATCTCAGCATGATCAGCTTCAGAAATCGAATCATTTTCAAAAGAAAGTAGGGAAAATTCCTGAAACTGCTCCAAATCATGTCGGTAAGCTGTCACGGTATGGGGGCTGACTTTTTTCTCATATTCCAAATAGTTGATAAAAGATTCGATCATTGTTCAAGATTTAATCTCAAGTTAGTGGAATATTAATAAAGGAAAGGTGGGTAAACTCAGCTTTAGCACAAAAAAAAGCAGCACTTTTTGGGTGCTGCTTTGAATATTTAAAAATCAAGACTGATTAACCGTTTGCTTCGTTCTGAAGTTTCTGCTTGTATGCTGCCTTGATGACTTGTGCTCTTCTTACTATAGAAGGCTTTACAAAAGCTTGTCTCGATCTCAGTTCTCTGACTGCTCCGGTCTTATCGAACTTCTTCTTAAAACGCTTTAGCGCTTTTTCGATTGATTCGTTCTCTTTTACGTTTACAATGATCATAGTTTACACCCCCTTTCGTGGGCATAAAGGTAAGGAATTAATTGAAAGATCGGAAGATTCAAAATTAAAAAAACCCAATAGCCGTATTCTATTTCCATTAAGCATCAAACTCTGAATTGGTCTAGGTTAGGTTGGCGATTTGTTCCATTCTAGTTTAGAGCTATTCAATCGAAACTATTTTTCGACCATCCACAAAAAAAAAAAACGCCGTTCCAGTAATTAGCAATTAATTTCTTATTTGAAGTATTGCAGTTATGGAAACAAATTTCTAGTTTCATAGCGTCATGACATTCAATATATTAATCCACTTTAGACAAAAACGATGATGAGAAAAATGATGATTTTAACCCTTGCCGTACTAGGTATGGTCTTGGGTAGTTTTGCGGTGGTGCAACCAGTGCAGGCACAAAGTCAGGTTAATTACGATTGTGATTACATCGAAGATGACTTTGGTTGTACCGTGGCCGACTGTTGCGACTGTGTGGGATGGTCCTGTAGCGATCCGAGTCAATGCGGAGATGGAAATTGCGACACGGTAATGAAGTTCGGATGTTAGATTGGCCAACATGAAACAGTACCTCTTTCTTGGAGCATTCTTTTTCGCTTTGTGGTCCTGCAAACCATCGGTGGAAGAGAATGCTCTTCCTGAATTATTAGAACTCCAAATTATTGACTCAACTCTTACTGGAAGGGAGCTTTTTTTTATGAACGTTACTGATCAGGTACAACTAATTGGTGATAGTCTTATTGCTGTTTCATCGGGAAGAACACCAGCAGTGGGCATTATTCGAACAAATGGCCAGCAGGTAGGAAACATAGCTTCAGGCGATTTCCCGATTGGCTCTTTTTCCCCAGCTTCTTTTGATATCTCAGATTACCCTACTGTTTACATTCTTGACAAAAAAAGTGAATCCGTATTGGAGTTTGATGTCAATCAGCAGAAGTTTATTCAGAAAATAAAACTAAATCTCCCAAATGATAAAACAATACGAATAGCCGGCGCTAAATTTAAAAAAACTGAATTCGGATTTATCGCAGAACTTTATAGTCAAAAGCATGACGGCTTCCTTCCTGCATTTTATCAGAATTCCGGTAATCTTCTATACTTTTTTAATGGGAGGGGAGAAATTCAAAATTCTATACTGGAGTATCCTATGGAATATGCTGAAAAGAAGGGGTCCTTAAGGCCATCTAATTATTTGGCCGCAAGTAACCATGCAGATGGAATTTTGATATCCTTTCCTCATACAAGAAAATTAAAACGATACACACTATTAGGTGAAGAGATTGAAGAGTTCCCTTTGCCTCTTAGCAGATATTTCGACTTTGATCTAAGAGCATCTGAAGAAATTATAGATTTTAAGGAACTCGTGTCTGGAGACAATTTAAACCTTCCAAGTAATCATTATTTCAAGTCAATTTTTGAGAATGAAACGTCCATTTTTATAGAGACTTGGATGAAAATTGGAAATGGAGGAATCGAAAAGACAAGATTTGCACACTTGATGATCTATAATAAAAAGGAAAAAAAATGGTATGAAACCCAAAACCCAAAGGGCATTCTTGACATCGGCATGCTTGCCGGAGTTGTCAGAGACACCTTATACTTTTATGAAGGCAGCATGATGAAGTACGATGATAAATACATTAAACGAGCTGTACTGAGGCCTATTGAAGAGTAAGAATTGATCAAAGTGCAAAAGCTTTTCCAAAGTTCTGAACTTTGGAAAAGCTAGCTATCAAGGACTATAAACAAAAAAGTCCAACCCTCAAGAGTTGAACTTTTTGGATTATACCTATTTTGCTTAAGCGACTACTTTCTCTGCCAGCAATACAATTGTATTATCTTTTACTGCCACTACGCCACCGTCCACAATCATCGTCTGCTTGCCCTCGGCTGTGGTGAAGGAAAAATCACTTAGTAATTCATTATCCATCGATGACGGTTTTTGTAGCTAAGTTCTAAGAAGACCGCTTACTAAAAATGAGTCAAATCGAACAAAACTATTTTTCGACCATCCACAAAAAAAACGCTGCTCCAGTAATTGGTAATAGATTTGTTATTTGAAGTATTGCAGTTATGCAAACAAATTTCTAGTTTCATAACGTCATGACATTCAATATATTAATCCACTTTAGACAAAAACGATGATGAAAAAAATGATGATTATTACCCTTGCCGTACTAGGTATGGTCTTGGGTAGTTTTGCGGTGGTGCAGCCGGTGAAGGCGGCCGGGCCATGTACCGAAACAATAGGCGATGGTTATGGCTGCGCCATAAGAATATGTGGCGAATGTATTACTACATTTTGCCCTGGTGGCTCCCCTATACCGAATTGCGGACCGATAATTGCGCCTTGATGGGATCCAAGCCTTTTATTCTGTGCCTTTTTATTGCTATTTCGGCCTGTAAAAAACCGGAAGTGCAGAAAGAATTACCTGAATTAGTCAATTTACTAATCATTGATTCACTTAAAGTAAATGAGAATGGGTTCTTTTTAAATGGACAAGGCCAAATAAAAATGGTAGGGGACAGCATAATAGCTGTCTCCTCTATTCGAAAACCAGCGGTTGGATTTATCAATCTTAATAATGGAAATCAAATAGCTCAAATTTCAGCTTCTGATTTTCCAGAAGCTCCATTTTTCCCTTCCTCTTTTGATGTTTCATATTATCCATTATTATATATAGCAGACCGATACACAAACTCTATTATTGAATTTAATGTAATTGAAAGAAAGTTTATTAAGAAGGTTAAATTACAGGTTCCAAATGAAAAAGTAATTAAAGCCGCTTTGGGAGAATTCCATAAAACAAAAAATGGTTTTCTTGTAGAATTAACTACTAGTAAAGTAGACACTTTCCATCCTGATTTTTATAGAAATTCAGGAAATCTTATTTATTCATTTGATGAAAATGGAGACAGTATAGCTTCCTTCGTTAAGTTTCCGGAAGTTCTTAAAGCTCAAGAACGAACAATAAATATAGAAGCCTTTATGGAATCAACATTTTCCAATAATTTTTTTACGTATTCATTTCCACAAGAAAAAAGATTGAAAAGTGTTGAATTTAAAGATCCGTATACTGTAATATCTGAAATAGATCTTCCTGTTAGCCGACACTTTGATTACGAAATAAAAGGCTTTGATAAAGTAATTTCGTTTGATGATCTTCAAAATTTGGAATATGTTAATTTTCCTAATAGTCACTATTTTATGTGCATGCGTGATACTGAAGCCCATTATTACATCCAAACTTGGCTAATCGGTGATGAAAGCAAAGGTTTAAACCGATCTACACATTTGATGGTATTCGATAAAAACGAGAAGAAATGGTCAGAAACCTCCAATCCTCGCAATATTCTTGATATAGGCATGCTTGCGGGAGTGGTCAATGACACGCTTTACTTCTACGAAGGAAGCCTTATGAAATCAGATGAAAAATACATCAAACGTGCTGTCCTCAAACCTATTAAAGAGTAATGAATTGAGAATTCAACAACTTTCCCAAAGTTTGAAACTTTGGAAAAGTTTACACCCTAACACTAAAAATAAAAAAGTCCAACCCGTAAGAGTTGGACTTTTTTGATTCTATTTATTTTGATTAGCCGATTACTTTCTCTGCCAGCAATACAATCACATTATCTTTCACTTCCACTACTCCGCCATCCACAATCATAGATTGCTTGCCTTCTGCGGTGGTAAAGGAAACTGCTCCTTTTGCAAGAGCAGAAACCAAAGGGGCGTGATTAGCTAAGACCTGAAATGATCCACCAGCTCCCGGGAAACTCGCTTCACTCACTTCACCCTGAAATACTCTCTTGTCCGGTGTGACGATTTCTAATTGCATGGATTTTTTATCGTTTGAAGACCTCTTTTCTGAAAAATCATAAATGAAATTCTTCAGTAATATATTAAAAGTTGTCAGTTTTCGATCATCAAAACTGACAACCGAAAACTGACAATTGATTTATCTAACTTCAGCCAACATTTTTTCTCCCTTAGCGATCGCATCTTCGATGCTACCGACCAAGTTGAACGCTGCCTCAGGAAGGTGATCCAATTCTCCATCCATAATCATAGTGAATCCTTTGATCGTATCCTTGATATCTACCAAGACACCTTTTAAACCTGTAAACTGCTCAGCTACGAAGAAAGGCTGAGATAAGAAGCGCTGCACACGTCTTGCTCTGTGCACGACTTGCTTATCTTCCTCGGATAGCTCTTCCATACCCAAGATCGCAATGATATCCTGCAATTCTTTGTATCGCTGAAGAATCTCTTTTACGCGCTGCGCACAGCCGTAATGCTCTTCACCCAGGATATCTGGAGAAAGAATTCGGGAGGTAGAATCCAGAGGATCCACCGCTGGATAGATTCCAAGCTCGGCGATTTTTCTGGAAAGTACTGTGGTAGCATCCAAGTGCGCGAAAGTTGTCGCGGGAGCTGGATCAGTCAAGTCATCAGCAGGAACGTAAACGGCCTGAACTGATGTAATTGAACCATTCTTTGTGGATGTGATTCGCTCTTGCATGGTACCCATTTCCGTTGCCAAAGTTGGCTGGTAACCTACCGCTGAAGGCATACGACCAAGAAGTGCTGACACTTCAGATCCAGCCTGAGTAAATCGGAAGATGTTGTCGATGAAGAAAAGAATATCTTTTCCAGCTTCTTCGCCATCACCATCTCTATAATATTCTGCCAAAGTCAATCCAGTCAAGGCCACTCGTGCACGCGCCCCAGGGGGCTCGTTCATCTGACCAAACACGAAAGTTGCTTTAGAGTCTTCTAATTTTTTCAAATCTACCTTGGAAAGATCCCATCCACCTTCTGTTTCAAGGCTATGAACGAACTCATCACCGTAAGTCACGATGCCTGATTCGATCATTTCTCTTAGCAAGTCATTTCCCTCACGGGTACGCTCACCTACACCTGCAAACACAGATACACCTGCATATGACTTTGCGATGTTGTTGATCAATTCCTGAATCAATACCGTCTTGCCTACACCGGCACCACCAAACAGTCCAATCTTACCGCCTTTTGCATAAGGCTCGATCAAATCGATTACTTTGATACCTGTGAAAAGTATTTCAGTAGAAGTAGATAGATCCTCAAATTTGGGTGGTGATCTGTGAATCGGGAGACGTTTTCCTGCGGGTACCTGTGGAAGGCCATCGATAGCTTCCCCGACCACATTGAAAAGACGACCTTTGATCGCATCGCCAGTAGGAACAGAAATCGGTTGACCCAAATCTCGTACTTCCATGCCACGAACCATTCCCTCAGAAGAGTCCATCGCAATGGTCCTTACTCTGTCTTCACCTAGATGTTGCTGAACCTCCATCACGACTACTTGGCCGTTTTCTTTGGTTACTTCCACCGCATCGAGGATGTTTGGAAGGTTTCCGCCTTCAAAGGAAACGTCCACTACGGGCCCGATTACCTGAGTTATCTTTCCAATATTTGCCATTTGATAATAGAAATGTAAAAGGATTTGCTTTTTTAATTCGACTGCAAAATTAAGCAGAAAAGCCTAATACCAAAGGATATTTGGAAAATTAATCCTATCAATGCTCCTGTTTGTAACTATAACCAAGTAAAGATTATATCTACCCATGAATCTATTGCGACCTTAACTTTTACAATGTGTGGCAGTCTGTTTGATTTAATTATTTCCAATATTTTTATTTGGATTAATTCTAATTAGCGATATATTTGGTACTCTATCGATAATTAATCTAAATAATGATAAAGCAATTCTCCTTTATAATTTTGGTACTAGCACTAGCTTGCAATCCAAAGACAACTGAAATTCAATCCAATTCAGCTGATTCAAAAATTATCACAGCAGGAGGCACTATTACCGAGATTGTAGCTGCGCTGGGAATGGGTGACTTGATTATTGCAACAGATATCACTTCTACATTTCCTGAGCGTATGCAAGAGCTACCTTCCATCGGCTACCGAAATCAGATTAAGGCAGAAGGGATTTTGGCACTGGGTCCAGATATGATTCTAATGGAAGAGGGTTATCTGAACGAGGATGTGATAAATCAACTTCAAACTGCACAAATCGAAATCCACAGCTTTGTCAAACCAGGTAATGTAGTCGAAACCGTCACTTTGATCGAAAAGCTAGGAGAATTGCTCGATCAAAAAGAAGAAGCAGAAAGTCTAAAGGCACAACTAAATCAAGACTTGGAAAACTTAGCTACTTATTTAAAAACCATTACTTCTAAGCCAAAGGCGGCGTTCATAATGGCGCGAGGTCCACAGACTATCTTTTTGGCCGGAGAAGAAACGTTTGCTCAAGAAATCTTTCAAATGGCCCAGCTGGAATTTCCTGCCACAGGCTTCAAAGACTTTGTCCCGATTACCCCGGAGTCTATCGTGAAAATTAATCCGGACTATCTGGTATTTTTCGAATCTGGAATTCAAAGTCTGGGAGGTTCACAGGGACTGGCTAAGATTCAGGGAATAGATCAGACGACAGCATTTAAGAAAAGCCAAATCATCGCACTGGATGGTAATTACCTTTCAGGTTTTGGGCCTAGAGTAGGAAAAGCAGCATTGGAACTGGCTAAAGCAGCAAGAGGAGAATGATCCAAAGTATCCCTACATATAGCAATGTCAATACAATAAGACTATCGGCGCTTTTTGGCTTGTTGTTTTTTGTCTGCATTGCCTCACTATGTCTGGGAGCTTATGCGATTCCTTTGGGAAATACGCTGTCCATTCTATTTAATTCCATAGGTATTTCTTCTGCCAATTTTGAGTTGAGCCAATCCAACGTTTTGCTCCAGATCAGACTTCCACGAATCTTGCTCAACCTGCTCATAGGCGGAGGACTTGGGATCGCCGGGGCAGCACTTCAGGGCATGTTCCGAAATCCACTGGTAGAGCCGGGACTCATTGGAGTCAGCAGCGGAAGTGCGCTTTTTGCGATTATCTTCATTGTTTTCATTTCCGGAGGCAGGACCAGCGCATTCCTTACTTCATTGGGACTTCCCTTATTTGCCTTTGTCGGAGGGCTGCTTCATGTGGGAGCAGTATTTAAACTTTCCAACAGTCAGGGCGATTCGGATACAGCTACTTTGATTTTGGCAGGTATTGCGATCAATGCTTTTGCAGGAGCATTGATAGGACTCGTACTGTTTTTTGCAGATGATTCAGCTTTGCGCAGCTTTACCTTCTGGAGCTTGGGAGACATGAGTGGAGCCACATGGGCAAAAATTCCCTATGCATTGGCACTCATCGGAATCCCGTCAATTTTTATCCTGCAAAAGACACGCGAACTCAATGCACTGGCATTGGGCGAGCAGGAGGCTTATCACATGGGTGTACCGGTGAGACAAGTGAAAATTCTTATCTTGATCCTATCAGCACTTATCGTCGGAGCGGGTGTTTCAATGGTCGGCATCATCGGGTTTGTAGGATTAGTTGTGCCTCATTTGGTAAGATTGCTCTTCAGTGCAGACCATCGCATCGTATTGCCAGGCTCATTCCTGTTTGGGGCAATTTTGCTTAATGCAGCGGACTTGATTGCGAGACTGATTGTCATTCCGGCAGAGATGCCCATCGGAGTGATTACAGCACTTTGCGGGGCACCATTTTTTATATGGCTTATTTTCAACTTCAAAAAAACCAGATCCTAATGTTACTTGCAAAAGACATTCATCACTGCATCGGCAAGCGTCAGATCGTTGATCAAATCAGCCTTGAAGTGCAACCGGGAGAAATACTGGCTATCCTCGGACCAAACGGTGCGGGGAAGTCCACTCTTTTCAAGTTGTTGAGTGGAGAAGTAGTCTGCAAAAGAGGAATGGTCTCTTACAATCAGTTTGAAGTAGGCGATCTCAAAGCCAGTGAACTCGCAAAGATCCGAGCAGTTTTACCTCAGCATTCGCAGGTCAACTTCCCGTTTACGGTAAGAGAAGTAGTCACCCTGGGCCTCCACCAAGTCAAAGTAAGTCGCCATCAGGCCATACTTGAAGAGGTCATGGAAATGACACAAATCGGAAAGTTTGCCGACAAACTCTACCATCAGCTTTCAGGTGGAGAGCAGCAGCGCGTACAGCTTTCAAGAGTCTTGGTTCAGATCTGGGAAAATCAACCTTATCCCCGATACCTACTTCTGGATGAACCCACCTCAAGTCTAGATATCGCCCAGCAGCATGCCGTACTCAGAATCATCAAAAAACTCACCACAAGAAACATCGGTGTAGTCATCATATTGCATGAGCTCAACCTTGCAGCTCAATATGCCGACAAAATTGCTTTGCTGAAAAACGGTATTCTAAAAAAGTGGGGGACCGTGCCCGAAATCATGGATGAGCAATTATTGGAAATGGTCTTTGATCATCCGGTTCTGCTTATTCCTTATCCCGCTTGCGCAGCCGGCTGCTTTGTGGCCTCGGCAGGAAATATATCATCAGCCAACCAAAGTATAAATCAAGTATAATATGCAAACTTCAACAATTCAAAACGCGGCTTTAAAAACAGCTTGGGAGAATCTCAAACTATCTGAACCAACCCTCAGAATTCGAGATACTGCAAAAAAACTTGGCATATCCGAGGCAGAACTACTTGCCACTGGGATCGGTGAAAACGTAATCCGACTAACAAATGATTTTGTCGATCAAGTCAAAAAACTTCCCACACTTGGAAGAGTGATGGCACTTTGCAGAAACGAAGGCTGTGTACTGGAGCATAAAGGCACATTTCAGAAAATCCATATGCACGCCGCAGGATCCTCAGCTATTGCTATAGTAATCGGCCCCATTGAGCAGCGACTGTTTTTCCACTCTTGGAAATTTGGTTTTGCGGTAAGTAACGAAAGCGCTCATGGACCTCAATTCAGCTTGCAGTATTTCGATAAATCAGGTGAAGCTATTCTGAAAATATTTCTGCAAACAGCTGCCGACTTCGATGCCTCAGAAAAACTTGTTTTAGCACATACTGCGCAAATTCAAAGTGGAGACCTCGAAATTGAAACTTTTGACAGCCCAGAATATGTCTCTCGGGAGAACCTAGATTCTGTGACTTTTCAGAAGGAGTGGGAAGAAATGAAGGATACTCATGATTTCTTTGGCATGCTTCAAAAGCATAAACTGAATCGCCTTGACGCTGTAAAGTGGATTGATGACAAATGGGCTCATGAGGTGGATCGACTGTCCGTACGGAAAGTACTGGAAGTAGCCGCAGAGACCAAGCTTCCAATTATGATTTTTGCCGGAAATAAAGGTGCTATCCAAATCCACCAAGGCCCTATTCGTACGATCAGACCGATGAACCAATGGTTGAATATCATGGATCCAGATTTCAATATGCACCTCAACGAAGACTGCATCGCAAGTGCCTACTTGGTACACAAGAATACGGATGATGGCTTGGTATCAGCCTTAGAGCTCTTCGATGCGAAAGGAGAAATGATCGCTCAATTCTTCGGCTTACGAAAGCCTGGAATTCCTCAAAAACCAGAGTGGAAAGCGCTTTTAGAATCCCTAAACCATTGAAAATAGTAAGAATCACCCCTCTTGAGAAATTTTTGACACCATGTTTAGAATGAATCTGATTAAAATCTTGCTCCTAGCTGCTTTTGTACTCGGTGGGATGAGCTTGTATGCTGAGCAGCCGATCCGAATTTTAGATAAGACTGGCGAACCAATATCATACGCATTAGTACAGATCGGAAATAAAAAGCCTATCCCGGTGAATGCCGAAGGAGAAATTGATCTATCCACCATCTTAGCTGAGGATCAAGTATTGATCTTTGCCTTGGGGTATGAGACTAAAGTCCTTTCTGGGAAAGAATGTCACAATCAAAATCAAATTATACTCGAGGAGAAAGAATCATCATTAGAAGAAGTGGTAGTCTCTGCAACACGAACAGATCGAAGCATAGCAGACTTACCCATGCCAGTGACTGTGCTCAGCCAAGAGAAAATCCAGCAAACAGGTGGTATAAGGCTCTCTGAAGTACTTCGAGAACAGACAGGCCTTCAAATCTCCTCAGACCATGGCGCTGGATTGCAGATGCAAGGTCTGGATTCAGAATATATTCTCATTCTTTTAGATGGGGAGCCGCTCATTGGGAGAACTGCCGGTACGTTCAATCTGGATAGAATCTCTGTATCCAACATTGAACGGATCGAAATCCTCCGAGGCCCATCCAGTGCGATCTACGGAAGCGAAGCTATGGCCGGCGTAATCAATATCATCACCAAATCCGGGAGTCAACCCAAAACGGCAAATCTTGGTTTCCGATCACGAACCTTCAACAGTTGGAATCCCTTTGTGGAGCTTGGCATCCAGCAGAAAGATTGGCAAGTGGACGTGCTCTATGATTATTTCCAGACGGATGGTTTTGATCTGACACCCGACGTAGTTGGCCAGACTCAGAATCCCTATCAAGGACAGACTGCTCAGATGAAGGTTCGTGGTCAGTTGTCCGACAAATTTGAATTAAGTCTTTTTGGTCGAGGTTATATCGAAAGTGCAAGGGCAGAAATGGAGGTAAATTCCAGTAGCCCTGAATCAAGCCAGATAGTTACGGAAAACTCTCTTAGAGACTGGAATTTCAACCCTACGCTGCGTTTCAAACCAAATGAGAATTGGCTTTTCTCTCTCCGGGGAATGAGTTCTTGGTACGCTACACTTGCCGATTCACGCTACAAAAGCAGCGGCGAAAATTTCGACTTTCAGGATTTTAATCAGTTCTATCACCGTACGGAGCTCCAGACTGATTATCAGGCAAATGAAAAAAACTTATTCACTTTGGGTTTGGGGCAAATCACCGAAACAGTCGAAGCAACGAGATATAAAGGAAAAAACAGATTCGATGCAGGTTATCTTTTCCTACAGCATCAGTGGAATCCGAGCAAAAAAGTGAATGTAGTCAGCGGTTTGCGCGCAGATCTACATTCCGAATACGGAGGCCGAATCAGTCCAAAGATCTCTGCTCAATACAAATTTTCCAAAGCTTTCTCTGCTCAGGCCTCTATCGGATCAGGTTTCAAAGCACCAGATTTCAGGCAGCTACTGCTCAACTTTAATAATGCAGCTGCTGGATATTATGTATTCGGGTCACTGCTCGCCGAAGAAGGGATAGCAAATCTGCAATCGCAAGGCTTGATTTCCCAAGTATTAATCCGACCCGAGTCTCTGGGAGCGCTGAAAGCTGAAACCTCTTGGGCAATAAACGGTGGTTTTCGCTGGAATCCAGATCCTAGACTGAAGATTCAAGTGAATGCTTTCAGAAATCAGATCGAAAATCTCATCGAAACTGCACCAATAGCCCGCCTGACTTCAGGTCAAAATGTATTCTCCTATTTCAATATTCAATCCGTGATCACACAGGGGGTAGAAGTAGACCTAGGCTATACTTTCCGGGAAAATATCCGCTTCAACGCCGGTTATGCATTTTTGGACACCCGTGATCTGGACGCATTGGATCAAATCGATGGCGGACAAGTATTCAAAAGAAACGAGCAAAATATCACTTCCCTAGTCACTCGATCTGACTACGGGGGACTCTTCAACCGAAGCCGCCACAGTGGAAATCTAAAAATCAGCTACCAAGAATATCTCACGGGTATCAACTTTTCCCTGAGAGGAATCTACAGAGGGAGATTTGGCTTTGGCGACCTCAATGGAAACCTGATTCTCGACGATGAGTCCGAATACGCCAAAGGCTGGATGAGTATGAACTTCACAGCATCCAAGCAATTCGACAATGGAATATTTCTGGAGGTAGGCGGTACCAATCTCTTAAATACATCTACCCCTAATCAACCCAATAACCCCGGAAGAATGCTTTTTGCCGGAATTCAAGTACCCCTTTTCAATAAATAAAATTCAATTAAAATTCTAAAAAACCAATGAAAACTATTCTGAAAACTTTCATAATCCCTGCCATTGCGATAGCATTATTCTCTTGTAATGACGATAAGGAAACAGAACCAATTGTAGTTTTGGAAGCTACCCTTGTTGCAGATCTGGCTGCACCGAATGACGTAATTGACCGCGCGACCGGCCAAGTGATTGAAACTCGTCCTTTTCAATATTTCAGCCTTGAGCAAAATCAAATTGTCTCCGAAAGTGACGATTGGGATCTGGCTTTCAAAGGAACGACTGTTCGGGTGAATAGTGGTAAGGGTGCAAGTGCCGCCATTGTGACCGGAATATTTGACCAAATCATTGAAATCCCAGCCTCAGCCACTTTTGCGCAGGATACTGAGTCTGAGTTTGCAATCCCTACAGGAGGCGGCAATGGTTGGTATAATTATAATTCTTCCACAAATACCATTACCCCAATCCCTGGCCGTGTGGTTTTGGTGAAAACAAGCGCTGGAAACTATACCAAAATCGAGATTCTCAGCTATTACAAAGGGAACCCTCCAGTGGCAAGTATTGATCCTTTCACCACTCCCAGTGCGCACTACACCTTCAGGTATATCTTACAGCCTGATGGAACGCAGAAATTTTGAAATTTTCAATGCTTAGAGATAAGAGGATTAGTATAAAAGAAGGCTTCGGCCTTCTTTTTTAGTCCAGGACTCTTCGGGCAAACAAAAATGCTTTCGCCCAATAGTTATTGCTCAAGTAATCTTCAGATACCCCGAGCGAAGTGGAAGAATGAATAAATCGAATATCAGATTTGGAAGCCTGTGTCACTATCCCCGAGTGAGTGACTTGTTTCCGCTTTCTTCCGGTCGCAAAAAAAAGCAGATCACCTGGCTTAATTTGATTCTTTTTAATACTTTTCCCTTGCTCACTTTGTGATGCTGAAGTGCGTGGCATAGTAATCCCAATCGAATAAAAAGAATGATAAATCAAAGCAGAGCAATCTATTCCTGATCGAGTAGTTCCTCCGTATTTATAAGGAGTACCAGTATAACTTTTGGCTGTTGAGATTACTTGATTCAAGGGCTTAATTACCAACTTCTTTTTAGAGGTACAGGAAAAGTTAAAAATCAATAGTACCAAAAATAGAAATGTGACTACTTGGAATCTTTGTTGAAGCATATAGGTTAATCAAAGCTCAAGTATAATTCACCGCAATCAAGTTTTCAACTTTTTTATCCAAAAAGGTTGAAATTTCATTAACCTTGTATCACCCTTGATGATTATGAGTAAAGAAGAATTTGCAGATCTCCCCTTCCACAAAAAAATAAACACCCTCTACACGGAGGGTACTTTCGTGGTGGGGATTCGCTATTACCGCCATAAGGTCAATCTCTACTTACTGGAAAACGAATATGTTGAGGTGTTCTACAACCACAAACTGGATAAAATCGATAAGATTGACTTTCTACCGAGGGATCATACCCGCATGAAGTTTTACCTGGATCAGATACGAATTGATTAAAAAAAAGGGACCAAATTAAAACTTGTTCCCTTTTTTTCTTTTAAAGCTTTCTCTTCAAGAAATCTGTCATCATTGAATACAGATGCCAAGTAGTATTTCCTCCAGAGATTCCATGTTTTCTGTTGGGATAATAAAAGGTTTCAAATTGCTTATCTGCCGTGATCAACGCATCGAGCAGATCTACAGAGTTTTGAAAATGCACATTATCATCTCCTGTACCATGGATCAGCAGGAAATTTCCCCGCAGTTTATTCACATGCATGATCGGACTATTGTCATCGTATCCAGAAGGATTTAGCTGAGGAGTCTGTAAATAGCGCTCAGTATAAATCGTATCGTAATATCTCCAGGTCGTCACCGGAGCTACGGCTATCGCTGTTTTGAAGACATCATTTCCTTTCATCAGTACCAGCGAGGACATATATCCCCCATAGGACCAACCCCAAATTCCCACTCGCGCAGGATCGATAAATGGGAGTTTGGCCAAGTATTTCCCTCCTTCAATCTGATCGACTGTTTCCAAAGCTCCAAGATTTGCATAAGTAGCATGCTTGAAGTCTCGACCTCGTGCTCCGGTTCCACGATTATCAATACAGGCTACAATCATACCTTCTGCTACCAAAACCTGGTACCAAAAGTCACGTACCCCTGCCCAAGAATTCGTCACATTTTGTGATCCCGGACCACCATAGACGTACATCAGCACTGGATATTTCTTGTTTGGATCAAAGTCCTTCGGCTTGATCAGGTAGCCATTCAGCGAAGTTCCATCGACTGTAGGGAAAGTAAAGAACTCCTTTTCTCCCAAATTAAATCCTGACAGTGTGGTATTCAAAGCTGCATTATCCTCTAGCACCTTGACTTCTTTTCCACTTGCCTCATTCAGCGTAATGGTAACCGGCTTAGCAGTGGTGGAATAATAATCCATATAAAATCGATGATCCGGACTCATATTGATCGTATGAGTTCCCCTGGCAGGAGTAAGCGATTTTTTGCTTTTTCCATCCAATCCAATCACGTAGAAATTGCGCTCCATCGGGGAAACTTCTGAGGAGATAAAATAGATTTTCTTTGCCTTTTCATCTATGCCGACCATGGACGTGACCTCCCAATTCCCAGTGGTAATCTGACGAATCAGACTCCCATCCAGATTGTGATGATAAATGTGCTTGTAGCCGTCTTGCTCCGAAGTACGAATAAAAGTTTTTCCGTCAGCTAAATACTGCAAATCATCATTGTAATCCAGGTCTACATAGGTCTTTGAACTTTCAGAAATCGCCAATTTACTTTCCCCACTTGTCGCATTTGCATGGAATAAATCCATCTGATTTTGAAGACGATTCAGGCGAATGAAAGCCAGTTGATTTGCGTCTTTCATCCAATACATTCTTGGCAGATAGATATCTGATTCATTTCCAACATCGATTTTTTGAGTTTTGGAAGAAGACAGATCGTACACATGAATGCTCACATCGGAATTCTTTTCTCCAGCTTTTGGGTATTTGAATTTGTAATTCTTTGGATAAAGTGATCCCCAAAGCTGGATATTAAATTCAGGCACTTCCGACTCATCAAATCTGATAAATGCGATCTTCTTTCCATCAGGAGACCATTTGAAAGCCTGAGCCATGGAGAACTCTTCCTCATAAACCCAGTCCGCAGCACCGTTGATGATTTTATTATACTCCCCATCTTTAGTGATTTGCGTCAATTTATTAGCGGCCAATTCCACCATATATAGGTTGTTGTCTTTCACAAAAGCCACTTTGTCATTATCTGGGGAGAGCGTAGCATAGGAGATTTTCTCTCCATTCATCAATTGCTGCTTTTGGCCAGTGGCCATATCTACCAGGTAGAAAATCCCTTTGGAAGAGCGTCGATAGATTGATTCCACATCGGTAGCGACCAGGGCTTTGGTCTCGTCCGTATTGAAAGAATAACTACTGAAATTCAATCCCAAGACTTTCCCATCAAGTAAGATCCCAGCCTGCTCGCCTGTAGTGAGATTCTTCTTCAGCACCATAGGATAGCCTATCTGATTGATCTGGGTCGAATAATATTGCCCATCTTTCATCCAATTGATGCCTTGGACGGTTTGTTGGAAAAAGGTATTTTTCTTAAACACATCCTCCATGGTTACTTTTTTGAGCCCCTGAGCGGATAGCGATGATCCTACAAAAGTCAAAAGGATGAGTGCAAAAAGGGTCGATTTCATACTTTTAATCATATTTCTAAAATTTGGGTACATAGCTAAATAAGTATCACGAATATAAGCAAGCGCTTAAGTCTTTGAAAATCCATAAGGATAGAAGGTCAAGATCTTAGGATTTTCTTTCCCCTTTCCGCAAAAAATAAGCTAATTCGCATACCCATTGACTCTCTATATGAAGAAAAGAATTGCCCTTGTGACTGGTGGCTACACCGGAGAATCTGTAATCTCACTTAAAAGTGCGGCCGTAGTCGAAAAAACCATCGATAGAGAACGTTACGACGTGTACAAAATCCTGATTTACCCAAGAAATTGGTATCATATCACCGAGACTGGAGAGAAAGTGATGGTGGATCTCAACGATTTTAGCCTTACGATCAACCGTGAAAAAATCCGGTTCGATGGTATTTTTAATATCCTCCACGGTTCACCTGGTGAAGATGGAAAGCTGGCTGGCTACTTCGATATGATTGGATTGCCTTATACGACTTGCGACCAACTCACCTCGGCAATTACCATGAATAAAGGCTATACCAAGGCTATTGTCAGTGGTATTCCTGAGCTTCATATGGCAAAGTCCATCCAATTTTTTAAAAACTCTACTGCAAATATTTCCCGAATCGAGTTAGAACTGACCTTACCGCTTTTCATCAAACCGAATAATGGCGGTAGCTCCATCGGGATGAGCAAAGTAAAAACAAGGGAAGAATTACCAGAAGCTTTGGACAAAGCCTTTGCCGAAGACACTCAAGTCCTCGTCGAGGAGTTTATATCAGGAAGAGAATTTTCGATTGGCGTATTTCGTGGAAAAGATGAAATCACCGCGTTACCTTCCACTGAAATCGTAAGCAGTAAGGAGTTCTTTGATTTTGAATCAAAATACATCGCCGGGATGACGGAGGAAATCACACCGGGCAGAATGAATACCGAGGAAGTGGCTAGAGTAGGTCGAATTGCCACGCAAGTCTATGAGAAACTGAATTGTAAAGGTGCGGTCCGAATTGATTATTTCTTGCAAAAAGAAACTGCCCAATTCTACTTTATCGAAATCAATACCGTCCCCGGCCAAACCGAAACAAGCTTAATTTCCCAGCAGGTGAAGGCTATTGGTAAAGATGTGAAGGAGTTTTACACCGAGTTGATTGAAGAAATGTTTTAGCAAGTCAGAAGTATAAAGTGAGAAGTCTTAAATTTCGTGCTTTCTAGATCTCTCGTGAGCATCAAGGTTTTTTTCAGACTTCTGATTTTAACTTTCTATGCCTAACGGTAGGCGAGTAGACTTTCAAAACTACGTGATTCGCCTACAAGACCTTCGAGGTCTGAAGGATCTCGCACAAAAATCAATGTCTGGGATGAAGACCTCAAAGGTCATCGAGATTTTCAGACTTCTAACCTTAGCTTTCTAACTTTAGAATCGGATGACTTTGCTGAAAAGTGAGATATCGACCCTATTCTCCTCGAAATAAACCGGTGCGTCCGTCCGCCCAAAATTATAACTATCCACTGCCTCACGGGCTAGATTACGTGCATTTCGCTTGAATACTCCTGAAAGAATACCAAAGGCAGTATTTGTAATTACCAATGGCCAGATTAGATTGCTTGCTGTCGATGACTGCTGTCGCGGACTAATAACATATACCAGAGTTCCTACCGTGGTTGCCAACCCTCCGATTGCGAACACTGAATTGAGTTTGCCTTGATTCATACTTCGTCGGTAGAGATCTTGAGTTTCAGAATCTACCGAAGCCATCAGTTGTTGTATTTCCAATTTGGATAAGACCTTTGGCCCCTCCAGAAAATCGATTTTTTGAGTCAGAAAATTATCTCTAATAGTTAATTGGAGGTAGGGGGTTTCTTGGGAGTAAGCAACACTTGTCGCAAGTACTAAAAGAAGAATTATTCCGATCTTTTTCATTTTCAAAAGTTAAATCTTAAACCAAATTTTGCCGGAGAGACTTGAAAGCTGAGTTGATTTATATCCGTTCTACTGTTAAGATAATTGTATTCACTTACTGCGGTTTCGACCCGGTTCTTTCCTTTTTTACGAATTTCCCGCCCGATCACTCCTGTACCCACTCCTAATGAAGTAATCAAAATATAGGTATTCACATCGTCCTGAGTTCCATTGGAAAAACCAAAATTGATCAATCCTGCTAGGAGTACGCCGGTTCCCAGGATCAGAATTCCACTTCCGATTCGCATCTGCTTATGGCCTTCCACGAAGTTTTTCTGACTGGACTCAAAGTTAGTCATCAATCGTGCTACCTCGTCAGCTTTGGCTTCTTGACCATCAATTTTGAAGCGATTGTTATTGAAAATGTTTTCTTTAAACGTGACTATGCCTTGCGCTTTTAGCTCAATTAGCATCCCGAAAAACAAAAGTAGAAGAAAGATTTTTGGCATGTGACCGTATTAATAGACTCAACATACGAAATTTATCTTCTTGGGTTAGCTTTTAAAAAGACCTTGACTAAAAAATCTACTCACAATTAAGAGAAGATGCAAGGTTGACGTCTCACTTCTGTGCTTGAAGTTTAAATTCTCTATTAATTTTATTTGTAAATCTGCAATTGTACCAGTAAAAATCAAAAAGCAGCTTAGTGCATGGTAAACACTAGTATTACTGGTACCTTCTTCCTATGCTTATCAGAACGTCACCGGCCTGCCTCGCCGTGGTGGGCCTGCCTCGCCGTGGTGGGCCTGCCTCGCCGTGGTGGGCCTGCCTCGCCGTGGCGGGCCTGCCTGCTAGTTGTGCAAAGAAAATCAGGTTAGTAGCATAATTGCGGATGATCGCAAATTTTTATTTATAGATCCTTTACGAGCTATTCAGTCGAATCTCTTTTTTAAGAATAAAGCCCCCTGAATTTCAGGAGGCTTGTATTTTTATAATCCAAAAATGGATTTGATTCGATCGACGTAGTCTAATTTTTCCCACGTGAAAAGCTCTACTTGCAAGGTGATCTCATCTCGGTAAGGCGATAAAAAGGTTTTGGTTACCACTTCATTTACTCTTCCCATATGCCCATAGGCTGCAGTCTCTTCGTAGATTGGGTTACGCAATTTCAGTCGCTGCTCAATTGCATAAGGACGCATATCGAAGAGTGCCTCAACTTTTTTGGCTATTTCCCCATCGGGGAAGTCCACTTTGGATGTACCATAAGTATTCACATAGATTCCCATCGGAGCGGCTACACCAATGGCGTAAGATACCTGAACTAGAATTTCGTCTGCGATTCCTGCCGCAACCATATTTTTGGCAATATGACGTGTAGCATAAGCTCCTGATCGGTCCACCTTAGATGGATCTTTTCCTGAGAAAGCTCCTCCGCCATGTGCCCCTTTTCCACCGTAGGTATCGACGATGATTTTTCTCCCAGTCAAACCGGTATCTCCATGAGGTCCACCTATGACGAACTTCCCGGTGGGGTTGATGTGGTAATTGATATCATCTGTGAAAAGCTTCTGAAGCTCGGGCTTAAGTTGAGCTTTTACTCTTGGAATCAGGATTGAAATAATATCCGACTTGATCTTAGCAAGCATGATCGCTTCCTGGTCAAAATCATCATGCTGTGTAGAAACCACGATTGCTTCGATTCGCTGCGGCACATTGTCATCACTATATTCAATGGTTACTTGTGCTTTGGAATCTGGTCTGAGGTAAGTAATTTCTTTATTTTCTCTACGCATTGCTGCCAGTTCCTTAAGGATCATATGTGAAAGATCCAGGGCAAGCGGCATAAAATTTTCTGTTTCGTTTGTAGCATAGCCAAACATCATCCCCTGATCTCCGGCTCCCTGCTCTTCTGGATTTGCACGATCCACACCCTGATTGATATCAGAAGATTGCTCATGAATGGCAGAGAGCACGCCACAGGAATTGCCCTCAAACATGTATTCGCTTTTGGTGTATCCAATACGATTAATCACGTCACGCGCAATTTTCTGAACGTCAAGATAAATATCTGACTTTACCTCACCAGCTAAGAATACCTGACCTGTGGTGACCAACGTTTCGCAAGCTACTTTGGAGTTAGGATCAAAAGCTAAAAAATTATCAATCAGCGCGTCAGAAATTTGATCTGCGATTTTATCCGGATGCCCTTCAGAAACGGACTCTGAAGTAAATAAATATGCCATAAACTGGAGTTATAAATGCTGTTTTTAGGAAAGTTCAAAAATACGGGAACTGGGGGGAATAAAAAACTTAATGCCTAACACTAAGATTTACTCCGGAAATTGAAGTGTTGTTTTAGAAGAAGACTCAACTTGTATAACATGAGTGAATGGATTTAATCAAACATTGAATTGTATGAGAAAATTACTCTGTGGATTATCACTTCTTTTAGGGTTTAGCTGGGTAGCAGAAATCACTGAACCTGAGATAATAGATCCTCTGCGAAGTCCTCCTTTGATAATCTTATATACAATACCAGAATTGCTGTATTTGTACCAGGTGGCGAGAATTATGATACTGTTTTTAAGGTGATGTTGAAGTTTGAAAAATCACCTTCCAACCTAAATTATTGCGAGGATTTGACACATTTCGAACTCAGGACTTTTCCAATGAAATCAAAGGCTGCCACAAAGCTGAAAAAGATCAAATGATTCGGCTAAAGACCCCGAATGAAAGCATTACTTATCTCCCAGGACCAGCAATCACTAAGTTTACCATTTTGGAATTTGAGTAGGATATCCTTGGAGACATTCAAGGTGTCGAAAGTTATATCATCGAAAGCTGTAAGCGGTACCTCTACATCAAGTGAAAAAGCTACAAGTTACTCTTTATGGTACTACCACGAATTTAATGGAATCGACACTTGATTATTTGAGGGCAAGAATCTTTGGAGGATAGCATCCGGATGGCTGAGACTTGCGGGATTTTCGGTTTTGGGCTGCTTTGCACGCCGTTAAGAAAATGACTTAGCTCCCGAGGTACGAGGGAGATCCAGTCATTTTTAGGTGGGCAGGGCAGCACAAAATTCCGCTGTCTCCTCATCTCAAATTAATGAAAAAGCCTCCAGCGGAAAGAAAAGACCGAGGCGCAGGGTTTTTTGGTTACTTTTTGGCCGCCAAAAAGTGACAAGGATAAACCTATAGAAAATGGATTGAAGTGCTCAGAACGTTGAATCTTCGCCGTATTAATGAAACTTTAGTAAAATAGGTATCCTATATTATTCTGTATAAGTTAATTTTAAAGCCAAACTTGCTTCTTCATTAAATTCAGGGTAGAACCCTCTTTATAACGCATCAATAATTGATTTTGGAATAACCACTAACGTTCATTTTATGTCAACAATCCTATAGCGATTATTACAGGAAACAGAATATCGGAGAGGTTTTGCTTCGTTTAGTCTGAAAACCTATCTTACTGGGAAATTATAGTCCTTCTCCGTATGAAAAAAATCATTCCTTTCGTATTTCTGATCGTATCGTCTATCGCCTGTGGCCCAGCAGAAAACTCCTCTTCTCTTAATGACATAATTCCTGTAAGCTATCCAGAACTTGTCTCACTTTTCAAGGAATGGCGAACCTTCGAGACTCCACCACTTCTAGATGGAGCTCCAGATTACACCAAAGCCAGTTTTGAAAAGCGCTGGCCTGAATTCCAAAATCTTCAGCAGCAACTGCTGACGATGGACACCGCTGGCTGGACGATTCCGGAGCAGGTAGACTATCGAATCGTCTGGGCAGAAATGAATGGATATGATTTCAACCATCGCATTCTCAAACCTTGGGAGCGGGATCCGGCCTATTATACCTCGCTTTGGATGGAGCGAAGTGATGTACCGGCGCATGAAGGCCCGACTCATCATGGCATTTTGGAACTTTGGCAGTACAGCTTTCCCTTGTCAGCCGAGAGAAGAACGAAATTTCTACAAGAGCTTCAGTCCATCCCTGCGCTCAATAAGCAAGCGGAATCCAACCTAACCGATAATGCCAAGGAACTTTGGGCAGCCGGAATTTCGACTATTGCAAATCAAGCGGAAGAACTGAAAACTATTCTAGATTTGGAGGGAATCGGCCATGATGCAGCGATCGTCCAGGCTGTCGAAAAGGCAATTTCGACCACGGAAGAATTCGTAGCCTGGCTAGAAAAGGAAGCTCCTTCAAAAACCGGAGAGTCTGGAATAGGAAAGGAAAATTATACGTGGTATCTCCAGAATGTTCACTTAGTCCCGCTTACTTGGGAAGACGAAGTGATGATTCTGAAGCGGGAATTGGCCAGGGCTTGGGCTTCGCTGAAACTGGAAGAGCATCGAAATCGGGATCTCCCAGAGCTAGCTGAAGTAAATACAGCTGAGGATTTTGAAATTCTTACAGAAAAATCGGTTAATAAGCTGATCAGTTTTCTCCGGGACGAAGAAATCGTAACTGTAAAAGGTTATTTCGAACCCGCATTACGAGCCCACCGAGGCGCATTTATCCCGAAGGAAAAGCGGAACTTCTTCACCATCGGTATGCATATCGATCCGCTCCCCCTGTATTCCCATTTCTATCACTGGTTTGAGTTGGCAAGAATGGACAATGAGCCGCATGCCAGTGAGATCCGCAAGGAGCCTTTACTTTATAACATCTGGGACTCTCGAAATGAGGGGACAGCAACGGCAGTGGAAGAGATCTTCATGGATGCCGGACTATATGAAGACTCTCCAAGAGCTCGAGAGCTCGTCTACATCATGATTGCGCAGCGAGCGGCAAGAGGACTGGGTTCGCTCTACGCCCAAGCAAATGAAATGACGATGATTGAAGCGGGAGGAATTCATTCCGACTATACGCCAAGAGGCTGGATGAAAACGGAAAAGGAACTACTCCTTTTTGAGCAGCACCTGTACATGCGGCAGCCAGGATATGGAAGTAGCTACATCACCGGAAAGTATTTATTGGAAAATGCGATGGCGGATTATGCTCGGATTAAGGAGGTAAAAGGGGAAGAATTCAAACTCAAGGATTTCTTCGATCAGATCAATGCCATTGGAAGTATTCCAGTTTCTTTAACACATTGGGAAATGACGGGTGTGGATCAGAAGTGATTTGTTTTTCCAGCTGATCTTCGCCGAGAAAGACACCGGTAGCCACTGATTAAAAGAGGATAAAACGAAAGAAACAATATTCAAATTTTAACTAGTTGGCTTGTCCTAAAGTCTCTTCTCAGCACCTGAATTAGCAAAAGATAAAACCAAGATCAAGGAACTTTTTTAGCCTAAACCGATATACACTATAAGTATACCTTTTATTGGAATTATGAAAACTCTTTCGCTAAAATTAGACGAAGACATCTTCGAAGAAACAGAAGAATTGGTAAGCTTAAAAGGTGTCGCACGAAATCGCTACATTAATGAAGCGTTGGATTTCTATAACCGGTTTCAAAGGCGAAAAAAACTAGCCAATGCTTTTAAAACAGCATCCTTATCAGTAAGGGACTCCTCAATGCTTATCAATGAAGAATTTGATCGACTGATCGATGAAGGAGCAATTTGAGATTTGGCTGGTAGACCTGAATCCACTAAGAGGCACTGAACCGAGAAAAATTCGACCTGTTGTGGTCATTCAAACAAATCTGCTTAATCAGGTGAATCATCCTTCTACTTTAATCTGTCCGATCACCAGTCAGATTAGCCAGGGAGAGAATATTCTTCGAGTTCGAATAGCCCATAAAGAAACAGGCATGGATCAATTATCTGAGATATTAATCGATCAAATTCGAGCTTTGGACAATCGCCGATTTCTCGAAAGATTAGGAAAATTAGACAGCGAAAAAGCGAAAGAAATTCAGTGGAAACTGAAGGCTACTTTAGATTTTTAGGAAGGTCATAAACTTTGGATTTTTTCGTTCCACTACAAAGGATCTGAAAAACTATATTTTCTATGTGAACTATGTATTTTCAATATAAAATTGGTCAAAAATAAATTATAGTCAGAAATCAAACCATTGCATCACCTAGTCATTTCAAAAATTTAATCCAATTGGACGTGTATATACTAAACTTCTTCATTCTTGCTTTTAGTTGACATTCTGTAAGTCTAATACTCACAGATCAACACCTCAAATACAAAACAGAAAAATAATACAATCGCTTTTTTCCAAAAGAATTCCTTCCAAAAGGAATCCTAACTGTTTCCCAATAAATGAACATTCAAAAGATAAATTATTCCAGCAATCAAAGGATAGGTTGTCGGAATCTTCCACCAAAGACTTTTTGAGATGATTTCTATAGGTTTGTATTTAGCGGATTAGGATAGGTTGAGTTTTTTCAAATATTGAAAATGGAAGTAAATGCGCTACGTCAACCTTCATAAAAATAGACTGCAGGAATAATCAAGACCGCATTGTAGACTCCATGAAATAAAATTGCTGATCTTATTCCGTGGTTTAGACGAATATAACTCAGAATCAATCCAATGAAAAACTGGACACCAACCAGCAATGGAATCCAATAAAAATGATCTGCTAGATTGAAGTTGGAGTAATTACCCAGATGAACCAAGCCGAAAAAAATCGCTGAAGTGTAGACCACAAACTTCAGATTCAAAGGACTTTTCTGACTGACTGCGATAAGTAAATAGATCATATACACCACAAATCCAACCGCTATAAACCATTGCTTACTAATGATAAAAACCGAAAGTCCAATACCCCACCAGATCGAGGATTTTTTCAAATTCAAATGAAGTCTGAAAATTGGCTCCTCAATTATCGGCGCCAGAAATATCCCTGAGATGACCACAAGCCATTTATTGTCCTTCATCATATCCTCAATTATTGAATCGAACTGATCTAAACCAACCCACTCTATAAGTAAGGCACTGGGAATAATCAGCAGCAAAGCCCCTACCAGCAATAAAATGAATTTGTTGACCGCCATTGACGTATACACTTCTGCCTGTTTGGGATCCTTGAGAAATAACAAGAAATCCTGAATAAGTTGTTGATTCATAGCTAACTAATTAGAAATCCAATAAAATGCTTTTTAGTGACAAAACAATTGCCTAGCGAATAATTTTCTAAGGATTAGTTCTTGAGTCGGAGTTATTTTCTATGAGCGGCTGTCCCCTTAGTCCTCGCTTGAACTCATCCCAATTCGCAAAAATGTAGGAAATAAACAAAGATGTGATTATAAAAACTGCTAGTATTATAAATTTAGTTGAAGTAGCGTTTTTCATCTGTTGGGTTGGGTTTTACAATTCATATAATAAGAACCAAAAATGTGAAATATTTCACATAATCAAAACAGAATAGCTTTTGCTTTTTAAATTAGTTGAGAGTTTATTTTAACCACGACTATTCTTTCTACACAAATTATCAGTTCAAATAAAAAATTCTCTTTGAGACTCATCCTATTTTAGATCAGCAATCCTATTCTATCTCAAAGCACATCTTTAAAAAATCTTTAGTTCGGTCACAAAGAAACAGCGGGATATTCAGCAGATTCTCTTGTCTCATTAAGTTTCGCATGGAGTAACGGACTTTTATTTTAGGGTTGTAAGTAGAAGCATAGGTTGCCAGACTCTTTCCTCGAATCGTCTCACCTGATTTGACTTCAATCGGAATTAGTTCACCTTCCGCTTGTAGTAAAAAGTCCAGTTCAGCTTTCCCATCGGAAGTCCAATAAGCAGGAGCATTTTCAAATTGGGCCAAGAGTGATTGCAGGACATAATTTTCTGCTAGAGAACCCTTAAATTCTGTGAACAAATCATTGGGCTGTAAAACCGATCTGGCATCCAATCCTGCTTTTTTTCGAAGTATCCCTACATCCAAAAAGTAGATTTTAAAAGCAGAGAGATCTTTGTATGCTGATAAAGGTATTCCAGGTTTAGTGACTCGCGACACTTTGTAAACTAGCCCAGCCTGAATCAACCAAGTCAACGCATCTTCGTATTCTCTCGCCCGGGCTCCTGGCTTTACTACTTGAAAGAGAAATTTCTTATTTTCCTTACCCAATTGTGATGGAATAGAATCCCAGACGTAATTAATTTTCTGAATGTCTTTCGCAGCTACATGCTTAGAGAAATCAAGTTGGTAGGAAAGGTTAATACTCCCCAAGAGTTCTTCTACTCTTTTCAAGTCTCCTGTTTCAGACATTTCTCGGGCTGGCTCAGGCATTCCACCCGAAAGGATAAACAGACGGAAGCTTTCCAATATTCGATTGAAAAAGAAGTCTGGGATAGGTGTCAGCTCTTGAATGGTAAGAATATATTGAGCCATATCTGGATCTTTCTCTTTCAAAAACTCCAAAAAAGTAAGTGGATACATTTCTAAAAAATCAACCTTTCCCACTGGAAAAGAAGCTTGATTACCCAGAGTAACTCCCAGAAGTGAACCTGCACCGATGACATGGAAGGCAAGTTTAGACTCTTCAAAATACTTCAGGGAATTCAACGCCTCTTTACATTCCTGAATCTCATCCAGAATGATCAGTGTATTTTTTGGCTCAATCAGGAATCCAATCACTAATGAGAGATTTTGAATAAGTTGACCGGGATCTTTACTTACCGCAAAAAATTGCTTGAGATCGGGTTGCTTATCGAAATTGAAGTATGCCGTGCTGGTATAATTTTTACCTCCAAAATGCTTTAAAATGGAAGTTTTCCCAACCTGCCTTGCTCCTTTAAGCAGGAGAGGTTTTGGCTTTTCTCGTTGGCTCCAGGTTACTAGCTTCTGGTGTATGGTTCGCTCGAAAAACATATATCACATATTAAGAACCAAAAATGTGAAATATTTCACATAATCGGAACCTAAAACGTGATATTTTTCACATAATCGGAACGTAAAATCTTTTCAACCCAAAATATTGTAAGATTTGAATTTTATTTAATGCTATGGTTTCTGTGTGGATCAAATAAAAAAGACCTTTGAGCCCTATAATTACCTTAGGTTGGAAACCTCAATGGTCAGTCAAACTTCTGACCCTACATTTCTCTTTTTAACCAATCCCTCCGTCACCTCATTCATCGCTTTGACTTTGTACTCAAAGTCTCCTTTTAGCGTAGCTCGATACGCATTTAGATTTTCCAACAAATCATCCATTTCTTCAGGAAGTACTTCTTCCAAAAGTTGCCGAAGACGCTTGGCTGCTGTGGGCGATTTACCATTCGTGGAAATGGCGATTTTCAAATTGCCTTTGGTGACTATTCCCCCTAAGTAAAAATCACAGAGCTCGGGCGTATCAGCAATATTGACCAGAAGAAAGCGCTCTTTTGCCTCATCTCGGATTTGTCGATTGACAGCTTTGTTATCAGTGGCTCCGATGACTAGATGCTTTCCTCCGAAATACTTTTCATGGTAGACATCCTCAATTAACGTGACGGTATCTGACTTTTCTGCAACTTCCAAGAATTCTGGTCTAAATGCTTTAGAAACCACGGTCACTTGAGCTTGAGGACTGGATTTGAGCAGAAATTCCAGCTTTTCTGTAGCCACAAAGCCTCCTCCGACCAATAAAATATTTAGCTCGTGGACTTTTAGAAAGATGGGATAAAGGTGGTTCATTTTTTAAGTTTCAAGAGTTTAGAATCAAGACAATAGATTTGGAATAGCTGTACTTCAATATTCGGAATTCATCATTTGGTACTCGATATTTTCAATTGGCCTGCATCTCCAGACACTGGACCGATTAGTAGCAGATGCTGCTTCTGGAAAAGTAGCATAGGACAGAAAGACGTAAGGTGATAAAGTTGAAAAGAACGCTAGTTGAAAACCTTCGAGGA